>ERZ894244.151-NODE-151-length-55720-cov-15.630109_pt1 | contig 55720 bp, 50 predicted proteins | sample MGYA00380299_ERZ894244 | MGnify/ENA primary metagenome ERZ894244 (study PRJEB32331, sample SAMN06328444) | human gut metagenome | biome: human gut microbiome; feature: stool | host: Homo sapiens | collected 2014-06-26 ... | reverse complement strand
ATCGAATTGCATGCAAGCATGCATCGATGATACCTTTTGACCCTTTAATCATATATATTAAAATGAACGTAACTAATAAAAGAGGAGCCACTATGCCACATTCCACAAGACCAAATTCGGAAAAATACGAGAAGATACTTGAAGCGCTAAGAACCCTTTTAGAAACAAAAAAAATATCCCAGATATCTGTCAGCGAAATCGCTCAGACAGCCGGGATAGGCAAGGGTAGCATATATTATTATTTTTCATCAAAGGAGGCTATCTTTGATGCACTTATGGCAAAAAGCTACGAGGAGCCGCTTGCCACCGCAAAGGAGCTTGCAAAGCGCACCGATATCTCTCCGTTTGTGCGCATGGCGATGATATTTCAGGCATGCCGCAACTCCTCTGCCGCCTTTTTAAAAATCCAGTCCGATGCTGGAAACGGTGTGCAGGAGAATGCATTTTTGCACAACAAATACATCAATTACCTGATTACCGAGCTAAAGCCGGTGACCGGTGAAATCATAAGGCAGGGAGCAGCTGAGGGACTTATCGTGTGCCAACAGCCTGATGCGCTTGCAGAGATTGTGCTCCTTGTGCTCGTCGTAAAGCTAGACAATACACTGATTCCGTCCACAAAAGAAGAGACCGAACAGACTATCTCTGAGCTCATCTCACTGCTTGAGAAGGGCACTGACAATCCTGAAGGGTCTCTAAATTTCCTGCGTGTCTAAGGACACTATTTATGCTTTTTTCTAAAAAAATATTGGACTATTGCTGCCGGAATGATTCCTCCCGCTATAATCATTCCTTTTGAAAGCGCCGGTGTTTTACGTACAACGTGAGGTGACCTTTCCTTACTGTATCCTACATATATAGGCTTTTCTTCTTTGTCTTTGTAGTCTGCCTTTATATATCCGATAGCGTTATCCCTATCCGGTACATATACCCTGATTATATTATCACGCATATCACCATTAAAAGCTTTATATGCTGCCACTATCTCATAATCTGAGTGATGCGGCAGATACTCAAAAAAATACTGTCTATTATCAACACACCATAACAAAAGCCATATTACAAATACCATAATAAGTGCTCTCATGTCTTCTTTTTCATTTGAATTTTCCATATCCAAACATGCCTCGATTTTAATTGTATATATACGTGTTACACTAACTCCGGCACTCTGTAGCCTGCCTCACTCATTGATTTTTCAAACTCATCCACTGACATTCCAAGCTTCTCAGCTCCCCTGTTCACCGAATAGTCCCCATCCTGAACCGATAAGAATATTTCTGTACGACGTCCGGTCTGAATGCCAGTCTCAATTCCAGTCTCAATGCCAGTCTTAATTCCAGCCTTAATTCCAGCCTTCATACCTTCTCTTCTTTGTTCCTCACCATACTCTTTTGCATATTCCATTGCGTACTTTCTTACAGCTTCACTCATAGCACCACGTCCTTCCTTTTCTTTGTAATAAGCCACCGCTTTTGACAATGTCTCACTTTTTATCTGCTCCGGCCTGCACTGATGAAAATCTCTCATCATCCGACCTATATCATCATTACCTTCATACCTTCCATTTACATAGATAATATGCGAACCATCTCCAAAGGCTTCACCCGTTTCATCAACACGCCTTTGAATGTGATAAAATGGCAGTCCTTTTCTGAACTTATCGTGATCATAAATAAAAATCACGTATGAATCCTTAATCTCCTTAAACTCCTGTCCTTCCTCCAGCATCCTCGCATCCATCATACTGCTGTGATATCTGGCTCTTTTGACATGCGATCCCTCAGCATTAATCTGCACCTCGATATCAATATGTCTGCCATCGACATCTATTGCATGCACATCCAAGGTAATACATCTCCCACCAATCACTGGATTTTTTAATTCATCCTGCCCCCGGACGTCTATAACCTTAATATCACGCTCCATTATTACGCGAAGCAGTAACTCCGTTGTCTCGATATTCTGCCCGAATACAAGACTCATCAGATTGTCATCAAACAGCGTCATTTTGTCAATCAATCCGTTGATGATTACATCGTTCTGGCCATAATTACTGCCAAAAACCTCTTTTGTCTCTCCCGACATTATTCTCCTCCTGTTTAGTTGTGTAAGCAAGAAGAATAGAATATCGCATGATACAAAATTTCTTGTCAATATAAAGCATCAGCAACCCCAGTCAGCTTCATTCACATAATGTTTCTCAATCGACATATCCATTTTCCCTGCTATTGATAGGTAACTTAAAGCATTGAAAATTTCCATGTCTTTGTCGAAAAATACTAAGTGGTTCTACCCTCTTCAAAGTGATACGCACCGATGAAAATGTGTACTGTGGTGTCGCTCAACAGAAATATAATGCTTTGGCTTGATTGTAGCATTAAAACCGCAAAAGGGCAATAAAAATATCAGGCAAATTCCTATTATCCTATTATAAAAGAGAGACAGCCGGACACATCTCTTACATATGTCTGACTGTTTTTATCGCTTACTATTCAGTTTTATTATAGCTGTCCGCTAAATTCTCCTGTAGTGGTACGCAAAGTATATATTACCGGCGATTGCGGTGAGCGTCCACGAAATGACATATATGAGATATAATGACTGCAGTGTCTTAAAATACGCAAACACTGTGAGCAGCCATATAATCCTGAATACGACAGAGCCCATAACCACTATGATGGTAGGTGCTACACTTTTTCCGATGCCCCTGGCGGCGGCTGTGGCATTGTCCATGAAGGCTGATACACAGTAGACGAATGCCATCACACCGATTCTGATCTGTCCATAGTGTATCACGGCATCATCACTCGTAAAGAGCAAAAGGAACGGTCTTTGGAATATAAACAGCGCCACTCCAAGCACCAGTCCCATCAGAAACGAGTATGCTAGGGTGATGAAAAATGTCCTAAGCACCCTTTCCTTTTTCCTCGCGCCCAGATTCTGCGCTATGAAGCTGGTACATGCGGTGTAAAATGCTGCCATCATGTCATAGATGAGCGAATCCGCATTGGTGGCAGCTGAATTGCCCTCCACTACCACATGGCTGAAGGAATTGATGGATGTCTGGATACATATATTGGCTATGGCAAAAAGCGAGTACTGTATCGCGGCCGGGTACTCCGATACGAAGCACTGCTGCAGCTGCATCCCTGTCAATCGCTATATCCTTCATTCGCAGGCCGTAGCTGCCGTATGTCTTCATAAGAAACCTGATGATGAGTGCCGCTGAGATGTACTGCGCTATGATGCTTGCGATGGCTACTCCTATCACTCCCAGTCTGCATACTATTACAAAGAACAGGTTGAGCACTATATTGATAATTCCTGAGATACTCAGGTATATGAGAGGCCTCTTTGTATCTCCAACTGCGCTCAGCACACCGTTGCCGAAATTATAAAGTGCAAGCGCCGGCGAACCGCACAGATATATCATCAGATATGCTGTAGCACCGTCTATAAGCTCAGGCTTTGTATTCATCACTTCAAGTAGCGGCTTTGAAAAAGCCAGGCCTGTCACTAACAGTAAAAGTCCCGCTATAAAGCACAGGATGACCGATGTGTGGACGGTCTTATGCACCCTCTGATAGTCCTCTGCTCCCATGTGCAGTGCCGTGACAGCATTGACACCGCCTCCCATGCCAAGCAGTATGCCTGTTGTGAGTGTGATGATGATTGTCGTGGAACCGACCGAGCCGAGTGCTCTTGCACCTGCAAATTTTCCCACCACTGCCACATCCGTCATATTAAAAAATACCTGTAAAAGGTTTGAGAACATAAGCGGTATGGAGTAAATCAGTATCTTCCTTGCGAGTGGTCCGTTCACCATATCCAGTTCTTTAGTCTGTGTTGCTCTTGACTTCATTTTTTCCTCTTGTAAAGCTTAAATTATATTCCTATGACAATATATTTTCTCACGAAATAGTTACAAATACTTTCTTGTCATACTCCGGTAAATCAAATATTAATTTATTATAGAAACATTTTCTACTTTTTTCAAGACCTGTAAACATCTAAAAAAGCAGAAAAAAACCGGTGCTAAATTGCACCGGCTTTTATACCTTAAACCTTACATATTTACACTGCTGCACACAGCCTGATATCATGATGTCAGCCCCACGTCCAGACAGCGTCTGTATATCATAATTTAGAAATCTGTGAGGTTTGCAGCTCTCTTCTCAAGGAATGCTCCCATTCCCTCTTTCTTATCATTTGTGTCATTTACAACACCAAAGAGGTTTGCTTCCATCTCAACAGCGTTCTTGATATCCATATCATATCCGTTGTTGATAGCAGCCTTTGCAACTGCGATTGCGTAGCTTCCCTTAGAGATGATCTTAGCAGCCATAGCCTTAGCTGTTGGCATAAGCTCCTCTTTTGCTACTACCTTATTAACGAGACCGATGCGGTATGCTTCAGCAGCGTCTACATTGTCGCATGTGAAGATCATTTCCTTAGCACGTCCCATTCCTACTAAACGAGCAAGTCTCTGTGTACCGCCAAAGCCAGGGATGATTCCAAGTCCTGTCTCAGGCTGTCCGAAAATTGCGTTCTCAGAAGCGATTCTGATATCACATGCCATAGAAATCTCGCATCCTCCACCGAGTGCGAATCCATTGACAGCTGCGATTGTTACCTGACGCATATTCATGAGCTTGAAGAATGGCTCTGAAGCCTTGATTCCGAATGCTCTTGCCTGTGGTGCTGTGAAATTAACCATCTCTGAGATGTCTGCTCCTGCTACGAATGACTTGAACTCGTTGCCCTTCTTGTCAGGACCACCTGTAAGAATAAGCACCTTAACATCGTCTCTTGCCTCTATCTCTGTTAATGCTACATTTAACTCATCAAGAGTCTCACTGTTTAATGCATTAAGAGCAGCCGGTCTTGAGATTGCAAGTACTGCAATCTGATCTGCTACGTCAAGTGTTAAATTTTTGAACTCGCTCATTGTATAAATCCTCCTTAAAAAACCTATGTATAACCGACATTTCTGTCGTAATTTATAAAAAAATAGTAACACTTTGACAAATTTTTGTCAATGTCTGAATGACCTTTTTCAATAATATTTACCGTTTAATTTAATATACAAAATTTAAGGAGACAGCCTGCTTAATGCAAACTGCCTCCCGCCTTAGAAATAATATAATCAAATTATTTAATTAAATTAAATCAAAACTCAAATTACATAAGTCCATGTGCCCTGTTGTAAGCATTGCAGATCATATTTGAGTTCTTGATAAGTATATGCATAGCGATGAATGGTCCGATTCCACAGATAAGTGTACCAAATATGCACCACATCAAAACAGTGGTTCCATTCTCCTGAATGCCAAGTCCGTATCTGCCTGCATTATTTGCCAGTCTGTTGCCCAGCTTATAGTACCAATACCATGCATAGATACCGCATGTAATCATTGAAAGCAGGATAAATGCTACGAGACCTGATGTATTCTCGCCATCTCCATCACATGCTATATTGACATCATGAGCCATCTTGTAGATGAAATAATATCCATAAATACCACATGTAATAATAGACAGGATGATGTATGAGGCAAGACCTCTGTCATCCTTTAACTTCTCTCCCCTGTATGGCGGAGGAGTCTGACCACCATTGTTCTGGTAGCCTGTATTGTACTGTCCGGCTCCGTTGTTCTGATAGCCTGCGTTGTACTGTCCGGCTCCGCTATTCTGGTAGCCTGCGTTGTACTGTCCGGCTCCGTTGTTCTGGTAGCCTCCATTGTACTGTCCACCTGCATTCTGCTGGTTTGCACTGTTTCCTGTGAAGGACTGCTTTACCTCATCAAATGCACTTCCAAGCTCCTGCTCTGCTGCATTGAAGGCCTCTCCTGCTTTGTTGACAAAATCCTGTGCCTTGGAAACAGCTGCTCCACAGTATGGACAGAATTTTGTTGAATCAGGAATTTCTTTTCCACATTTCTCACAAAACATCTTCTTTCTCCTTTTTTATTTGCTTTTTATTACACGAATGATACGAAACAGGATATTCTTTTCCGGCTCAAAGACCACGACATCATCTCCTGACCATATCAATCTGCATATATAAACAATAGCAAACATAATGATGATTGTAAATATAATTATTTTATAAATTTTAATATTTATTTTAGATTTACACAAAAGCACTATTACCGCAATAGGCACAAGCCAAAAAAGCGGATGGTATGCAAATGCCTTTGCTATATCAAGCTGTAAAAATGCCATCCATGCCCTCGACATACCACAGCCTGCACATGATATTCCGGTGATGAACTTAATGGGGCATGTGATGCCTATCGACTCCATAGCTGTGTAAAGTACCACTACGGCTGTGACAGCACATATGAGCTCTTTTCTTCCATTTTTTCTTTTATTTTTTCCTTTATTGTCCATACAAATGTTATCTCAAAAAGTATGCACTGTAAGGTGGCAGCTCAAGGCCACCGTTTAATGTAATCTGCTCACCTGTAATCAGGTCTGTTGCATCACCCTTTCCCATATCAAAGCCCGCGAAAAACGGCTGGTCTGCGGCATTGATGCACACGAATACCCTTTCGCCATCACATTCACGACCGAAAACGCACTGGCCGTTTGTGAGCACAACCGAATAGAAATTACCGTAGCAGAGTGCCTTTGACTGCTTCTTTGCCTCTGTAAGCTTTGAAATCCACTCAGTCAGTTCATTCCACTGTGGCGCTTCAAAGCATGCCCTAAGCGCCGGATCACCGTCTTCTTTTTTTGCCTTCTCTCCCCACTCACTGCCATAGTACACACAAGGGATGCCCGGCATACCAAATGCAAGTGCATAGATGAGAGGCAGGTGCTTTTCATTGGTCAGTATGCTTGCCACTCTTGTCACATCATGATTGTCCACAAATGACAGCAGGTGCTTACCCTTGTAGAGAGTCCACTGCTCCGGTCCGAACTGTCTGAGAAGCGAATGATTTATCTCAAACATATTCATGGAATTAAAGCTCGAGTACAGACCCTTATAGCACTCATAGTTCGTTACCGAGTGAAGCATCGCATCATTCATAATCTGGTTGTAGTCACCATGCAGTGTCTCTCCCACCAGGAAGAAATCCGGCTTTAGTGAGTCGCAAAACTCCCTTAGTCTTCTGAGGAAATCATGGTCGAGGCAGTATGCCACATCAAGTCTCAGCCCGTCTATATCAAACTCGTCTACCCAGCCCTTTATCGCTGAAAAGATATGCTGGATTACATCCTCATTTCTCAGATTAAGCTTGACCAGATCATAGTTTCCTTCCCAGCCCTCGTACCACAATCCATCATTATAGTTTGAATTGCCATCGAACGCTATACGACCAAACCAGTTTACATATGGTGAGCTTTCTCTGTTTTTAAGCACATCCTGAAATGCCCAGAAGCCTCTTCCCACATGATTGAACACACCATCCAGCACTACCTTTATGCCGTCCTTGTGCAGATTATCACAGACCTGTGCGAAGTCCTCGTTTGTGCCAAGCCTTGTGTCTATTTTTGTATAATCCCTTGTATTATATCCGTGTGTATCAGATTCAAACACCGGTGAAAAATAGATTGCATCTGCCCCAAGCTTTTTGATATGAGGTATCCAGTCATTCACTTTCAAAATTCTGTGCTCCAAAACACCATCATTCTCAAATGGTGCCCCACAGAAGCCTAACGGATAAATCTGATAAAATACACTTTCATATGCCCACATTATTTTGCCCTCCTTGATAGTTGTGTAGTGGTTTTGTACCTGTTATCTATTATACACAATTATGTACTTATATGCTACATTTTTTTGTTACTTTTTACCTACATTAAGTATTTTGTTACCTTGTATAATTAAATTTCTAATAGAAATTTCTAATAGAAATTCCTGTAGATAACACATGCAATAACCACATGGATAAAGAAAATAAGCGGCATCCCCTTTACAAAATACCAATGCTTTGTCTTGTGCCTGAAGGCATACATCCCAGCCCAGGTACCGGCGCTTCCGCCCAGCAGGCTGAGCCCAAATAATGTCTTCTCCGGGATGCGCCATGCGTGTGCCTTGGCCTTACACTTGTCAATTCCCATCGCAGCAAAGCCTGCTATATTCATAAGAAGCAGATAAATCAAAAAAATTTTCATATAAATAATGCTCCATTCTATTACTCCGCACATAAATTTATAAATATATAAACATATCTGCATATATTAATAAGTCCACAAAAAATAATAGCCCAGCCTTTAAAGGCCGGGCCATAAATTAATTATTAATTCTTAGCTTTTTTAGAACCCTTAGCTGGTGCAGCCGCCTGCTTTTTGATGGCGCTCTTGCCCAGATAAAGCTTCATCACATACCACAGCTCTGTAGCGATGCAGATTGAAGAATATGTTCCGCAAAGCACACCTACCATGAGTGGTAATGAGAACTCTCTGATTGATGTATGACCAAAGATAAAGAGTAACAATACCATAACAAATGTAGTAAGCGAAGTATTGATGCTTCGTGAAAGTGTCTGTGTAAGGGACTCGTTTGCTATATCAGCAAGCTCATCTGCTGAGTACTTCTTGATACCGTGAAGGTTCTCACGGATACGGTCAAAGATAACGATTGTATCGTTGACTGAGTAACCTACGATTGTAAGTATACATGCGATAAACGTACTGCCGACTGAGATTCTGATAAGTGCATATGCTGTGACAACAACAAGCACATCATGTACCAGCGCAAGGATAGCACTTGAAGCAAATCTGATGTCCTTGAATCTGAACCAGATATATAACAGCATGAAAATACATGAAATAATAACTGCCTTTACAGCGTTTGTTCTCATCTCTCCACTGATGGTTGAGCTGATACTCTGAGTCTCTATAGTTGATGCATCAACATTGAAATCCTTCTCAAGAAGAGCTGCGAGATCCTGTCTCTCATCGAGTGAAAGTGTACGTGTCTTTAATGTGACATCATGGCTGCCCTGGACTGTAGTAACCTGCACTGCACTATTGCCAAGGAGCTTTGATACTGAAGGCACGATGTCCTTCTCAACCTCTGCTGCTGTATAATCCTTGCCAAAGTCTGCAGTGGTTGATGTACCACCTACAAACTCAAGACTGTAGTTTAATGCATTGCCGCTTGTAGCACCGAAATAAATCATGCCGCCGATACCTGCAAGTATGACTACACCTGAGATAACAAAGTATTTAACTCTGTTCTGTACAAATCTGATAACCTTTCTCTTCTTTGCCTTGCCGTAGAACTTCTCAGCTCTGACACCGACACCGTAAAATGCTCTTGTAAGGTATTTTGCAATAAAAAGAGCTGTAAACAGTGACAGAATAATTGAAATCATAAGTGTGTATGCAAAGCCCTTTACTGTACCTGAACCGAGCACCATAAGCACAAGTGCTGCGATAAATGTAGTAACCTGTCCATCGAGGATGGCTGAAAGAGCCTTCTTGTAGCCCTCATTTACTGCAGCAAGCACTGATTTGCCACCTGCGATTTCCTCACGGATACGGGCAAATACGATAACGTTTGCATCTACTGCCATACCGATACCAAGGATGATACCCGCGATACCCGGCAGTGTAAGTGTAATCTCAAACCAGTAAATAAACAGTACTGTAAGCATTGAGTAGAGTGCAAGTCCGATAGATGCAACCACACCGAGTATACCATAGAGCACAATCATGAATATCATGATTAAGATAATTCCGATAATTGCAGCCTTTACTGCATTTGTGAGCGCTGTTCCACCGAGCTGTGCGCCAACAACATTTGACTCTAACTCCTCGAGCTGGAGGTTGATGGCTCCGACACGGATAAATGTTGCAAGGCTTGTTGCCTCGTCGTAATCCTTCATTCCGTTGATTACACAGTTACCATCTGAGATAACGGCGCTTACTGTAGGAACGCTGATGAAATGATCATCATAGTATATACCGATTGACTGTCCTGCATCCTTTGCCTTCTTTGTGGCATCTGCCCATGTGTCAATAGCCTTATCCTTGAGCTTTAATGAAACAACAGGCTCCTTGGTTGATGTAGATGATGACTGGTCATACTGGGCGCTTGCATCCTTTACATCGTTACCATCGAGGATGACTGAACCATTGGCCTTTAAGGTGTCAATATCATAGTTGAGCTTGTAGCCGCCCTCAACCGATGTGTCCTGTGTATAGTTGGCATTTCCGTCACTGTCATACTGGGCGATGAAGTACAGTGATCCCGGACTTCCAAGATCCTCGAGTACCTTGTTAGGGTCGTCAACACCCGGAATCTCTACAGTGATACGGTCATCCCCGCTCTTGTATACAGAGTACTCTGTTGTGTAGCTCTCTGCACGCTCCTCGAGCTTTGCGATAGTATCATTTACGTCCTTGTCTGAAGGATTCTTGTCCTTGATATGATAGGTGATTGAAACACCACCCGAGAGGTCGAGACCAAGCTTGATATTCTGATAATCCTTATCCTTGGTGCTCTCACCATTAGCAGTTGCCTCCTGCTTTTGCTTTGTGTCGGTGATTACTGCAGTGGAATACCAGCCCAGCAAGCCGATACAAATGACTGCCACAAGGATAATCACCCAACTCTTTCCTTTTTTCATTTTCTTATACCTTCCTGTCATTTTGCTACCATCCATATAGGTATACAGATGGCAAATATATTCGCACACGGGTCACAAATACCGCTATCCGTTTCCCGTGACAAATTCAAATTATTGTGCATCATCTGCCATATCAGCCTCTGCTGCCTTAATCATGATAGCGCACTCTATACGCTTCTTCTGCAGCTCGCAGCCTAAATCATAGGCATCAGTGATTGTGCCGTGGAAGTTGTATGAGTTGGCGGCACAGCCACCGCTGCAATAGAATCTGGCAAAACAGTTGCGACATTTTTCCTTGGCATAAACATTACAGCACTTAAACTCATCCTGGATGTCAGTGGCCTTGATGCCATCCCAGACATTACCCATAAGGAAGTCCTCATTGCCCACAAACTGGTGGCATGGATATAAATCTCCCCATGGAGTCACTGCCAGGTACTCTGTTCCTGAGCCACAACCGGAAAGACGCTTATATACACAAGGTCCTCCCTCTAAATCTATCATAAAATGGAAGAAATTGAAGCCGTTCCCTGCCTTGTTTCTCTTTACCATCTCTGCTGCAAGTCTGTCGTACTCATCAAAGAGCACAGGTAAATCAGAATCCTTAAGTGCATACTCATCTGTAGGCTGTGCCACTACAGGCTCAACCGAAATCTGCTTGAAGCCTAAATCAGCCAGATGAAGCACATCCTTTGAAAAATCAGTATTGAAATGTGTGTATGTACCTCTCACATAGTACTTGTCCTGATGTCTGCTCTCCGCAAACTTCTGGAATTTCGGAACAATAAGGTCATAACTGCCGGCACCCTTTCTGAAAGGCCTCATGCGGTCATGAACCTCCTTGCGTCCGTCGATACTAAGAACTACATTGTCCATCTCTTTGTTGGCGAACTCCATAATCTCGTCATTTAAAAGCACACCGTTTGTGGTGAGTGTGAACCTGAAATGCTTGTCATGAAGCTTCTCCTGCTCTCTTCCATATGCCACAAGCTGCTTCACCACATCCCAGTTCATGAGAGGCTCTCCTCCAAAGAAGTCTACCTCTAAGTTTCTTCTGCTGCCTGAATTGGCAATCAGGAAATCAAGTGCCTGTTTTCCTGTCTCGTAGCTCATGAGAGCTCGTCTGCCGTGATACTCGCCCTCCTCTGCAAAACAATATCTGCAGGCAAGGTTGCAGTCGTGCGCTATGTGAAGGCAAAGTGCCTTTACAACTGTCTGGCGCTTCTTGAAATCTATGATACGTTCTTTGTATGTATCTTCTGTGAAGAGCTCTTCATTATCCTTAAGCTCATTTACTTCCTGTATTGCTTCTTCTATCTCCGTCTGTGGATACCTGTCCACAAGCTTTTCAATAATCTCCTTAGCTGAGTTGTCCTCAAACAGCTCAATAACGTCATATGTGACATCATCCACCACATGGATTGCGCCACTGTTGACATCTAAGACAATATTATAGCCGTTGTTCTTGTACTGATGAACCACTACAATATTCCTCTCTTTCTATACACATTTTAAAATTACACTGCGAAAAGAGTGTGCACCTATCAGCGCACACTCTTTAAATCCGCTTCACCTATGACTATTTGTACTGCTCACAAGTCTGGTTTCCAACTGTACAAGATGTCTTGCAAGCTGACTGGCATGATGTCTGGCACTCGCCACATCCGCCCTTTTTAACAGTGTTCTGTAATTTTCTTGTATTTAATGTCTTTACGTGTTTCATTTTTATCTCCTTTTCATTTAACGATGTCTCATTGACACATCATATTTGCTTTCAACATTATATCACAGCATTATCAATATGAAAAGTCCTTTTTTAGCGAAAAACAAGCGCTGAAAACATTACCAGAAGGAGTATTATCAAAAGCTCGAATATATTTTTTGATTCACCTATATCTATGACCACTGTTGCTATCACATACGTTATCCAGTATGCTACGACCGTCACCCTGATAAAACGTCTGCGGTGAAAGCAGCATTTGAGCAAAAATCCGCACACAAGCCCCACCACTATATTGACCGCCATTGAGAGTGCAAAGCTTATCCACTCCGCCATGTCGACAAAGCACTGTACTATGGAAAGTATGATAAGGCACAAAAGCGCCGTAAGATGCATGATACATATTGTTATAACAGGACCTTTGATTTTTCTCCACATAAAAACGCCCTCCACACATCATATATATGTGCAGAGGGCAGTAATTATTCATGTATGAAATTCATTCGTGATTACAGTTCACAGTTATTAACTGTTCTAGGGAATGGGATAACGTCACGGATATTGCCCATGCCGGTAAGATACATTACGCATCTCTCAAAGCCCAATCCAAAGCCTGCGTGTCTTGCAGAGCCGTATTTTCTTAAGTCAAGGTAGAACTTGTAGTCATCCTCTGAAAGTCCAAGCTCATTTATTCTGGCAAGAAGCTTGTCGTAATCATCCTCTCTCTGGCTTCCACCGATGATTTCTCCGATTCCCGGTACAAGACAGTCAACTGCTGCAACAGTCTTTCCGTCGTCATTCAGCTTCATGTAGAAGGCCTTTATCTCCTTCGGATAATCTGTGACAAATACAGGGCGCTTGTAAATCTGCTCTGTAAGGTATCTCTCATGCTCTGTCTGTAAATCACAGCCCCATGATACCTTGTAATCAAACTTGTCATTGTGTTTTGAAAGGATGTCGATAGCCTCTGTGTATGTCACACGGGCAAAATCATTTTCAACAACATTTCTTAATCTGTCAAGGAGTCCCTTATCCACGAAATTGTTGAAAAATGCCATCTCCTCAGGTGCATTTTCAAGCACATAGTTGATAACATACTTGAGCATGCTCTCTGCAAGCATCATATCATCCTCAAGGTCTGCAAAAGCAATCTCAGGCTCAATCATCCAGAACTCTGCCGCATGACGTGTGGTGTTTGAATTCTCCGCACGGAAGGTAGGTCCGAAGGTGTAGATATTCTTGAATGCCATAGCATATGTCTCGCCGTTTAACTGTCCTGAAACAGTAAGGTTGGTAGGCTTATTAAAGAAATCCTTTGAGAAATCCACCTTTCCATCCTCTGTCATAGGGAGATTGTTCAAATCAAGTGTAGTCACCTGGAACATCTCTCCTGCACCCTCACAGTCACTTCCTGTGATAAGCGGTGTGTGCACGTACACAAAATCCCTCTCCTGGAAGAATTTGTGAATAGCATATGCGCAGAGTGAGCGCACTCTGAAAACTGCCTCAAAAGTATTGGTACGAGGTCTTAAGTGTGAGATTGTACGAAGATACTCAAATGTATGTCTCTTCTTCTGCAGAGGATAATCCGGTGTGGATGCACCCTCAACAGTCACCTCTGCGGCCTGAATCTCAAATGGCTGCTTTGCATCCGGAGTAAGCACAAGTGTACCTCTTACGATAATTGCAGCTCCGACATTGATCTTGCCAACCTCATCATAGTTGTCTAAGCCATTTCCGTATACAACCTGGATTGGCTCAAAAAATGTACCGTCGTTTACCACGATAAATCCAAAATTCTTTGAATTACGATTGCTTCTGACCCATCCTCCGATAGTCACCTCTTTGTCAGCGAATTTGTCCTTGTTGCGGAAAATCTCGCGTATGTTTGTAAGTTCCATTATCTAATCCTCCATTTAAGCTGCCTGCGCATCACCACAGACAGCATATTTATCGTTATTATTCGGCATCCGCGCTGCCACTTGAAGTATCCGGCGCTGCACTGCCATCCTCAAATGTCACATTTGCTTTCTCTGTGACTGTATCGATAGCCTTGTTTACAAGGTACTGGTTCTTAAGGTATGTCTTTCCCTCATCCTTGTGTCCGCTTCCAAAATACTTGTATACCTCAGAAGCCTTACTGAACTGACCATTGCTGGCTGATACGATGTAATCCACATAGCTGTTGAAGGCATCATCATCCATCTTGATATTTTCCTTCTCAGCGATAAGTCCAAAGATGAACTCTGTCTTTATCTGGTCTGTCAGATTCTCCTTCCACTTCTCTGTGGCCTGATCCACTGTCATGTTGTAGTTGGACTTTAAATATTTCTTAAGTGTCTGTCCATCCTTGACATTTTCTTTGGTAAATGAAGCAATATACTCATTGAGTCTGGCCTGTAGATACTCATCAGGAATCTCGACTGTGCTGTTTTCAATCATGTAGCTCTTTATCTTGTCCACCTCAGCGCTGTAGAGCTGCTGCTTCAAATCTTTCTCAATCTGTGTGGTAAGCTGGGCATTAGTTGTCACCCCGGCCTTTCCAAACACTGTGTTGACCTGCTCGTCTGTCATATCAGCAAGTGCAACAGGATCTGCTGAGTAAATGCCCTTTACTGTATACTCAAATGTAACTGTCTGTCCGTTTAAGTCGTCATTGCCATAATCCCCAGGGAAAGTCACGTCACCCTTAACCTTGTCACCCACCTTGGCTCCGATTATAGGCTTTGTAAATCCATCAATAAAGGATGAACCGCCGACCTGGCTGTTATTTGTCACATCAAGCATCACATCTGTAGCAGAACCACCATCAAATGCTTTGCCATCCTTATATCCTGTGTAATCAACCTTGACATAATCGCCATCTGCAACTGTATCACGATCTGTAACCTGCTTGTACGCATCTGCACCATATGACTGAAGCACATTGGTCAGATATGTCTGCTTTGCTGTATCATTTATCTCATAATCGTTTGAGACAGTAATTGCAACACCTGAATAGTCTGCAAGCTTTGTAACCTGCTTTGCGTAGTCTATGTCAAACTGTCCGCTTCGCATCGTCTCGCTGCCGGCCTCGGTGCCTGCCTCTGTTGCGCTCTTTGAGCCACCCTTTTTGCTCTTGTTGCTTATCACAACAGCAAGCGCAATAATTACCACGATAAGTGCAATCACAATCACCGCTATGACTGCCTTCTTACCTGTATTCTTCTTCTCACTCATTGGAATCCTCCTGAAATCTGTAAGTCATGTTATTTATATGTACAATGCCCTGCCACGGCAAAAACGCATCCGCAAAACACTATACCTATCTACAATATCACATATCAAGTTAAATTACAACGAGTGAAATTTTCTTTATCTTTGCAAACACCGGAGGCGTATGCATCCTAAGCCCTACTGTCACCCTGGCATTCTTTTGCAGCCTTACCGGCTTAAGCAGATGTGTCACAAACCTGACATCAGCCGGGAAAATGTCGCTTGTATATGTATGAACGCCGCTTTCATCCTCCACATCCATAAACAGCTCGACCTCGACACCTGTTGTATTGGTTCCTCTATAGTCAACCGCTGCTATATACTCACCGGTATATTCAATATCCACCGTCTGGCTTATCGAATAGTCAAAATTGGCATCTGAAGAGATAAACACTCCATCCTTACCCAGTGTATACTGTCCTTCTTCGAGGCTTGTCTCAATCTGCCAATTATTAAATCCATCCTTAAATTCAGGATTTGAGATTAGATTTCCATGAATCATAAGAAGCTTCATGAAATCCTCCACCTCCGGTGTTTCTTCATACTCATAAAGTGATTCAATATACTTGTCAAGCTCTTTAATCGGCGGATTTTTCGGATCAAAGTCCCTGATTGCATCCCAGCCCGGCAAAGCCCTGCCATGCTCGTCAAACATACCCATATTCTCAAACCAGGTTCCCATGCCTTTACCAGGCACACCGACAGGCTCCCAGTAGTATACACCTGTCTTTCCGGTATCCTTTGACACCTCTGCTGCTATCTGCATGATTATTTCAAGAGACTTCTTCTGCTCTGCGCTGCCTGCATCAATGCCTGCAATCTCCATGAGTTCCTTCGGGATATGATCTCCCTTGCAATGCCTCCACGGATGAGCTGTCTCCACAATATAAACCGGCAGATTATATAATTTTATGAGCCTGCTCATAGTATCCTTCAAATCCATGAATGTACCATGCCAGAACGAATAAAAGGAAAGGCCAATCGCGTCAATCGGCAGCATGCCCGCATTAAACATAGAATCAAACCAAGGCATAATACAGTTATATCTGCCTCCCTGATCCAGATGAATCATGACCTTTGTCTCCGGTAGCAGCTCCCTGACAGCTCTGATTCCCTCATTTACAAGCGCAGCCAGCTGCCTGTACTGTGGCACTGCACCATCCAGAAACAGCATACCACTCCTTATTTCATTACCAATCTGAACCATATCCGGCGCACAATCCATGATTTTTAATCTGTATAGCACATCATATGTGTACTTGTGCACTGTCTCCTTCAGCTCATCAAAGCTTAAATTCTTCCACGCATCAGGCTTATTCTGCTGTCCCGGATCTGCCCAGTAATCTGAATAATGAAAATCAAGCAGAAAATGCATTTTGTATTTTTTAATGACATGAGCCATCTCGAGAACATATGTAAGACTGCAATACCCCTTAGACTCCGGCACCTTATCAGGCTCATTCCATATGCGCAGACGGACTGAATTTACATTATTCAGCTTTAAAAAATCAAATACCCTGCACACATGACCTTCCCTGTCCATTATTTGTATATTATTGTCAACCATCATAGGAACGGATGAAATATCCACTCCCTTTAAGAAATTGCTATCCTTTTTCTGCTTGTGCTGCTGCTTAAGCTGATACATCTTTGTGTCAGCACTTACGAGATAATCGTCAAAACTCTTACCACTGCCCGGCCTCGTATATATGATGCCGTGACTGATAAACAGGCTGTGCTGCTCCATGATATCATACACGCGCTTTATATACTTCTCAGCAGTGTCATGTCTGTCCCCAGGGATAAACACGATAAATTCATCTCCACCGAATCTATATACCATACTTCCCTCAGGCTTTTGCTCATCAAGCATCCTCGCCACAGTCTTTAAAAGCTCGTCACCGTACTGGTGTCCGTAGGTATCATTTATGTCCTTGAAATCATCCACATCGAGAAATACTATGGTGCAGCCGACATTTTGAGCTTCAAGCTCAGCAAACATAGGAATGACCATCTCATTGCATGCCACACGATTGTATAGGCCTGTGAGCGCATCATGGTTGTAGAGATTCTTAAGCTCATTATTTGTATTCTCAAGTACCTTTTGCTTAAAAAGATTCTCAAGCCTCTTGAGCAGGGCAGACTGTATATCAAACTGCTCAGGATGGTCGTACAAAAACTCAGGATTCCTGAGTATTACATAGCCCACTATCTCGTCCCTGAAATGCAGCGAACAATACATATAGCAGGTGTTTTTATCTACACTCTGCATGTACTGCATAAGGTCATTTACACTCTTAAACTCAAGCTTTCCATTGTCCTTGTCATCCGCATAGAGTACAACCTCGTCGTCAATATCATAGCCATGCTTCCTAAAGTGTGCATTGTTCCTTGCAGCTGCCAGATCAGAAACACCGACCACATACACTCCGTCACACTTCATGCTCTGTATATAGTCAGAGTATCTCTCAAACAAATCATAGTATTCATTGCACTCCTCGAGCTCTTTCTGGAGGATCATTACTGCATCCTCCTCCTGCTCTCTTGCAACGGAGCCTTTGATAATATTCTTTATGTAATTACGATAATCCACTCTGCCGGTATTAGGGCATCCGCAGCTCTCAGCCGGTATAAACTCAGAATCAAGGTATTTATCAGAAGCATCGCCCGTGCCATTCCAAAGCGCCTTAAATATCTCAAGAGCATTTCTGCCTATATTGCCCCTGTTGTTATCCACTGTTGTAATCTGTGGGTTAAAATACGCAGCCTTATCCAGATTGTCAAAGCCTGTGACCTTAAAATCCTGTGGTACCTTGTATCCAAGAACCTCTGCTGTCGCACACAGTCCTGCTGCTATATTGTCATTTGCACATAAAAAGACATCCGGTAACGGCTTTTTGCTCTCGTGCCAATCACTCATATACCTGACACCTGTCTGATAATCAAAATCACCAAACATGTACATATCAGCTGTAAGTGGTATGCCATAATCACTTAAAGCCTCCTTGAAGGCCTCAAAACGCATTCTGTTCTCATAATGATACGGCGGACCACCTGCAAACACAAAGCTTTTGCAGCCATGCGCATAGTACATATGATCCATTACCTTGCGAAACAGCCTCTTATTATCGTTGCCTACATAGTAAAACCCATCAACCTTATACCCGATACTCACTACCGGCACATTTACCGACTGAAGCTTTCTGACCATATACTGTATCTCATCCAGGTTGGTCGTATTGGTGCAGTCAAATACCACTCCGTCGAAGCTGTTTAAATCAGGCAAATCGTTCAGCGCATATTCGCCTTTGTTAAACTTTGAATCCTGACTCCAGGTTCCGTTGGTGTTGTAAAAATACAGGCACACATCCAGTCCCAGCTCTTTAGAGCCTCCCATGATACCCTCAACCCACGAATATATTACATATCTTCTCCAGCCATCAGCCAGAAGAGCAATTTTCTTCATTAATAAATACCCCTTTGCGTCTTCTAAAGAGTTTTCCAAAATATAGTTCTATTATACTACGGTTTTACCTATTCTTGCAATAAAGATTGATTTTTTTTAGCATATTTGATAGAATTAATTTAAATAAGCAAATTTTTAGGAGGGATACGTTTTGAATCCAGCATTAATCGTACTTATTGTTATCGCAGTAGTGCTTGTGGTAGCATTTATAGTATTAACAATCCTCGGTAAAAAAGCACAAAAAAGAAAGGAAGAGCAGGACGAACAGATAGCTGCTGCATCACAGACAGTCAATATGCTAATCATTGACAAAAAGCGTATGAAGCTAAAGGATGCCGGTCTCCCACAGCAGATTATTGAGCAGACACCAAAGCTTATGCGCCGCTCAAAGCTTCCTGTAGTCAAGGCCAAGGTCGGACCAAGAGTCATGTCTCTTATCGCAGACGAGCAGATCTTTGATGAGATTCCTTTAAAGAAAGAGGTCAAGGCTTCTGTCAGCGGTATCTACATCACAGCTGTCCGCGGTATCAGAGGACCTCTTGAGAAGCCTAAGAAGAAAAAAGGCTTCCGTGCAAGAATGGCAGAAAACTACAGCAAGGCCAACGAACAGCTCAAGGCTGAGGAGGCTGCAAAGGCTGAAAGAAAAGCTGCTAAAGCGGCTGCCAAAAAGGCCAAGCAGAAATAATATCATGATTTAATTTTCATGTACATAAACAGAGCATGTGGGATGGCTTTCATCCTCACATGCTCTGTTTTTTATATGCTCTATCCATATATGCTTTATATATTTTTTACCCCATAGGCTTGGCAGACTTTTATGCAATTTTGACTGCTGCTCCTTTTTTCTTCACAGCTATATTGATGTGACAGTCGCCTACAAATTCATAGTTGACATCAAGTGCATACTTTACCTCTGCCCTTATCTCGTCCTCAGTCTCCTTTACCTCTATGCTTGTGGCATCAATACCTATCTGGATACTTCCAAACGGTGTATAATAATATGTCAGGTTTTTCTTTCCCTTCTCAAATATCATATGTACACTCATAGGTCCCTTGCGGGTGAACTCAAGATAATTTTCATTGAATTTAAGCATATTTTTGAGTGTCTGGGTCTCACCCTCCATTATCTCCTCAAAAAGCACATAGTGCTTGTTATTTCTTATATAATACTCTCCCGGGGCAATCACCTCTACCGCATCCGACTGCTGGTCCGGTGCGAGCTGTAAGCCCTTTAATGATACTACTACATCCTTTGTCATTTCTTTCTCCTTATCCTCTTGCATATCTAAATTAATTCACGCTTAAATAATTTCTCATCACATATTTTCTTTTAATATATTTTTTCAGCATGAATATACTAACTGTTTTATCTGAAAATATCAAGGATTTTTAGTTTTATTTCATATTTTCCACTGTCAAATATGCTCTCATACTCGTCCGGAGTGAGTACCTCCTTAAGATTTTCCTTTGCTTCGTCCTCCACCACCTCGTACACACTGCCCCTAAAGCACATGTTTGGATACAGCACGCACCACCAGTTATGACCGGCTCCATCGCCCAGTGTTATTTCAAGCGCCTCGTAATTTCCCTCAGGAAATGTATAGTCTCCATACGTCTTTTCCGGGAAATCGGTGTGTGTAATCTCTGCCGATGCGCCATATGTAAAACCGTTTGCTGCAAGCGTCTCCTTTGATACCGCTATTATTTCGTCCATATGGTCATTTACGGTGGCTCTGGTTTCTTCGATATTTTCGCACTCCAGCAGATATGGCTCTATGTAAGCCCCTACTGCATCGCGCACCTGCTTTTTCACATTCTGGTCTGCTTCGCTGTCGCTGTTTGCCAGCACGTGGAAACGCAGGATTTTGTCGGCGATGGATTTTTGCATGTCGGCTGTACACGCTATACTATTGGTGTTTGCGGCAGGTGTATGATTTTTTGCAGCTATCACTGCCGTAAGGGATATTATTGCTATGGTTGTTATTATTATTTTCTTTCTCATGTAAACAAGTATTGCCTTATTTGACGAGCTTATTCATCCTTTTTGAAAATTTTACCGGGTTTCATGAATTTCATTCGTATAGTCATCCAGCAAGGTGCCAAGTGTAATTATCGGTTCACCATCCTCATGATTCTCCTTATTTATTTTCTGCTCATAATAATCACCCATGTTATCAAAGATATCATTTATATCATCTGCTATGCACACATATGTGTTTCTCGGAAATTTTTTTGATGTCTTGCAATATTCCATGAAATCTGAATAAGCTGCTTTATCTTTTCTAAGTGTTTTTCCTATTAAAATCACCTTCAAATGATTGGTATCGGCTTTTTGTGACAGCCGATCCTCGAAGCTGTCCACGGCTGTTTTGATATCATCTGCATATTCCGGTTCGTAGGATTTGTCCATGTTATAATAAAACTCTATATATCCGCTATTTTCATTTGCCGAAACATCTCTGTGGCTAACATATGCTTTGTTATCAGTTACTTCTTTATCGGTTATTTCGTCAGTATCTACATCTACAATATCGACCGCCGCAAGTGTCGGAAAACAGCGCTCCTCAAGTTCCACTGCACTGCAGCCGGTGAGCATGAGACCTATCGTCAGCACTACTATGACCGGTATCGCTATGCACAATAAAAATCCAAGATATTTTTTCACGATTTCATCTCCACTTTCAAGAATATATGCTAAGGTCACTGTGACTGCTATGACAAAAATGATGCACCAGCTTCTCATAGTGCTCTTTTCCTTGTCATGGCTTTTCTGTCTGTCAGAGCCAAATTGCTTATTGCTACAGGAATGCCGGTTTTTATTAAATGTAAATATAACTTTTCCCGTATTTTCAGCAAAATTCTCACATCTTAAAACCGCATAATAAAGGCTCATATTGAGTACTGAAAACAGCGTGAAAAACCACACCGACAGCATCAGTGCATCTGCCCTCTTGAAGAAGCTGCCTTTTATCTGCACATCACTCATCAGTACGACAGCCGGAAACTCTATTTCCGACAGTGAATATTTTCCGAAACTTCCAAGCAATACTGCATACAATAAAAAAAGAATGCCTGCATATGTGAATATTGCTTTACTCACACTCCCTCGTATCTGTGAGACAGTGCGTTCCCTTACAAACAGTATATTGAACACGGAAATGGATGCTGCAAACACATAGTATGCACCCGCAAATATATCCGCTATGCCAAAGTCCACACCGACCCTGTCCTTAATCATCAGATAGTCAAATCTCATATCCGATATCGCAAACAAAAGCATAGCAGCAAGCGGTATCAACACAAAGAAAAATACTACCTCGTATACCCTGGCCCGGCACTCCACTCCGCCACTTAGCGCATAAGCACATACCGCCATTATCACAAGGAGTACAACTGTAAATGACTCATCCGGTATAAGGCTGTCACGTATCAGCTTTACAAATATCCATGCAAGAAATGCGGCCTGTGACAGTTCGTATATCACAATAATTAAATCATAAATTAACATTTTTGCATGTGTTGTTTTACCAAAGCTTCTGTCATATATACTTTTCTTCTGTTCTCGTACCTCGCTTACTATCCACATAAATAGCCATGCCATGAAAACACCAAGTGCGATTGAGATTAAACCATACTTTCCCAGTTTCGCCAGATTGTTTGGAAGCACCAGTGTGCCGACTCCAAGCAGATTAAAGACGTATAGCCTGTATAGCTGGCGGGGCGATATGCTTTCGTTTTGTGCAAATGTGTAGCTTGTGCTCATATTTTTAGTCATCCTTATTTCCTTTCAGCTTTCTGCACTCCTTTTCTCTTGCAAATACAGGCCGCCTCCATAGTCTGCGAAGCGGAAATCGTATGATACTGTCCTTTTCATCCTCTCCGCCTGTCAGCTCGCTGCCCACAAATGGCATCATGTATGGGTAACCACAGCTTTTGAGCTTTGCGAGATGCAAAAGTATCACCATCAGACTTATTAAAAATCCAAAATATCCAAGCCATGCCGACATCATTATTACAGCGAATTTGAGTATCCTAAATGAAAATGCAAACTCCTCACTCGGTATGGCAAACGAACAGAGTGCGGTGAATGCAACAAGAATGACCACTATAGGGCTTACTAAATTTGCATCCACTGCTGCCTGTCCGATTATGAGACCTCCAACTATGCCTATCGTGTTTCCCATGGCTCCGGGAAGTCTTATGCCGGCTTCGCGAAGCAGTTCAAAGGACAGCTCCATCATGAGCACCTCTATGAGCTGTGGAAAAGGACAGCCGAGTCTTGCTTCATAAAACGCCAGTATGAGTGGTGTCGGCAGTATCTGTGTATGAAAATTTGTGACCGCCAGATAAAGCCCCGGTAATGTAAATGACATGAAGGCTGCCACGTACCTTATCAATCTGGCAAAGCTTGCCGCTATCGTTCTGTTATAGTAATCATCTGCGGTTTTTAAAAAATTGTTCATGGTGGTTGGCAGTATTATTGCTATCGGTGAATTATCGCACAGCACCACCACCCGCCCTTCTAGGAGCGCATTTACCGCCACATCCGGCCGCTTTGTGGTCTGAAGCTGTGGAAACGGTGAATACCATTTTGCCTCAGCAAATTGTTCAAGAACTCCCGAATCCCCCACATGGTCTATTACATAGCTGTCCAGATTCCTTTCCACATCCTCTACAAGCCCCGGTTTTACGAGGTCTCTCACATATAGTATGTCCACATTGCTATGTCCTCGAAGTCCCTTTTTCACCTCTTTACACTTTAAGCGTGTGCTCCTTAACCTGCGCCTGATAAGTGCTGTATTTATCTTTATGGAATCAGCAAAGCCCTCATTAGAGCCTCTTATGACCTTTTCCGAATCAATCTCCTGAATTGACATGGCAGGATATCCCTTATCAGGAAGCTTGAAGGCATCCGGATAACCATCCACAAAAAAAATCACGTCTCCTGTCAGCATCATCTGGGCCGCCTCATTAACCGTGTGCAGATGTGCAAATTCAGATAGAGCTGCCTGATTTTTGTCAAGTACTTCCTTTACCTGCTGTCTGTCTATTCCCTCAAGGTATGAGGTAAATCGTCCAAATGCACTGTTATTGATACCGGAGCCTTCACATGTCACCTCAATATAAGCAACAAAACACTTTATGGAGGCATCACGCCCCAGATACATCTCCTGCATCTTGATATCTGAACAGTCAGAATATATCTGCCTGAAGCTTTTTATGTTCTCATCTATGTTTGTGGTCATCTTTAACTCTCCTGTATCCTGTCACGTTCTAAATCCCTGATATAGTATGACCATACAAGCTCGCAAATATCCCTGATTACTTATTTTTTGCTATTATCTAAACCACTAACTAAGCCACTAAAAAAGGCCGCCGTTCACACATCAGTGCGACCGGCAGCCCCTGGTTTTGTTATATTATTTTGTATTTTATTATCTTTGTCTGCTATAATCTTGTTATATTTCTGTTTTATTTCTTCTCTTCATCCTGCTTTTGTATCACAGCCTTCACAGCAACCGCCTGATTGGCCACATGCGTATGCATTTCTGTAGTCACAAGCTCCATATTTCTTGACTCAAGCGCCCTGTAGATGGCGTCATGCTCCTTCACAAGCATCGGATAATTCTTTGGGTCCTTCAAATACTCCACTCTGTAGCGGTACATCTGCTCGCGGATATTGTTCATCATAGATACAAGCTTCGCATTGTTTGTTGCCTCATAGATAGCATCGTGAAACTTCACATCCTCTTCAGCTATCTTTTTCACATCTCCTGAGTCCATGCTCCTCTTGAACTCGTCCTTTATGGTTTTTAAATTCGCAAGCTGCTCATCACTGATTTTCTTACAGGCTATTTTGGCTGCAAGCTCATCAAGAGCCTCTCTCACCTCAAGCACATCCTCCATATCCTTGAGAGTCATCTTGGCAACCTCTGCGCCCTTTCTCGGCATTGTGACTGCAAGCCCCTCCTGCTCAAGCATTCTGATTGCTTCACGTATAGGTGTACGGCTGACTCCAAGCTTTGACGCAAGCTGCAGCTCCATAAGTCTCTCTCCCGGCTTGAGCTCGCCCTTTAAAATTGCCTCACGAAGTGTGTTAAAAACCACATCACGCAGTGGCAGATATGCATCCATATTTAAAGTTAAATTATCAGTCATCAAACTTCTCCTATCTCTTGTATTATCATTCTCACATATAAGAAAAAAGTAACTATAAAGCACCCGCTGTGCTATCCGGATATCACGTTATTTGCGATTATTGTATACAGATGTCAGATACACCTGTCTGGCAAGATGTGAGCTTCTCATGGCTTTGTACGCTTTCTTTGCAGTATCTTCATCGTCAAACAGACCAAAAACCGTCGGACCACTACCGCTCATCATGGCTCCTACTGCGCCATTTGAAAGCATATGCTTCTTTATCTCATCTATCACTGGATAATTTGGTATGGTCACAGTCTCTAAGACATTTCCCATATGCGCTGCGATATCATGCAGATTCTTAGCCTTTATATCATCTATCAGGCGGTCTATATCCGGATGAATAGTCGTATCATCAAGCTTCAGATTCTGATACACAAACTTTGTGGATACCGAGATGGACGGCTTTGCAATAAGCACCGGACACTTTACCATTGGAGGAAGAGGACTAAGCGCCTCTCCTATGCCCTCGGCCAGCGCCGTACCTCTCATAATACAGTATGGTACATCCGCACCTATCTGCACACCTCTTTCCATAAGCTGTCTCTTTGTCAGTCCCAGTGAAAAAAGCCTGTTTACACCTATAAGCATGGCTGCCGCATCAGTACTGCCCCCCGCCATCCCTGCTGCAACAGGAATACGCTTGTCCAACTTCACTGATACACCGTCAGTTATAGAAAACTCATCCATCAGAAGCTTTGCAGCCTTGTATATGAGATTATTCTCGTTTACAGGGAGAAAAGACAGATTGGTCTGTATCTGTATGCCGGGCTCCTGTGTTCTTTTGATATCAAGCCTGTCATACAGCTGAATGGTCTGCATAATCATGCGGACCTCATGATACCCGTCCTCTCTGCGCCTCACTACATCCAGCCCCAGGTTAATCTTGGCTAATGCTTTTAATGAAATATCGTTATTACTACCCATATTGTATTACCTCTGTTTTTTGTATACAAGGATTATAACACACCCTGCCAAAAAGAGCAAATTTAAATATTCTCATTTAATTGTTAATTTTTACATCTCATCAGTCAAATTAACCTAAAAAGGGACTGCACGTTGCGCGCAGTCCCTCTAATATATCATATTCTGTTTCTTATAGCCCTTGCCGTTATTTTTTCAATTTTCTTCCAAATATAAATGTCGAAAAATATATTATCGATGCGATAATCACTATCATCGGACCTGTTGCCACATTGGTGTAGTATGACACTGCGAGGCCGACTATACCGGAAAATACTGAAAATATCACTGAAAAGAAATGATACTCACGCATATTTTCCGAAATATTCCTTGATGAAGCCGCCGGTAATATAAGCAGAGCATTTATTATAAGTATACCTATCCACTTGATGGATAGCATAACTATGAGTGCTACAAGCACCGCAAACAGATTATCCAGAAGACGCACATGGATACCCTTGCTTTTTGCCACGCTTCTGTGTATGCAGATGGCGTTGAGCTTATTGAAGCAAAACACCCAGAACACTATCGTGACCACAAAAATCACGATTAGATAAACTATCTCAGTCTTTGTGATGCTTAGTACATCGCCCACCAGTATACTTGAGTATTTGCTGAAATTGCCGCCTTTTGACAGTATCGCAAGACCTATAGCCACAGAGCACGATGAAAATACCGATATAATGGTATCCGTCGATGCAGTGTTCAGACTGCCTATCTTATTTAAAAGAAGTGCAAACACTATCGCAAATATCACCATGGCAAGTGAGGTATCAGCCATGCCGCATACCACTCCGACAGCGATTCCGGTAAGTGCTGAATGTCCGAGTGCATCTGAAAAGTATGCCATCTTTTTGTTTACAATCATGGTTCCCATTATGCCAAAAAGCGGTGTGATGATAAGCACAGCGATAAGGGCATTTCTCATGAAATCATATTGAAGCCAGGAGGTTATATTCATTTGTGCTCCTCCTCTCTCACCCAGGATTCCTCTCCTGTGTAAAAAATTCTCTCAAATTCCCTGCTCTCGAATACTTCCTTCACAGTCCCCTGCTTTGCAACGGTCTTATCAAGCAGCACAACATGGTCTGCGTACTTTGCCACATAGTCCAGATCATGTGATATCAGTATGATTGCAAGGTCATAGTGAGTCTTTAAATAATCCATGGTCTTATAGAAAAGCTCCATGCCGTTTTGGTCTATTCCGGACACCGGCTCATCCAACAGCAGCAGGTTCGGCTCGTCCATGATTGCCATGGAAAGAAGCACTCTCTGCAGCTGTCCTCCCGAGAGGTTGCACACCTGCTTGTCGATGAGCTCCTCAGCCTCAAATACCTCAAGTGTCTCCCTTATCTTTGCCTCTATCTTTTTGCTCTTTGGCAGAAAAACAGGATAATTGTACTGATAGCTTGCTATGAGGTCATACACGCTGACCGGTGTATTTTTCTCGATATTGACAGACTGCGGCACATAGCCGATTTTAAGCTTAGCCATATGTCCGTCCTTAGTATCCTTGAACTCAATCGTACCGGTGTGAGGTATCTCGCCGAGTATCGCCTTTATGAGTGTAGATTTTCCGGCACCGTTTTTGCCTATTATGACATTGAAGGAGCCGCAATGTATGTGCATATTTACATCCTCAAGCACCGTCTGCTCTCCGAAGCTCACTCCAAGGTTATTTATTTTTATGCAATGAAAGCCACATGGCTGTATTATTTTCCGCATATTTTCTCCAATTTTATTTAGTAAATGCCTCTTTGATAAGCTCTATATTGTGCTCCATACCATCAAGATAGCTGTCCTTGTCGTACTCTCCCCTGTTGAGAGGATCGATATAAACCACATGCACATCTGTCTCACGCGATACGGTATCTCCCATGCTCTTTCCGTAGAGCTCCTCAGCGAGTATTACAGACACTCCGTCATCCTTTATGGCACCTATTACCTGTTTTATCTCACCTGCGCTGACTGAGCGTTCCTCGTCAAGGTCTAACAGATAGCATGCATTCATGGAAAAATCATCAGCTACATACGCATAGGCCTCATGGAATATGATGATATTCTGTCCATTGGTAAGACTCTTTATGCTATTTATCTTTTCTTCAAGCACTGCAAGCTTTGCATCATATGCTTTTGCATTTGCATAATATTCATCAGCATGCTTTGCATCCTTTTCGGCAAGCCGGGATGCGATTGTCTGAACCATGGTGCGGTAACGCGGCACGCTCATCCATGCATGGGCATTCTCATCACCATGGTCATGGTCATGCGTACTGTCTGCCTCTGTATCAGCATCGTGATCATGGTCGTGGTCACTGTCCGATTCTGTGTCTGCTTCGTGGTCATGGTCGTGGTCACTGTCCGATTCTGTGTCTGCGTCGTGATCATGGTCGTGGTCACTGTCTGCATCATCCTCAGAAAGAAGTGCCACATCCTCACAGGCCTCAACCACATCAAGCTTCGGATACGCTTTTGCCACATCAGACATAAACGACTCTATACCGCCTCCGTTTATTACAAAAACATCGGCAGTGGATAAAAGCTTCATATCCTCCGGTGTTAGCTGGAAATCGTGCAGACAACCGGTCTGTGGCTCGCTTAAGTTTTCAAGTCTCACGCCTTCCACTCCGTCTACTATATTTAAAGCTGCAATATACATTGGATAGAAGGATGTCACGACTGTAAGCATATCATCAGCTTCGTCAGTATTTTTTGTATTGCCCGAAGCATTTGATACTCCACCGGCAGCGCCTTTCATACCTGCTGTGTGTTCATATGCCATTACGGCAAGCGTACACACTATCAATATACACAAAAACATAATGCCTACAAATTTGCATTTATTCTTCATATATTAAATATTCGCCTTTCTTTCTATAGCTTTATTTCTATGACTCTATTTCGACTTTATTTCTTTTTATGATTATTAACGCTTTTTTTGCTCTTGGCCTTATCTCTGCGCTCTTTAGTCTTTTTGGCAACCGGCTTCCCGGTCTTCTTCCAGCGCTCCTTTTTGTGCGGCTGGGATGCAGCAGCTCTTTTTGCAGCTGATTTAGCCTCGCGCTTTGCTTCTTCCTCCTGTTTCATGGCAAGAAGCGTATCCTCGTCAAACACGAGTGAATCTATGAGATTCCAGATTTCGTCCCTGCCTTCCTTTGACATGGACGAAAACGGTATAACTACCGTGCCCGGCTTCACATGAAGTACATCCTTGATAGTCTTTATGTGTGCGGCAATCTGGCTTTTTTTCAATTTATCAGATTTGGTTGCAATGATAATCGGTGCAAAGCCCTGGTTTACCATCCAGTCATACATCATGATATCATTGTCAGATGGCTCATGCCTTATATCTATTAAAAGAAACACTGCCTGAAGCTTTTTGGAGGTGTGAAGATAGTTTTCTATCATCTGTCCCCATTTAGCTTTTATCTCGATATTGGCATTGGCATAGCCATAGCCCGGCAGATCGACCAGATACATGGCGTCATTGACGTTATAAAAATTGATGGTCTGTGTCTTGCCGGGCTGTGAAGAGATCCTGGCAAGTGACTTTCTGTTCATGAGTGCGTTGATCAGTGACGACTTGCCTACATTTGACTTGCCGGCGAATGCCACTTCATTATACTCATTGTCAGGGATTGTGCTTGTAATTCCGCAAACTGTCTCTAAATTAACACTTTTAATTACCATAATCTCTTCCTCATTCTTATTTTACAAATGCTATCTTCTCCACCTGTGAAAATCTCTCCACCGGCACGATTTCCATGCCGTCTGTTATTTCTTTTGAAATCTCCTCCAGGTCCTTTTCATTATCCTTTGGAATACATACTGTTTTTATTCCGATTACTTTGGCTGCAAGCAGCTTTTCCTTGAGTCCTCCTATCGGAAGCACCCTGCCGCGCAGTGTTATCTCGCCTGTCATGGCTACATCTGCCCTGACAGCTCTGTCTGTAATGGCTGAGAGCATGGCTGTCGCCATAGTGATACCTGCAGATGGTCCGTCCTTTGGCACTGCGCCCTCCGGGATATGTATATGGATATCATGCTTCGTGTAAAACTCTGCATCAATGCCATATCCTTCGCTTATTGAGCGCACATAGCTAAGTGCCGCCTGTGCCGACTCCTTCATCACGTCGCCAAGCTTACCGGTGAGCACGAGCTCACCCTTGCCCGGCAGCACATTCACCTCAACCTCGAGTGTGACACCGCCCACGCTGGTCCATGCCAGGCCTCTAACGATTCCAACCTCTGCGCGATCATTTTTCTTCTCCGGACTGTACTTCGGATTGCCCAGATACGTCTTAAGATTGGTCTTTGTAACCTTTACAGCAGCTTCGCTGTCCTTAAAGATTTCCCTGGCAGCCTTGCGGCACAGCTTGCCGATAGTCCTCTCAAGGCTTCTGACTCCGGCCTCTCTGGTGTACAGCCTTATAATATCCTTTAGGGCAGAGTCTGTTATCGTAAGCTGTTCCTTTTTAATTCCGTTTTTGCTCTTTTGCTTCTCAACCAGGTGTTCCTTTGCTATGTGAAATTTCTCATTTTCAGTGTAGCTTGACACCTCAATAAGCTCCATCCTGTCAAGAAGCGGCTTTGGAATGCCTGAAACCTCATTTGCAGTTGCAATAAAAAGCACCTCCGACAAATCTACAGGCATCTCAATGTAATGATCCCTGAATTTGCAGTTCTGCTCACTGTCAAGCACCTCGAGAAGAGCGGCTGATGTGTCACCCTTGTAGTCACTTGACACCTTATCTATCTCATCCAACAGCATGAGAGGATTTGAAACGCCTGCCTGTCTTAAGCCATTTACTATACGGCCCGGCATAGCGCCGATATATGTCTTTCTGTGTCCACGGATTTCTGCCTCATCACGCACACCACCAAGAGAAATACGCACATATTTCTTCTCCAGTGCAGACGCAATTGAACGGGCTATGCTTGTCTTTCCTGTTCCCGGAGGACCTACAAGACAAATTATAGGACTCTCTCCCTTGCTTGTCAGATTTCTGACTGCCAGAAACTCAAGTATTCTCTCCTTAACATCCTTTAATCCGTAGTGATCATCATCGAGCACCTGTGCTGCATGGTCAAGATCCTTGTTATCCACAGACATCTTGTTCCACGGAAGCTCAAGTACAGTCTCTATATAGCCTCTCTCAACTGTGCTCTCTGATGAGCTGCTGCTCATATTTCTAAAGCGCTTTATCTCTTTTTTCGTCTTTTCCTTTACGTAGTCAGGCGCATCTAACTCAGATAGCTTTTTCTCATATTCATCAGCCTCCGAGTCAGCATTCTCGCCCAGCTCCTCACGTATCACACCAAGCTGTTCACGAAGCACATACTCCTTCTGATGCTTGTCCACACGAACCTTTACTTTTTTCTGAAGCTCATTCTTTATGGAAATAACCTCCACCTGGGAGAGAAGTAATGATACTATAACCTGATATCTGTCATTGATATCCTCTGCCTCAAGCACCTGCTGCTTAAGCTCATATGACACCGGCAGATTGTTGGTTACATAATCAATGAGCTTTTCAAGATCCTCATACTGATCTATCTGCCTGATAAGCTCCTTGCTGATTTTGCCGACGACTGCCGCATATCTGTGAAAAGCCTCTCTGACTCCGAGAAGCATGGCTTCCCTGAGATCCTCCGGCAGGCTGTCTGCATTACTATCACAATAACAGATTTCTGCCTCAAGGTACTTCTCATTACCGGTAAAGCCAAGCAATGCTGCCCGGCTTATTCCATCTACAAGTATTCTCACAACATCATTCTGTAATCTGACAACCTGCTTTATGTCAGCAACAATACCCATCTGATAGAGGTCTTCCTGAGTCGGGTCCTCACTGTCCACATTCCTTTGTGTGACAAGATAAATCTTTTGATCCTGCTCCATAGCCTCCTCGACAGCACGAAGAGAGCGCTCTCTGCTGATGTCGAAATGGGCAATCATCCCCGGCAGAATAGTAAGCCCTCTCAGCGCTACTGCAGGCATATTCATAATCTGTTCTTCCACTTATATCTCCTGTATTATTGCACAGCCATGCATATCAAACCGCTGTGCAATTTATATTATCCGATGCTGTATCTTTTGTAAAATACCGCCATGTACTTACGATGCCGCTTTTTCCTCGATATATGCCTCAGGCACGCAATCACCATCAAGCTTTAAGTTATCCTCAACGATATCCTTGTCTATTACACATCTGCTGATGCTCTTGTCTGACGGTATACGATACATAAGGTCAAGCATAACAGCCTCCATGATTGCACGAAGTCCTCTGGCTCCTGTCTTTCTCTCAAGCGCCTTGTCAGCGATGGCATTGACTGCATCGTCTGTGAACTCAAGCCCTACTCCGTCAAGCTCAAAAAGCTTGGTGTACTGCTTGATAAGCGAGTTCTTAGGCTCCTTCAATATGCGGATAAGCGCATCCCTGTCGAGTGCCTCGAGAGAAACGGTAATAGGTACACGTCCGATAAACTCAGGAATCAATCCAAACTTCACAAAATCCTGTGGCAGTGCATGCTTAAACGCCTCTCCTACATTGAGCTCTGTCTTTGACTTTACATCTGAATTGAAGCCTATAGATGATGTATCCATACGGCTGTCTATAATTTTTTCCAGACCATCAAATGCTCCACCGCAGATAAAAAGTATATTAGTAGTATCAATAGGAATAAGCTCCTGCTGCGGATGCTTTCTTCCGCCCTGTGGCGGTACAGATGCCTCTGTGCCCTCAAGAATCTTTAAAAGAGCCTGCTGTACACCCTCGCCTGACACATCTCTGGTGATTGAGACATTCTCTGATTTCTTTGTAATTTTATCTATCTCATCTATATAAATGATACCATGCTCTGCACGCTCGATATCATAATCTGCCGCCTGAATAAGCTTTAATAGGATATTCTCCACATCCTCACCTACGTATCCTGCCTCTGTAAGTGTTGTAGCATCAGCGATAGCAAATGGAACATTTATCACTCTGGCAAGTGTCTGCGCAAGAAGTGTCTTTCCTGAACCTGTAGGTCCAAGCATGAGAATATTACTCTTCTGAAGCTCTACATCTGATGTATCACCTGCCAGTACTCTCTTATAGTGATTGTAAACAGCAACCGAAAGCACCTTCTTTGCCTGGTCCTGTCCTATTACATAATCGTCCAAAAACGCCTTAAGCTCCTCCGGAGTAACAAGATTTATATCATCCTTAGCGCTGCTTTTGTCCTCATGGCCATCTACGCCTTCTTCCTCAAGAATCTCGGCACATATATCTATACACTCATCGCAGATAAAAGCTCCATTAGGTCCGGAAATCAAACGATTTACCTGGTCCTGTGTCTTACCGCAAAATGAGCAGCGAATCTTTCCGTCGTTTTTTCCTGCCATTATTAACTCCTTTTATTGCATGAGGGCATCCCATATGGGGTACCCTCTTAAATTCATCTAACTTCTGATTATCTGTTTGTTATTACACTGTCTATGAGACCATACTCTGCGGCTTCCTGTGCTGACATATAGTTGTCTCGCTCTGTATCAGCTGCAATTGTCTCGTATGGCTTGCCTGTATTGGCTGCTAAAATTTCGTTTAATCTCTTCTTTGTCTTTAAAATATTTTCTGCAGCAATCTGAATCTCAGTAGCCTGACCCTTTGCACCGCCCGATGGCTGATGAATCATAATCTCTGCATTTGGAAGAGCATATCTCTTGCCCTTTGCACCGCCTGCGAGAAGAAAAGCTCCCATGCTTGCTGCAAGACCGATACAGATTGTTGAAACATCACACTTGATGTACTGCATAGTATCGTAAATAGCAAGTCCTGCTGTAACCATTCCACCCGGTGAATTGATGTAAAGGTGGATATCCTTATTCGGATCCTCAGACTCAAGGAATAAAAGCTGGGCAACAACAAGGCTGGCTGTTGTCTCATTTACTTCCTCTCCAAGGAAAATTATACGATCTTTTAATAATCTGGAGTAAATGTCGTAGTTACGCTCTCCTCTGCTGGTCTGTTCAATGACATATGGTACTAAACTCATATAAAATACCTCCTTTATAAAAGCTCAAAAGACCGGCTCAGAAAATAGGCTTCTGAGCCAGTCCATCAAATTTTGATTCAAAAATCTTATTCTTCTGTAGACTCTTCTGCATCAGCCTTTTTCTTTGCCTTTGCACGCTCTTTAACGTTGTCCATGATAAGATCTACGGCCTTTGTGATAGCAAGGTCTTTCTTCATAGACTCCTTCTCAGCATCTCCCATGTACTCTTTAAGCTTATCAGCCTCCATGCCGTATGCCTTAGCCATCTTCTCTACCTCAGCATCGATATCTGCATCAGTAACCTCGATGTTCTCCTCCTTGGCAATCTGCTCAAGTACAAGGCTGCTCTGGATACGTGTTGTAGCCTCAGGACGAACCTGATCCTTAAGCTGGTCAACTGTCATGCCTGAGAACTGTAAGTACTGCTCCATTGTAAGACCGCTCTGTGCGATTCTCTGAGCAAACTCCTCAACCATTGTCTCACACTGAGTCTCAATCATTGCCTCCGGAAGATCCATCTTTGACTTATCGATAATCTTCTGGATAGCCTCATCTTCTTTAGTCTTCTTAGCTTCTGTCTCTTTCTTCTCTGTGAGGTTCTTTTTGATTTCCTCTTTGTACTCAGCTAATGTATCAACACCTGCTGCATCCTGTGCAAACTCATCATCAAGCTCCGGAAGCTCCTTAGCCTTGATCTCGTTGATCTTAACCTTGAATGTAGCCGGCTTTCCTGCAAGGTCTGCTGCCTGATACTGCTCAGGGAATGTTACATTGACCTCAACCTCATCGCCTGTGTTCTTTCCTACTAACTGATCCTCGAATGTATCGATGAATGTGTGTGAACCGATCTCTAATGGATGATTCTCACCCTTTCCACCCTCGAAAGCTACTCCGTCAACAAATCCCTCAAAGTCGATAACTGCTGTATCTCCCTCTGCTACAGGACGATCTGTAACTGTAACTGTTCTTGCATTTTTGTTTCTCTGGTTCTCAAGCTCAGCGTCAACCTCTTCATCAGAAACTGATGTGTCGATCTTTGTAACTGTAACGCCCATGTACTTACCAAGAGTAACCTCAGGTCTTACAGCAACCTCTGCTGTGTAGATGAAAGGCTGTCCCTTCTCAATCTGAGTAACCTCAACTGTTGGGCGTGAAACAATGTCAACACCGCTCTCGTCAACCGCACCTGCGTATGTCTGCTGCATAAGAATGTTTGCTGCATCCTCGTAGAACACACCTGCTCCATACATTTTCTCAATCATAGCTCTTGGCACTTTTCCTTTACGGAATCCAGGTACACTAATCTGTTTCTTCTGCTTCTGATATGCAGAATCCAATGCTTTCTCTAATTCCTCAGCTGCTACCTCAATAGTAAGCTTCGCCATATTATGCTCTAAATTCTCAACCTGTACACTCATGTCAATCGTTATCCTCCTTAAAAATATATATGAATGGTATGTACATCAAATGTAATGTGGGCATGCTTTATAAACTGCTAAGCCCAGTCATTGGATGATTATAACACAACAAATCCACTATTTCCAGTGTTTTTTACATTAAATTTGCTTTTGTGTATAATTCCATAAATTGTCAGCAATACCAAAACATATTTTTGTCATTTTACGGCATAATATTTCCATACACATACAACTTGTGTATAACGTTTTAAAAGGAGGTATTGCATTATGGCAGCATCAAGTAGTAAAAAGGCTTCTGTACCGGAGGCAAAAGAGGCTATGAGCCGTTTCAAGGAAGAGGTTGCTTCAGAGCTTGGAGTCCCTTTAAAAGAGGGCTACAACGGTGACCTTACTTCTAAGCAGGCCGGTTCAATCGGTGGCGAGATGGTCAAGCAGATGATCATGAAGCAGGAGCAGCAGATGAAGTAAGCTCTGCAATAGCAGGCTTCAAATGTACGCTTCAAATGCAAGCATAAAAAGAGGCCGCGCACCATGGGGTTGGTGTGTGACCTCTTTTGTTATAATACAGGGGCTTGCCGGTCTAGTATACCAGCCCCTGTCGAATATGCTCTACTGTGGCATCGTCTGTGAAGTATCTGACAAGCTCGAGTGCAAACGCAATAGCTGTTCCCATTCCACGACTTGTAATCACATTGCCATCCACAACTACAGGCTGCTCAAGCCACTGTGCACCGAGCAGCTTTTCCTCAAAGCCCGGATGACAGGTAGCTTTTTTGCCCTCAAGTATATGATTCTCACCGAGCACGCTAGGCGCTGCACATATCGCTGCAACAAGCTTTCCCTCAGCGGCAAATCTCTTAATTGTCTTTACTACGGTCTCATCCGCGCCAAGGTTTAATGTACCCGGCATGCCTCCCGGCAGTACGATTGCATCGTAGCTGTCAAAATCAGCCTGTGCCTTTGTGGTATCTGTCTTAAATGTCACCTGATGAGAGCTTGTTACCTCGGCTTTTTCCGTGATTGATATGGTTTCAATCTCAAGCTTTGCTCTTCTAACTATATCTACTACTGTAAGTCCTTCAATCTCCTCACAGCCGTCTGCCATAAAAATTCCTACTTTAATCATATTTTTCTCCTTTATTTTTCTTTGATAATACTATGATACCTTTTGACCCTTTAATCATACTATAAAAAGCTGCGGTTCGTCCTTGAATTTTTAAATACCGGTCATTATAATCATATATAAATGATATGAGGGTAAAACAAAAGTATAAACCGTAACTATAAATCTACCAGTAACCTGAAAGGATATACCATGGAAATCGAAAGAAAATACTTACTTAAACAGCTTCCTTCCAATTTAGACAGCTACGCGAGCAAAAAAATCGCCCAGGGCTATCTGTGCACCTCGCCTGTTGTCAGAGTCAGACGCTCAAATGACAGCTATTATATGACCTACAAGGGAGCCGGTCTTATGGTGCGCGAGGAGTACAATCTTCCTCTCACAAAAGAAGCCTACGACCATCTTGTCCAAAAGATTGACGGTCGTCTCATCGAAAAGACACGCTATCTCATACCTCTTGACGGTGGTCTGACCGCAGAGCTTGATGTATTTGATGGTAATCTGGCTCCTCTTACACTTGTGGAGGTTGAATTCGACTCTGTCGACGCAGCAAATGAATTCACAGCGCCTGACTGGTTTGGCGAGGATGTCACTGAATCCGGCAAATATCACAACAGCTATCTGAGCCGATTGGAAAATTCATAGTACTGCCTGGTCTTTATCGTATTCTTTAAATCATCATACCGCTTTTGCAATGGGCCCTCAGGAACTACAACATCCATAACCACCGCTATGTCATCTATAAGTCGGTCGGTTATGATATCCCTCATTGAAATAAGTATATTGTACTTCTCTTCAAAGGTATCCGCATCAAGGAACTCCAGCAAACGCGGATCCGGTGCCTGGCCTTCATCTGCATCCGGTGCCGGCTCATAACATGCCTGTGTCTGAACACTCACAGCTTCAGGTGCATTATCTGCAATCGCATTAGTGTTGGAAGAGATACTCTTTCCCGACATATCCTCCGGCTTATCCTTAAGTGTGATCTTCTCAAATCTGTATTTCTGCTTCACATCAGGATATTTCTCATGGTCCACCTCACTTACAAACATGTCGAGTGGTCTGGCGTATATCCCAAAATCATCATATAAAGCCTGATAAATCACAAGCTTTTCCCCTGTCTCTGAATGTGTCGCCACTGTAACTATCTGGTACAGCTTATTCTTAAAGTGCCTGTAAAGCTCTCCGGGCTTTGGTGTTCTGTCCATCATTTCTGCCTCTTTTCCTATTATTTAAAAGTTGTTAATCATGTCTAAGCCTTCTCCAAGGAAATCTCTCTCAAACTCCAGATTACCGCTGTATCCCATGGCAATCAGATCCTCAACACTGCCAAACATGCTCTGTGTCTCAGCCTCTATAATCTTTGCACCGTCTGCCGCTTTATTATGCAGTGTCTGGCAGTTTCTTGAGTGCTCCTGAGCCATCCTCTGCTGTGCCTCGCTATGTCCGTGCATAGTCTCAAGCTCTTTTTGTGTCGTATCATCCGCAAAGTGTGCGTTATTTTTCACGGCCCTCTGCACTATATCCGGATTGCTCTGCTGCGGTCTCTGCTGTGGCTGTACTCTCTGCTGCATCTGTGGTCTCTGTGGCTTCTGTACTCTCTGCTTCATCTGTGGCTGTGGTTTCTGCTGATATGTCTGGTTCAATGCATTCATACCCGACTGAACTGTATTCTGCATGCTGTTCCATATCTGCTGCATCTGCTTCTGCTGCGGTCTCGGTTTGTTTGGCTGCGCATTTTTGCTGCCTGCGCTCTTTGATTTTTTGTTAATGTAAAAAATAGCTCCTAAGATAATTGCCCAAATTATAACATCCATATTCTGCTCCTTTATCAATCTGCATTTTCTATGTCAATCCCTGAATATCCTGCACATATCGCGCAGTATGTATTCTGCTGTCTGTTCCGGCTCCCATTGCTTTGTAACACCCACAAGCAGCGGATTAAGCTCCGACAGTATCCTTGCCGTGCGCCGGTCTGTCGTGCCCTCATACTTATCGTTTATGGCCTCAGCCTGCTTCACACATGCCTCAAGCTGCTTTAATATATCCTTCCAGAACTCCTCGTAATATATCTCATGCACTCTCTTAGTCTTTTGTGTGAAATTTAGCTCTGCAAGCTCTTTGTTGCTGTGCCCCAGATAGAAATATGACAGAGCAAACAAATCAGGCTTTTTCCTTTCAAGCCCCTCATTTGTCAGGTGTATCAGATTCTCTATCTCACTCTGTAAAATGATACCGTTGTCAAAGGATGACAGATATCTCTCCCCCTGCTTTACAACAGAATCCAAAGTCGTGTGAAAATCCGTGTCCACCTTGCTGATTAAAAATTCATCGTCAAACATGCCGCTTTTCGCTTTGCAAGCCTTTATCAGCTCTCCAAAATGCTTCCGGTCGGTTCCTGTGAGCTCACGATACCCAATAACTTGCTGCTCAAGCTCCTTTAAATCTGAAAGCAGGCTGCTTAAGCCTGTCTTCACGCCATAATATCGCTTTGCAACACCGGAGGAATTCTTTTTTGTTTTGACATACAGCTTAAGCCAGCTGTTGACCACTGTCATGTCGGCACCTGCCGTATCCATCGCTGTCTTAAATTTCTTTTCCGTATCACTTAGTCCTAAAATCATCACACACCCTCAAACATCATTCTAAAACTATATAATAACAATTCTACACCATTATCATATTTTTTTAAAGAGCCTTTTTTCGCTCTGAAAAGCCCACTTTAAACGCAAAAAAAGGAAGCCATACAATAACTGTATGACTTCCTATATACTCTTCATGTTATTCGCATCGTCGTGCAAATGGCACGAGCGGCTTTGTTATGATAGCAAAATCAGATTAACGACCGAACTGCATATCGTTGTTACCTGATTTTGTTGTGAACATCTCAAGCATGTTGATTGGATCGTTGTAATCCATAAGCCATCCCTCACGGGCGAAATCAAACTGTCCGTCCTTACGGCTGTTAAGGAATACGTTCCACTCCTGCTGCTCAACCTTTAAGTTGATACCTACCTTTGAAAGATCAGCCTGAATAGCCTCACCAATCTTTACATTTGACTCTGAGTTGTTTACAAGGTATGTGAACTCGACAGTCTGGTTTACCTGGCCTGTGCTCTCATCTAATAATCCGATAGAAGCAAGAAGCTCTTTAGCCTCCTCAAAGTTCTTATCGTAATCTGTGCCGTAGTAGTCCTTGTTCTTGAACTCGCCACCGTTACCATCTGTAACGCCCTCTGGGATAAATGTTGTGGCAATCTTCTGTCCGCCCTGGGCGATTGTATCGATAATGTACTGACGATCGATAAGAAGACAGATTGCTTTTCTGAATACCTTAGCCTGGTCAGCATCTAATCCAAGTTCTGAGTAGAGCTTAGAGTTAATGTTGAAGCCTACGTAGTATGTTCCAAGGTTGTCAACTGTGTAGAACTCGCTTGTCTTCTTAGCTGCCTCAATCTCGGCTGTAGGAATTGTATCGATGAAATCAAGGTCACCGTTCTGGTAAGCTGTGTAAGCTGAAACATCATCAGATGTAAGCATTACGTTCATCTCATCAACTGTTACATTGTCAGCATCCCAGTAGTTAGGATTCTTAACATATGTCATGCTTGAATCATGTTTCCACTCCTTGAGTGTGAATGCACCGTTTGTAACGAACTTGTCGCTTGCATCGTTTGCCCAGTCATCATTTCCCTCTACTGACTTCTGGTTTACAGGGAAGAAGAATGGGAATGCACATAAGTCAAGGAAGTATGGTGTAACTGCTTTAAGCTTGACTGTAAGAGTCTTTCCATCATCAGAAGCTACTACATCATCAGCAGCAAGACCCTTTGTATCATCATATCCTGCGAATACTGCGCAAAGGTAGCTGTAATCTGCAGCTGTCTTAGGATCTGCAGCTCTCCTCCAAGACCACTCGAAATCCTTTGCAGTAAGCTCATCACCATTTGACCACTTAAGACCGTCACGCATTGTGAATGTGTATGTGAGGCCATCCTCAGAAACCTCATAGCTCTCTGCACATGCAGGCTCAAGCTTGCCCTCAGCGTTGTAACGCATAAGACCCTCAAAGCTGTTTACTGCAAGACATCCGCCGTCAACAGTACTGTTTAATGCAGGATCGATATGATCAGGCTCTGATGCCATGAAGATGTTTAACTTTCCGGCATTCTTTGTGTTCTTTGCATTGTAGAAGTATTTCATACCCTCTACTGTTGAGTATACGTCTGTGACATAATCCTTGAGCATATACTGGTCATTGTAGTAGTAAAGTGGAATAACACACCATGTATCCATAAGCATATCCTCTGCCTGGTGCATCATCTCTGCACGCTTTGCAAGATCTGCTTCTGTACGGATAGATTCTACTAACTCATCATAGCTTGTCCAGTCTACGGCTGTTGATACAGCAGTATCAGAAGTGTCGTTAGTAGTTGTTTTGTTGTTGCTCTTGCTTCCACAAGCAGTCATGCCAAGTGCCATAGCTGCAACAAGAGTAAGTGCTACTAATCTCTTTTTCATCTTTCTTCCTCCTATTAATTAATATGAAAAATAAATTTATGTTAGAACCGGCACATGTGGCTTAAGCTATATGCCGGTAAAAACCTTATATTAGCGGTTGAAGCATGCAACCATATGTCCGTTTCCTCTGTCTGTAAGCTCCGGACGTGCTGCTGCACACTGTTCTGTCGCATATTTACAACGTGAACGGAACGGACAGCCGCTAGGCATGCGAAGAGGTGAAGGAACATCTCCCTCAAGCACGATTCGCTTGCTGTGTCTGGCTGTCTCAGGATCCGGGATCGGAACCGCTGAAAGCAACGACTGTGTGTACGGATGGATTGGATTGTCCATCAGCTCATCAGCATCTGCAAGCTCCATCATATGACCTAAGTACATAACAGCTATTCTATCAGAGATATGCTGCACTACAAGCAGATCATGCGCTATAAACAGGTATGATAACCCTCTCTCCTTCTGCAGATCCTCAAACATGTTGACTACCTGGGCCTGAATTGAAACATCAAGTGCCGATACCGGCTCATCACATACGATAAACTTCGGATCTACTGCAAGCGCTCTTGCTATTCCGATACGCTGTCTCTGTCCACCCGAAAACTCATGTGCATAACGTGTGGCATGGTCTGCGTTTAGTCCAACTGTCTCCATGAGATCCATAATCATCTCATGGCGCTCTTTCTTGCTATTGTAGAGCTTGTGCACATCGAGAGGCTCTCCGATGATATCCTCTACCGTCATACGAGGGTTGAGTGATGAATACGGATCCTGAAATACCATCTGCATCTGCTTACGGTAAGGATGCATATTCACATCTATCTTCTTCTCACTGTCAAACAATACATTGCCGTCGAACTCAATGCGTCCCGCTGTAGGCTGGTACAGACGCAAAAGAGTACGTCCTACGGTTGTCTTTCCACAGCCTGACTCGCCAACAAGTCCAAGCGTCTCACCCGGCTTTATGGCAAATGACACATCATCGACTGCCTTTAATTCCATCTTTTTAAATCCGTCATGAACAGGGAAATACTGCTTCAAATGGTCTACCTTGAGCAGGTACTCGTTGTTATTTGTCTCATTACTCATTTGATTTTCCCTCCTCCATCATATTCTTAATATTCATCCAGCATGATGCGAGATGATCCTCTCCAACCCAGATTTCCTCCGGCTTTTCGGTGAGACATATCTTCATAGCGGCATCACAGCGAGGGCAGAATGCACAACCATCTGGCATGTTGAGCATATTGATTGGTGTGCCTCCGATAGGAACAAGCCTGGTTTTTGAATTGGTCTTTGTAGGGATTGAACGAAGCAGTCCCTTTGTGTACTCATGCGCCGGGCTGTAGAATATGGCATCTGCTGTTCCTCTCTCACACACACGGCCGCCGTACATAACTATGATCTCATCACACATTGAAGCAATGACACCCAGATCATGTGTAACCATGATGATGGCCATGCCGAGCTTTTCCTGCAATGACTGCATAAGCTCAAGAATCTGTGCCTGGATAGTCACATCAAGAGCTGTTGTCGGCTCATCTGCGATAAGGATATCCGGCTCACAGGCTAATGCCATAGCTATCATGACACGCTGTCTCATACCACCGGAAAGCTCATGAGGGTACTGATTTACACGCTTCTCAGGCTCATTAACGCCTACAAGTGTGAGCATCTCTATAGCACGCTCTTTTGCTTCCTTCTTTGTACGGTCTGTGTGAAGAAGCACTGCCTCCTCAAGCTGGTAGCCTACCGTAAATACCGGATTAAGCGATGTCATAGGATCCTGGAAAATGATTGAACAGCATTTTCCTCTGAAATCTGCCATTTTCTTTTTGTTCCATTTGGTGATATCCTCACCCTTATATTTTACTGAGCCGCCTGTGATGGCACCATTCTCAGCAAGAATCTGCATGATTGAATATGCTGTAACTGACTTTCCTGAGCCTGACTCTCCTACGATTCCAAGAGTCTTTCCCGGCTCAAGCTTAAAGCTGACACCGTTTACAGCTGATACGTCTCCGTTATCGGTCTTGAAGGTAGTGTGCAGATCAGATACTTCAAGAACAAACTTATTATCTTCCATCTTACTCACTCCTTACTATTTCGATAATTTAGGGTCAAATGCATCTCTTAAGCCGTCACCGATAAGATTCAATGTAAGAACAATGATACAAATCGTAAGCGCCGGGAAAATAAGACGCAATGGGTAGCTCTGGAGTCCGCCACGCGCTGTATTTGCCAACGAACCAAGTGAAGGCATAGGAGCCGAAACACCAAGTCCGATAAATGACAGATAACTCTCAGTAAAGATGGCTGATGGTATCTGAAGCGCTGTAGTAATGATGATTACTGACAGACAGTTCGGTAAAATGTGTTTTCTGATAGTGCGGGCTGATGATGTTCCGATACACTTTGCTGCGAGAATGTACTCATTCTGCTTAATGGTAAGAATCTGACCTCTTATAAGTCTTGCCATTCCTACCCAGTAAAGCAATCCAAACACTATGAAAAGTGCAATCATGTTGACACCGAGCTTTGAAAGCACTGTACCCTTTATTACAGGTGTCAGCACCTCATTTAATACAACTGCGAGTAAAATGATGAGCAGCATATCCGGCAATGAATAAATGATATCTACTATTCTCATCATAACCATATCTACCTTGCCACCGCAGAAGCCTGATACGGAACCGTAAATGATACCGATTATAAGCACAAGCAGTGATGCAAACACACCGACTCCCAGCGATACACGAGCTCCGTAAACAACACGGATAAAATAGTCTCTTCCGAGCTCATCTGTGCCAAAAATGTGCGGGAACAGCTTCTCACCTGCATCAATCTGTGCCTGCTCAGCCTCGCTGTACTGGAAAGGTCCTAAGTTCTGTGCACCCTTAACGATATCTGCATAGCCGTAAGGCACAATCTTTGGTGCCAGAAGAATAACCAAAATAAGTAAAACCAAAACTATAATAGAACCCATAGCCAGTGGATTTTTGCGGAGTCTCTTAAGACCATCCTTCAAGAAGGTAGTTGACTCACCCATAACCTCCTGCTGGCGTTTCTCTTCATCTGATGCCTTGGCAAAATCCTTCATATCGAACTTGCTAAGGTCAATCTGTGTGGAGAAAGGAGCTCTCTTCATATTATCTTTCATCTTTATCTCTCCTTAATCAAGCTTAATACGTGGATCAATCACTTTGTATACAATATCTGTAATGAGGTTCGCGCCTACCATGATGACAGCAAGGAAAAGCGTTGTGGCCATAATCATTGTGTAATCACGGTTTGTGATACAGCTTACGAACTTGGAACCGAGTCCTCCGATATTGAAAATACTCTCAATAACCATTGAACCTGTGAGGATACCACCAATCATAGGTCCCACATATGTGATGACCGGAATGAGCGCATTACGAAGCGCATGTACAAATATAATCTTGTACTGATGTACACCCTTGGCCTTTGCCGTACGGATGTAATCCTGTCCGAGTGCATCAAGCATTGAAGTCTTTGTAAGTCTTGTAATATATGCCATCGGTGAAAGTGACAGTGACAGCACCGGAAGTAATACCATGTTGCTTCCTGAGTTGAATGCCTGCACCACGCCAAGCTTTATACAGAAGAAATAAAGTAATAACGTAGCGATGACAAATGACGGCATCGACGTAATCAGTGTGACGAAGAATACTATAACTCGATCCGGCCACCTGTTTCGCATCAGCGCTGCTATCGAACCGAGCACCACTCCGAATACTATCGCAGTGAGCGCCGCTAAAAGTCCAAGCTTCGCTGAAATCGGGAAGCTCTCCCCGATGATATCTGAGATCGGACGGTCTGTCTTAAGACTAACACCGAAATCTCCGTGCAGCACGCCTGCCATGTAGTTCTTGTACTGGACTATAAGTGGCTGATCCAGTCCGTAGCGTGCCTCAAGCTCTTTCATTACCGCCGGACTCTTTGCCTTCTCCGAATTGAATGGACCACCCGGAATTGCATTCATGGCAAAGAATGTAATAAGACTGATAATGAAGATTGTAAAAATCGCGAGAATAACTCTCTTTACAATGTACTTACCCATATTTTTCTCTCCCTCTTGGATTTGTATCGATAATGCATTATTTTGATTTTTTAAAACATTATCACTGCACCACGTCAAAGTATTTTGTCTAATACGCAAAAAAGTGCGAATGACGTCATTGTCATTACACACTCCCTAATCTTGCTGTCTGATACAACTGTCGTTCTGACGCGAACAATTCTTTTTTATTATACACATAAATCATGCTTTGTCAATTGGATATATTTTCCTATATTGTTTTCATTTCTGCATAAAAATTAGTCATTTTTTTATAATACTCATTAATAAGGGTAATTTATGTAGCTCATAAGCATTATTTATACATTTTTATTCATTTTTATTTTTGCATTAAAATATTAATTTTCAGTGCATGATTACTTTGAATTGTTAAGTACTGGCGTTATTCTGGCATTAAACGGATATTTGGTGTATAATTACATATCATATATATCAAGGAGCCACCTATGCTTACATACGACGATGCACTCAATCTCAACTACTATAAAAAAACAACCTTTACCGGCTGGATGAACGGCATGCGCTTTCTCATAAAGCGTGAGGAGCCTGTCCTTAAGGAAGCCACCGAGGATACACCCGAGGAAAAGGGTGAGCCAATCTTTCATGCCTGGATATGGCCGGGGCCATATATTTTTGACCTGACCGACGACAGCAAAAAGACTGACAATACCTTTCCATTTACAGATGACGGAAAAAAACAGTGTGTAGACTGGATTAATGAGGTCATTAGTGCACACTCAAACGAATATCCGAAAAATAAAACAGATGGAGAAAACCTCTAAAAAACTCTTGACTTCTCACCAAAAATATTGTAGTATACGTTTTGTGCAAAACACAAGGGCTTGTAGCTCAGCCGGTTAGAGCGCACGCCTGATAAGCGTGAGGTCGGAAGTTCGAGTCTTCTCAAGCCCATCCTTGTAATAAGCGTATTATGAAAGCCACGGATTGCTCCGTGGCTTTTATTTACGTCTATATCTTTATTTACGTTTACACTTTTAAGTATATTTACACTTTTATGTGTATCTACACCTGCACAATGCGTCCGTGTCTGCCTATTCCTTTAAAAAATCCAGCATTAATTCCATCATACTTTTTTGAACTGCACTCAGAAATCATAAGCTGCTGCTTGTATTTGTAATCATCCCACTCGAGAATTGCTGTGACGTAGGGCTGTTCCTCCATTACACGCACAGTCGTATTTTTCTTTGAAAACACAGGGTATTTTCCGGTGTATCCCTTTTGAAGCAGCTCCTTTTCAAGCGCTTTACGCTTTTCTTTTATGCGTTCATTTATCTGATTTCCGTAATTTCTCTCCGGATAATCCTTTGATGCCTTTATCACAAGCTTATAAATATACTGATAAAGTGGTACTCTTTTTGCATCGGCTAAATGTCTGCTCAAAAGCTTTTCCGTTTTCTCACATGGATTTGCCCTGTAGCGTGCAATGAGCTTAAGATAATCAGTGTCCGAAACCTCCCTGCAAAGCTCCTCCATAATGTCTATTCCCTCTACACGGGCCGGAAAATGATACTCCATCAAATCGCCGGGTACCGGTGTCCATCTGCGAAACGGTGCAAAGTAAATAAGGCTCTGGATAAAGCATTCTGTCTCGTTGCAGTATTCCTTTCCCATGTACATATACTTGTCCGCGATTGTTCCTACCATATATACAAGCATGCGCCACTGTTCCTGTCCCTTTACCCAGAAATGCCCTATTTCATGGTATTTAAAGCATGCCTCATGCACATTCAAATTATCAAACCAGAGTGTGACCACATTGTCCTGCTGGTGAAGAATGAGTCCATAACCTTTTTCACTTCCTAAAACCAACGATGCCGAAATAATTTCTTTCTCGCTATGATAATCGCCCTTTAACACTGCATTTTCCACAGTCAGATAGCATTCCACCGCGTCATTCATGATATATGGGATTATATATTTGTCATCACTTCTGCATATATCAAATGAACCGTAATCAAAGAGTTCTGCGAGCATGTAAAATGCGCGTGGCATATCCTCTTTTAAGCCGGGAAGTGCTTTTACTAAATCCTTGTAAGCCTGCATTGTGGTATCCTTTCGTATAGGAAAAAATGATAAAAAAATAAGAATTTCAGAAGTAATAAAAACCTCTGAAACCCTTGTAAACAGTACGGGCAACAGGACTTGAACCTGCACGGTCTCCCACTAGAACCTAAATCTAGCGCGTCTGCCAATTCCGCCATGCCCGCAAACACTTTCATAGTATATCATTTTGTTTCATGTGTGTCAATATCATTTATCACATTACAAAAGTGAACTATTCACATTCAAACTGTATTTCCACAACAAACCGCTTCCCCTCAAGCCTTGCTTCAATACTCCCGCCCATTCTCTCCACAAGTTCCTTTGCAATCGAAAGCCCAAGCCCGCTCGATGATATGCTCCTCGCCTCATCAGCCTTGTAAAAGCGCTCAAACACCTTGTCCACGTCTATATCATCAGGATTTTTTACATCATTTGAAACCAAAATATGGACAATCCTATTTTTTGAAGTACGCTCGTCATCTGAAGCCCTGCAATTGCACGAATCCTGCTGCCTCATCTGTATGCAGATGCTCTTCTGCCCATGCACCAGCGCATTTTTTATTACATTCTGAAACACCCGCCTGAGCGCCTGCACATTTGCAGTGATAAATATCGTATCCTCACATATATCAAGTGACGGCTCAATGCCCTGCTTTTTCCACTCCTCATAATACGAAAACACTGTCTGCTTTAAAAGTCTGCTGACACAGCAATTAGACAGCTCTAGCTTGAAGCTGTCATTTTTAAGCTTTGTGAACATGAAAAGCTCCTCGAGCATATCCTTGAGGCTTGTGATGCGCTCCTGGATGATATCTATATAATGCTCCTGCGCGCTCTTGTCAGTCTCATCCCTAAGCAGCTGAAAATAGCCGTCCAGCGAGGTAAGCGGAGTGCGGATATCGTGCGACAGGTTTGTGTACGTGTCAGATATCATCTGCTCCTTTTTCGCTGCTGCCTCACGCTGCCTGTGCCATTGCTCTAAAAATCTGTTTATACGCTCCTTAAGCCTTCCGATATCAGCCATGTTGGTATCGGTTAAAAGGAGCATATTTGTATCCTTTTCGCATAAAAAATCAAGCTGTTCATTAATGTCACGAAGCTGTGCCCTTATTTTTACGAGCACAGCTATTAAGACAGCTACCGAAACTGCAAGTATTACAGTCAGTATTTTCCAAATCATGTTTTATTCCTCATTCAAAACACATTATATATCCCTGCGTTTAAATACACCGTACACTGCAATCAGTGACACCACTGCCCACACAGCGGCTACCGCAAATGCACCGCCTACGGTCTTTGCAGACGCACTCAGATCAAGCTCAGAAATCTGATTAACAATAAGGTAATCATTTATATCAAAGTTCTTTACTCCGATTTTTTCAATAAGTATATTGATTCCACTGAAAATGAGTGTAAAGATACCTGTACACATGCACACAGCGATAATCATGCTGATTACATTGTTTTTTATAATGATTGCCATTGCCATGACAAAATATACAAATAAAAGTGTGACCACATACTGGCTGCCAAGCATCTTAAATAAGTCTGCTGCATCTCCGAATTCTGCTCCATGTAAAAACAGCGGTGTCGCAATACACTGGACAATCACATCAAGTGCCATGGCCACAAAGGTAAATACCGAAAGCGCTATCATCTTTGAAAACAGCAGCACTCCACGGCACTTCACCTGTCCGCCTACGCTTTTTATATAGCCGCTGTTTAGGTCTGCTGTTGAGAAGAGCACCGTAAATATCGCAAGTAAAAGTGCCAGGTCAAGACCTGCTATATCGCTTTCAACCATATCGGCTATGGTCGGCACCTCATCTGACATGTCGGATTCATCCATTTCAAGCCCGACTGTTGCCGTTGGTCCATTTGACGATTCCGCTGATGCTGTATCGTATTCATCTGCTATCTCACTGTCTGACTCATTTACCATAGTGACCTCATCAGTTGTTTCCACGCTGCTCTCTGCCGCCATGCTTCTGACAAGAGCTGTCATACCGCTCATAGCTATTGCGAGTGCCATAGCTATTACCAGCATAACATAAGCTGACTTTGTATGTATCAGTCTGTAAATATCCATTCTTACCGCATTAAACATTTGTCGCACCTCCTGTGATACTAAGGAAATATGTCTCAAGCTCCATTCCTGTGACTGCTAGCTGTGCCACCGAAACTCCTGCTGTGACCAGCGCTGTATTTAAGGCGGCGCTATCATTCAGGCGCTCATAAACATCTATATGATTTTTGTCCACTATCATGTAGTGCACAAAGCCCATCTTATCGAGCACAGGCACTGCTTTATTTGGATTGTCCACTGTCAGTGTAATCTTCTCACTGCACTTGGAAAGCAACTCCTCTCTGGTAATTTCCTGAAGCAGGGCTCCATTATTTATAATGCCGTAATCTGTGGCAAGCTTTGAAAGCTCCTCCAATATATGGCTTGAAATAAACACAGTCATATCCTGCTGTGCGCACAGACTCTGAATCGTATCACGCACCTCTGCAATTCCCTGTGGATCAAGTCCGTTGATAGGCTCATCAAGCACTAAAAGGTCAGGCTCTCCAACCAGCGCCATGCCGATTCCAAGCCTCTGCTTCATACCAAGTGAGAAATTCTTTGTTTTTTTCTTTCCCACATTTAACAGACCTACCTTATCAAGTATGCCCTCTGCATAGCCCTTTTTACTGATGCCGAAGAGACGACACTTCATCTCGATATTTTCCTTCGCCGTCATGTTTGGATATACACCCGGTGCCTCAATCAGGCAGCCCACTCTTGAGCGTACCTTTGACAAATCCTTTCCAGCGTATCCAAACATGGATATCTCTCCGCTTGTCGGCTTTGCCAGACCACCGATCATTCTCATACAGGTAGTCTTGCCGGCACCATTTCTGCCGATAAATCCATAGATTGCACCCTTTTTGATATGGATATCCACATTGTCAACCGCCTTCTGGTGCCCATACTGCTTGGTCAGTGCCTTTGTCTGCAATAATATTTCACTCACAACCAAATCTCCTTTTCTTGCATAATATAATAGTGAGGGGAAAGAACTCTATGTATTCCTTAGCAACCCTTTAATCATAATATAAATGTAAAATCCTAATACATCGCTAACAAAAAGTAAAAAAAGAGTAAAGCTTGTTTACCTTTACTCTTTCATTTTGTAGCCTATGCCCCACACGGTCTCTATGTACTCGTCATCGGTCAGCTTTTTTATCTTCTTTCTGATATTGCTGATGTGCACATCAAGAGTCTTTGTCTCGCCCATGTACGGCTCATCCCAGGCATATTCAAATATGTCCTCCTTGGCAAACACCTGTCTGGGATGCGCCATGAGAAGCTCGAGTATGGCAAACTCCTGCTTTGTGATGCCGTAAACAGCGTTATCTGCCACATAAAGCTGTCTTGAAATCCGATCGAGCACAAGCTGTCTGTGCTCTATTTTAACGGGTCCCGCTATGTATGTATTTGCAGTATCTCCCTGTCCGGTCTCATTTTCTTCTTTTGTCTGGTTTTCTCCTGCCTGGCCCGACTTTGAAGGCACATCTGCCACCGCATGACGCAGCTGCACAGCCACTCTGGCAACGACCTCCTTTATCTCAAACGGCTTTGTGATGTAATCATCAGCGCCTGCCACGAGCAGATTGATTTTCTCATCCAGCTCATCCTTTGCTGTAAGGATTATCACCGGAAGTGACGCATCCATCTGCCTTATCCGTGCCAGAAGCTCCTCCCCTGAAAGCCCCGGAAGCATCAGATCCAATAGCACAAGCGCATAGGCTTCCATGTCCAGCTTAAGTAAAAGCTCTCCCTCTGTGCCTGACCATGCCTGTCTTGTTCTATATCCGGCTTTTGAAAGCGCTGTCGCAAGCAGATCATTAATATCCTTGTCATCCTCTATTATGAGTATCTCCCCGGATTTGTTGTCTGTCATAATATTCCCTTTCTCTATCCATTGTACCACTTCTATAATAACACCTCTATACTGACAAAATCATGCCGGACGCATTTATCTCACTATGCGTCCTATTCATTTGAATCCGCCTGCTCATCGCATGTATAGGTAAGCTTCTTCTTGTAGGTTTCTTCATAAACCTCTTTCCAGGCCTCGTAGTTCTTATCAAGCACCTCCTTTGCATTTACCGCGCTATAATTTTATACCAAAAGAAGTGCAGAAATCGCCTTCCTGCACTATCCATACTGTAGTCATAGTCTGCGTCTATCTTTTTTGCCTTGATTGAAGCAGAGGAAAACTCGTCCTCCAGCTCGTTTTCGTAATAATATACTCGCATGTATGACATTTTACTATTATTCGGTTGTTTTTGCAAACTTTAGTTTAGAGCCAATACACACCAAAAAACAACAGTAACTTTTTATATTCTAGAAATATCCCTCGACTCCCTGCACCAGTCCGTCTGCCAGATTTTCAAGTGTGGCATCGCTGTGGTCAGAGCATGCGTTGCCAAGCTCTACATCCACTGATGGAACCGTGCTGTATGAGGTCTGTGTCAGGTCTATCGCCATTGAGCCATTACCGTTTATCTTTGCTCCATGAGCGCGCAGTCCTTCTATCAGGCTTGCCCCAAGTGCATCATGCTGCTGCCAGTGCGATGCAACCGGCTCCATACCCTTTATGCCGCCCGGCACTGATATGTAAAAGCAACCCTTATCGTAGCTTAGTCCGTCGCCATCCCAGTGCAGAGCGATATGACAGTCTGCCGCATTATTGCATATGACAGTACGTGCCACATTGTCAAGCTGTACATCGCTTCCGTCTCTTACCATAAGCACATCATAGCCTGCCGCAAGCAGCTTGTCCTTTAATATCTGCGCCATACGGAGTGTGACAGAGCTCTCCGGTGTACCGTCATTAAAGGACATACCACCTGAAACTGCTACTGCTTTTGTTGCGCCTGCGCCTGTTGTACCACCTGTGGTCTTTGCCGAGCCGTCCGGATGACAAAGTGTCTTCACCGAAGTTCCTCCGCTTGTACCGTGTCCAGCATTGACACCTACTACTATGTTTTTGCGGTTTGCTGTAGCCTTGTACATGACCGCACAGCCTGAATTTATCGCTGAATGGTCTGCATACTGCCATGAAGGATTTAGTGATACTGATTCTCCATTCTCATAGGATGCTCTTTCTACATACTGATAAGAGGAATTATTTTCACCTGAATTGTTCTGCTCCTCGTCCTGCTGTTCGGCAGTCTGTTCTTCCTGCTGTGCTTCTGTCTGTTGCGTGTCTTTTACATCCTCTGTTACCACCTCTGTCACGGCTTCCGTTTCCGTAGGCATCTCAACCTTCTGTGCCGCCTGTGTCTCTGTTGCAGGCTCTGTCGGTGTATCCTGTGCTTTTTTGCCGCATGATGCGAGGGTAAATATCATCATGCCTGTAAATAATATTGCTGTAAATCGTTTCATTTATTAAAACTCCATTTTCTTTTTACTACATTATAGACACCCCCATGATATTGTTCAAGTATTAGGCAACATTACTTTCATTTTAAGGCCAGTTTTAAATAATCAATAGAAATTGTATTTCTTCTGAAAATCAGTTATACTATATGTGAATGCATCGAACATATTTTTACTTGGGAGGCTTGCATGGAAATATTAAAACTGCCTGTTGGAATTGATAATTTTGAAAAAATACGCCGTAATAATTTTTATTATATTGACAAAACAAAGCTTGTCGAACAGGCTTTACATAATTGGAGTGAAGTAACGCTGTTCACCCGTCCAAGACGCTTTGGAAAAACTCTAGGTATGAGCATGTTGCGCTCATTTTTTGAGATTGGCACTGACAAATCACTGTTTGACGGATTATATATTTCACAAAATAAATCTCTTTGTGATGAGCACATGGGCAAATATCCTGTGATATTTATTTCACTTAAGGATGTCGAGGGTTTATCATATGATGAGGCATTTCAGGTATTCTCCAGAATTATAGGAAATGAAATCAGCAAATTCTCCTTTTTGGCAGAAAGTGATAAATTGACAGTTTTGGAAAAAGAACAGTTCAAAGGATTACTTCATATAGAAAAGGGAAAGTTTATTTTTGACAAGGATACCTTTACCGCTTCATTAAAGCTTCTTTCCCAGCTTTTATATAAGCATTACGGCCAAAAGGTAGTCATCCTGATAGATGAATACGATGTGCCACTCGACAAGGCATACCAGAACGGCTACTACCATGAGATGGTCTCACTCATCAGGGGCTTGTTTGGACAGGTGCTAAAGACCAATGATTACTTACAGTTTGCTATTTTGACAGGCTGTCTTCGCATATCAAAGGAAAGCATCTTTACAGGATTAAATAACTTTAAGGTGCTCCCCATCATGGATACACGATTTGATGAGCAGTTTGGATTCACGGACAGCGAGGTTGAGGAGCTTCTAGCCGCCTACAATCTGGATTCGCATTTCACAGAAATCAAGGAATGGTACGACGGATATCACTTTGGAAATGCCGACGTATACTGTCCATGGGACGTGATAAATTACGTGGATCTGCTCAGATTTGATCCCACTGCAAAGCCGCAGGACTTCTGGTCAAATTCAAGCGGAAATGCTCTGGTCAGAAGCTTCATTGACAAAGCCGATGTCCAGACCAAGGATGAGATTGAGCGCCTGATAGCAGGCGAATACATTGAAAAAGAAATATCCCAGGAGCTTACCTACGATGAAATCGACAAAAGCATCGCAAACCTGTGGAGTGTGCTCTTCACCACCGGTTACCTGACCAAGCAGGGTGTGACTGACGATGGCAGGGTGCGTTTATCAATACCAAACCGCGAGATAAAAAACCTTTTCATCAAAAAAATCCGCGAATGGTTCAGCGATACAACCGCAAATGATGGAAAGACACTTGAACAATTCTGCAATGCATTTGTGGAGAAGGATACTGAAAAAATAGAAGAGCTTTTCGGCGATTATCTCTGGAATACAATAAGTATAAGGGATACCGCAGTTGCTAAAGATAAAAAAGAAAATTTCTACCATGGTATACTGCTTGGTCTGCTGGGCTACAAAGCAAGCTGGCTCATCAAATCAAACACCGAATCGGGCACCGGCTACAGTGATATCCTCGTTGAAGTTCCAAATAACCGAACCGGCATCGTGATAGAGCTTAAATATGCCGAAAACGGCGATATGGATGCAGCCTGCAGTGAAGCACTGAAGCAGATTGAAGAAAAAACATATGTGGATAAGCTGAAGCGGGATGGCATGCGCAATTTCATAAAATATGGAATTGCATGCTTTAAGAAGGATTGTAAGGTTGTGGTAAGTGAATAAGACACTCATTAAAACAGGCGTAGAGAAAGACTAACTCTCTGCGCCAGCCAAAAATTATTTTCCCAGCGATTTTTTTCTATTATCATAAACACTAAATACTTGAGCTATTAATGCAAGCAGCATAATGATAAAAAGCCCTATGCTATTTCCATATAAAAATATAGTAAATGCCTGTATTGCAACAATTACCCAGTTAATTATTAATAAAATAAGTTCAAGATTTTTTTTCATTTTCTCCTTTTCTTAACTTTTTATATAAACTATCAAATGGTAAAATTTATATATTACTTCCCTCCTAATTCACCATTTTCTAATATATCAGCATTTTTTGAAGAAATTCACAAATCAATCCAAAAAGTGATATCAATGCACTTATCAGAATGTTGAAAGCAAAACTTTCTAAAAATACTCTATAATAAACTCAATTACTTTCTTAAACTTTCCTTGAATAATCATTCCAATAATTCCCACTATAACAATAATTATTCCTATATAAAACATAACATATGAATCAATAAACCACGTTGTTATTTCCATTATCACGCATCCTATGACAAAAATCACTACTGACAAATTAGAAATTATTTTTTTCATTTTCCCACGTCCTTGTTCTATTTTACTAGGTACCTCATATTTGATTAATATAATCATCAATTTTATTTTTCACATACAATAAGGTATTCCTATCCCTGCCTTTTCTAAACTTACTCTATAATAAATAATATACAATCTATAATTCATTTGCAATCAAATCTGCATAAATGACATAAATTCGCACATAAATGATATTCCACGTATTTATGGATAAGCTTAATCAGGATGGCATACTCAATTTTATAAAGTATAGAATTACAGACTTTAAGAAGGATCTCAAGACTATGGTTGCTGATTAATATATCTTTAAATCCGCGATATCACAAGCCTTCCATCCTGCACATCAACCCTGACCTTA
>ERZ894244.129-NODE-129-length-61222-cov-12.388821_pt1 | contig 61222 bp, 54 predicted proteins | sample MGYA00380299_ERZ894244 | MGnify/ENA primary metagenome ERZ894244 (study PRJEB32331, sample SAMN06328444) | human gut metagenome | biome: human gut microbiome; feature: stool | host: Homo sapiens | collected 2014-06-26 ... | reverse complement strand
GGCTATCTGCGCACCACCGAGAACGTCACGAAGGAAACCGCGCAGCAGGCGAAGGACGCATGGAAAAGCGACGGCACAGCCGGAGACATCAAGGTGGTCGGCAAAGCCCTGGAATATGTGCCACTCGACATGAAACCCGCCGACCTGCAATTCCTGGAGACGCAGAAGTTCGATACCACGCAGATCGCCCGTCTGCTCGGCATCCCGGCAAGCATCATGCTCGCCGCCGTCGATGGCTCGAACCTCACCTACAGCAACATCGAACAGTCGTGGATCGAGTTCGCGGACTACACGTTGTCCGCCTACACCGGCGAGATCGAGGAAATCTTCAACCGTCTGCTGCCACGCGGCCGGACCGCCAAGTTCGATTGGGACAGCTCGCAGCGCGCGAACATGAGCGACCGATATACGGCCTACAAGACAGCCATCGAGGCCGGTTTCCTCACCGTCGATGACGTGAGACGCAAGGAAGGACTGCCGGAACTCACGAAAGGAGAAGACCAATGAACATCGAGAAACGCGAAATCGCATGGAAGGGCCTGACGCTCCGCTCGGCCGATGACTCCGGCACCTCGACCGTGGAAGGCGTCGCCGTGCCGTTCGGCGACATCATCGACACATGGGACGGAGCCGAGACATTCGACCGAGAATGCGAGTTCCAAGGACTTGACGAGGCGAAACTGTGCTACGAACACGGCGAGACCATCGGACGGATCACCAAAGCGGAAAGCACGGACGACGGACTGCACATCACCGCGCGGATCAGCGACACGGCACGCGGCCGCGACGCGATGACCCTGATACGTGACGGCGTGCTCGACAGCTTCTCGGTCGGATTCATTCCTCTCGAATCGCAGAAGGACCGCGACGGCATCACCCACCGCCGCAAGGTCCGTCTGCTTGAGACCAGCATCGTGAGCTGGCCGGCCTACCAGAACGCGAAAATGACCAAATCAGCGGCACCAGCCGTGGAACAAAGGAAGGAAACCATGGAGAACAACGAATTGATGGACCTGATACAGTCCATGCAGGAGGAACAGCGCGGCATCAAGGCCGAGATCAGCAAGATGGGCGCGAAACCGGCGCCGGCTGCCATCGGCGCGGCGTACCGGAGCCACGGCGAATACATGCAGGCCCTCGCGCGAGGCGACGAGCAGGCCATGGCCGTGATGAAGGAATGCCGCGACCTGATCTCGACCAAGGACACCGGCAACACCGCCACCTGGATCGCCGATGATCTCAAACTGATCGAGGACCGCCGCAAGGTCTCCCAGCTCCTGACCCATGACACGCTCCCGGCGACCGGCATGAGCATGGAATACCATGTCGTGACCTCCGACACCACAGCCGTCGGCAAACAGGAGACGGAAGGCTCAACGCTTTCCTTCGGAAAAGTCGCCTTCGGCACCAAGACAGCCGACATCAACACCTACGGCGGCTACACTTCTTTGAGCCGCCAGACCATCGAACGCAGCACCACGCCGATGCTCAACACCGCGATCACCGCGTTGCAGAACGCTTACGCGAAGGCCACCGAGAAGGCAGTGCGCGACCATCTGTATGCGGAGATCAAGGCTCAGCGCGACGCGTCCAAGGACGCCAACAAGATCGACGCCCCGCAGCTGGCGAACATGACCATAGACGATTGGGTGTCCCTCATCATCGACGCGTCCGAACTGGCCGACGACCGCAACGTGTCGCTGACGCGCCTCGCGGTCTCCAAAGACGTACTCAAGGCACTGGTGAAGCTCAAGGATACCGGTGACCGGTTCTTCAACCTCAGCGGCGACGGGTCGGACACCATCGGAAGTTTCGACCTGACCGGCGTGGCCGGCACGTTCATGCGCGTCCCGGTCGTGCTGCTGCCGAACGCCGATGCCGGATTGGCCAGTTTCATCGATCCCGCCGCCGTGACCGTCTGGGAGTCCGGCGGCCCGGCGCAGCTGACGGACGGGGACGTGACCGGCCTGACCAACAGCTACAGCGTCTACGGATACATGGCGGTGGCCACGACCCATGCGGACGGCCTGATTCCGGTGAAGTTCGCCACGGCATGATGATCGCTGACAACATCCTGCTGCAACGGCTCCGCGACGAGGTCGGAGTGCCGGCCGGAGAGGACGAACGGCTCACGGTCAAACTCGCGGCGGCGCGCCGATACGTCGCGCACGCGGTCGGCACCACCGCCGTCGATGACGATTTGCTGGCCGATTGCATCGTCTCCTGCGCGGCGGACCTGTTCAACATGCGTGACGCGCGCCTGGGCGTGATGGACGTGGGCGACTCGACCGTGGAACCATTCAGGATCTCCACCGACCCGCTCCGCTCGGTCTGGCCGAAACTCCGCGCCGCCGGCGTGCTCACCGGGGGCATGGTGATCGCATGAACATCCAGGAACAACGAGCCGCGCTGATGAACACGCTCACCGACATGCTCGATGGACTGGTCAGCAGCGTCAGCATCGACGCCCAACTGATCCGCCCGGCGGCCGGCAAAGTCGCGGTGTTCATCGAACCGCCAACCGTGGAATGGCCATCATGGGGCCCGCCAGAACCGGTCTGGACGTTGGACGTCATCGCCGGCACGCCGGCCACGCAGCCATCGGCCGTCGATGACATCCTCGCCGCGCTCGACCGGCTCGCCGACAAGGGCCTGAACCTGCAGAAGGCCACGCCGGCAAGCTGGAACCTGGCCGGCACCGGCACGCTCGCGGCCTACCAGGTCACATTGAACGCCCTGGAAACCGAATAAGACAAGGAAAGGAAAACAATCATGGCTGGAAAGATCCGCACGCTCGGACCAGGCATCTTCAAAATCACCGACACGGAAAATGGACGCGATTTCAGTGCCGACTTGACGAAAGCGCAGCTGAATCCCTCGAACAGCAGCGACGACCCGACCACCTACCTCGACGGATCAGAGGAGACGAACACCACGACCACGTGGACGTTCGAGGGCACCGTGGGCGACGACTTCAGCGAGGACGGTCTGGCCGTCTGGCTCTTCGACCACAAGGGCGAGACGCTGCCGGCCCAGTTCGTGCCGAACACGAAAGGCAATATCCAGTGGACCTTCAACGTCACCATCGCGCCAATCGCCATCGGCGGCGACGTCAAATCGAAGAACACGAACGATCTGAGCTTCGCCGTCACGAACGTCTCCCACACACCGTACGCGGGCAAGTGATGGCCGGCAAGGCATTGATGGTCGTCGGCCAGAAACGCTTCGTGCAGACGATGCGCAAGGCCGGCGCGGACATGGACGACCTGAAGGAAGCGAACCGCGAGGCCGCGCAGATCGCACTACCCGCCGTCCGCAACCTCGCCCCACGAGGCAAGACCGGCCGGCTGGCCGGCAGCCTGCGTGTCGGAGCGACGAAACGCGCCGGCGTCATCCGCGCCGGCCGCAAGGCCGTGCCCTACGCGGGAGTCACCAACTACGGGTGGCCAGCCCGCCGCATCAAACCGCGTCTCTTCGTCAACAACGGCGTCGCTTCCACCGAGGGCCAATGGCAAAAGGTCTACGAAGCCTTCATCGACAAGACATTGAAACAAGTGAAAGGAAAATAATGGCAACCACGAGAATCACCTACACGGACGGTACCAGCGAACTCGTGCCGATCACGATGCGCGCGACATGCAAGGCCGAGGCGCACGCCATCGAGGCCGGCTGGGGCCCCATCACCCAGTCACCCGTTCGTTCCGGCGCGTACGCGGCCTACGCGGCCCTGCGCATGACTGGGCGCACCATGCCTGATTTCGAGCATTGGCTGGACACGGTGGCGTCCTTCGACCTTGCGGCAGCGAAGGAGGAGCCGGAAGAGGGAAACCCTACGGACTAGCCGCGTGGCCCCAAGCCTCGCTCGGCCGTCTCTCGTTCCTCCTGGCAAGCCGTTTCGGCGGCACGCCATGGCAATGGAGGAACGAGGCCGACGAATTGGATTGGGGCACCGGACTGGCCGAACTGCTCAAGGAAGCCGAATCACGGAAGGAGTGAACCATGGCGCACAGCGCGATCATGAGCGTGCGCATCACCGGCAACGCCGATGATGCCGTCAAGGCGTTCGAGAAGACCACCACGAAGGCGGCCGCTTTCGGCAGCGCCATCGGCGGATTGGCCGTCAAGGGCGTGACCGCGCTGTGGGACACGGTGAAGGGCTTCGCCGGCGACGTGGTGAACATGTCGGACAGCACCGACAAGTTCATGAACACCATGAGCTTCGCCGGCATCGACACCGCCAACGTCGAAAAGGCAAGCAAGGCGGCGCGCGACTACGCGGACCGCACAGTGTATGACCTGTCCACCATCCAGAACACTACGGCGCAGCTCGCCGCGAACGGCATCAAGGACTACACCGGCCTTACAGAGGCCGCCGGCAACCTGAACGCCGTGGCCGGCGGCAACGCAGACACCTTCGGCTCCGTGGCTATGGTGCTCACCCAGACGGCCGGAGCGGGCAAGCTTACGACGGAGAACTGGAACCAGTTGGCCGACGCCATCCCTGGCGCATCCGGCAAACTCCAGGAAGCGATGCTCAAGAACGGGGCCTTCACCGGCAATTTCAGGGATGCCATGGCCAAGGGCGAAATCACCGCCGACGAATTTAACCAGGCATTGATGGACCTCGGCATGACCGACGTGGCGAAACAGGCCGCGACATCGACCAGCACCATCGAGGGAGCCATGGGAAACCTCGAAGCAGCCGTCACCGGCGGCCTGACCGACGCCTTCAATTTGTTCAAACCGGCTGTCACCGGCGGCATCAACGCGGCCGCGACGGCAGTCACAACCCTCGCGCAGACCGGCACGCAGGGATTGCAGACGTTCTTCACACAGGTCAAGGACACCGGAGCGTTCGCCGCATTGCAGACGGCCGCGCAGTCGGCCGGCGGCGGCCTGCAATCATTGTGGACCGGCATCATGGCCGTCGTGAACGCGATGACCGGAGGACAGCCGGCCGGAACCTCGTTCGGCAACGTGCTCAACGCCGTCGCCTCGGCAGCGCAGACGGTCGGCGGCTGGCTGAAGACCGCCGGAAACTGGATCAGTCAGAATCTGGATCTTGTGACCCCTCTCGTGGCCGCGGTCGGCGGAGCCGTCGCAGTCGTCACCGCCGTTACCACGGCCATGCAGCTGGCCGCGGCCGCGCAGGCGCTGCTCAACGCGGTCATGGCCGCGAACCCGATCATGCTGGTCATCACGCTCATCGCCGCGCTCGTGGCCGGACTCACCTACTTTTTCGCCTGCACCAACACCGGGCGGGCCATCTGGTCGAGCTTCACCAATTTCATCGCCGGATGCGTCTCGGGCATCCTCGGATGGTTCAGCGGCCTCGGCAGCTCCATCGGCGGGGCCTTCAACAACGCCGCGAACAGCGCGAAAAACACTTGGAACGGCGTCGTCTCATGGTTCCGTGGCATCCCGGGCACAATCGGCGGCTTCTTCTCCGGAGCCGGCACACTGCTCTACAACGCCGGCGCAAGCATCATCAGCGGATTCCTCAACGGCCTCAAATCGATGTGGAGCAACGTGACCGGCTGGATCAGCGGCATCGGCGACTGGATCAAGGCCCACAAAGGCCCGATCAGCTACGACCGTCGCCTGCTCATCCCCGCCGGCCAGGCCATCATGACCGGCTTCGCCCAGGGCCTAAACAACGGGTTCGACAACAGTGTTGAAACCGCTATCAGCCGCGCTAACCGCAGACTGGCGGCCATGCCCCTCAACCTCTCCGCCCAAGGGCAGGGAGCCACGCCCGCCGTCGTCAACACCTGGAACGTGGAGATCAACGGCGAGGTCATCGACAAGGACGGCACCGCCAAGGCCATCAAACGACTGCTGGCCGATTATGACGCAAGGAGATCGTGATGCAGCAATGCTTCATGTTCATCGACGCCGGCAGCGGCTGGACGCCGGTGAACGATTCCGCCAAGGACATCGCGGCCCTGGACTCATTCACGATCGACTGGGGCAGCGACACCATCGACGAACAACCGGAACCCGCCGTGATGTCGTTCACCCTGCGCGACCGCACCGGACGGCTCGCAGGCCAGGCATTGACATTGGCCGGCATGAAGGTAGTCGTGCAGTTCTCCAACCAACCGCGATGGATGGACCTGACACCGGCGATGGGCAGCTGGCAAGATCTGCGCATCACCATCGACTCTCTCCACAAGGCGTACTCTCCGGACTCTCCGGACTCTCCGGACTCACCGGCCACGACGATGTTCGCCGGCACCGTCTCCACCGGCGGCACTGTCGAACCGACCATCGACGGCGGGTGGCTGCTCAAGCTCTCCGCCACATCGAGGATGGCCTTGTGGAAGCGCCTGCAATCCCAGGGCCCGACCGACCCGGCCACGAAATGGGACGGCGCGCACTGGATTGGCACCCCATCGGCACGCCTCGCGGAGATGAACCGCCGAGCCTCGGCGCAGGGAGCTCCGGAAGCCCAACTGGACGGCCTCGCCCTGCCATCAAGCGTCGCGCCATACACACTATCCGACCATCCATCGCAGCTCGACCTGCTGCACAGGCTCACCGCAGGCCCACGACTCCCACAGTGGCATGAGGTCTACGACGGAGCTACATCAAGCCTCCGGCCGCTGTTCCTCGCCGACCCGATAGCCGTGCACCTGACGTCGGACGGCCGTCTCAGCATTCTCACCGGCGGAGAGACCCGCCACGCGCTCTCGGCATCCGACATCGAGGCATCGACCGATCTGAGCATCACCGAACCATTGACTCAGGTGGTCATCAACGCGAAACGCGTCAAATCGGACAACGGCAAGCTCTCGTTCGATGACGTCGAGATCACGATGGGAGACCAGAACCGTCTGCCCTCCCAACTGACCGCCACGCAGAAAAGCCTCACCCTCGACTCCGACATGCTCGCAATCGACGACTCAGGCGGCGTGTGGAACAGCGGGGCCACATCGAACGTCAGCGACACCGACCGCGCCAACATCGCGCAATGGCTCGAATCGCACGACTTGCGCATGGTCCCGGAGACCGTGACGTTCAACAGCACGCAGCTCGACCCGGCACGACTTCCATGGCTGTACAAGGCAAGCCCATCCGGCCCATTCATCATCGTCAAGGCCAAGGCATCGGCCCTGACCGGCTCCGACGGACGCCCGGCATTCACCGGCCCCATCACGACCCTCGGCGGGACGCTCTCATACCGATGGCGCAACGGCAAGCCCACACTCACCCAGGCCGCGACGCTCACCGCGCTTCGACCACTCGCGACGAACCGCATCACATGGGCTGACCTGCCATCCGGCCTCAGCTGGCAGCAGCTCGACCTGCACATCTGCGACCTCTCGATGATCCAGATCATAGACGCTTCAACCATCGATGGAAAGGAAGGAACACAATGACAGCGACGACACCCATCTACGGGCTCTCATATCCGGAAGGCTCGGACCTTGTGTCATCCGCGCCGGACTCGTTCAAGGCCATGGCCGACACGTTCGAGCAGGCGCTCGACCAAGTGGACAGACGCAGCACTCCCACAGGCGTCAAACCCGTCATCGCCACCACCCTCAACACGCTCGCCAATACCACAGGCGTCACCGGTCAGACCGGCTATGTGACCGCCGACGCCACCGCCGCGAACAACGGCGCGTATGTCTGGACCGGCTCGGCATGGGTCAAGCTCGTGACAGTGACCGACATGGCAGTGCCTGACCTGACATTCAGACACCCGGACTTCAGCATCGCCGCTTATCCCCGACGCGCCGGTAACCTCATCGTCTGCCCAATCAAAGTCATCCGCACTGGCGGCGACTGGAACATGGCGGCATGGGAGATGACTGGAATCTGCAAAATCCCCGCCGGTCTCCGACCCGGTGCAGGCATTGACATCAATGTTCTCGGTGTTGACAATCTTTCTTCCGCATCTCCGATGACCGGTTTCACCATCAATGAGGGTGAGATTTACTTCCGTGCCTTCAGAGGCTCGGTTGCTTATAAGAAGAACACATGGACCAGCGCCATTCTCGCATGGCGCATCGAAGGTTAGGAGCAAGGAATTGGATACGGAAATCGCGGCGCTCTGCATCGTCGGCATCATGATCGTCATGGACTTCCTCACCGGCTTCGCCAAGGCCGTGAAGAACCACGACGTCAGCAGCGGGAAAATGAGGGATGGGCTCTGGCACAAGGTCTCTTTCGTCATGATCGTGGCCTTGGCCGAGATCCTGGAACATGGTCAGCGCGTCCTTGACATGGGCTTCGCCGTGCCGATCATCATTCCGACATGCGTCTACATCGTCCTGACCGAAGTGGCGAGTGTCATTGAGAATCTGTCGGAAATCAATCCGGAACTGCATGACAGCCCAATCCTCGCTCTCTTCCGCAGCAGCAAGGAAGGCGACTGATGGACGGGATCATCTGGAAGGGAAGCCCGAACCACTACACAGGCCGGAACGGCTACGGCGTCACGCACATCACGCTGCACATCATGGTTGGGTACCTCGCCGGCACCGATTCGACGTTCGCGAACCCATCGAGCCAGTCATCGGCACATTACGGCGTCGGCGCGACGGGCGAGATCCACCAATACGTCGCGGAGACGGACGGCAGCTATTCCGACGCGAACTATGCGTCGAACTGCTCGACCATCTCCATCGAGCACGAAGGCGGCATGGCTGACGGCGCGGTATGTACCCAGGCGTGCATCGACGCAAGCGCCCGATTGTGCGCCGACATCGCGCGCCGGTACGGGTGGAAAAAACTGTGGCACGACGGACTGAGGGGCAATGTTTGGTTGCACAGGGAGATCCCAGGCACCGATCACGCGGCTTGTCCGGACCTCGCGCCCAACGGCCTGCCGTTTCAGCAGGTCATCGATAAGGCAAACAACCTACTGGAAGGAAAAGAAATGGCACTGACAGATGAAGACGTCACGAAGATCTGGACCCACAAGCTGCCTAACGGCGCATGTGTCCGAGATTGCCTGTCACCGGCGATCCAGGACATCTTCGCCATGCACGACACGGGCCTGACCAATGGCGGGTGGCTGCATAAGCTGCCGAACGGCCGGCCGGCAAGGGACATCATCAGCGACGCCACCAGCGACGTGATTCGTATGCATGATACTTTGATCCCGCAGCTCACAGCGCAGATCACAGCGCTCTCAGCAGCCGTTGACGCAATGGCCAAGAGCCTCGGCGCTGACCCGGACCAGATCGCGGAAGCTGTCAAGAAGGCCGTTGCCGACAAGCTCGACAGCTTGCACATCACCATCAAGGCCGAGGATTAGACCGCGAGCCGGACGGCCGCCGTGGCTTCTCTCAGACGGCCGTCCGGCATCGCAACGTAATGCTCCGTGGTCTCAACCGACTCATGGCCTAGAAGTTCCGCGACAACAAACAGGTCGTGTGTGGCGGCGTAGGCCGTGGTGGCGAACCGGTGGCGCAACGTGTGCGCGGCGTACCCGTCAGGCAACAGGCGGCTGATATGGTCACCGATATAGGACTCCTCCACATGACCGCCGAACCGGCCAGGGAACAGGTAGCCACGCGCGTCCATGATGATGCCGGCCAAATCATCCGGCAACGGCACTATGCGCTGCTTGTCGCCTTTGCCGCGCACGATCAATGACCGGCCGGCGCTATCGGCCACCACGTCATCGCTGTGGACCCGCGCAATCTCGCCACGCCGCAGTCCGCACTCCGCGCCCAACCGGATCATGAGTCTTTCCGACGACGTGGCCATCTCCATCGCCGCAGCGATATAACGGTCCGGGCATGGTCTGGGATGCGCGTGCGGCTTCTTCACCCTTGGCACGTCCAGACTCGGATCATCCGACCGTCTGCCGCTTTTATGCAGCCATCGGAAAAACGACGATATGGTGTTCCTGTACGCTTTGCGCGTCTCCGGTTTCCATTGCTGCCGTGCGAACGTCTGCACAATCTGCTCCGTGGTCACGTCTTCGGGACCTGATGGCATGAGCAGTGCCGCGAGATGCACCATCTTGTATCGACGGCTTTTGATTGTCTGTGCTGATAGGCCGGCCGCCCTAAGGGTGTCAGTCCACCCTTCGATGCTTCTGCGCCATGGGACCGGAGCGCTGATTCTGTTCCTCATGATCCATCATGCACCCCTGGCTTTAAGCGGTTAAAATGAGCTCGGATAAGCTCAGAAGCCCCATGGATTTGAACCTTGGACCTCTGGTATCCCCAGAGGTCCAAGGTTCAAATCCATGCCCCGCTACCAGTGAAAGTCAGGAACCATAGTGGTTCCTGACTTTTTTGTTTTCCTGCCGAATCTTGGCCAAGCCGATTACTTAACAAAATCCGGTCAAAATCTGGACATGGCAGCTGATCGGACTGTTCGCGAATTTCGAATTTCGCCACGTTCTTTTCGCTGGCTTCCTTCATCATATTCGGCCAGGTTTCACAAACTCGCCTCCATGAAGCGTCATCATCGCCACCTATCATCGTCGACGAACGGCATATAGCATGAACGCCCCACAGCACATCACAGCAGCTGCCAAACCCAACACCAGCCCCATCGGACTTCCTGTCTGCGGCATTTCCTGCTCGGGAGCATAAAGGTTGTCGACATCGAACGTCAGCAGGCTATCCTCACGTTCCACCACATCGTTCAGCACCATCATTTTCTGCGCGGTGACGGCCTCATCCAATCCTACGGACTGGTATCCGACCTTGATATTGACCTCGCCGGCGCCCGTTGCATGCCAATACACGGTGGTTCCCTCAAGTTCGGCCCAGCCGACTGCCGTGGGCTCGTCATCTTCGTCGAACACGGCCGGACCTTCGATCGTCGCCGTAAATATGCCCTCGACCGGCTGTCCACTCGCATCCAGCAACTGCACGAACAGGCTTCCGGACCGCAATCCCTGCCGATCATCACGCGTCACCATCGAAGAAACCGGCAGCTTGTTCACAGCCTCCTCCCAAAGCTCGTTGACCTTGCTTTCCAGCCCGTCCATCACTGAAAAGAGGTATTGCTCATGCCTGGCCCACACCTTTTGGTCATCATAGTTGCGGTGCACCAGCACGCCGATCGCCGCATACGTGAGCACCGGTTCCCCGTCATGTTGATATTCGGACAGCAGCCATGCAAGGCGCCGCGCCGCTTCCGTATTTTCCACGGTGGTGGTTTCAGTCACCTTATAGTCGGTCATGCTTTCTATTTGCCGGCAATAATAGAATTTGCCCGATCTCGATTCCGCGTTCACCCCGATCACATACGGTTTTCCATCAAGAAAATAGTTGTAATGCTTGCCGTTCGCGCGTAGCAGCTGTTCGGCGGCCAGCGCTGCCGGGCATGTCATCGCTACGATTATGGCGCAGGCCGCCAAGACCGCGGCCAGAATCGCAAGCATACGTCGCTTCATAACATTCATTGCATCGTCCTTTCGATATGCACGTCGTTGTTACCGTGATTCAACAGACTTGCATACTTGCGATTACCACATGGTCTTTTTCAAGGGTTGTGGTCGGAGGACGTATTTTTCGGCATTTTGTGGATAACTTTGCCTGTTGAAAACCGCGACTTATCCACAAAAAACGTTTTGCCAAACTTAAGTCAAGAAGTTACCCACAAAGGGCGGAAAATCGCTGGTCAGAAGATAGTTCACCAAATCCACCTTTTCTCCTCTATAATCGGCGTTATGGCAGAAGAAGATAAGAGCGCGGAACCGCGCACCACAACCAAACAATCAACCATCAAGAGGACGACCGCTAAGGCGGAGTCATCAATGTCTCAGACGCCTAACAAGCGCACTGCCGCCAAAAAGCCTACGGCATCCACTGCTCGCAAGCGCACCGCCAAGGCGAAGACCGCCTCACCGCAAGTCGTAGGCGAAGCCCCAGCTCCCGTCATCGAACGCACCAGCCCCGAACAGTTCGGCCGCGTGAACGTGCTCGACATCACCCCGAACGTTGAGAACGGCCTGTTCCCAGCACGCGTGGAGCTCGGCGAAGCATTCAACGTCACCGCACAAGTGTTCATCGAAGGCCGCACCAAAGCCGGAGCGACCGTGTCCGTGCGCAGCGCACGCGGCCGCGAGGTTGAACGTTTCGCCATGACCTGCACCAATCCGGGTCTCGACCGTTGGGAAGCCATGGTCAAGATCGGCGAGCACAGCGATCTGAAGCCGTGGGATGCCGACTATGCCGCCGTCAGGCGTAAGCTGGGCGAATGGCAGATCGTGGTTGAAGGCTGGGAAGACACCTACCAGTCTTGGCTGCACGACGCCGCCATCAAGGTTGAAGTGAACGACGACGTGGAGAATGCGCTGGAATCCGGCGCACGACTGCTCGCGCGTTGGTCCGACGCGAAGGATTCCAAGCTTTCCGCAGCCGACAAAAAGGTGCTGCGCGACGCCGCCAAGACCATGGAAGACAAGTCACTGAGCGCCGAAGAGCGTCTCGCTGCAGCCCAGAGCAGCGACATCGAACGTCTGCACGAAACCAACCCGCTGCGCGACGGCCTGTCCGAGTCGAATCCGCAACGTTTCCGCGTGGAACGCCCGAAGTCCAGCTTCGCCTCCTGGTATCAGTTCTTCCCACGTTCCGAAGGCGCCTACTACGGCGAAGACGGCAAGATCGTTCCCGGCAACCTCAAGACGTCGGTCGCCGGCTTGGAACGTGCCGCAGCCGAAGGCTTCAACATTGTGTATTTGCCGCCGATCTTCCCGATTGGCGTGACCAACCGCAAGGGACGCAACAATTCCCTGGTAGCCGGCCCGAACGATCCGGGCTCACCGTTCGGCATCGGTTCCGAACTGGGCGGCCACGACACCGTTGACCCGCAGCTTGGCACCATGGACGATTTCAAGGCATTCTGCGAGCGCGCCCACGAGCTGGGCTTGGAAATCGCGCTTGATTTTGCCCTGCAGTGCTCTCCTGACCACCCGTGGGTCAAGGCGCATCCGAACTGGTTCCGTACCAAGCCGGACGGCACCATCGCATTCGCCGAGAATCCGCCAAAAAAGTATCAGGATATTTACCCAATCGACTTCAATGCCGACATGGAAGGCATCGAAAAAGAAGTCGAACGCATTATGGATCTGTGGGTCAAAGCGGGTGTGACGATCTTCCGCGTTGACAATCCTCACACCAAGCCGGTGCGTTTCTGGCAGGATGTGATCGCCGCCGTTACGAAGAAGCATCCGGAAGTGCTATTCCTCGCTGAGGCGTTCACCCGCCCGGGCATGATGCGCGCGCTGAGCTATGTGGGCTTCACGCAGTCGCACTGCTACTTCCCGTGGCGCAACACCAAGGAAGAGCTCGAAGAGTACTTCGAAGAGACCAACGGCGATGGCGGCTTCTACCAGCACAACACGTTCTGGCCTACCACTCCGGATATTCTCACCGCCTACCTGCGAGACAACGGCATCGCCGGTCACGCGGTGCGTGCGGTGCTCGCCGCTATGGGCAGCCCGAGCTGGGGTATTTACAACGGCTACGAGCTAATCGAAAACAAGCAGCGTCCGGGCTTCGAAGAGCAGATCGACAATGAGAAGTACGAAGTCAAGGTGCGCGATTGGGACAGCACCGAAAAGTACGGTATCGCCGAACTGCTGACTTCGCTCAACAAGATTCGTGACACTCACCCGGCATGCCGCAGCTACCACAACCTGCACGTCCTGCCGAGCGACGACGCGGGCGTGGTGGCGTTCCTGCGCCAGACCCCGGCCGAGCTTACCGGTACCGGCAAGCCGGATACGGTGATCGTGGTGGTGAACCTCGACGGCCACAACACGCACCAGTCCATCGTCCACATCGAGCTGCCGGACTTCGGTTTCGCCACCGACAAGCCGCTCAAGGTGCGCGACGAGCTGACCGGACGCGAGTTCGAGTGGAGCTGGGACAACTACGTCTCGCTGGCACCGTGGGCCGACGTGGCACACGTGCTCACCGTCGTCGAAGACTGATTTTCAATCGATCTGATTAATCTCAGTCAGCTCAACTAGAAATTCGTTTCGATTCATGCCACAATACCGGTTCCACTTCGGTGGAAAGCGGTATTGTGGTTACTGATAATGTAAACTGCCCAATCTCAAGGAGAAATGACATGGCAGAAACCTTCAACGTCGTGGTGGAAATTCCGCGCGGCTCCAAGAACAAGTACGAAGTGGATCACGAGACCGGCCGCGTGTTCTTGGATCGCACTCTGTTCACTTCCATGGGTTACCCGGATGACTATGGCTACATCGACGGCACTCTGGGTGAGGATGGCGATCCGCTCGACGCACTCGTCATGATTCCGAACTCCGTGTTCCCGGGCTGCGTGGTGGAATGCCGCGCCGTTGGCCTGTACCACATGGTCGACGAGGCTGGCGGAGACGACAAGGTGCTGTGCGTGCCGGCTGACGTGCGTTTCGACGACATCAAGGATGTCGAAGACGTTTCCGAGTACCACAAGGCTGAAATCAAGCACTTCTTCGAGCAGTACAAGGCTCTGGAGCCGGGCAAGGAAGTCCTGCCGGGCGATTACTGGACCGGCGCCGCTAAGGCCGAGGAGGAAATCGTGGCCGCTCGCAAGCGCCTCGCCGAATCCGAAGCTGAGTGATTTCGCCCCTTTCTAGGTAGAGACTTTACGTAAAAAGCCCGTTGACGTATGTACTTACACGTGTCAACGGGCTTTCTACGTATCCAAACGTCCCAAAACCTCCAGATACTGGAAGAAAACGGACAAAACCATACCCTCCAAGTGTCCGGATTCCTCCAGCGAGTGGAAGAAACAGCCCACAAGCGGGATACACTCATATCACACGCGCATATTCGCTGGGGCCGCTATAATGAAACACGTAATTCACGGCATGCGAACAGTATTCGCAGAATTCAAAGCCCGCTGGCTGGCGCGGCAGTTCTATGTCGGTACCCCTAGGCGTAGGCGGACGTGAGACTCCGTCGAGGCCCATCCCGTGGGAAACCGGCGGGATGAACCTATATACCAGCTATGTTGGTTCAAATACTATTCATTGCCGTTTCCGTATCTATGGACGCGTTCGCCGTGTCCATCGGCAAAGGCCTCACCGTCAAAAAACTGCGTGGCCTCGACGCGTTCAAAACCGCCCTCTGGTTCGGCGGATTTCAGGCGCTTTTCCCGCTGCTCGGCTATTTCGCCGCGTCCACGTTCAGTAAATACGTGACCGCCGTCGACCATTGGATTATTTTCGGTCTGCTCGCCCTCATCGGCGGCAACATGGTGCGTGAAGCATTCGAAGAGGATGAGGAAAACGCCAAGGAAACCGCCGATTTCGAGTGGAAACACATGCTTCCGCTCGCCGTGGCCTGCAGCATCGACGCATTCGCCGTTGGTGTCAGCTTCGCATTCATGACGCTGAACATTTGGATTTCAGTGATCATCATCGGCATCACCACAGGCCTGTTCTCCGCAGCCGGCCTGTATATCGGCCGCGCATTCGGCTCGCACTGGCAGAAACCCGCACAGATCGCGGGTGGCGTCGTACTCATTCTGATCGGTGTGAAAGTACTGCTGGAACATCTCGGATTCCTCGCATAACAATCGCAAGTCAGATAAAAACAGATATACAAACTACAACAAAAGCCCGTAATCACACATGATTACGGGCTTTTGCATTACGAATTATTGTAAAAAGATTATTTTCTTATGATTGCTTTCCCACGATTGAAAGAATCGCATTACCAAAGTATGACGTTCGCATACGATGCAAGACCGATCACAATTCCGGAAATCATAACCGGCAGCAGCGCGATGCCGATACACGGATTCTTAGATTGTGGATCGGGATCGGCATTACGATTCCACCAATACGAGCACGCATCGAGCGCAACGATCAGCAACAGCGACACGATCACGGAGACAGTCCACGCCGGGCTCACGGCAAACTCGGCGGAAGCCGCGTTTTCGCCGGAACGAATCGGCAGCAACGTCGACAAGAAACACCAGCCCGCGCTGCCAATCATGGCAACGCCTTCCACAACATTGTGCGACAGCGAACGAATCAGATGCGTACGGTTCTCACGTGCCATCTGGCGCCCGAACGAAACCACAATCAGCAGGATCAGCAGACCGCCAACACCGGCAATCCAGCCTTCCTGCATCCAAAACGTGTCTTCGTTGCCCAAACCAGCGGGGAAAATCGCACGTCCAAGCATCACCGTCGTGGCACACACCACGGAAAGCAAGCCCGCAACCACGGAAATCACATGACCCACAACACCATCGCGGAACGGGTTGAACACGGCAAGCAGCGCAATCATCACCACGGAAGCCACAACGGTGAACGACACGATTGCAGGCTCTTCCGTATTCCCATAGGAAATGCCAGGAATCAGCGCAAGCACAACCAGCACCACATATGCGGCGATTTGGACGGCAAACACCTTGCCGAACGAGGCTTTCTGAGCCGACTTGACGGCAGCTTTTTCAGAGGCGGTCATTTCGTCCCCTTTTCATGTTTTTCCATAATGTGGTCATTACGTATGCAATACCATTAAATGTAGCCGCAAGTGTCCACATAGTTCAGATAAAATTAGCGAAACGCCGATAACACACAACAAGAGTACAATCGCGGCAACGATACAAAACCAGTCCAAGAGACAAAGGGAGCTGACGTGACGGATCTGACGCTTATGACGTTCGCTAGCGACCCAGCTACCGTGCTTCCTTCTCTGGCGTTGCTTTCCCACCGTGTGCGCGTGCTGCCGATGGATGCGGCGAGTCTGGTGAAAATGCCGGAAAGCACCATTCTTTTCCTTGACGCGCGAGATGACTTGGCCACGGCGAAAACGCTGTGCCGCCTGATTCACGCCTCCGGACTTTCCACGCCAATCGTGCTCATCCTCACCGAGGGCGGATTCACCGTGGTCAATTCGCAGTGGGGCATCGCCGACGTGGTAGTGGCGTCCGCCTCTCCGGCCGAGGTCGAGGGACGTCTTCGCTTGGTGTCGGAGCGTGGCAACTCGCCGGTCAACGCAATGTATGGTTCCGGTGAATCGGGCGTGCAGAACGAAGACGGCATGATCCACTCCGGAGACTTGGTAGTGGATACCAACGGCTACACGGCAAGTCTGCACGGGCATCCAATCGACTTGGCATACAAGGAGTTCGAGCTCCTCAAGTATCTCGTGCAGCATCCGGGGCGCGTGTTCACCCGCGCGCAGCTGCTGCAGGAGGTGTGGGGCTACGACTATTACGGCGGCACCCGTACGGTTGACGTGCATATCCGTCGCCTTCGCGCCAAGTTGGGCGGCGAATACGAGCATGTGATCGGCACTGTGCGCAATGTCGGCTATCGTTTCGACCCTCCCGAAGAGGAAGAGAGTGAAGCTGCAGCTAAGGATGCCGCGGCCCATAACGCTTCGAACGAAGGCTGATTTTCTTACTATCCGCTTGTTTTTCAGACGATTTGCAATACTTGCGATTGTTGCAATTGTCTGCGATTTGGCTGTCGGCTATTTCACTTTCGTGCGTGCGGTTGCACTATTCATGCGACGGTAGACTGGTAACGTGCCCAAGGAATCGAAACAAGCGCGACTGTCACGCATGCATCAGGAATACGCAGTATTGTGCGAGGAGATGCCGCATCCGAAGTGCGCGCTGAATTTTTCGAATCCTTTTGAATTGCTGGTGGCGACCGTACTGAGCGCACAAACCACCGACAAGCGGGTGAATATGGTCACGCCGGAATTATTCGACGAATATCCGGGACCAGACGCACTTGCGAGCGCCAATCCCGAACATGTGGAAAGCATCATTCATTCCATCGGATTTCATCATACGAAAGCAAAGAATATCATCGGACTTTCTTACGCATTGTGCGAACGGTTCGATGGCGAAGTGCCGCAAAATATGGACTCTTTGACAAGTCTGCCAGGCGTGGGGCGCAAAACCGCGAATGTGGTGCTTGGGAATGCTTTTGGCATGCCGGGTTTTCCTGTTGACACTCATGTGATTCGTGTGACCGGTCGACTGCGCTGGCGTTCGGATTGGGCGAGCGGCTCTCCTGACCCCAAGGCCATTGAACGTGAGATCACCGCATGCTTCCCACCCGAGGAGTGGACAGATCTGTCTCACAGGCTGATACTGCACGGTCGTGCCGTATGTCATGCTCGCAAGCCGGACTGCCTGAACTGCCCGCTTAACGACACCTGCCCCAGCGCATTCGCAGCGTAGTTCCGTATCGGACCTTCCAACGGGGGTTCTCCCACCCACTGGAACAATCACCCCCGTAGATGCAGCACCCGCTGTAGCACGTGTCAACTAGACTCGGCAGCATGGAAGACACCATGGAAGAAGAAAACGGGCGGGAAGCCAAGCTAAAAGCCGAAATCACGCGGTGGCTGGTCTTTTTCGGCGTCGCCATCATGCTCAGCGTCATGACCTGGCTGGGCTGGTCGCTGACAAACCGCAAAAATCCGATCACCTCCTTCACCACGCTCGTTTCAGATTCCTCCGTGTCCATCGGCATTCAGGGCAGCGCGCCGGAATCGCTTGACATCCGCAGCGAACAGGGCACTGCAATAGAGCAGGCGCTGCTCGAAAACGTGTACGAGACCTTGGTATCACGCAGCGAAACGAACAAACTGCAGCCGTCAATCGCCAAATCATGGCAGATTTCCGACGACGGACTGACCTACACGTTCACGCTCAACACCAACATGACCTTCGCCAACGGACATAAACTCGACTCATCGGACGTAGTCTGGTCGTTGCAAAACGTCATCAACAATAATTACGTGGGTGCCGACCAGCTCGGCGATCTCAAGGAAATCACCAATCCTGACGAAAACACAGTAGTCATCGCGCTTAATCAGCCAAATCCAAGGCTTTTGCGCGCGCTCAGCGGGCGTGCCGGCATCATCTATGACGAGGAAAGCAAGGCGAATTACAGTAAAAAGTCCGTAGGATCGGGCCCGTTCACCGTGGCGAGCATGTCGAAATCGCAGATCGTGCTGCAACGCAACGACTCGTATTGGGGCACCAAAGCCGCAGCATCGCAAATAACGCTGTATTACTACGCTTCCGAAGATTCCCTGGTCAGCGCCATGGAAGCCAAGAAAATCAGCATGGCATTGCCGTTGAGCGCATCAGCGGCGGACGAACTCAACCAGCAAAGCGGCATCAATTCCGACAGCGGCATCAGCTTCGACAAAGTGATGCTCGCCTTCAACAACGGCACCGAAAGTCCATTCTCCGACGAGCAGATCCGCAAAATGACACGGTACGCCATCGACGCCCAATCCATCGCCAAAAACGCTCCGGACGCCTATTCGCCGCTCGGCGGTCCGATCAGCCCGCTGGAAGACGGCTATGAGGACTTAAGCGAACTGTTCCCATACAATCTTGAACAGGGCCAGCAGATGCGCAGCTATTTCGGTGCCTCCTATATCGCCGACATCGATCTGTTAGTGCCCAAGAAATACGAGCAGATCGGCAATACCGTGAAATCGGCGATCGAACAGCTCAATATCGGCGTCAATCTGGAAGTACTTGATTCCGCGGCACAAGTCACGGAACGCATGAATGCCGGCACGTACAATGTTGCGCTCACCACCATGAGCGGCGAAAACGATGCGAGCGTATTCACCGACGGCCAAAGCATGTTCCATTTCGAAAATGGCGATGCGCAGCAAGCATATGCGGATGCGATGGCGGCCACCAACGACAACGATTATCAGGATCGCATGCGCACGTATGCACGTACCGTCAGCGAGAACGCGGCAAGCGACTGGCTGTACACGCGTAAGAATTTCATTGCGGTAAGCGACCAGTTGCAGGGATATCCGAAAAATCTGACCGACCGGCTGCTTCCGTTAAGCAGAATAAAACTGCACTGATTTTTCTGCGATTATTTCGCGATTTCGGCATTCGGTTGCAGTTCCGTAAGTTGTCACATTCGCTTTCTAAACTAGCGTTTATGACTGAAAGCCAAGATAATACCATCAACGCGAACCTCACGCCGCTGCCCGACAAGGTCGGCGTGGACGGTCTCGAAGACAAGTGGCGCGGAGTCTGGGACGAAAACGAAGTCTACAAGTTCCAGGGCACCCGCGACCGCAAGGCCGTCTATTCCATTGACACCCCGCCGCCCACCGTTTCCGGTCACCTGCACGTGGGCCACGTGTTCTCGTACACGCATACCGATGTGATCGCGCGATTCAAGCGCATGAACGGCTACGACGTGTTCTATCCGATGGGCTGGGACGACAACGGTCTGCCGACCGAACGCCGTGTGCAGAACTATTACGGCGTGCGCGTGGACACCTCCCTCAAGTACGACCCGAATTTCGTGCCGCCGTTCGAAGGTACCGATGGCAAGAAGATCGACGCCAAGGATCAGGTTCCGATCTCCCGTAAGAACTTCATCGAACTGTGTGAAAAGCTCACCGCTCAGGATGAGAAGCAGTTCGAGGCGCTGTGGCGTTCCCTCGGCCTGTCCATTGACTGGACGCAGACCTACCACACCATCGGCGAACACCCGCAGCGCGTGGCGCAGAAGGCATTCCTGCGCAATCTGGCCCGCGGTGAAGCGTACCAGAAAGATGCTCCGGGCCTGTGGGACGTGACCTTCCAGACCGCAGTGGCTCAGGCCGAACTGGAATCCCGCGAATACCCGGGCTTCTACCACAAGGTGGCATTCCGTTTCGAAGACGGCACTCCGATCTACATCGAAACCACCCGTCCGGAACTGCTGGCGGCCTGCGGCGCACTGATCGCACATCCGGACGACGAGCGTTACAAGCAGTATTTCGGCCAGTACGTCTACTCCCCGCTGTTCCATGTGAAGGTGCCGATTCTGGCGCACAAGGCCGCGGAAATGGACAAGGGCGCCGGCATCGCCATGTGCTGTACGTTCGGCGACGTGACCGACGTCGAATGGTGGCGCGACCTGAACCTGCCGTTGCGTTCCATCATCCAGCGCAACGGACGCATCGTCATGGACACCCCGGATTGGATCGAAGACGAGGAAGGCAAACGTGTCTTCCAGGAGACTGCCGGCAAGACGACGTTCTCCGCACGCAAGGTTATCGTCGACGCACTGCGCGAATCCGGTGATCTTGACGGTGAGCCGACTCCGACCAAGCGTATGACGAACTTCTATGAGAAGGGCGACAAGCCGCTCGAAATCGTCACTTCCCGCCAGTGGTACCTCAAGAACGGCGGCACCGATCAGCAGCTGAACGCCGAGCTGATCGAACGTGGACGCGAACTGAACTTCCACCCCGATTTCATGCGCGTGCGTTACGAAAACTGGGTGAACGGTCTGAATGGCGATTGGCTGATCTCCCGTCAACGCTTCTTCGGCGTGCCGTTCCCGCTGTGGTATCCGGTGAATGAAGATGGCACCGCCGATTACGATCATCCGATCGTGCCGAGCGAGGATCGCCTGCCGATCGATCCGACCGACGATGTGCCGGAAGGCTATAGCGAAGACCAGCGCGATGTGCCTGGCGGCTTTACCGCAGAGCCTGACATTATGGATACGTGGGCGACCTCGTCGCTCACCCCGCAGATCGTGACCCGTTGGGAAGAGCCGGGTGAAGAGAACCAGGCGATTTTCAATGCCACGTTCCCGATGGATCTGCGCCCGCAGGGTCAGGACATCATTCGTACTTGGCTGTTCTCTACCGTGGATCGCGCGCATCTTGAGAACAAGTGTCTGCCGTGGGCCAATGCCACCCTGTCTGGCTGGATTCTCGATCCGGACCACAAGAAGATGTCGAAGTCCAAGGGCAACGTGGTCGTGCCAGACAAGCCGATCAAGCAGTTCGGTGCCGACGCGGTGCGTTATTGGGCCGCTGCGGCACGTTTGGGCCTGGATGCCACCTACGACGAAGGCCAGATGAAGATCGGCCGCCGTTTGGCCATCAAGTTGCTCAACGCCACCAAGTTCGCGCTGGCCATCGGCCGCGAGGATGAGAACCATCATGTGGGCGCTCCGGCAACCGCAAGCTGGAACCCTGCCGACGTGACCGAGCCGCTGGACCGCGCAGCCATGGCCAAGATGGCCCTCGTGGTGCGCGAAGCCACCGAAAGCCTCAACAACTACGAGCATTCCAAGGCTTTGGAAGTCATCGAGAACTACTTCTGGCAGTTCTGCGACGATTACATCGAACTGGTTAAGAACCGCGCATACGGCACCGCCGACGCCACCGGCCGCGTGCCGAGCGAGAAGGCCGTGAAGTCCGCCCGCACCGCACTGGGACTGGGCTTGGATGCCTTCGCACGCCTGCTGGCACCGTACCTGCCTTACGCCACCGAAGAAGTGTGGAGCTGGATGCATGAGGGCGAAGGTTCCGTGCACCACGCCGCATGGCCGAAGGCTGAAACGTACGATGCGGCCGCCGCAGCCGTCTCCCCGGAGCTGCTCACCCATGCCGGTGAAGCTCTGGCCGCGCTGCGTGGCATCAAGTCGAAGGCTAAGGTTTCGATGAAGACTCCGATCCTTTCCGTGCAGCTGGGCGTTTCCGACGAGGCACGCAAGTCCATTGAAAGCGCATTGGACGATATCGCCGAAGCTGGGCGTGTGACCGGACCGATCTCCTTCACCTCGCCTGCAGCAGCCGAAGGCGAGGATGAGGCCGCCACCGACGTGACAATCGCTGAAAGCGAGCTGGGCGAGCCGCCGGCAAAGAAACCTAAGAAGTAATCTTCTGAAATCATATCGGCCGGTGGTTCTCACGGGACTGCCGGCTGACGGTAAAGCCTCCTTTTGGATTGCCCCGCATTGCGGATTTCGGTATCGCAAAAGGAGGTTTTATCGTATTCTTATGCTTTTGGCGAGATATGACGGGCATATGAACCCCGTATTCGAAAAACCGGAAAATCACATTCCCTGCCAGAATATGTACCCCCGTACTCGAAAAAGCCGCATTCCCGATGCGCAATCGCAGTCAACGCACGAAAGAGGGCATCAAAGCGGCGTTCCAAGCCGAAATACGTACCCCCGTATCCGAAAAAACCGGGAAAACCAATCCAAATCGCTCTTATTCATGAACGGGGGCCGCGCCAAAACAACCACAAATCGCACCCGCCGGCGGAAACAGCCAATCTACAGTATCGGAACAGCCAGCAAATACTGCGCGACGCCAGTCGCCTTTGCGGAGCCAGCCGACAGTCCAGACTGCATCGCACCGTCCAAAATCTCGGCCGCGGCAGCCAACTCAACCGTCTCGTCGATCAAATCGCCATTATTCGGCGCAAACTCGCCTTTCGCCAAACCGTAGCCCGAAATCGGCATCGAGCCGGCGGATTCGGAACCGCCATCCGAAGCGGCGGAATCGCCCTTCTTCGTGGAGCCATCCACTCCCCCAATCTTCGCCACGTTCTTCGACGTGGCGTCCGCGGCCGCGCCGAATGACGGACGCAATCCACCCGCATAGCTCATCACATCGTCCATGCTGATGGCATTCTTGTCGTCAACCAAGCTGGAGGAATCGGCGGCATCGCCCTTGGCCTGCACCCGTTCCGCCTTGCGCTGAGCCTTGACGCGCGACTTCTCGGCCTTCGCGCACAACGCACGCCCAGCCGAAACGGCACGCATCGAAGCAAGCACCGAAGAGCCGTCAGCAGCGTTGGCATCCGATGTCTCGTCATCCGAATCCAGCTGGTCAGCAAACCGCACGATGATCTGATGGAATGCGCCGGCCTGCCCGATGTGCTCGCTAGCGTCCGCCAACGCGGTCATCGCGGCGGAGACCTTGTCGGATGCGGTTTTGAGCTTCTCATTGCCCTTGATGCAGGCACGCACGTCGGCGATCGCCTGGTTTTCGTATTCGGATGCGGTGCTGGTGGTGGCGCCCAGTTCCTTGAGTCGAGCCGTGTATGCGTCGGTGAAGTCCATCGAATACGGAATCATCGCGGAGGACAGCTGTGACTGGCCGACGCTGTAATCCTTGGAGCCGCGCTGCTGCTCCTCACCCGCGCGTTTGCCGAGCTCTCTCACCAGCCCGGATGTGCCGCTCTGTTTGATGGTGCGGATCACCTCGTCGACCGCATCAGCGGCACCAATATGTCGGTAGGCGGCGCTCACGTCGTTGACAGCGTTGGCAAGATCCGCCACGGACTTGGCTACGGGGGTGTCGCCGTTCAGCTCGGATGCGGTGCCGAGAATGGCGGACAGCTGCGTGGAATTGCCGAGTGAGCCGGACAGATGCGTGGTATACGAGCCGACATACGCCTCGACATAGGTGTCGAACGCCTGCTCATGCGCTTTGGAACGCGTTGAGATAGTCTGTTTGGCGATCGCTTTTTCGTTGTCCCGAAGCTTTTCCAGTTGAGAAATGAGCTTGCGATTGCGCTGCGAACCAACGTTGGTCAACCCGTCCACCAGCGTCGCCGCACGCTTGGCGAGATCAGGCAGCGATTGGCCGGCATCGCCATCCACCGCGGCGACGGCCAGCGCGCTCATGGAGAAGCGATTCGCCGTCACATACGTGTTAAATGTCAGATCTTCACCGGGTTTGCCGACTGCGGCCACCAGTGTCGAGGTGTTGTCCGACGAAACGGCCACACCGTCGTCAGCGGTCACGTCATTGCCGACGCGGCTGGGGATGGTGAAAGCGACGATCGGTGTCAAATCGGCCGTTTTGTCGGCATCAACGGCATGCAGGGTGATGCGCACGCCAACCATTCCGGAAGCGCCGGAAATTTCGGAAGCGCTCACATTGGGACCGTCAAGAGTGAATGTGGCGGACACTTTCCACGGCATTGACACAGTGCCTTTGGGAACGCGCTGTGATGCGTGCGATGCAGAAGTTCCGCTTTGGGTCAGGAAAAGACGGCCAGGCTTGTCGATGGATTCATACGCGCTCATCACGTCACTTTGCGTCGCATCGACCGCATATTGCCTGTTCTGCCGCACGAACATCGCCACATTGGCCACATCGACGGCCGCGACCGGAATCGCGGCGACAAGCGCCACAGCAGTAGCCGCGGAAAGATGGCGACGGACGTCCCGTGGATGAATCGTAAGTGCGTGACGCATGCCGGACCTCGCAATCGCAATCGTAATTCCATTCCAAAGCATTCAATGTAATGCCCGGCATGCCCCGAAATACTTGTTTTCCACCGAAAACAGACAGGTCAGGCGAATACGTCGAGCACGCCCGGATCTCCACCGTTTTCGGCAATGCGCTTATGCCTACGCTTGGCTTCGGTCACCACGAATTCGCGATACATTTCGGCGATCTCAGGGTCAAGACCCGCGTCGACGGCAATGCGATGCAGACGTTCAATCTGGTAGTTCTCACGCTTGTGATCGGCCGGTGCAAAGCCTGCACGCGCCTTCAGCACGCCCACTTGGGACGTGTATTTGAAGCGTTCCGCCAGCAGGGAGACGATGGCCGTATCGACATTGTCGATTGACTGGCGCAACGCGGCGATTTTCGCCACGGCGTCGGCGACCTCAGGATTGCTTTGCGCGGTACTCGCATCGATGACGGTTTCGGTTTCGTGTTCTTCTTCTGGCCGAAGCCAGTCGTGTTCGCTATCGCTCATGCATACAAGACTACCGCGCGAATGTCACTTGGAGAAGTACCGTTGCAGCACAATCGTGGTTTCAGTGCTCACCGGCACTGTCTGATGAATGATATTCAGCAGATCCTCAAGCTTGCCTGGCGAGGCCGCGCGCACCGTCAGCATGTAGCTGGGAGAACCGGCAACGGAATCGCACGACATAATGCCGTCGATATCCTGCAACTTGTCGGGAATCTCGGATTCCTTGGAATAGTCGATCGGCGTCACCGCAATATAGGCGCGCACGGCAAGCCCGCGCCTCTCATCGTCGATGACGGCCTTGTAGCCGAGAATCACATCGCGACGTTCCAACTTCTGTACGCGCGACTGCACCGCGGAAATCGACAGTCCCGTAGCGTCCGAAAGCTGGGACAGCGTGGCGCGGCCATCCTCCTCCAACATGCGGAGAATGGTCTCGTCGATGTCGTCGAATTGGGCCACGTTCGCGTGCGTGGTGTCGGGTTCGTTGCCGTTGCCTGTCATACATACCCCTTTCCAACAAGCATTCTGCATCGGTCTGGCGGGGCCGACTCCCCCTATGCAGCTCACAGTTCGTCCATTACCATACCCACCCCAACACACAATCCGTCAACCGCGTTTTCGTAACATTTCCTACGAATTTCGATTTTCAATCACTTGTCTTTTATTTTTTACACATCTCCCCTTGTAAGGCAATACGATTTTCGTCTTTCAACTTTTGCTTTCGTATTTTTTAGCATGTCGGAATTTATGTATCGCATGTCCACAACGTGATCACCCATGCATCTGCAATGCCCTGAGGATATGCGAAAGGGTCGTATGACAATTGCCATACGACCCTTGGCTTGCTTACCGCAAATTGCGATCACTCGCGACTAATTGCGATCAATTGCTGCCGTTATTCGCGTTATTGCTGCTTTGCTGAATCAGCGACGCCATGAAGTCACGGTTGGTCGCGGTCTTCTTCAGACGTGGCACGAGCGTCTGGTAGGCCTGCTCAGGTTCGAGACCGCCAAGCAGTCGGCGCAGACGGTAGATAATCGGCAGTTCCTGCGGATCGGTGATGAGCTCCTCGCGGCGGGTGCCGGAAGCGTTCACATCAATGGCCGGGAATAGGCGCTTGTCTGCCAGTTCGCGGCTCAGGCGCAGTTCCATGTTGCCGGTGCCCTTGAACTCCTCGAAAATCACCTCGTCCATCTTGGAACCGGTTTCCACCAGAGCGGAGGAGATGATGGTCAGGGAACCGCCGTTTTCAATGTTGCGGGCGGCACCGAAGAACTTCTTCGGCGGGTACAGCGCTTGGGCGTCAACACCGCCGGAAAGGATACGACCGGAAGCCGGGGCCGCGATGTTGTAGGCGCGGGCCAGACGGGTCATGGAGTCGAGCAGCACCACCACGTCCTGGCCGAGCTCCACGAGGCGCTTCGCACGCTCGATGGCGAGTTCGGCGACCGTGGTGTGATCGGATGCCGGACGGTCGAAGGTGGAGGAGATGACCTCGCCCTGCACCGTACGTTCCATATCAGTGACCTCTTCCGGACGTTCGTCCACGAGCACGACCATCAGGTGGACTTCAGGATTGTTGGTGGCGATCGCGTTGGCGATGTTCTGCAAGGTGATAGTCTTGCCGGCCTTCGGTGGAGACACGATCAGACCACGCTGACCCTTGCCGATCGGCGCCACAATATCGATGAGACGGCCGGTGAGCTTGCCCGGCGCGGTCTCCTGCTTCAGACGCTCCTGTGGGTACAGCGGGGTGAGTTTGTTGAACTGCGGACGGTTCTGCGCGGCCTCGACGGTCATGCCGTTGATGGAGTCGATGGACTGCAGCGGTACGAACTTCTGACGCTGGTTACGACGGTCGCCCTCACGCGGAGTGCGGATGGAACCGTGCACCGCGTCGCCTTTGCGCAGGCCGTACTTCTTGACCTGGCCCATGGAGACGTACACGTCGTTCGGCCCCGGCAGATAGCCGGACGTACGCACGAAAGCGTAAGAATCGAGCACGTCGACGATGCCTGCGACTGGCACGAGATCCTCTTTCGGCTCCTCGTGGCGCTGTTCACGTTCGACATTGCGATCCGTGCGATCGTTACGATCGGCACGATTATTGCGATCATTACGATCATTACGATCGCTGTTACGGCCACGACGATCGTCACGCTCGTCATAATCGCGGTCACGTCCACGCAGACGGCGTCCGCGATGATCCGCACGATCGTCCCTGTCGCTGGCACGACCACGAACACGACGTGCAAAATTGCCATCCTCGGTTTCGCCATGGCGCTCGTCGTCCTCGTTGCCCTGCGAAGGCAAAGTGGCGAGAATGTCGTCGAGATCGCGCACGACATCCTCATCCTTTGGCTCCTCCACCGCACGGCGGCGACGACGCGGCTCGGCATCGACCTCATCGTCCTTGCGATGGCGACGACGGTCGTCCTGCTTCGGCGAAGCATCATCCAGTCCCAATTCGGCGAGCAGATCGGTGGCCGCTTCCGTGTCACGGCGACGACGGCGCTTCGGAGCCTCGTCAAGGCTATCCAAAGCGTTCACAGCGGCCATAACGTCCGCGGCATCCTCGCCGGCCGGCGCTCCGACCTGCTTGCGGCGGCTGGAACGCTCAGTGTGCTCAACGCGGGCCCTTCCAGAGGTTGTGGAAGCCGGCTTTTCGGAATTCTCAGCATCATCGGCCTTGACTTCGGCAACCTCAGCAGGCTTGCCGACCTCCTCGGCCTGAGCTGCCGGTACTGCCGAAGCGGCGAACGCTGCGGACTTCGGGGCGCGCACGGTCACGCCGGCCGGTGCCTCGCCACCGGAACGGGCGGCCTGAAGCGTCGCTATAAGTTCCGGCTTACGCATGGTGGAGATGCCACGAAGGCCCATCTGCTTGGCGAGCTCCTTGAGCTCAGGCAGTTTCATGTCTTCAAGATTCGGGCTGGTTGCCACTGGTTTTTGCCTTTCCCCTAGCTTCCGCAGGCACACGCCCACGACAGCTGTAAAAAAGAGATACGGAAATGTTCCGCCACTGAAAGTCCGCCGCGAAATATCACGGTTTTCGAACTTTCCTAACCATACAACGTTATCCAGACCAACGCAACGCAGGTGTGCCAACGTATTCATGCCAACCGCAAATCACAAATCACAATGCAAAAGACCCGTCATGTGATCACACGACGGGTCTTTGCCTGCAACAACAGTATGTCAGACTTACCGAAGCTTACTTTTCCTCGTGGTAGCTCTTGTCGGTATTGACGGACCACACGTTCTTCTTGGACGTCTTGCCATTCTTGATATTGCCGACGGCCTCGATGGCGGTGGCCATGGAATGGTCCATGTTGTTGTAGCGGTGCTGGCCGTTACGGCCGACGCAGTACAGATTACCGAAGGAATCGAGGTATTCCACGAGCTCAGGCATGCGGTCGTACGTGTCGAAGTAGGCCGGATATGCCTTCTTCACACGCTCACGATGGGAATCGAGCACGTCCTGCGGGCCGTTGATGATCTGCATGCGGGTGAGCTCCTGGATGGCGAACTTCTTCGCCTCCTCGTCAGACATGTTCCAGAAGGAATCGCCCTCTTCGCAGAAGTATTCAAGGCCGATCCACACGGTGTTGTCTACATCCTTGACCAGATACGGGCTCCAGTTGTTGAAGATCTGCAGACGGCCGACCTTGTAGCCCGGATCCTGCACGTAAATCCAGCAGTCAGGCACGATCGGCGGATTGCCGAGGGTAGGAATGTCAGTGGTGTTTGACAGACGCAGGTGCTTGACGAGCAGGCCTACGGTCACGAAATCGCGGTACGGCAGACCGTTGGCGATTTCGGTCATGTCCTTCGGCGCAGGCTTGCTGGAAGCGTCCACTGCGTTGATGAGGTCCTTGACAGGCATGGAGGAAATGAAGTCGTCCGCCGTCATTTCGATGCGGTTGCCTTCAGAATCCTCATACACCACGGAAGCGATCTTGCCGTCGTCCTGGCGAATCTCCACCACATTCGCGTCGGTAATGACCTTCACGCCAGCCGCCTCACAGTTGGCCTCAACGGTTTCCCACAGCTGGCCCGGACCATACTTCGGATACCAGAATTCCTCGATCAGCGAGGTTTCGACCTCAGCATTGCTGCGCTTCTTCGGCAGGAGCTTCTGGAACGCGTTCTTCAACACGCCCATAATGCTCAGGCCTTTGACGCGTTGCGCACCCCAATCGGCGGAAATCTGGGACGGATGGCGCCCCCACAGCTTCTCGGTGTACCCCTCGAAGAACATGGAATACAGCTTGCGGCCGAAACGATTGATGTAGAAGTTCTCCAGATTGTCTTCCGGCAGCTTGTGCACCATGGACTTCAGATAGCTGAAACCGGCAACCAACGTAAGCTTCGGCCCCATGGCCTTCAACGTGTTGGCACTCAGGGAAATCGGGTAGTCAAAGAAGTGACGGTTCCAGTAAATACGAGACACGCGATGACGCTTGAGCATCACCTTGTCTTCGACTTCCGGATCCGGGCCGCCCGGTTCCATATCGTGCTCACGACCGAGCTTCTTGTCATCATAGCTTGGCGCGCCTTGCAATGGAAGGACTCCCTTCCACCAATCCATGATGCGTTCGTCCTTCGAGAAGAAACGATGGCCGCCAATATCCATACGGTTGCCATCATGCTTGACAGTGCGGGAGATGCCGCCGAATTCGCGGGTCGCTTCCAACACGGTCACGTCGTAGTTCTCAGAGCCACCGTCCTTGACGAGCTCCCAAGCGGCGGTCAGGCCCGCAGGGCCACCGCCGATAATCACCACGGATTGCTTTTGCGTCACTTTGAGGTCTCCTTATGAAAACAAAAATCCCTGATAGTCTACCCGAGGGTAGGGAAACGAACATCGCATCTTGTGCGAATGCTTACAAAATCAAGCCAAGTCAGGCAATACCAAGCCAAGCCGTATAAAACAAGTCAGGCAATACCAAGCCGAGCAAAGCGATACGCGACCATATCGACTATATGGAATCAGGAATGTCGATATCGGTTTTTTGTACTTCCTCGACATTGACGTCCTTGAAAGTGACGATACGCACGTTCTTGACGAAACGACTGGAACGATAGACGTCCCACACCCACGCGTCGGTCAAACGCACGTCGAAGTACACGTCCTGACCGGCAGAACGTACGTTGAAATCGACTTTATTTGCCAGATAAAAACGACGTTCCGTCTCAACAACGTAAGTAAATAATTTAATAACGTCGCGATATTCCTTATACAAAGCCAGTTCTGCGTCGGTTTCGTAATTATCGAGATCCTCGGCGCTCATCACTTACCTTCCACATCACGCTTGCGACCACGACCGAGCGTACGCCACCAAGCTTCCTTCGACGTCTTGCGCTCGCCAGCCGTATACGGCCAGCTGTTTTCGACATCGGCATCACCGTTAACGGACTTACGATCGTCACGCTCGCTTTGCCGCGCAGCATCCACGCCTTCAACGTTCTTCCGCTGGGACGCAGCCACATCATCCGCACCGTCAGAAAGAACTTCCTGCACGGATTGCGCAACCGCCGCAGCATCGTCGGCACCCACACCTTCCGTATCAGGTTTCGTGGCATCCTTCTCATTCAGTCGAATGGCAATCGAATGTTCGCGTGCGCTCAAGGCCTCCTTGACGCCCGGATTGTCTTCGATCACGTGCATACCGAACGCGTCAAGCGAGCGGATCGGATCAAACTCGTCAACCAGCGTATCCATAACGATCAGATCCTGGTAACGGTTCTGAGAGGCGTTCCACAGGGCGTCGCGGGAGCGGCCGGAAGGCACGAATCCCAACGACTGGTACACGGACACGGAACGCGTGTTCTGTTCGGGCACGGCGACCCAAATGCGATGCATGCCAAGGCCTGCCGGCTCCGGTGCAAGACCGTACGTCATCACGCGCGGCATGATGTCTCGCGAATAGCCACGGCCCCGATAATCCTTGCCAAGCACCACCTGAATGCGGGCGGAACGGGCCCAACCGTCAATATCGATCAGGAAAATCATGCCAATCACATTGTCGGAATCCGCAGCGTCAGTCTCACCATCGCCATCATGATCGGCTTCGGTGACGATGGACCATGCGATCGTGCGACGTGATTCCGGGTCCCCCACACCGGATTCGGACGGAGCCTCACCTTGGGACCATGCCACGGAACGACGCACCCACGCACGCACCGCGCCACGCTCGGCAACCCGGTCCTTACCGGTGATTCCGGAAGCACCGACATACGCCTCGATGGCGTCCATACGGTCGAGATCCTCGACCGCGGCCGGGCGTAGATGCACCATCTCGCCCTTGATAGGCGGCACAACGATACGCTTCGGCAGCTCACGTGACTGCTGGTCCGACTGCCCCTGTGCTGCAGCCTCAAGATTCTCTGGCATTTTTCCTGTCCCCTACGTCATTGCAGGCACGACCGTCGCCGCACCCATACCGAGGGTATTGTACCCGACTGTACGTCAGCTGTGAATTGGCGCGGCGGCAATCGTTGTACATCTTCCTCTATCAGCATAACTTGGTATTGAGAGACACGGCGGTAATCGTAAGAAAAAACAACTGGCGATTATGCTCTTCCCTTTTCTTTCGAAAAGATAAGAAAACGCACGTTCCAAGTTTTTTGGAACGTGCGTTTTCATGCGATTCAGCAATCGTAAGTAATCGTTGTAAACGTTACTTGATCTTGCTCATCACGATCTTGGTGACGGCCTTCGCGTCAGCCTGACCGCGAGTGGCGCGCATGACGGCACCAATGATGGCGCCCATCGGCTTCATGTTGCCGCTCTTGAGCTTTTCAACGATGTCAGGATTGGCTGCGAGAGCTTCATCCACGGCCTTTTCAAGAGCGCCGTCATCAGACACGACCTGGAAGCCATGCTTCTTGACGACCTCATCCGGAGTGCCCTCGCCGGCGAGCACACCTGCGACGGTCTGCTTGGCCAGCTTGTCGTTGAGCTTACCGTCGGCGATCAACTTCTCGACTTCAGCCACATCGGCCGGAGTGATCGGCAGCTCTTCGAGGCTCACGCCCTTGTTGTTGGCTTCACGGCTCAGCTCGCCCAGCCACCACTTCTTGGCACCGGCTGCAGAGGCACCGGCCTTGACGGTTTCCTCAAGCAGATCCAGAGCGTCGGCGTTGAGCACGTCGCGCATCTCCAAATCGTTGAAGCCCCACTCGCCCTTCAGTCGGTTGCGGCGCTCACGCGGCATTTCCGGCATCTGGGCCTTCATCTCTTCGATGTGCTCCTTGGTGATGTGCAGCATCACCAGATCAGGATCCGGGAAGTAACGGTAATCGTCGGCATCGGACTTCACACGGCCGCCGGCGGTGGTCTGCGAAGCCTCATCCCAGTGACGGGTCTCCTGCAGGATCTCGCCTCCTTCGGAAAGGATGGCGGCCTGACGGCGGATCTCGTACTGGATGGTCTTTTCGATACCGCGGAACGAGTTCACGTTCTTGGTTTCGGAACGGGTGCCGAACGGATCGGACGGGCTGTTGCGCAGCGACACGTTCACATCGGCGCGCATGTTGCCCTGTTCCATACGGGCGTGGGAGATGTTCAGCGCACGCACGATGTCGCGGATGGCGCGCATATATGCACCTGCGATTTCTGGGGCACGGTCTCCGGCGCCTTCGATCGGCTTGGTTACGATTTCGATCAGCGGCACACCTGCACGGTTGTAGTCGACCAGGGAGTGATCGGCGCCTTCGATACGGCCGTCAGCACCACCGACGTGGGTGTTCTTACCAGCGTCGTCTTCGATGTGGGCGCGTTCGATCGGCACGCGGAACACAGTGCCGTCTTCAAGTTCCACATCAAGATAGCCGTTGCCGTTGGTCGGCTTGTCGTACTGCGAGATCTGGTAATCGCGCGGCATATCCGGGTAGAAGTAATTCTTACGTGCGAACTGGCTCCATTCAGCAATTTCGCAATGCAGGGCAAGACCCAGCTTGATCGCATAATCGACAGCGGTCTTGTTGACCACCGGCAGAGAGCCCGGCAAACCAAGACTCACCGGGGTGAGCTGGCTGTTCGGATCGCCGCCGAACGAGACTTCGGCCGGGCAGAACAGCTTCGTGGTGGTGCTCAGCTCAACATGGGTTTCCAGACCGATGACCGGGTCGAACTTCTTGACGGCATCGGCGTACTTCATCAACTTTTCAGCCATTTTGTTTTCTTTCCTCCGATGCTTCTTACTTGTTCAAGCCGTCAAGCCACGGGGTTTTCAGGGACTGCCAGATCGGGCCGTTCCAGTCCTCCTCGAGAGCCGCCTCAAGAGCTGCGGCAGGCTTGTACATGGCCTCGTCGCGCTGCTGCGGAGCGAGGAACTGGAAGCCGACCGGCAAACCGTCGTCGCTCAGACCAGCAGGAATGCTCATAGCCGGAACGCCGGCAAGGTTGGCCGGAATGGTGGTGATATCGATGGCATACATAGCCATCGGATCCTCAGTCTTCTCACCGAACTTGAATGCGGTGACCGGGCTGGTCGGACCAACAAGCACGTCAACCTTGTCGAAAGCCTTCTTGAAGTCATCGATGATCAGGGTGCGCACCTTCTGCGCGGAACCGTACCATGCATCGTAATACCCGGCAGACAGGGCGTACGTACCGAGGATGATACGACGCTTGACCTCGTCGCCGAAGCCGGCTTCACGAGTGTAGGCCATCATGTTGGCGGCGGTCTGAGGGACGCCCGCCGGCGGCATGACGCGCAAACCGTAACGCATGCCATCATAACGGGCCAGGTTGGAGCTGACCTCGGACGGCATGATGATGTAGTACGCACCGAGGGAGTACGGCAGGTGAGGCAGAGACACCTCGGTGATCTCAGCACCCATTTCCTCGAGCTTCTTGACGCTTTCGTTGAAACGTGCCATAACGCCCGGCTGGAAGCCTTCGCCGCCGAGCTCCTTGATCAGACCGACCTTGAGGCCCTTCAGATCACGCTTCATGCCTTCGCGGGCGGCCGCCACCATCGGGCGCGGGCCTTCCGGAATGGACGTGGAATCGCGCTTGTCATGGCCGCCGATCACTTCCTGGAGCAGGGCCGCGTCGAGCACGGTGCGGGAGCACGGGCCGATCTGGTCGAGCGAGGAGGCCATGGCGATCGCACCGAAACGGGAGACGCCACCGTAGGTTGGCTTGACGCCGACGGTACCGGTCAGCGAGCCCGGCTGCCGGATGGAACCGCCGGTATCGGTGCCCAGAGCGAGCGGAGCTTCGAATGCCGCCACGGCAGCTGCGGAGCCACCGCCGGAACCACCCGGAACGCGCTCGGTATCCCACGGATTATGGGTGGTTTGGTAGGCGGAGTGCTCGGTAGAGGAGCCCTGCGCGAACTCATCGAGGTTGGTCTTGCCTAGCAGCGGCATGCCCGCGGCCTTGAGCTTCTCAATGACGGTGGCATCGTACGGGGGCACCCAACCTTCGAGGATCTTGGAGGCTGCAGTGGTTTCGATGCCCTTGGTGACGATCATGTCTTTGATGGCGATCGGCACACCGGCGAGTTCCGGCAGCGCGGACTTTTCCTCATCGGACTTGGAGTCGAAGGCATCGGCCTGTTCGAGGGCCTGTTCGCCAGACACCTTCAGGAAGGCCTTGATGCTCGGCTCAGCAGCCTCAATGACTTCGAGGTGTGCTTCGACCAGCTCGCGGCTGGAGACTTCCTTGGACTTGATCTTGGCCGCCATCTCAGCGGCGGAAAGCTTGACGAGTTCGCTCATGTCACTCCTCCCCCAGAATGCGAGGTGCCACAAACATGCCGGCTTCGGAAACCGGGGCGCCCGCAGTTGCCTCTTCCTGAGTCAGCGGGGTTTCCGGCACATCCGGACGCAGGTAGGCTTCCAGCGGAATCGGATTCGCGGTCGGTTCCACATCGTCAGTAGCGACTTCCTGGACCTTGTTGATAGATTCTGCGATGACGTTCAGATCGCCCTGCAGACGGGTGATCTCCTCGTCAGTGAGTGCAATTCGGGCCAAATCGCCCAGATGCACGATTTCTTCTTTGGTGAAAGTAGGCATGTCCCTAACATTAACGCGTCTGTGTGACGAGCGCTCCGCCCATTTCGCCCATCGCCCCAGCCTCACGCTCCAGCCGCAACAGCCTCGCCACACCAGCACACCGTCCTGCCAAAGTCCCGCCAAAAGCGCATCAGGGTCCCGCCAAAAGCACGCGCGCAGTCCCAAATCCCCCAGTCACTGGAACAATCATCCCGCTGAGAGGCTCGCCACCGGCGAAGATTCCTCCAGTGACTGGAGGAATTGGAGCGATAGGAGCCGGTCAGGACTGGGGTGCGGCGTGCTGGGCAATCCAAGCATGCATGGAAACCGCAGCGGCAGCTCCGGCGTTAATGGAACGCACCGAACCGAATTGGGAAATGTAGACCACGTCATCCGCCAGCTCAAGCGCCTTTTCGGACAGTCCCGGGCCTTCCGCGCCAAACAACATAAGGCATCGCTTCGGGAAGCAATACGTTTCCATCGGCACCGCACCCGGAATGATGTCAAGCGCAATCACCCGCGCAGCCTTCAACTCAGCAATGCGCTGATCGATCGCCGCCAGCTCCGTCATATAGGCCAGCTTGTTCCCATTTTCAGCCCCACTTGCGGCTGGAACATCCATTGACATGCCAGATGGAGCACACTCAGTAACACGGCCTTCATTCAGCGAAACGGCATCGTTCGTACCGGCACCGTGCCCACTTTCCGCATTTTCGTGCACATGTAATGCGATTGCGGAGGCTTGCGATTGCGCCGCCGCGATTTCTCCGGCAATGCGCAGTTTCCAACATTCAACCAGTTCGGTTATGGAAGGGTGGTTTTCGACATGCTGATACAGTTCCGTCATCAACGCGCCCTTGCGATTCCACTTATGCGGACCGACGATATGCACGCGTTTTGCCTGGAATGCGTTGGCAGTGCGCACCATCGATCCGATATTGAAATCATGCGTCCAGTTTTCCACGGCAACCTCAAAATCATGGCGACCATGAGCATCAAGATCGTCTTTGATGGCCGAAACCGTCCAGTAACGATACCGGTCAAGCACGTTGCGGCGATCACCTTCGTCAAGCAGAGACGAATCGAATCGACGGTCATAATTCGGCGATTGCGGATCATCCGGACGGGGCTCGCCAAGATGCGTTTCAGCCCACGGCCCTACGCCCACTTCACGAAAGACCGGCTCTCCGGATGCTTTCGCTGCAATATCGATGGGATTAGGCTGATGCACGCGATTCCTCCTCACAACTCATTAATCGATTCAACCAGACGCAAAGTCGTGAAACGTTCCGTGAAACACGATATTTAGCGTCATCGAACCACCAAATACAACCGAAAAGCCGCGAAACTTCGATACTTAGTATTGCGACACTTAGTGAAGTTCCGATTCCTTGAATACTTCCACAAACGGCAGATCGGATTCGCTTCCGTCAACCGGATTGATGACCTTGATAGAAGGCGACGCCATATCGACGCCACCAATCAGCGATGCGACGGCAAGCACTTTAGCGCCCTCGTTTTTCACCACGGAGAAGTCAAGGCTCAGCTCGTTGCCATTGCGCAACGTAACCAACGAGGACGTCTGCACATACGACTTTTCAGACAACCAAGAATCCAGCAAAATCACGCGCTTGCCTGTGATCGAAGGCCCCTTGATGGACGGATACACGAAATCCATCACAAAACCGTCAAGGTTCTCCCCACGCGAAGCGGCCGCCTGAATCATGGCGGACACCAGCGGAACCGCGGCCGCGGTCAACGCACCCACCGCGTCGAAATCGTCCACGGAATAACCGGCCTCTTCCAACGTATCCAACAGGATATGCCCAACGATCGAAGCGCCACGATGGTCGAACAGCACGGAGGAAAGCTCCGAGAATGGCTTGTCGGCCATTTCAGCCTGCAACAGCGACTTCAGCTGGTCACGCGGCTCAAGCATGGTGAAATCAATGTCGCTATGCGCGGGAGCATCGGCAGTCGCAGCAACCGACTTGGTCTTACGGAAAGTCTTCTCTTCGGTCATGTTCCTAGCCTATCCTTTCGGCTCGTCAAACCTTACCTCATACCGACACGTATCAGGCAAAGGTTACTATGCACTGGTTTCGGGAGCGGTGAGTTCGCGGACATCGGCCTTTTCGGGCGCGATCATGTTCACGGGTTCGATAATTCTGCTCTGGTCGACGCGCTGCAGCTTGCGTGCGGTGACCAGCACGCGCGATTCCAGTGACGAGGCGAACGCATTGTAGGCACCGACCGTTTTGGTGATGGCGGATCCCAGCTTGGTGGCACGGTCCCCGAGCACGGCGAACCGTTCATACAATTCGCGAGACAGGTCGAACAGCATTTTTGCGTCATCGGTCAGGCTTTGCTGCTGCCATGCGTACGCCACGGACTTCAGCACCGCCCATAAGGTAATCGGCGAAGTCAAAGCAACCTTGCGCGCAAACGCGTCGTCCATCAGCGTCGGATCGGTTTCCAAAGCCGCCTGCAGCAAGGATTCGTTGGGAATGAAGGCGATCACGAAGTCCGGCGCGTCGGCGAACGCATTCCAATAAGCCTTGTCGCCCAAAGTTTTCACATGCTCGCGCACCGCCTTGGCATGCGCATGCAGCAATTCCGACTTTCGTGCCAACTCCTCAGGCGTGGCGGTATCGGGAATTTCACACGCTTTCTGATAGTCGGCATATGGGGCCTTCGCATCGATCGGAATGGTTTTGCCGCCCGGCATGTGGATGATCATATCCGGACGCTGCGTGCGACCGTCCGCATCAGTGACGACCACCTGCGTATCGAAATCCACATGTTCCAGCAGCCCGGCGGATTCCACGATATTCCTCAACTGCGCCTCACCCCACGCGCCGCGTACCTTGTTGTTGCGCAATGCGGACGACAAGGCGTTGGTCTCGCGGTCAAGACGGGCCTGCTGCTCGCCAAGACCCTTGAGCTGCTCGCCAAGCGCACCCATTTCTCGCTTGCGACCCTCTTCGATTTGCGAAACCTTCTGCTGTAGGGCATCAAGATTCTTTTGCACGGGCGCGAGCGCGGATAATACCTTGCTCTGCTCCTGCAGTTTTCGCTCGTTTTCGACCTGCTTGCGTTCCGCTTCGGCCGCGGCACGCTCACGCTCACGCTCCACACGTTCCTGTTCGGCCCGCTGGGCCTGCGCGAGCTGCGATTTGAGATAGGTCAACTGTTGGGCTAACCCTTCCGCCTGCGTGCGGTATTGGGTCACCGATGTGGACAATTCGCTGATTTCCTGCCGATCAGCTTCGATCTGCGCTTTCGCCTCGTTAAGATCGGCGGTTTTCGCATCACGGGCCATTTCCTGCCCTTTGGAACGGCCCGCAAAAAAGCCGGCCGCGGCTCCAAGCGCGGCCATAACCACCAGAAGAATCACCACAAACACAGGATTGTCGAACATATGTTCTATATAACAGCATGCCCAAGACATCTTGGAAGATCAAAAATCGCAAGACATCCGCGTCCAGCTGCATTATGCTTGGAGCCGAAAGCATGCTCACGAACATGCGGCAACGCGAGCACGCTGAATATTCGAGAGGCATTCAAGAGGCAATCCGGGGGTTCGGAAACGCATGGGATTCGATTTGTTTATGACGGTGGCGGCGATTGTTGCGGCGGCCGTGGCCACTTGGGCCATCCTCAGGCTATTCCTAAGCGAAAACGATGGCATAGCCCCCTCCTGCCAGCGCATCACCGATGAAAAGCCCGCCGAGAATCACACCGAAAATCCAGACGAGGAAGCCGGCGAAACACACCGAAGCGACATCGCCAAGCGTCTCGCCATCTCAACCATACTGATCATTCCCACATTCACCGTAACTATGCTGACATTCGGCGGCATCACACTTCCCCACTGGCTGACCAATCCATGGCTGCACGCCATCATCGCCACTCCGGTCATGTTCTATTGCGCCGCGCCGATGCACAACCGCGGTACCGCCGCCCTGAGAAACCGCACGCCCAACGCGGATTCGCTGCTATCGCTCGCCATGACCGTCGTGTACGTCTACAGCCTGCTGGCGTGCGTGGTGTCATGGATTATCCCCGCAGGGTCACACAATCAATATTTCGCTTTCGCAAGCATGGTCGCCGTGCTGTCACTTGCGATTTCGCTGATCGAGCAACCTCCCATGGCGAAGAAAGCATCGGAAGGCGATATTCCGACCGCGCAATCGCAAGAAACACAATCGCAAGAAACACAAGAAACACAGCAAAGCATGGATACGCTTATCCAGGCCAACATCACATATGAGATTCGCACACGGGTAATGCAGATTACCGCAACCATGACGATGGTCATCGCGGTGTGGACGTTCACTTTGTGGCTGATTTTCGGGCTTCAGCCGAAGCTTGCGATTGCCGTGTTGATCGGCGCGACGGTTTTGATGGTCGCAGGCTTGGTTTTGCAGGCATACGACCGCCTACCGTCACGGTAAAACGGTTTTCAAAAAAGAAAATCGCACAGTCGCACGAAAAATGGGCGGACCCGCATGTGCGCAGTCCGCCCACCGTCAACGGTTAGACCGTTTTCGCGACTCGGCCAATCGACAGTCAGTCAGGCCAAACCGATCAGCCGACTGACTCCGAATATCACTTAGCTTCCGCCGAAAAATCGTCGTCGATCTGCCCCGGCGCCCACGAGGAAAGCTCCAAATGGTCGCCGCCAGTCTGGTCCACAAGCACGGTGTCGCCGTCGTGCACTTCGCCAGCCAGCAGCATGCGCGCCAACTGGTCTCCGACTTCGGTTTGCACCAAACGACGAAGCGGGCGAGCGCCATACGCCGGATCGTAACCGGTGTTGGCAAGCCAATCGCGCGCCGAATCGGTAACATCCAGCTTGATGCGGCGATCCGCCAAGCGGGCCGAAACCTGCGCCACCTGAATGTCCACGATGCCGCCGAGCTCTTCGCGCGTAAGCGGGTGGAACATGACCAGTTCATCCAAGCGGTTGATGAATTCCGGCTTGAACTGCATGTGCACGGCGTCCATCACGGCCTTCTTCTTGGCTTCGTCATCCAGTTCGGTGTTCACCAGGAACTGCGAGCCAAGGTTGGAGGTCATGATCAGAATCGTGTTCTTGAAGTCCACGGTTCGGCCCTGCCCGTCGGTCAAGCGGCCGTCGTCGAGCACCTGCAGCAGCACGTCGAACACTTCAGGATTGGCCTTTTCAACCTCATCGAACAGCACCACCGAATATGGGCGGCGACGCACGGCCTCAGTCAGCTGGCCACCCTCCTCATAGCCGATGTAGCCCGGCGCAGCACCGATTAGACGAGACACGGAGGCCTTCTCCATGTACTCGCTCATATCAATGCGCACCATGGCTTTTTCATCGTCGAACAGAAAGTCGGCGAGCGCCTTGGCTAGCTCCGTCTTGCCCACGCCGGTCGGTCCAAGGAACAGGAACGATCCTGTCGGGCGGTTCGGGTCGGAAATGCCCGCACGCGAGCGGCGTACCGCATCAGAAACAGCTTGAATAGCTTCTTTCTGGCCGATCACACGTTTGCCGAGATAATCTTCCATGGTCAGCAGCTTCTCGTTTTCGCCTTGCATGAGGCGGCCGACGGGAATGCCCGTCCAGTCGGACACGATTTCGGCCACGGAATCGGCGTCGACGCGGTCCGGCACCATCGGAATGTCATCCGCCGCGCCGTCGTCGCCAGCCACGCCGGCCGCACCATTCTTGGCCGCCGCCTCGTTTTGTTCGGCTTGTGCGATCTCCTTCTGGATGGCCGGAATTTCGCCATAGTTGATGGCGGAGGATTTCGCCAGATCGCCTTCGCGCTCGTACCGTTCGGCTTGGGTGCGCAGTTCGTCGAGCTTCTTGCGCAGGTCGCCGATGCGGTTGTGTCCGTTCTTTTCGGCGTCCCAGCGTGCTTTCAGACCGTTGAGTTTTTCGCTTTTGTCTGCGATTTCCTTATTGAGGTCGTCGAGACGTTCCTTGGCGCTTTCGTCAAGCTCGCTTTCGGCTTTGCTTGCGGCGGCACCGTCTTTCGGATTGCCAAGCAGGTATGATTTCTCCATTTTGAGTCGGTCGACCTGGCGTTGCAGTTCATCGATTTCCTCAGGCGAGGAGTCGAGTTCCATGCGCAGGTGCGATGCGGCCTCGTCCACCAGATCGATGGCCTTGTCTGGCAGCTGACGGCCGGAAATATACCGGTTCGACAGCGTTGCCGCGGCCACGAGCGCGTCGTCGCCGATGGTCACCTTGTGGTGGGCTTCGTATTTCGGCGCGATGCCGCGCAGAATGGCGATGGTGTCTTCAACACTCGGCTCTCCTACGAACACTTGCTGGAAACGACGTTCCAACGCCGGATCCTTTTCGATATTCTCGCGGTATTCATCGAGCGTGGTGGCACCGATCAGGCGTAGTTCGCCGCGCGCAAGCATGGGCTTGAGCATATTGCCCGCGTCCATGGATCCTTCGGCTGCGCCCGCGCCAACGATGGTGTGGATCTCATCGATGAAGGTGATGATCTGCCCGTCGGCGTTCTTGATTTCCTGCAGAACGCTCTTCAGGCGTTCCTCGAATTCGCCGCGGTATTTCGAACCGGCCACCATGGAGCCCAAATCAAGCGAAATAAGCTTCTTGTTTTGCAGGGTTGTCGGCACGTCGCCGGCGACGATGCGCTGTGCGAGGCCTTCCACCACGGCAGTTTTACCCACGCCCGGCTCGCCGATCAGCACCGGGTTGTTTTTGGTGCGTCGACTCAGGATCTGGATCACGCGGCGGATTTCCTGATCGCGGCCGATCACCGGGTCGAGTTTGCCTTCTTTCGCGGCCGCAGTCAGGTCGGTCGAGTATTTTTCGAGGGCTTTATACGAGCCTTCAGCGTCGGGGCTGGTCACTTTCGCGCCTCCTCGAATCGATGGCACGGCTTTGCGTAACGCGTCAGCGGTCACGCCGTATTGTTCCATGATTTGCGCGCTTTGGTTTGGTTTTGCCGCTGCGATGGCGATGAGCAGATGTTCGGTGGAGACGTATTCGTCGCCCATCTGATGCATTTCCTTGCCCGCTTGCGCAAGCACGGCGGACAGTTGCCTGCTGACCTGTGGCTGTGCGGTGGTCGATCCGCTGGCGCTCGGCAGCTCGTCTTGCGCTTGGTGCACGGCTGCGCTGATGTTCTGCGCGTTACCACCCGCGGCTTCGATCAGTCCGCGAATCACGCCGTTTTCCTGACGCAGCAGCGCGTCAAGCAGGTGCAGGGTTTCGACTTGTGCGTTGCCTGCGGCCGACGCATTCTGCACGGCGTCGGAAATGGCTTCTTGCGCCATTGTGGTGAACTTCTGTTCCATATCATCCTCCATGGTTCGCGTCGAACGTCCGTTTTCGCACGGTTGCGTCGGCGCATATGTCGTTGTCTGATATGCTCAACCAACTTCGCCACCATTCTATTCCCAAAAGTTGAGTCCGCAACACTCAACTTTTGTTCACCGAACGAAAAGTCGTAAAAACACGAAAGGCCGCCACCCACGAAAGGTGACAGCCTTCATATCCGCAATATGCCAATCGACAATCAGCCGCGCACTACCACATTGCGCAGGCTGCCAATGCCTTCGACGTGCACGATCGCCTCGTCGCCCGGATCGAGATGGCCGGAAGCGTTCGGGGTGCCCGTCAGAATCACATCGCCCGGCAGCAGCGTCGTGAAGCTGGAGATCGCGGCGATCTGCTCGGGAATGCCGTGAATCAGGTTCGCCGTGGTGCCGGAAGCCAGCTCGACATCCTCGCCATTCAACGTGAAGGAGATCTTCGCATCCTTCCAATCCAAGTCGTCACGGGTCACGATCCACGGGCCGAGCGGGCAGGACGTGTCGAAGCCCTTCGCACGCGTCCACATCGGGTCGAGCCCCTGCAGGTCGCGCAATGTCACGTCATTCACGCAGGTGAAGCCGAGCACATAGTCCATGGCCTGTTCGACCGGCACGTTCTTGGCGATACGACCCATCACCACGGCCACTTCCGGCTCGAAATTCATGTCGTTCGAATATGACGGAATCACGATCGGATCATCCGGACCAATCACCGACGTGCTCGGCTTGGAGAAAATCACCATGTCTTCCGGAGCATGCTTGATGTCGGAATGGCCGGCTTCATGCATGAACTGCGCGTGCGCCTCATAATTCTTGGCCAGACCATACACCTTCGACGGAATCACCGGAGAGAGCAGACGGATGCCATCGCCATCCACCGGAAAACGCTCGCCGGTCGGCTTCACGCCGGCACCGGCCAGAGGATGCCCCTCAAGCGCTACGAGATAGTCTTTGCCGTCGCTTTCGTCGGTCTGCACGAAAGCGTATTGCGGTACATCATTATGCGAAAAACGTGCGATTCTCATGCTTGCCAGTCTACCCGCAACAATCGTCGAATCGTCCATATCATCGACATGCAACGCCCGACAATCAAAAACATCGAAAAAAAAACGGGCCATCACATCATGCAAAGGCCCGTCACAGGAAGAAAACGTCAGATAAAAGCACGCTCGCCGAAAATCGCGGTGCCGACGCGCACAATAGTGGATCCTTCCGCAATCGCGAGTTCCATGTCGCCGGTCATACCCATCGACAGTTCACGGCAGGACTGCGTGCCAGGCTCCCCCGATGCGAGAATACGATCGCGGGTTCTACGCAGATGTTCGAATCCCCGGCGAATGGCAGTTTCATCGCTCACATGCGCGCCAATAGTCATCAGCCCCTGCAATTCAAGCCCGTCCAATGTGCCGATTTTCTGCGCGATGCGAATGGCATACGCCGGATTGCAACCGGATTTCGACGTCTCGCCCGATTCGTTGACTTCCAGCAGCACGCCCACGGTGACGCCGCGCGCTACCGCCCTACGTGAGATTTTTTCCGCCAAATCAAGGGAATCAACCGATTCGATAGCGTTGACGACCGGCAGTACCTTGCCGATTTTGTTGCTTTGCAGCTGGCCGATCAGATGGAACGGAATGCGCTCGCCAGCGACTTCGGAATCGTCTGAAGCGGACGCGATGCCGGAATCGCCGGCAACACCCAACGCAAACCCGCGTTCCGCACAACGTGCCATCAATCCTTCGGCCTTCGCTGTCACTTCCTGCGGACGATTTTCGCCGATCATGCGCACGCCCGCGTCGATTGCAGCCATGATCTCGCCCACATCGCGCGTCTTCGTAGCAGCAAGCAGGCGCACGGAACCCGCGTCACGACCGGCATGTTGCTCGGCCGACGCGATACGATCCAACACGCGATGCACGCCATCGGCGATCTGCACGGCGCGCACGCCGTCAATCACCTCATTGGCAAGATTCTTATGATCCATGTATGCGGTCATATTCAGCCTCTTATGTTCAATCCCAACTACCTCTACCAGAGTAAGAAGAAGCCCGTACGACGGTCTGAAGTGAAGTGATAAAGCGACCGATATTCGCACGGGCCAATAAAACAGACGGCAGTAGAAGGGGGGACTTCAAAGACACCGTCCGACAATCACTATATGCAAGATTTATTAAACACGCGCCGAAAAAATTTTTTCTTTAATTTTTTCAGCTATCGCATTTCATACCTGTATTTTTTTCAATTGACGTTCCAAAGCGTCGATACGATCCTTCAGTTCAAGCACCTGACACATCAACGACCGAATCTGCCCCAGCTGAACGGACACCAGTCGTTCGCGCGTCTCAGGAGACAACGACCCCGACGAACCTCCGATTTTCGCAGCGGCCATGCTATCCGAATCCGCCTTCCAGCGCGCGATATTACGTTCGACACGCTTGCGACCGACAATCGCAGGACTCAATCCAGCCGATGTGAAAATCGAACTCGGTCTCTCGCCATCCAAATATCTGCGCATGCAGCTGATTTGAAAATCACGCGAATACGTAATCCTGTTCGGTGTAACCGACTCAACCGCCGGCAACGCACGAAGATACTCGACCTCCGTATTGCTAAACTGCCTTTTCGTCATATCGACCCCATTCACCCGACAAAACGGAATACCTTTTCCACGCTCGCAGATTATCTTCGCAAACGAACGTACCAGAACGGCATATACTACCACCTTACACGCGATGGTATGGGGGTTTACGCCATCCGAATCGCCCTACGCTGAACCTGAACGAACCCCAGAAGGTACAGTTACGTACTGTCACCATCGATGCATCAAAGGAGTCACCATGACCGGCCGATTCGCACCCACCCCATCAGGCCGCATGCATATCGGCAACGTCTACGCCATGCTTGGAGCGTGGCTTTCCGCCCGCAAAACAGGCGATTCCATACGATTGCGCATTGAAGACATCGATGAGCCGAGGGTCGTTCCCAACGCCGCCGAAACCATGATGCACGACCTCGACTGGCTCGGTCTCAACTGGGATGGCGAACCAGTATTCCAATCAACGCGACACACCCTATATCAGGAAGCGCTCAATCTTCTCAGCAACCTCAACATTGACGAAATCAGCGATACTATTAACACTATCGGCATTAGTTCCAACGATTCCGATTCCTACGGCGCCACCGCAAGCAACACCACAAATACCCCCGGCACAACGCCGCTCATCTACCCCTGCTTCTGCTCGCGCGCCGATATCCGCGCCGCGTCGGCGCCGCAGGAAGGCGACCGTTTCACCGTATATCCGGGAACATGCCACCGACTCATCGCCAACGACCCGCAGCGCGTGAAGCAACGCCTCGCTAACGGCGATCGCCATTCGCTGCGCATCGCCACCGCCGACACCACCATCGCCTTTCATGACGAAGTGTTCGGCAACCAGCGTTACAACCTCGTCCAAGACATCGGCGACACCATCGTCCGCCGATCGGACGGTATATACTCCTATCAATTGGCCGTCACCGTGGACGATCTTGATATGGGCATCACCGACATTGTGCGCGGTCGCGACCTGCTTCGTTCAAGCGCTTTGCAGATCTATATCCGCAAAGCCCTTATCTCCGCGGGATTCCAGCCTTCTGAACCCGCCGAAGCAACCATCTCATACGCGCATCTGCCCCTTATCGACAACGCGGCCGGGCAACGTCTCGCCAAACGCGAACGCTCGCTCGACCTCGGTATTCTCACGGCGCACGGCGTCACCGCGCAACAGATCATCGGCTATTGCGCATGGCTACTCGGCTTGCAAGGAGACTGCGAACACACTGAACCACAGCCCATGAGCGCGGCCGAAGCGCTTGGCGAATTCAGCTGGGATGCCGTCCGCGCCAATACTTCGGATCGTGTGCTCAACCAAGCCGAGTTCAACGCGTATTTCGGCCTGTAGCCACGTTCTGCAGTCTTATTTCCGCTTATTCCGCAGTCTTATCCTGTTGTCACGCAGACGGCAGCATATCTCCTCCACGGCAGCACTACCAGCCAATAGTAGGTATGCAAAAAGCCTGCTTCCCTTGAACCGGAAAATTCCGAGGAAAACAGGCTTTGCGTGTCAGTTCTTATATGTCAACCGCAACTTATGTGACGGCCAGACAAACAAATCACGGATGACCGCAGGCGATCAGACGAACAGCTTAAACATGGCCGCACCGACGATGGCGCCCAGAATCGGGGCGACGACCGGAATCCAAGCCTCGTCCCAGCGGGAGGAGCCCTTAGACGGAATCGGCAGGATGGCGTGCAGCAGTCGCGGCATGAAATCGCGGGCCGGGTTCAAGCCAGGACCGGTCGGACCACCCATGGAGGTCACGAGGCCCCACACGATGAAACCAACCACGATGGATGCGGCAGCATGGTCTTCCTCTCCCCACGGCAGGGACAGGCAGCACAGTGCGCCGACCACGAGCACGAGGGTGCCGAAGAACTCGTTGACGAAGTAGTTCACGCGATCGTTGTGGGCGTCGGTGGTGCAGAAAGTGCCAAGGATGGCGTTGGCGTCTTCGGTGTCCTTATAGTGCGGATAGTAGGTGATGTATACCACGAGCTGACCGACTGCGGCGCCGAGCAACTGAGCGATGATGTACGGCAGCACCAGGTTCCAGTCGAACAGGCCGTTCACCGCCTGGGCGATGGTCATGGCCGGGTTGATGTGCGCGCCGGAAACGCCACCGAACATGAGCACCGGGAACATCACGCCGAAGCCGTAGCCCATGGCGATGTTCAGCCAGCCTGCATGGTGGCCCTTGGTGTTCTTCAGTTCAACGTTCGCGACAGCGCCGTTGCCGAAGATCATCAGAATGGCGGTACCGAAGAATTCGGCCGCAAGTTTGACAAAAGTCGAGTATTCCACTGCTGTTTCCTCTATTGCTTCTTCTCTGTAAGAATCACATTGATGTCAATTCCGCTCTCGACGGACAACAGCGTCTAACACTACTCCCCACACTGGAAGTCGAACACAAAAAGTTTCGACAAGCCGGCGACTTGCCGGACGGCCATGCAGAAATCGGAAAACAAAAAAGCCTTGGAACCGGAGTTCCAAGGCTTCATCTGTGCCCCCTCAGGGATTCGAACCCTGGACACGCTGATTAAGAGTCAGCTGCTCTAACCAACTGAGCTAAAGGGGCGTTGGTCTTGCGAGGTTTTGTTCTCGCTGAGCACGAGAAGTAAATATACTCAGAATCAAGAAGAATGCAACTCTCGGCGTGTCGCAATTGTAAAACCGCTATTTTCCAACGATTTCAGCATATTACGAAAGTCGCAGGAAAACGCGATTCAACCATCATATTCACCACTCGATCAGCGCAGACAAGACTTGAAATTACAATTTCTTCACAATTTTCCTAAGGGCAGCAGCGTTGCCGATCCTCAAGCTAGCAAAAACCAGCGCAAGCTGCTTTCCAACAGCGTCGCCAAAACCGATAATGCGATCATTCCGAACGCGCATATCAATGGTGTGGAATCGTTGACGGTCAACAAGGATGGCAAGGTCACGGTCACGCTTGATGACGGTGGCTACAATTACTGATTAGATATGAAAATCCCCCTGCACAACTGTTTTCAGCTGGTGCAGGGGGATTTTCCATGCTTAAGCTCAGACGTATCTCAGTCTGAAGTCATTCATCATGGCTGCAACGAATGCAGCCTCGATGAATGGGGCCGAAATCACTCAGCGACAACCTTCACAGTGAAGGAAGCGGTGATTTCCGGGTGCAGAGCGACGGTCGCAGCGAACTCGCCGGTGGTCTTGATCGGATCCACGGTGATGTTCTTCGGGTTGACGTCAGCCTTGGAAGACAGAGCGATGGCGATCTTGTCGGCGGAAACGCCACCGAACAGCTTGCCGGACTCGGAGACCTTGGCAGCGATTTCAACGACGGAGCCCTCGATCAGACCCTTGGCGGCAACAGCCTCTTCGCGGGTGGCGACGGCCTTGGCCAGACGAGCGCGCTTCATGGACTCAATCTGAGCAGCAGCGTTCTTGGACCAAGCAAAGGCGAGGCCCTGCGGAATCAGGTAGTTACGAGCGTAACCGGCCTTGACGGTCACGACGTCGCCCGGGTGACCCAGATGATTGACGGACTTGGTAAGAATAACCTTAGCTTCAGCCATTGTTCAAACCTCTCTCAGATCAGCGACCGGAAGTGGCGTACGGCAGCAGAGCCATCTCGCGGGCGTTCTTGATAGCCTTGGCGAGCTCGCGCTGTTCCTGCACGGAAACACCGGTGATACGACGGGAACGAATCTTGCCGCGATCGGAGATGAACTTGCGCAGCAGGGCAACGTCCTTGTAATCGATCTCGGTGACCTTAGCGGCCTTCAGTGGATTCGGCTTCTTCTTAAACGGCTTGACCGGCGGCTGCGGCCTCTTGCGTGACATCTTGATGTTCTCCTTAAAATCTGGAAATTGCTTTTCTTTTAAGCTGCGATCCGGGTCGGATCAGAATTCCGGTTCGTCGCTGCTTCCACCAAATTCGGAGGAGCCAAAGGAACCGAACGATGAGGAACCGGAATTATCCGAATTGCCCCACGGATCCGATGCCGGAGCAGGCTGCACGGCGGGCGCGGCATTGGCTGGAGCGGTAGCCCCACCCTGATAGCCAGCGCCACCGGAATACCCGGCACCGCCCTGATAGCCACCGGCATTGCCGGCGAAGCCACCGTTGTTGAACCCGCCGTTGCCGCCAGCGAAAGCATTGCCGCCACGATTGCCGGCAAAATTACCACCGTTGGCATTGGAGGTTCGCGTGACCTGGGCGGTCGCGTAACGCAGGGACGGACCGATCTCATCGACCTGAAGCTCGATAACCGTGCGCTGGGAACCATCGTTCGCCTGATAGGAACGCTGCTGCAAACGACCCTGCGCGATCACACGCATGCCCTTGCTCAGGCTCTGCGCGCAATGTTCGGCCATGTCGCGCCACGCGGAGCAGCGCATGAACAAAGCCTGACCATCTTCAAACTGGCCCGTATTACGGTTCCAGGTGCGCGGAGTGGAGGCAATCGTGAAGCTGGCCACGGACGAGCCGTTGCCAACCGTACGGATTTCGGGATCAGCCGTGAGGTTACCCACCACAGTGATAATCGTTTCGCCTGCCATCGTTACCTACTTACTTTGCAGCTTATTGTTTTGCAGCTTGAAAAGCTTAGAATTACTTACTTGCGAAGAATCTTCGTACGGATGACGGATTCGTTCAGGTTCAGCAGACGATCGAGTTCGTCGCTGGTGGCCGGCTCAGCGGAGTAGTTGACCACAACGTAGTTACCTTCGGTCTTGCCAGCGATCTCGTAGGCAAGCTTGCGACGGCCCCAGATGTCGATGTTCTCGACAGCACCGCCTTCCTTGGTGACAGTTTCCAGATACTGCTCGGTCAGCTTCTTCAGACCGCGCTCATCCAGCTCAGGATCGGCAATGAACATCAGTTCGTACTTATGCGCAGACATCACCCACCTCCTTCGGACTATCGGCCATGGACCTTCCATGGCAGGAGTGTGTATGCGTACTGCCTTCGCGCATCTATATATAAAAGGGTATAAAGATACGGTTCAGACAACCTGTTCAGCATAGCCCTTCTGCTGGACGAGCGGCAATCGCGCACATTCCGCAAAACAGGCGCGTCATGGGCACCCGCATTGTTATATTGAATACGGCTATTTTTGTACGGTTGGTATACCGTATTTACGCGACTCTAATTGTGGAAGGCGAAGCATGTCGGCGATTCTCGAAGGCACTCCGGATAAAAAACTGGCTTTGGTGACGGGTCGTGCATACCCTGAGCAGGCCCATGAAACCGCGAAATACCTGGGAATTGACGTGCTTGAGACCACGGCTTACGATTTCGCCAACGGTGAGATGTATGTGCGTTACACCGAGCCGGTGCGTGGTGCCGACGCGTTTGTGATGCAGGCACATACCGAGCCGATTAACAAGTGGATCATGGAGCAGCTCATCATGGTTGACGCCATGAAGCGCGCTTCCGCCCGTTCCATCACCGTGGTCGCGCCGTTCCTTGGCTATTCCCGTCAGGATAAGAAGCATCAGGGTCGCGAGCCCATCACCGCCCGCCTGATTTTCGACCTGTTCCGCGCAGCCGGTGCCGACCGTATTATGACGGTTGACCTGCATGCCGCTCAGGAGCAGGGCTTCTTCGATGGTCCGGTCGATCATCTCACCGCTACTCCGGTGCTGCTTGACTATGTGCGCAACAACATGCCGCTTGAGAACACCACCATCGTGTCTCCGGATGCCGGCCGTATCAAGGTTTCCGAGCAGTGGGCCGCGAAGCTGGGCAATCTGCCGCTCGCCTTCATTCACAAGACTCGTGACACCACTCGCCCGAACCATGCCGAGGCGCATGGCATTATCGGCGAGGTCGAAGGCCGCGACTGCGTGGTGGTTGACGACATGATCGACACCGCAGGCACCATCTGCGAGGCTGTGCGCACACTGAACAACTCCGGCGCGAAGTCCGTGACGCTGGTTGCCACGCATGGCCTGCTGTCTGGCCCCGCCGTGGAACGCCTGAGGAATTGCGGCGCCAGAGAAATCGTACTTACCGACACTGTGCCGGTTCCGGAAGAGAAGCGCCTTCCGAATATGACCGTGCTGTCTGTGGCCCCATTGCTGGCCGCCGGCATCCGCTCCGTGTTCGAATCCGGTTCCGTTTCCACGCTGCTCAACGGCTTGCCCGAAGACATGCGTCCGCGCAACATCTACGCCTGATTCGCGCATATATTCTTAAGCAAAAACTCGCCACCACCCGGTCGGCGAGTTTTTTATATGTACTCTATTTCCTTTTCTTAAAGAGAGAAGAGAGAGAAATCTAGCTATCGTCCGATATATGCTTCGCGGATTTGCGCGGCATTGCCGTAGGAGGCCTGCGCGCCGTAACCAGTGGCGGCATATGCGGACACGTACGAGGCGAGTTCGGCAGCTTCGGAAAGTGCCATACCTGAGGCAAGACCGGCGAGCACCGTGCCCATGAACGAGTCGCCGCAACCGGTGGTATCCACCGCATTGACCCGCACGGGGGCTATCCGCTGAATCGGCGTTGCCGAAGTGGAATCCAATACCACCGAACCGTCACCGCCGAGCGTCACGATCGCCTGTTCGAAACCGAATCCGTGCATCGCTTCCAGCGCATGATCCCAGTCGAAACCATCCCAATCGTCGTTTTCCGGCTCGTCAATATCAAGCAGCTGCACCATTTCATGCTCGTTGACCAACAGAATGTCGGATGCTTCAACTAGTTCGGCCGGCAGCGACGGAGTGAACGGCGAATCGTTGAGTAGCACCTTCACGCCCGCTTCGTGGCATATGCGTGCGGCGGCCGTCACTGTTTCGATCGGGCTTTCCAAGCATAGGCCAAGCACGGAAGACCGTACCAGCGCCTCACGCACGGATTCCACATAATCCACAGTGACCTGCGCGTTCGATCCCGGAGAGTAGACGATGGTGTTTTCGCCAGTTGCGTCCACGGTAATCACGGTTGTACCGGATGCTCCAGGCACGCGGCGAACATGCGTGGTATTCACACCAGCTTCACCTAGGGCGCCCAGCAGGAAGTCGGCGTTGGAATCGGAGCCTACCGCGCCGAACATTTGCACGGTTGCGCCGATGCGCGCTGCGGCGGCCGCCTGGTTGCCGGATTTACCGCCTGGCAGCAGCTGCAGCGGACCGCCGGTGATGGTCTCCCCCGGCCCTGGCAGACGCTGTGCGGTGACGGTGTAATCCGCATTCATCGAGCCGATTACGGACACCGTGCCGTGGATGCGGTCCAATGCAGAGAGAACTTCAGTCGCGCTCATCTTTGTCTTCCTTAAATGAAAAGGAGATTTGTGAAATATTGTTTTTCAGTAATCGCAATTTTACAAATCTCCATTGTTTATATTGAGGATGTTTTATGCGATTGTTTGGCCGGTTACGCTTATTCGGCTTTGGTTGCGAGTCCGGAGATGCGGGTCATGAATTCGTTCAGGAAGCGCGGCACATCAACGCCGACTGCCACCTTCATGGTCTTGACTGGATCGTTCAGACGGGTTTCGTCACCGATGGTACGTCCGCGGGTCGGACCTTCCACGTCGACCTTCATATTGATGTCAAGGGTGGTGACGAGGGTCGGGTCCACTGCCACGCCGACGGCGAGCGGATCATGCAGTCCGCAGCCACCCAAGTGCGGGGACGTGGTTTCGTAGGCCTTGATGTAGAAGTCGGTCATGTCGGCCAGAAACCTGCCGGCCTTGGTGCCGAGGTCACGCCACTGCTGGGTTTCCTTATAGGTGAGCAGGGTCTGCAGGGTTACGTCGAGGCCGATCATGGTGGTCGGAGCGCCGGAACGGAACAGGTGGTCGGCGGCTTCCGGATCCTGCGAAATGTTGGCTTCCATGCAGGCGTTGCAGTTGCCAGGTACGGTCAGCGCGCCGCCCATGAGCACGATTTGGCCGATTTCGTCTTTGATTTCCGGAGCTTTCTTCAGTGCGGCTTCGATGTTGGTCATCGGTCCGGTCGGCACGTAGACGAGATCCTTGCCGTAGGTCTTCACTGCGTCGATGATGAAGTCGACCGCGGATTCGGTTTCGACGGAACGATTGGAATCAGGGATGTCCACGTCACCGATTCCGTTGTCGCCGTGGATGAATGCGGAGATCGGCAGCATTTCGAAGTGGTCGGTGGTGCTGGAGTGCGGCAGGCCTTGATACACCTTGACTTCCGGATGGCCGAGCAGGTCGGTCACGGCCAATGCGTTGCGCACACCTTGCTCGACAAGCACGTTGCCATAGGTACCGGTGATGCCGATCAGCTTGACTTCCGGGCTTCCCAGGGCATACGAAATGGCAAGTGCGTCATCAACGCCGGTATCAAGATCGAGAATCATCTTTTTCATGCGTGTGCCTTTCCTCTTTGACGAGCCTGACGACGGTCCGCCACTATACGGGTGCGCCGTCAGTTATACATCGAACACATTCTTCGGTTGTGTTGTGCGTTGACAAGATTTATGATAAAGCGTTTTATCAATAACGCAAATTCGACACTCACGCACGGCGTGTTGTCTTTATTTCCAACATTTACAGAATATTGGAGATACTGATGTCACTGCATATCGAGATTGATCTACGCCACCCGTTTTTCACCGGTCTGCAGCACCTAAAAATGGCGGTTTACGAGCAGGCCGCCTGCACCAATTTCGGCGTAAGCACCTCAACCTGCGGATCGGAAAGCCATGGACGAGCAGCCACCGAATCCATACCGGACTTAGTATGAACCGAAACATCAATCCGCCCACGCAACATATCCCAACAGGCGGCGGCCAGATCAGTCACGCTCTGTTCAACGGTGGTCATACGCCAACCAAGCCCGAATCGCTTGAGAATATTGTCGTAACCGATCACCTGCATATCCTCAGTAACGCGCAACCCGCGCTCCGCCATACGCTGACGAAAACCAAGCGCCATCACATCATTGCAGCAGAACACGGCAGTCGCACCGCCATCAATAATCTGATCAGCAGCACGATAGCCACTACCGAAACGGTAATCCCCCTCAGCACACAGCGCAGAATCAAAATGCTTTCCCGACTGCTCGATAGCATCCACAAAACCACGACGACGCTCCGCAGCACTCAACTCCGCAATATCGCCGGTGACAATACCAATACGAGTATGACCACCCTCCAACAGATACTGGGCAGCCAAACGGCCGCCAAGATAATTATCAAAGCCAACCGCATCACACCAACCGCACTGAGTCAAACGGTCGATCAACACCACAGGGCACGACACAAGCGCCACATCCTCACGCAACCGCCCAACAGCATCGCCAGCACAGGACTCGCGCGCCGGAATCAGCATCACACCGTCCACCCCACGAGCCGGAAGACGCTGCAACAACTCATGCTCAGCAACACGCGAATCATCGGAATTGGCCACAATCAGCGAATACCCCTGCGCAGCGCATTCATCCTCCACGCACTTGGCAAACGCCGCGAAAAACAAGTTCTCAATATCAGGCACAATCAACGCCACCAACTGGGATTGCTTGGTCACCAAGCTTCGCGCGCTCTGATTCGGCACATAATTCAGTTTCTTCGCCGCATCGGCAATGACCCTGCGCTTCTCCTCGGACACGCGAGCAGGACGATTATTCAACACCAACGAAACCGTCGTCACAGACACCCCTGCGGCAGCGGCCACATCCTTCAGTGTCGCACGATACGCCATCCAAACCCCCTTAAAACGTTTATCCCTCCAGCATAAATACCATGCAAACCTGACGCGCCCAGCATCGCAACAACAAACAAATTCCTTTCACAGCAAAATAATCCGCACTATTTCCACCGGTAAATCGTTTCTCGGAAGTGTTTTTGTACACTCGCAACGTTTGTCCAAAATGAGAGCCGCACAAGAAAAAAGGAACCAGCAATGCGGCCAACCACGCAGAAAAACAATGCGAGACAGCGCAAAACCATCACCATCGTCGCCGTGATCGCCGTGGTCGCCATCGCGCTCGCAGCCGTCGTCTCTGCGTTTAACGGGGTCAAAGTCGTTCAAAGATACAACTTTGACCCCGTTAAATATACTTTCGCACCGTATTTGGCTTATATACGGCAGATTCGGGAGACTTGGATTCACAACTGGGTCATTAGGCCAGAATGCACATCCGACCCTCGCAGCCATTTCCTGACGAAGCCGACTACTTGCAGCACGCCATTTCCCAATCGCCACTTACCGAACCCAATTGCCAGGCTGCGCCGCATCCACCATGACGCACCGTCACAAACGTTCCCGTCTGACGCGCTTTACTGACCTTGGGCGCGGTAGCGGGCTTCGGTGACGGCTTTGGCGGGCTCCCACCAGGCACGGTTGGCAACATACCAAGCGATGGTCGCTTGCAAACCGGCTTCGAAATCGGTGTGCACAGGCTTCCATCCGAGTTCGGTACGCAGCTTACTAGAGTCAATCGCATAGCGTCGATCATGCCCGGGACGGTCACGCACCCAGTCGAACGCATCTTCGGCACACCCCATAAGTCGCAGAATCATACGCATTACGGCAATATTGCTCATTTCGCCATCTGCGCCAATCAGGTACGTTTCACCGATCCGACCGCGCGTAAGAATCTCCCACACCGCAGAAGAGTGGTCTTCCGTATGGATCCAGTCACGCACGTTCTCGCCTGTGCCATAAAGTTTCGGCCGCACACCTTCCATGATGGATGTGATCTGCCGCGGAATAAATTTTTCCACATGCTGGTACGGCCCGTAATTGTTGGAACAGTTGGAGATCGTGGCGCTAAGCCCGTACGTGCGAACCCACGCGCGCACCAGCTGGTCGGATGCAGCTTTCGACGCACTGTATGGGCTAGACGGCTTATACGGCGTGCTTTCGGTGAATTTGCATGGATCGTCGAGCGCGAGGTCGCCGTACACTTCGTCGGTGCTGATGTGGTGGAATCGCACGTCATGCTTACGGGCGGCTTCAAGCAAATGGAACGTGCCTTCCATGTTTGTCGTGATGAAAGGTTCAGGATTGGCGATGGAATTGTCGTTGTGCGATTCGGCCGCGAAATGCACGATCGAATCATGACCAGGCACGATACGTTCCAGTAACGCAGCATCGCAAATATCACCTTGCACAAGTTCGACTTGCGATTGCGGAAGACCGGCGATATTCTGCGGATTTCCGGCATAGGTCAGTTTGTCGAGCACGGTTATGTGCACGTCAGGATGGTTACGTGCCACATAGCGCACGAAATTGGCTCCGATAAACCCACATCCGCCGGTCACGATGATGTTGCGCGGCTTGAAAATCTCACTACTCACTATTTCAGGGTACCGGCAGGGTTGCATAGCCATAAAGCGATTCCACAAACTGGCTTACGTATGGCAGATTCGGCAGCCCAACCGGTGGTATCTCAGTTACCCTTGATTTGGTGTATAAATAGCACTTCGCTTACCCTTGATTTGGTGTATAATTGAGCATGTTATTACCCTTGATTTGGTGTATTTACGGCGGTGAGACATGGAGACTTTCGAACGAAAAGCGTACGAAAAACTGGCTTCCTGGAAAGATTCTTCCCAAGGAAGCACAGCCCTGCTCATCGAGGGCGCACGGCGCGTCGGGAAAAGCACCATCGCGGAGGAATTCGGACGACGGAACTATGCGTCGTATATGCTCGTCGACTTCTCGAAAGCCTCCGATGACGTGCTGGGCTACTTCGTCGACCTGCGCAACGACCTCGACGCGTTCTTCATGTACCTGTCATCCTTCTACGGAGTGGAACTGCACAGGAGGGATAGCCTCATCATTTTCGACGAGGTGCAGCTGTATCCGAAGGCCCGCGAGGCCATCAAGCAGCTGGTGGCTGACGGGCGTTACGACTACATCGAGACGGGGTCGCTTGTCTCCATCCGCGAAAACGTCAAGAACATCCTCATTCCATCAGAGGAGGAGTCGATCCGCCTGAATCCCATGGATTTCGATGAATTCCTCTGGGCTTTGGGAGAAAAGCCACTGTCCACGCTCATCGCGGACTCGTTCAAGAAGCGCAGGCCGCTCCCCGATTCGCTGCACAGAAAGGCCATGCGGCTATTCCGTGAATACATGCTGGTCGGAGGCATGCCCCAGGCCGTGTCGAAGTACGTCGAGACCCATGATTTCAGCAAAGTCGACAACGTCAAACGGAACATCCTCCGACTGTACAGGCAAGACATCTCCAAACATGGCGGCAGCGACCGGATACGCATCACGCGCATCTTCGACAACCTGGTGGGCCAGCTTTCCAAGAAAGAGAAGAAGTTCAACATCACATCGCTGGGAAAGAAAGCGAAAACCCGCGATTACGAGGACGCCTTCTTCTGGCTTTCCGACGCGTTCATCACCAACGACTGCTTCAATTCCACCGATCCGAGCGTGGGGCTAAGCATCAGCGAGGACCATTCGACGGTCAAATGCTACGCCGCCGACACCGGACTTCTCACCACTCTCGCCCTGGCCGACTCGGAACAGACCGGAAGCAACCTGTACCGGGACATCCTCCTAGAACGCATCGAGATCAACGAGGGCATGCTCGCGGAGAACGTCGTCGCACAGCTTCTCCGAGCCAACGGGCACCGGCTATTCTTCTATTCGCGCAGCGATCGCGACGACCCGTCGAACCGCATGGAGATCGACTTCCTCATCGTCGAACCGTACGAGAACGCGGCAATGAAGTACAAGGTCAGCCCCATCGAGGTCAAGTCATCGAAACACTACCGCACGATCTCGTTAGACAAATTCAAGGCAAAATTTGATAAGAAGGTCGGCACCAGATACGTGCTGCATCCGAAACCGCTGGTCGTGGAAAATGACGTGGTCAAGCTGCCGATCTACATGGCGGGACTGCTGTAGAAGGCTTCACGCAGACAGCGCTTTTTGGTGCACTACCAGCGAATGACGCCCAACACTTGCGCGCACATATGTTGTCCACCTTGAACATCAGATCTGTTTGCCGCCCGTCACCCAGTTAACCTTCCAGCCACCTTTCAGACATCCGCTAGATACTCGTTCGTCCACAGCTGAACACTAGAATGTACCCGGTTTAATTGTACAGAGCCTCCAATTATAAGGGGGCTATCTTTTTGAAGGATGCGACGATGCCTATTTTCTCGCCCGACCGTCACGCTTGTGCACCTTCATACGTAAAACTTACTAAGCAGCCGATTACGGGCGGAGCGTATCGCCCTCTTGCGAATGACGAAGATAGCAACGCTTGCGCTCCATCCGCCCTTTCAGGTCACCATGGTTCAAAGCTGTATACGCAGAAATCAGCAATTTACGCCATCTCCGATAACGCAAGCGTTTTCATTTCCAAAGTCGATGCGCCCCATCTGCCAAAAACGACTGATGACAAGTCCATTGACGAAGCTGCGAACAACAGTACCCATTCAGTTCCCCCGTCTACTGAAATTCAACTCACGCAAACTGACAAACATCCTCTGGTGCAGGCTGTTAAAGTCTGTAAGCAAACAGCACACACCACAGCAAAAGCGCTATCCGCAACAGGGCACGCAGTCGCAAAAGCTGTCAACGCCACCGGCCACGCCATCCGCACCGCTGTCACAGCAGTAAAAACTGCATGGCATACCTTCGCTAACTTCAAAGCCGTACAGCTCATCATCAAATTCTTCAAGAAAGTATATGCACTCTGGAAGAAGCGCATGAAGTTCTCATACGCCTTCTACACCATCGTGTTCTTCCTGCTCACTTCAGCGGAAGTCATTTTCCTTCAATGGGGAATGTATTCCGAGCCCGAATATGAAAAGGGCACTGAAATTGACGAAACGACGAAAGTCCTTCAAAGCGTTGGCGGACAAGTCACCAAATTCATCAGTCAAATGTGGCTTGAGCAGAAAAACGTCTGTCTTGTCAGTTTTATGGGACTGGCTTTAATCTATCTTGCGTTAATTTTTGTAACGAACCGATTCTGGATTGCCACTCTTGTTTTTGGCGTTGCCCTTACGGCTTTTGGAGTCGCCAACAGCATCAAAGTCCAGCTGCGAAATGAACCGATCATTCCCGCTGATTTGACATTCATTTCAGGCGGTGACACCGGCAGCATCATGTCATTTGTGCCGAAATCCAGCCAAGCGTTCGTTAATGGCGCAATTACTTTCGTAATTTGGTTCGCAATTATCATCTTCGCTCTTTTTGTTCTGGACGGCCGCAGACGTTTCATTTATTGCTCATGGAGACATCCCATTGCCAACATCAAAAACATCATTGGCAATGTCTTCCGCATACTCGCAGCAATACTCAGCGTTGTGCTACTGAGCACTTATGTCATAGGTTTAGGCACGCCCGGCTCAGGCACCTACAAATGGGCTAAAGATAATGGATATGAACCCCAATTATGGAATGCCATAGGTGATGCTCAAGCCAATAATCCTGCCACTACATTCCTTAGCCTGTCAAAGGTCAAGGCCATGGATAAACCCGATAACTACAGTCAAAAAACCATGCAGTCTCTCGCTAAGAAATATGCGCAAGAGGCACAAGCCATCAATCAGACTCGATCAGGTGAGCTTACGGACAATACCGTCATCATGATTTTGTCTGAAACTTTCTCCGACCCCACTCGCGTTCCGGGCGTTTCTTTTAGTCTCGATCCAATACCGAACATCCGTAATATCAAGAACACGACCACTTCAGGACTCATGCTGTCCCCCGGTTACGGCGGTGGCACCGCGAATATCGAATATCAGGCTTTGACCGGCTTGAATCTTGCGAATTTCAATGATTCTTTGATTGTGCCGTACCAGCAATTGGTTCCGAACCAGAATGATCCTTATTCGTTCAACCAGATTTGGATGAAAAAGTATGGGAAAAATGCTTCTACTGCGGTGCATCCGTTCCAGCAAAGCATGTATCTGAGGAATATCAACTACAGGAAGTTTGGCTTCTCATACCTGTACACGCTTGATAGCAAAATTCCACTGAAACATACCGGTTGCATCGACCGTTCGCCTTATGTGAGTGACAGCGAAGCGTATCAGAGCATTCTTGACCTGCTCGATAGGCAACAAGATTCGAAGTCCTCGCAGTTCTTGCAACTCGTTACCATGCAGAACCATATGCCCTATGGCGATTACTATGACAATAACGAGTTTTCAGACGTCAATATTTCAGAAGATTTATCTGATGGGGAACGCTGGAATATCAATACCTACACTAAAGGAATTAACTGGACCGACCAGGAAACGGCGGATTTCCTTAATCAGCTCTACCAAATGGACAAGCCAATCACCGTTATCTTCTATGGAGATCATCTGCCCGGCATCTACGACACGGCAGATATGAACAAGAACAATAAAACCGTTTTGCATGAAACAGATTATTTCATTTGGTCAAATTCTGCTTCGTCTTCCCATGGAACGAAAGTTAATCCCACAACCACCGCGTACACATCATCCAACTATTTCATGCCGCTGGCTGCAGAACACATGAACGCTAAGGTATCACCGTATCTTGCGATGCTTACGGAATTGCAACAAGAAGTCCCTGCAATGAGCCGTGTGATCGGCACTAACGGCGGTATCGGGCAAGGTAAGGCGACGTACCTGGATCATGATGGCAACGACATCAAAGTCACAGCTTTAAGCGCTAAAGCAAAGGAGCTGCTCAAAGATTACAAACTGGTTCAATATGACCAGACCGTGGGCAAGAATTACCTTAAGGACTTGGATTTCACACAGGTCCCATAGGAATCGGAAAAATAGGGCCGCACAGGAAATGTCTGTGCGGCCCTATTTTCATATGCAGAAAATCACTTCTTGAGGAGTGGTTCGACCTGTTCCTCGTACGCGGTCAGCGCGGTGTCG
>ERZ894244.118-NODE-118-length-64300-cov-15.615674_pt1 | contig 64300 bp, 82 predicted proteins | sample MGYA00380299_ERZ894244 | MGnify/ENA primary metagenome ERZ894244 (study PRJEB32331, sample SAMN06328444) | human gut metagenome | biome: human gut microbiome; feature: stool | host: Homo sapiens | collected 2014-06-26 ... | reverse complement strand
CATAAAAACCCCGAAAACGCTTGTATTTATGCGCATTTCGGGGCTTTTTCTTTATCATTTTACAATTAGACAAAATCCCCTTGAAACCCCCTTACACTCCGCCAAAGTGTGTAAAAAGTGTGTAAAAAATGAGTAGTTAAAAATGCATTTTGACTACTCATTTTTTTGTATTTTTTTATTAATTTTAAAAAAAGCCTTGACATATCACCCAATGAGTGATATAATATAATTGTTGAGAGGGAGAAGCGTTCTCGTTCTTGACAATATGGTGGCAGGTGCCAGAAAGGAGAAAATAATGGCTGATGATATGACAAATGAACAATTTGACAAGTTTATTAAATTAATAATCACAATCGCAAATGACAGTGATTCGAAAGAAGAATTCATGAAAAAAATAGAAGCCTTAACTGAAAACAATTAAGACTTCAATCGCAAAAGTTGCTTTGAGTGGTACTTGCCGCCACTCATCGCACCTTTAATATAACACAATTAAGCAAAAAAGGCAAGATATATTTAAGGAGATTATTATGACTATCAAAGAAGCAAGATTGGCTAAGAATTTAACTCAACAAGCACTTTCGGAATACCTTGGCATTTCAAAAAGAAACATCGAAAATTGGGAAACCGGCAAAAGAAAGTGTCCTGATTGGTGTGAGAAGCTTATAATAGATAAAATTTTAAGTTACAACGCAAGCAATCAATATACCGTGATTTATGCAGACCGACAGGGCTTACACGAGATATTCAGTAGTGATGATTATAACGCTTGTGAAGAAGAAAGAATCAACTTTTCTAAAAAAATAAATCCGTCTGTCAAAGGAATTACTGAAGATTGTTATGTCGTAAGCAAGGCTGAGCAATACCAAAATAATTTACGAAATTCAGCATTAAATATATATTTGTCAAAATTAACACCTGAGGAAAAAAGTGAGATTGTCGAAATTGACGGAAGGAAATTTAATAAAGCAGTAATGAATTTCGCTGAGCTTTTCAATAATATTATTGAAAAGGATAATTAAAGGGTGTATTTATGAATATTATTCACATCGATGAAAAATCATATAGTCAACTAATGACTTGGAAAGCTGAAAATCACGAATTAATCAAAGCAGTATCTCCTTATAGCCGTTACTATTTCGAAAAAGTTCAAGTTAATTTTGGAATTTATCCTAATAAGAATAATGGCAAATTGCTTGTAGCTTATTTCGAGAAAAAGCACGATTATTTAGAATTTCGTGTTAAATATGACAAAGTGCAAATCGCCAAAGGCAAAATAGAAGCTACACCTGAAGGAGTTAACGATTACGGCATTCATTACCAATTAAGCGACAGCATTGAAAGCAGCGACGAAATCCAGCATACTATTTATATGATAGTCGAAAGCTATATTTCGGCTAATGCATTAATTCTTTACGGCAATCTTGTCGACGGCTCTTCGACGACCGTCAGGGCAAGGAGCGATGATGCCGATAAACATTATTTTATTAAGGAATTTCAAAACAAACTTTATGCCGTCACTTCACATACTCACCGTTCTCCGGAGGGAGTTTTCAGCGTAAGAGGACATTTCCGAAAATACAAAAGTGGAAAAGTAATATGGATAGACGAATTTTTAAAAGGTGAAGAAAAATAAAAAAGCCCTCGGTTCGATTAGGAACTGAGGGCTTTTTTTATTTATAACTATTTACTTTCGCATAGGCTACTCTACCGGTCTTAACGACCTTAACCTTGTCAACAGCTGCGCTGATATGCTTTTGAACGATTATTTCAGTTTTTGGCAGATATTCATATTTAATTCCTGTAAGTTTTTTATTTTTATACAAATATGTTTTGCCTTTTAATCGGTAGTGCTTGCCGACGGTTGTTTTATATGTTACCTTTTTCGGTTTATCAGCAACAACCTTGGTTGATGAAAGATAAGCTGTGCTTACCCAACCTTTTGTCGGAGCAGTGATATAAGACCAAGAGCCACTGACCTTTGTAACAGTCACCTTAGTGCCTTTTTTGAGCTGAGTTAATACCTTTGACGATTTATTGGCTTTTGCTCTGACGTTAAGTGACTGCGATTGAGTAGCTACATACTTAGTAACATTCTTCTTTTTCGTTGAGGTTTTCTTTACATAATCATTTGAGAAAATCCAATAATTAACTGTGTTGCCGTACTTTTTAAAATTTTTCTCACTCACAAAAACGGTATTGCCGCTAAGCTTAGCGCCTGCTGCGCTTCTGCTCGGTGTGTTGAACTTACCGACATAAGAATAAGGGTCATAAACGGAAATAGTGCCGCCGTTGTAACCGACAAGCACAATGTAATGTCCTGAGGTTGTGAAAAGACCGTAATTGCATGATGCGACGATAAAGTAATCAGATACACCGTCCTTGTTCTTATCCTTTTTCAAATAGTTTAAGGCTTTATCAATATTAGAAGTTGTAGCATATTTTTTAAAATTAAAATAGTCAGCTACAAAAGACCAAGCCGACCACGCAGTTCCGTTTGATTTTGTGCGATAGCCGTTATCAACAAAAAGCTTTGCCATAGTAGTTGGAAGAATAGCACCTTTTGAGCTTGATACAACCATTGCCGCCGAAGTTGGACCGCAACCACTTGATTTAATCGTTTGCGTTTTGTTTTTTGAGCTTGTATAAGGATTTTTCGCCCACCTGCTGTCAGCCTGATTATAATAAGTAAGACCGGTACAAGCACCGAGAAGTGCTTTACCTTTGCCGGTGTTTGTGCCGTCATAAGAAATATCCTCTTGTTCAACAACGGCATCCTGCTCAATCAAGCTTTCATCAATTACAGTGCTTTCGGATTTAGGTTTTGCGATAATAGGCTCATCAGTGCCGATATCCTCGCCGTTTTCAACTTCGTCCTTAGTTTTCTCTGCTTCTTTCTTAACATCAGCAGAAATAGTAACTTCGGGTTCGGTTGTTTGCTCAACGGTAGTCGTTTCTGTCGGCTTCGTTGTGTTTTCGATATTTGAATTACAACCGCAAAAGATTGTAATAATCAAGAGTAATGACATAATCACTGACATTATAGCTTTATTTCTTTTCATTACCTTTTACCTCTTCCTCAATTTCCATAAATGATTTAATTGCATTCTTAACTGATTCAAATACTCGTTTAAAAAGCTTATCGTAGCCATACATTGCACCGTAGGCTATGAAAAATGAACCTACGATTGCGCCGACAATTATATACCAAACGAGTTTGAACGGCACAATTTGGCTTGCCGCAATGACTGTAACAAGGGTTAAAAATAAGGACACGCCGAATACAATCAAGTTGTAAACGATATTGTCCTTATCCTTGAATATTGCCTTGATTATTTCCGTGATAATTTGTACTGCTAAAATAAGTAATGCAATAACGATTAAAGATATACATAATGTTTTCATTTTTCTTTTACTCCTTTACTTCACAAAATGTTCTTTGCATAATTCTTCAAGGTCGTCTATCCTGTGATTTGCAACCTTAATGTCGTTTTGAATAAGCGGAATTCTCTCGGCGAAATTATTATGCTTATCCACTTTCCTTTCAAGCTGTTCAATTCGATAATTTGTAAGCTTTGAAGCGGTAATAATTCCGCCGAATGTACCGATAAGCGTTCCCACTAAGCTTACAAGCGCTACTGCTATTGTATCTGTCATATCATCACCTCTTTGTCTTATGCAAGTTTCCAATTCTTGGAAGATATAGCACTTTTCTGTTCGTCCGTCAATTTTGACTTCACATCTGTGTGTAGTGTTAATGTTCGTTGGCTTGTAACTGTTGCCAAGCCATCTATAATATTTTGGATTGATGCATCTGTCAATAGTGGTGAATTACCAAAAGAAATACTAAATTTAATGCTTTCAGGAACAATTTCAACATCTTCTAATGCTGAACATCCTGCAAATGTTTCACTAAAACATTCAGTATATGCGCCATCTGCTGCGTTGGTAAAATCAAGTGTCTTAATTGATTTTAAACTTGTACAATTTTTAAAAGCACGAATACACCATCTAACTATTGAAATATCTAAATCGATGCTTTCTAAAGCTGTGCAACCATTTACAAAATCTGTAAGATTATAAAAATGACTTGTGTCAACCATTGTTTTGTTAAGAATCGTAAGTGAAATACAATTTTGAAACATACTTGGCGCATTGATTTGCGCAGCGGAATTCATATTAATTAATTTAACCTGAGCACTTGTTAATTTTGAACAGCCATTAAATAAATTAAATAGTTCTGTAACTGCACTACAATCCAATGTTAGAAACTTTTCCAAGTTTGAGCATCCATAAAACATTCCTTCCATAGTTGTTACTTTAGGCATATTTAGATTAGATACGGCTGTTAATTTTGAACAGTTTTGAAAAAGTCCTTTTGATGTTGTAGCTTTAGAAAAACTTAAATTAGGCACTTTAGTAATTTGTGTTTCACCAAAAGCCCACGCTGCACTTGTAACATTGGGAAAGTTTAAATCCTCCGTACCCAAATCTGATAAAGAGCACGACCAAAACATTTCACTCACATTAGTGATAGTTTCGTGATTAAACTTCGGCAATTGAGTGATCTTTGAGCCATAGCCAAACATTCCAAAGCCGTTTGTTATACTGTCAAAACTGAATTTTTGAACCACATCATCCGTCACTCTTGTATTCCTAAATGCATTAGTAAAATCTAAGCCTTTTGAAAAATCGCCTGTATTTATTACATTGATTAATTTAGAGCAATTATAAAAAATACTATTAAAATTTGTACCGTTGCTTGTGTTTATGTTCGCTTCCGTCAAATTAGTACATTCCGAAAAAGCTCCACTCCAATCAATTATTTCAAGGCATTTACTATTCATAAAACGTGGGAAATAGTATAATCTCTTATTACCGGCAAACGCTTTGGGATTACTTTTTCCAAAACCAATAGTATCTAAAACCCAAAATAGTTTATGATTTTCGTAATAGTCATTTGAAAATGAATAAGTGAAACTTCCACTACTTGTAACTCTATTTTCTTCACTTACAAATGCGACAGAATTTTCAATAATATACGGATAATATGTCTGCGTTTTTCCGCTTACATCTGTAATTTTTACATATGATATATCCTTATATAAACAACCGCCTGTGTGAGGTGAACGAAAGATATTCAAATTGCCTAATGCACTCAAATTACTCCACGTTATTTCATTTTCAGATTGAGTTTCATCTATAAATAATCTGTTATTTTCGATTTTAGCGATATGCCAATCAGTATCAAACGGTATTCTTATTTGAGCAGTAGATGAAACAGAAAATTGAAGCATTGAATTATAATAGCCCAACAAAAATGTATTCGAATTATTTTTCCAATTTCCACAAACCCAAGACTCACCGCTCGGTCTGTCAGTAAATCTGTATTTAATTTCAATACCTCGGATATCGATTATACTTTGTGGCAGCTCAAAATATGAATTATCAGAATTTGCTGTAAGGTAAGGAAGTTTTATTGTTGCGACATCGTTCCCATTGTCGCCAACTTGAATATCTTGCACCTTTTGCACCAATTCATCTAAAGACAGATTATCTGTTGCTCCTGATTTAGATTTAATAGTATCAGCAAGAGTATCAAGCTTTGATTTACTTATAATAATCACTTTATCACTCATTAGCAGTCACCTCATTTACCTCGGCTGTTGTCGAAGTGCCGTATTTTAAGTTGTCGCCGTTTTCGATATCAAGAGACAAAACACCATTTTCAAATTTCAATCCGTTGCCAAGCGTAACAGCTTTAAAATCGGGACGTCCGAATTCTTCTTTAGTCGAATATACAAGGCCGCCGGATTTTGCACATGGGAGATTACGTAAATAATCGTCAAGCTCGTCAGCAGTACCTTGGGCGCCAAATGTCACCTGCCACAAGGTCGAATCGTACTCAGTAGCGCCGATAGTGAATCCCAATTGTCCCGACCATACGTCAACAGTTCTATATTCATACTTAACATCATCAGGAATGTTCTTACTAATATCACCGATATAAACAATATCGCATAAGCATTCCGTATCTGTTTTGCTGAATTTTAGGCAAATGGTGTCTCCTTTGTTTACCTTGATTTCAAGGGGCGTGAAGTCTGCCACAGCTCTCGGATGACCTAAGCGGAAAATTCCGTTAGCATAAATGTTGTATTTGCCGCTTACTTTTATGGTATTTCCGAGTCCTATACTGTCAAGGGTCATTGTTCTAAGAAGAGCGTTTCTTGCAAAAGTCGATAACAATTCGGTAGTTGTTTTTTTAGTTGACGGACTTGTGTAACTAATGGAGTAAGTACCTAAATCACTAAGTAAATCTTTAACTTCTTGGGTTGTGATATGATTGCAATCGTCGTTAAACCAATCTCCAGTGCTCAAATCTTGAACGTAATAAGTATTATACGAATCGAACACTTGGGCTTCGCCGCCGGTACCGGTAAGGATTAATATGCCTGCGTATAAGTTCACAAGCAAACTTCCGTCCTCTGTTATACAATTAACGTCATTATTGTTGACAAAATATAAACTGCTTTCTTTTAACTCGCTTACCTTGAAATCTTGGCTTAGAATTGTGATAGGTCGGTTTTGGAGAGCGGTGTAATCTGCGACTTTGAGGATATCCTCAATGCTCTTTTGAGCTGTTTTTCCATTAAAAACGCCCAACAAGGTATCATCCTTGTTAGGCGCTCCGATTGATTTAATTATATTCGATATTTTTTTCAGTTTCATTTTGTTGCCTCCTTAATATACAGCAGGATAAGTAGCTGAAAAGCGAATATGCGTAGCCTGCGGAATAGAAAGAGACCAAACGAATAAAAAATCGCCTGACCGTCAGGATTTATCGCCACAGTAAATATTTCCTTGTTACTTGCAATACCAATAACTGATAGCTGATTTGCAGGTCGCATACCGACAGGCAACGTCAATATTGCATCCCCTGCTTGCGCATCGCCGTTTACGTCCTTATTAATTTGACAAGTAACCGTAACTGTAACTATTCCGTTTTTACGATAAAATTGACAATTGTAGAAATTATAAAATACAGCGCCGAAAGCAACTTGTGATTTATAATCTTGAAGAGGCTCAATTCCTATTTCTTTCAACGACGATACTCCTGTACCGCCTCGCTCAGCGCCTAACACACCCGATGTTATATCAACAGTAGAATGAACGTGAGTTGCCTTCGCAGCACCGATAGTATCGCATTTTATATTATGAGGATTGTTTGCATTTGTGTGCTCGGCAAAATCAGATGCAGGGGCGTAATCTTCAAATTCATCAAGCGTAATCGTTACGTTTAAATCATCGGAATAATTAATCCCGATTTGGCAGATATATTTATTCAAAGTGTTGTTAGAAGTGTAAGACGGAATGTGGTTAGCGGTGTCTTTGCTGTTATAGCCGTATAAAACCATACCGCTTTCAGTATTTCCGTCGTTTTTAGTGACTGTTGCAAAATATCCGATTTCAGTCCAAAAGAAATCGGAAGATACTTTTTTATTATCAAATTGAAATTTTAAATTCAAAGTGTTATCAATTTGTTTTTGTGAAACAGCTTTTGTGTTCAACTTAGAGTCAACTAATGCAGTTACCTTTGAAAAATCCGTCGGCGGCTTTTCAGCTCCGCCGATTTTAATTACATTAAATGCAATACTGCCGCCGGCTAAACCGTGAATAAGCGCAGCTTTTCCGAATTCAGTCAAATAAAATTCAAAAGCCATATTTATTCCTCCTCAATAAAAATGTTTCCTTCGTCGTCAACAAGAATACAGTCATCAAGTGCAATAAAGGTAATGCCGCCAAAATCATCATTAATCATCGCAGTACCTATATTCGATTCAATTTGCACTCCTGCTGCTATTGAGCAGGAAAGTTTTTTATCATAATTTGATGAGTTAAGTATTTCAATTGCTTCGAGTGAAGAACGAACATTTTTGATTTTTTCGATTTTATTCTTAATATCGGTTAAAAGTTTTTCGTCAACTTCTCTATTTTCAGTAATGTTAAGGAAAATTTTGAAGTTATATGGATTACCGTCATAGTCATACCATTCGGCGACGTCAGCTTCTTCATTAAGAGTATTAAGATATTCCTTGACGATATTAGTTGTGCCGATTTTCTGAAACGTAAGCATAGTCGATTTGACAAGATTTCTTTTCATTTCCAAATCGAAGGTATCATCATAATAAGGCGTTCTGTATTCGCAAGCGAGGTAATCTATAATTTTTTCGCTAACATTGTCTAAATTTACAGTGAAATTAACATTGTCAATGTATTTTTGCAAAAGATATAGCGAAAAAGTAACCACATTATTAAGTGCCTTAATTTCAACAGTATCAAAACTTGACGGCAATAAATCGGACAATTTAACATCGAGTAAATTAATCATCCTCAATACCTCCGTAAGTTATACTTCTATTATCAAGCTGCGGTACTTCCGCTTGATTGCAAGCTTGATAAAGCGGCGATGATATAGCTACTCTTTTTGCCCCAGCGGCTATGATTTTTTCAATCAATTTATCCGGGTTGATATCTCGACCAATTTTAGAATTTTGCCACAATATATATTCGTTAATGGCTTTTTCAACATTCTTTTGAATTAAGAGTGCCTTAGACCGGTCGGATTTGTTGATATAATACGTCAAATTTATATCATATTTCTTTACACTCGGCGCAGCAACAACAACCTTATCTGTAAGTGCTTTTATGCTGTTGCTATTCAAATATTCTTGAAGCTGAGTAATCAATTCTTCTTCAGGAATAACACCGTTTTTTAATAACACAATAATATTTACAACCGCCGAGCCTACATCGGATGTGGCAATTACGTCGGCTATATCATTTGAAAACAATTTACAATGATATATATACGCATCTGACGAGCCTGTGGTAGTATAAGAAGACGGCGCAAGAAACACTCGCTCTCTCAGGCTGTCGTCGTCTTCTTCGTCTGTACCACCGGTCGAAACCGTTGTGTTTACGACTTCACTAATATAGGCTACAGGGTCAACAAGTGTTGTAATTTCGCCTATTTGAATATTATTGCCGAGCGTTCCGGATTCGGTGCATACGCAAGAAATAACTATATCAGTATTTCCTGCTGCAATTTCTTCGGAATTTTGTGTTTCAAAATAGATATCCGAGTCGTTTGACACTCTCGTGCCTTTAGGAATGAGAGTAGACGAGTTTCGTGCAGCCTCAAGCGAAAATTTAACATTTACAGTTGCTGCTTTTGCCGTTTTTCTCACAACGCCTTTTTCAGCCGCTTTATTATCAAGATATTTGCCATACGCATATTTAAGGGTGTTTTGCTTTCCTGCACGGTCAATACATTGCAAATTTTGATAAAGTATGAGTGCAATTGAATTAATAATAATCCTGAATTTATCTGCTTTCGGTAAAACATATTTATTGCCTGTAATTGCTGTTATTGAATTTTCATATTCACTAACAAGCTTTTTTTGTAATTCATCGATTGTCATATCATCGATAAAGCTTATTTCAGGCAAGTTCTGTAATTCTTCAATCATTCTTCATCCTCCTCGATATCTTCTTCGTCAAATTCGTCGGCATCGTAATCATCTTCATCGGCATAATAATAGTCGTCTTCATCCGTTGATAAATCGTCCTCATCCTCTGCATCTTCTTCCGCCGCATAATCTTCGTTATAGCCTACCTTAATAATCGGCGTAAGCGTTCCGTCGTCGGCAGAAGAAAACTCTACTGAATTAACGATTAATTGAGGAATGTATTTTTCAACCTTTTCCATAATTTCAACGCTTAATAAAGCTGAGGCAACGTCAGGAGGCTTGGAAAGACAAGCACTGTCAATGCCAAAATCACGGTCAAGAGGTACCGTGCCGGCAATAGTTGAGCATAATGTGGATATCTGTTCTTGATACGATTTGATGATTTCTTCGCTTGTATTAGTTAATATTACATTGCTTGATAAATTCATCATCGATACTCCTTAAATGATAATGATAGGGTAAGTCTTTGAACTTTTCCTGCATTTGTAATAATGTCATATTCTTCGCTTATATCCGTCAGCACAAATCTATTACTTGATATAGCCTTTCCTGCAATAACAAGCTTTGCTGCCGTTCCATTATTAAGAGCCTTGTGGAATTTTTCAGCTTGCTCTATCGGCTTTACACCGAATGTTGCATCAAGAATAATTTTGCATTCGACTGCAATTTGGTCCATTCCTTGAAATTCCATTTTGGGCACTTTTCCGATAATGTCGTGAGTTGCCCAACGGCTTGAGCGTTTCACACTAATATCGCTAAGCGAGAATATTTTTGAACTTGAAACCTTGAATACACTTCCATTCCAAGAGCCTATTGAGTTACTCATTTGCTTTTACCTCTTTTTCAACGGGAGTTTCACTAACGACCTTTATATTCGGTGCTTTAATTGTCAAAGTGTCGTTTTCATAAAGTATGTATGCTTCAGGCGATAATTCTTTAAAATAAACATCTTTTCCCGAATGCAGCGGTTTGTTTGTTTCATTCCAAAATGAGCCGAGAATTAAGCCGATTGATGAGCCGTTTGATAAATAAGCAACGGCGACGTAATCATCTGCTTTGGGCATCTTATATTCGCCGTTGAAAGAAAGACATGGCATTTTGGCCGTAACGGCATTGCTTTCTTCCTCATATATCACGCTTACCATTCCTGTTTTATAATTTACCGTTGAGACCTTTCCGATTCTTAAGTCCATAAGCATTCACCTTATTTCTTTTTCATTGGCTTAGGAAGTCTTTGAACGATTTTGTAGCATTCAAGGGTCACCTCATAACCGTTATTAGGCGAGCAATTATGCTTAACCTCTTTAATGGAATACTTACCGTTCAATTTTCCGAAGCCTGTCAGCTTAATATTTGCCGTCGCAATAAGCTTGGGGTCGGGAAGGGTAGTAAAGCTTATTGTTGTTGCTTCTTCGTTAGAATTATTAACAGCGGCATAAGCTCTTTTAAGTGCATCTGCTTTGTTGCTTGCTTCGCCCTGAGACGTAAGCCACCTGCTGCCTTTGCCGACTTTAACTTTTATTGTTTTATTCGTTTTAGGGTTAGTGTATGAAAATTTGCACCCGGTATAAGTGCCTGAAACGGTCGTGTTAAAACTCCAATTCGAAACCTCTTTTTCATCAATTGTTTTTACAGCTTTCTTTTTTTCGTATTTGGCCTTGGAATATATAACAAGCTTGCTTGAATAAATCTTGATGCCATAAGCGTAAGCCTCACATAACGATTTCAAAAATGAGCCGTCCTCGGTTTTCTTCTGTTCAATATTTTTAATCTTGACAGTACCGCCGTCATAAACAAGCTTCATTTTATATCGTTTTGCGATTTTCCTTGCAATTTGCTTCAGGGTTACATTTTTCCAAGTCTTTGTACGCTGCTTTGTTGAAAAAGAGCTGTTTGCCGGTTTTGAAACCATATTAATTTTCGCCGTAAGCGGTCTGCCTGATATTGAAAAATCGTCAATGACAAATTTACCGCAATTAAGCGTTTTTGTGTCTTTATCCTTTTTCCAATTGTAAGTGTTGATTTTCAATTGATATTTTTCGCCTTTTTTTGGCAACCAACCGTTTAAAAATTTCTTATCAATGTTGGACAAAGTAATCGATGCACTGTCACTTTCACCACTTGCGACATCCGTATATTCAAGAGATTCGCAATAATCGGTCATAAGTCGGTCTTTTTTAGAAGTTTTGCCGAGTTTTTTGATACTCACGGTTGATTTTCGTGGATTACTCAATCGTCAGACCTCCAATCAGGATATGTATCTTCTCCTTCGCTTTCAACCAAAGAAAGAGCCGGAGCGGATAACTCCACTCCGGCAGAGAAAATGCAGATATCAAGCTTTGAAGGATTATTGCGCATAAGCACGTCAACATACTTTTCATCGTTATAAACCTTTTTGGCAATAATATCCCAAGTATCGCCTAATACGGTTGTATAAGTTGTGTTATCCATAAATTCTCCTTAAAGCTGAATTCGTTTTTTCTTTTTAAGATATTCATTCATAAATCTTTCAAACTCTGTTTGACTCATTTTTACAGCTTCCTTAACGTCATTCTTGTCGGCATTGCCTTGAATTATAATCTGCGGCGAAAAAACAATAGTCGGTGTATCACCGTTATTATAATTGCCGTCGCCCTTATTTCCGCTCTCAATCTTATTAGCAAGTTCGGCAATTCGGTTACTCATTACCGAGAAATTAGGATTGAATGTGTTTGACAAATTATTCCACAGACTGTTAAGAGGAAGTATCGCCTCTGCTCCTGCTTCGCCGACAAGGTGATTTGCTCCGTTGATTGACGGAATAACCGTAGGCGACGTAAATACACCGCCTGCTGCGTGTGCTGCCTGAATTGTCGGAATGATTGTAGAGCGTGGGAAAATACCGCCGCTTGCGTGCGGCTTTCCACCTGAGCTTGAAGCAGATATGTTTGCTGTTATTTTCCTTGAAAAAATGCTTTTAACGCTCTTAAAGATATTTTTAACAGTCGCAATCAAAGAATCTTTCGTTGCAAGAAGCCCTGATTTTATACCGCTGATTATATCCTTACCGAGTGTGCTCCAATCATAATTTTTAAATGCATTAACCAAAGCAATAATCAATTGCGGAACAGCCGCAATTAATTGAGGTAAGGCTTGCAATAATCCTACCACAAGAGCGCTGATTAAAGATATTGCTGATGTAGCAAGCAACGGTGCATTTTGTGCAAGACAAGTAATCAATTCGGTAATAATAGCAATTACAGCTTGAATTATGTAATTCAAATTATTCATAATTCCGTTAATCAAGGCATAGAGCAGTTCAATTCCTGCTGATAAAATAATTGGTAAGTTTTGAAGAATACATTGAATAAGAGTATTAATAATCAGCATTGCGCTTCTTGCAATTTGCGGAAGATTTTCAAGTATTCCATAAACAAGATTGAGAATTAACTGAATGCCTATTTGTAAAATTTGCGGCAATTCCGAATTAATTACGCCACATAGTTTTGTGATTAACATGGTTGCAATACTAAAACACTGCGGTAATCCACTCACTATGCCGTCGGCTAAAGCCAACACGAAATCTAAACCTACATCAAGAATCTGTGGTAACAATTTCAAAGCATTTGATATCAATTGTTTTAGTCCTTGGAAAAATGTTTTTTCTATTGTAGGCAATTCACTTTGAAGTGCTGTAATGAGCGATATTAAAAGTGTGCCTGCAAGAGTAAGCAATTCAGGTGTAATTTTTGAAGCGCCGGCAATTAATTTCGAAAAGACCGACGTAGCGGATTTTGCAATATTGTCAGACGATTTTTCTATTCCTAATATAAACGAAGTTATTAAGTCAACAGCCGAATCGGTAAGTTTTGGGGCTAAATCCGAAACGTAATTAACAGCTTTGCTAAGAACGTTTCCAAATTCACCGACAAGACCCTGCAATCCGTTTTTCTTAAAAGCCTTGTTTAAGTCGCCAATGCATTCTGTGGCGAGCTGAACGCCTTCTCTTACTCCACCACCAATGTTTTCGTATATTTCAATACCAAGACCTTGTAACGCACTTGTAAACAATGCCAAGTCGCCTTCAAGATTGTCAAGCTGAGTTTTATACATTTGGTCGCAAGCACCGGCGCTTTCAGATATGGTTTTTTCTATTTTTGAAAAATCATCTCCGGCTGCTTTCATCATAGCTCGCGCTGATGCTAAATCTCGTTTGTTGAACAATGTGGCAAGAATACCGTCTACCTGCTGATTTGTCATACCTTTGGTGGATTTTTGCACATCCGAAAATATATCATTAAGGCTTCTTAAATTACCTTTTGCATCGTAAACATTAACGCCTAATTTTTCGAGTTGCTTCGCCGCTGCATCAGTAGGTGATTCGAGAGATAACAGCATATTTCTTAAATGCGTACCACCCTCAGCGCCTTTGATACCGTTATTTGCAAGTATACCTAACGCCGTATTAAGTTCTGCAGTACCGCCTTTTAAATTCGCAGCTGTACCGCCTACAGTAAGGATTGCTTCGCCCAGCTGTTTAACGTTAGTGTTTGTTGTTGATGCACTCTTAGCAAGTTGGTCAGAAAAAGTTGACAGATTTTTGTTATTTGCTTCAAGATTCAGCGCTGACATTGCATCAGTAACCATATCTGAAGCATCGGCTAAATCCATTGCTCCGGCTCCGGCAAGTTTTAATGTATACGGAAGTGCTGTAGCCGCTTGGTCTGCTGAATAACCGGCAAGAGCCAAATAGTTTAAACCTTCAGCCGCCTCAGAAGCAGTGAACGCTGTTGATTCACCCATTTCCTTGGCGGCTGTTTCAAGTGTTTGGTAATTTTTTAATCCGTCTTTTGTCGCTTTGTCAATTCCCATTGTTGCGGCAACTTGCGACATTGAGTTTTCAAACTCTTTGCCTGTTTTTATAGCTGCTGTTGTAACGCCTGCTACAGCCGTAGCAACAGCGCCCACAGCGGCGGCAGATACCTTAGCAACCGTTTTGATTTGCGATTGAACGGATTTTAGTGTTGAGCCGAAAGATTTATCGACTTTACCGGCAATTTTGATTGCCAGCTTCATTTCTTTACTTTTTGCGCTCATCGTACATCCTTTCGACATCTTCAGCTATTTGCACCAAATCAAAAATAGACAGGCTCGAATATAAATAATCGAAACCTGTCTTTAAATTGATTGAAAGACTAATAGCTAATTTTCGAAAGACTTCCGCTTGAGTCCATATTCCACCTAATCCTCGGCGTACAAAAAATTTGAAACAATGTTTTTAAGCTTCATTGAATCCTTTGCATCCAAGCCGGTGAAAAATTCAATAGGCAAATTAGTCACTTTAGCGGCAATGATTTGCGCATACGAAAGTGACATTTCCTGAAGGGCAACAACACCACTCTTAATAGCTTCACGGCTTGCCTCTGTCATAATAGCACCTGTTACATTTTCAAGCGGTGTTAAATCAACAGAATTAAAGGTCTGTCCTTCAAAATGGTATGGTTTATGGAAATCAAGTATTAGACTTTCATTTTCATTTTCTGTAGTTGAATTGACTACAACTGTTTTTGCATTTGCAATGTTTTTCTTTTCTTCTGACATTTTTATTTCTCCTTATAAATAATTTGATTAACATTGTGAATTGATTTCGGCCATAAGGTCATTGCCGTTGATTACACAAACGCTGTTAAGCTTATCAATTTCAATTCGCTTTTGACCGTTGAATTCGTGAAGATAGTAATTAAGAGACAATGTAAATGACGGATTGCCTAAGCCTGCTTGTTTAAGCGAACCAAGCTTGATTTTTTTAACGATTCCGCCCAAGACAACTCTTACGGGTACATTTTTGATTGTACCTGTTGCTGAATCGGTAACTTGCTGACTGCCTCTTAAGGTCATCGAAACGTTTTGGCCTGTCATAAGCGAATTAAAGAAATCGTCGTCAGCATTAATAAACGGAATCTCCTGTTCAATCGCATCAGTATGACCTACGGCGACTGCATCAACGGTACCCATTAAGCCTGCTGCCTCAATGCTTTCGCTCTTAAACTCGAATTCAGGAAGTGTTACCTCGGCAGTTACACCTACTCTTTTCACACCGTTTTGGTAAGCGTTGAACATATTGAGTACATTAGTTCTATCCATAATATTAACCTCCTGTTAATGCGTTTTGAACAAGCGTCGGGTCAAACTCGAGCACATTTTCGATGTATTCCGCAGGTGTATATGGGCTGAATTTCTGATGAAATTTAATCTTACCGTCAAGAATATTGGCAATAGGATTTTCTGCTTCATTAAATTCGAGTTTCATACCTGCGACAAGACCCTGTGCAACAAGGCTGTTGCCTCGTAAATTTTCCGCATCGACAAGGCTCTCAATAAGTTTGTAATTGGTATTGTCGTCCACCTTATCGAAATAAGTTTTTATAAAGGTGTTGCCCTGCCAATTGAACATTCTTCTTACAGATATCCAACGGTCCTTAGGGTCTTTGTTGTCTGGATAGCAAGAAGTATTGTTGCCCCAAACTCTCCAGCTTCCGTTAATCGGAAGTGCAGTAACGATACCTTGAGCGTTCAGTGCATTTGCCTGATTGTCGTCAAGTAATACTTCTGTGCCGTCGTCGAGACAAGCGCTTTGAATAGGAATTGTTCTGTTAGACGGCGAATTTGACGGTATATCCGAATTCTCGGAGTCCATATAGCAAATTTCGGCGGCGAGAACGCTCGAAAAATGCATATTTTTTCCGGCATACATTACTTTCGGCCAAACTGAAATAGCATATTTGCTCGAAAAGCCGTTATTTGATTTAGCGTCTGCAACATCGGTATATTTCTTTGCCGCAGTTGCGCTGATATCAAGAATACAAATAAGCTTATAATGACCGTTAAGCTCAACGCATTTAGCCTGCATTACTGCAGCAACTGTTGCTAACTTTGAAAAGCCGGGTGCAAGAAGAATACCCGGTGTTAATCCGAATTTCGGGTCAACTTGTCTTAAAAGCTCAAGGCCAGTTTCTTTACCTGTTTTAGCATCAACACCGCCGATTACGTCCTCTGCCTTAACAGCAGTCGGGTCAATTTTTGTACCGCTGATACTGAGTGTAGTGTTTGAACCTACCGTTGTTTTGCCTGCTGCTGTAAGTGTAACAACAACATTGCCCTCGCTGTTAAATTCGGCAATATAGTGGGTAGTTGCTGTAAGCTTTGCTGATGAAGCGCCTGTTGCTGTTATATTAAGCGTGTCAAGTAACATTCCTTTTTCGGTAAGCGTTGCCTGACCGTCTGTAATTTTGCATTCAACCGCAGAAACCGTTTTTTTATGCTTCACAGGGTCAAGAACGTTAATAAAAACGACCGGCGCATTATTTCTCATTTTAAAATTCGCATCAATTGCTTCGCAAAGCGTATAGTTTTCGTAATCGTCACTATACCCAAGTGCAGATACAGCCTCTTCGTAGCTGTGCGCAAGAATAAGCTTGTTTACCGCTGAGGCAGGCTCAGCAAGCATATTAATCGGCGCTGTGCCAACAATCACTTGTAACCCTGACGAGCTTTCGACCGGGGTAACAAGACTTGTAGACTGTTCTTCAATGCCAATTCCGTGTTTGTATGACATTTATTTTTCCTCCTGATTATTATTAAAAAAAGACTTGACCTTGCGATAAAATGCATAAGTCGAGCCTTTTTTACTTTGAATATTTTTTAAAGAGATTGCAATTTCGTCGATAGGAACGAGCAATTCGTCAATTTCGGGGCATTTATCAATTGCTTTCGCAACCGGCACGGTTATTCCGTTATTAAAAACCGTACCTGTTGCAATAACATTTTTAATTGTTGGCCCAATATAAATTACAACCTCGTTAGATTTTGATTTACTCAGCAGAAATCATCCTCTCTTGTATAGCTTGGAATGGCGAAGCTCAGTTCAACACCGCCAAAGAAATAAGGATAGGTCTCAGTATCTCCGACGGTCCAATCGATTTCGCCGATTCTATAATATTTTTCCATTTTGGGATTAACGGCAAATCTTTCAATAATTCTTTGAATTATGATAAGCACATCGTCCGAGCCTACATAATTTTCATCATCGTTAAAAACGCAAATGAGTATCAATATTTTTACATCTTGTGTGCCGATACGATTGTCCTCGTGATGCTTTCCTGAATCCAATCTGATAATTAGATATGGCGCTGTTTGTTCTTCGCTGTTAGCGGAAAGCAAAGGCACATCGTTTTTATACACCTTTAAATTTGCAGGCTGGCCGTCTGTGCCTGTTATTTTGAAATTTTCAAACAAAGTTTCAAGCTCTTTTTTTAAATTGTCTTGAAATTCTCTTATAGTCATTATTCATAACCTCCAAGCACTTTTGAAATATGATAATCAAGCTTTTTACGCAAATAATCGTTGATTTCAGGTTCAACAATGCCGTAAACACGTTTTTCGTTTCCTATCATCATAGGAATACTGTTCGAAAAAAGAATTTTTATAGGCAATCTTTCTTTACCGCGTCTTTGGGCGATAGAAGCGTGACCGTTTGCAAATTTTGTTACAAAAGCTTTTATACCGTTTTTCTCAAGAGATTTTAAGCCACTGCTTTGTAAAACTCTTGCTTTGGTTGTTTTCTTACCTTTTGAATAACGATATTTAATAAGTTCAATAGGCTTTCCTTTGCTTTCGATAATGCCTTCAAGATTACTGTAATTAGCTTTTTTGATTGTCATTGACTTATTAAAGCCACCTGATTTAATTGTATATGTTTTTTGAGCCTCCTGTGCAATTTCTCGTCTTGCCCAAGCTGCTGTTTCATTAATTGATTTTGCAATAACTTTAGGGGTTTTCGATTTTAAATCGCCGAGTCTTTTCTCAACGTATTTATAGCTATCGTCCAATTCGAGCACTACCACTTGAATACACCTCCAAAGTAATAGAATAGATTCCAGCTTCAGATACGGCATCTATGACAACATATTTCTTGCCGTCAATTTCAAGCAGACCGTCAATCCTCGGCAAATCGCCGAAATCTTCCGATTTCACATATATTAAAAGGTGACGTGTATAAACTCCGTCACCCTTGCCGACATATTTGATTTCTCTGTCTACCGCCTCGTTATCATCAATAAGGCAATTCATAGGCTTTCCGCCGATTGTGTGCATTTCTGAGAATTCATCAACATTCAAAAATGTGCCGATATCCTTTTTTAGTTGGCTTTTAAAACTATTCATATTTTTAACCTGCGTTTTAATTTCTTTTAGGGATTCTGCCCTCAAGATTTATTTGAGATTTGCCGTTAATAGTGATTACTTCGACACCCGGTTGAGCACAAACTCTTTTTGCCTTTGGCAAAATATCAACCGGAAGTTCTTCAAGCCATTTGGCCGAGCCTGATTCTATCCAAGCATCGGCATATTTATCATTGTATGGCAGTTCTTCTCCCGGATGATAATATTTGTTCTCAAACAGGATATCTTTTTGTGCAACCAAATACATTAGCCTTTAAGCTTAACCTTGATAAGCTTTGCCTCGGCGGTTACGCTTTCGGCAGCATAACCAACAAGAAGATTACTTGTTGCCGTATTTGTAATGCCTGTACCGTCAAAATAAACGGCATCACCGATTGTGATTGCCGCTGTACCTGTTTTCGCAATTTCGAAAACGCCCTCAACGGCAATCGCACCTGTTGCGTTTGGTGCAATTGTTTCTTCAACAATACCGATGCAGGACTGCAATTTTACAATGCTACCTGCTGCAAGCGGTGAGCTTGTTGTGTTTGTATAGTCGAGAGATTCGCCCCTCTGCCAATATGTAGCTGTAGCCATTTATACAACCTCCTTATTAAAGTTTAACGCCGTTGTTACGGACAGCCTCACGGTGGTCCATATAAGCAACACCCCAGTCGAGATAAATATCCCAAACAAGGCCAAGTGTACCTGATTTCTCAGAAAGTCGAATTTCAGGTGTTTCATTACCATTAAGGAAATCGACTTCAACAAAATTACCGTCACCGACGATAAACCAAGGGCAAGCATTTGAACCGGCGAGGGCGTTAAGTGTAGCATCCTCGATAATATCAATACTTGCTTCCATTTCAGAAAGTGGGTTAAACGCCTGAGTGTTGCCGGCAGTATTAATTGTCTGTGAATGGAAGATTTGTTTTAGAGTCATACCGTAACCGATAGGAACAACGATAGCCTTTGGCTGAATAAGACAAGGTTCGCCAAACTCATCTTTCTGTAACTGAAGAAGTTTGAGACCGGCTTGGATAGATTCAAATGTTGGCGCAGTGCCGGAAGTGATAACATTGCCGTGCTTTGCATCAAATATTTTAATGCCGTCAGGCATAGCAATATTGTTGTAAATTCCTGTATATACTTGTTTGTTTATAGTCTTATCAGCGGCTTCTGCGTGTCTCATCGGAATTGTTGTAACCATACCGATATCATCATTGATAAATGCCTGTCTTGTCATCGTGAACTGACGTCCATAAGTTTTAAGCTGACGAGAAGGACGTTTAGCATCTGTCAACATTTCCGATTTAAGTTCTCCGCCCTCAGGCACTTCAAGAAATTCGCCGGCTGTGCCTGCAACCCAATAGTTGTCGTTTTTCTTAAAGTCGGAAAGAGTACCAATTTTTGCAATTCTTCTGTAAGTTGTGTTCGCTCTCTTATGACCTTCTTGATATGACTTGTTAATTGTCTGCTCAACAATCGAAGGGAAAGCAGAAGTCGGGTTGAGATAGCCTCGCATCATATAACGATAGATTTCATCCGCACTCTTTAAGTGAAGATTTTTTTCGCTGCAGCCTTCTTTTTCCATACATTCAATTGCAAGACCTTTGAGTGACATTCCTCTAAGGTCTCTTGCGCCGTCTGAAGGATTTGAAAGAGTAATTCCTGACCTGAGCATAAACGCATCGGTTGCTGCATTTCTGAATTTATCCGCTTCGTCAGCTTCAACTCGAACGCTACCACTTGTAACGATACCGCCGTTATTGCTTTGGAGACGTTCAAGAATTGCAGCTCTGACACTATCTACGCTCGAGCCGTCATTAATAAAAGCGGTTGGGTCAACATCAAAGCTTCTGCAAATAGCATTAATGTCAATGCATCTCTGTCTTTCTTCGCCTGCTGCAAGGTTTCTTTGAGAATTGCCGCCACTCTGCGCCGGTGTGCCCTCAGGCTCGATATCTCGCTTTAATTCGTCAATTTGACTCTGCAAGCTGTCAAAAGAACGCTGTTCGTCCTCATTAAGACTTCTGCCGTTTTCAGCTTTTGCCTTATCAACAATAGCCTGCTGCTTCTTAATGAGGGCATTAAGTTTTTCTTTCTTGTTCATCTTGTTCATATTTAACCTCCTATAATGAACATTTATTTTTATTTATTTTGATTTGCGCTTCGGCGCAGGAAAAGCCTGCATTAAACGCAACTTCAAAATCTCTTGAAACGCCGACGGTAGGGTCGGCAGGAACGGAAACGATTGAAATTTCAAACGGTTCCCATTTGCGCGCAATATAGCACGGACCGGCAAAGCGTTTATCTGCTGATACAGAGTTAGCAGCAACATTTTCAATGCTTGTTATTCTGTAGCCGACAGAGGTGCTTTGCAAAGTTTTGTTTTTGACTTTTTCGTAAATTTCGTTAGATTTTTCGTCTTCGTCAAATCTGATTTCGGCAACGCCACGGTTATCCTCAATCCACGCTTTGAGCACTTTTCCGATAACAACATCCCTGTTGTGGTTAAAAAGAACACAACCGATTTCGTTCAGTCTTGTTAAATCGACTGCGCCGTCGGAGTGGTCGAGTATTTCAGTTTCGCCAAAGCGTGTGTATGGCTCTTCAGAGCTGAAGCTCAGTGTTACCGTTCTTTTTTCTTCGTTAATTTCACGAAGCTTAAACGGCAATGAGCGTGTGCCTATTGCCTTATTTCTTTTGTCCATATAAAATACCTCCTATATCAATGCCGACATTTTTGCCGTAATCGTTGATTTCTGCAATTTCCTCAAGCGTTTCCTTCCAATCCTTGCCCTTTTCAGCGCAAAGCTCGGCAAAGGTTTTCTGCATCGTAGAAAGTGCAATTTTATCTGCATTTGCTTCTTTAAGTGGGTCAATCCATTTTTTGGGCGATTTGACCCATTCGTGTTTAAAATATTTGTTTTTATTTTTCCAAAAATCAGGAATAATCACAGCGCCACTTAAAACGCAGGAAATAACAAATGTTTCGTATATTTCGTCCATAGCGTTGTTAAGCTGTTCAATTTCTTCGCCGTAGGTTTCTTCGTCCTCAATTATTCCTTGACGTGCCGATGAGTAATTAGATTCGCTCATATCACGAGAGGTTGCTTCGTAGCTTAAGCCTTGACCTGATGCAATTAATCTTTGCTGTATTTTGATAAATTGAGCAGAGTCGGACGATTGTCCGCTCGGATTGACTACCTGAATTTCGTCGCCTGCATTAAGTTCGGTTATCATACCGGGGGCAAGCGTTTTTTCGTTATAGTTTGTAAGATTTCCGCCGTTAGTTCCTGCTCTGCCTAAGCCTGTCCCGGCAGTCGGCATTACTCGTTTTACAAAAACAGACAAACAAGCTGCTATTCTCTCTTTGACTGAAACAGCAGTCATAAATTCAGTAATGTCACGAACCCTTGTAACTGACGGCGAAAGGTCGGATATTTCACGAATTTGCGTTGGTCGGGTTTTGGTGAAATAGAAAATTACATTTTTTGCTTCAATGTATTTTGGTGGCAAAAGGGTAAAGCCGTCGGGAGCAAATTGTCTAAACCAATAGCCTACCGGCTTGCTGAATTCATCAAATTCAATACCGTCTACTACTCTGTTGTTTTTGGAATGAGCCACTTTTTGCGTTAAATCAAGCGAGTCTACCTCCATAAGCTGAAGCTTAAAGGGGAGCAATCCGCCCTTCGAAAAAACCTTTACAAATAAAATACCGCCGTCAACCTTTTTTCTGACAGCGGCCATTCTTAATATTTCAGTGAAGCTCTGTGTGCCTGTAATATCGCAGTTTTTTGCTTTACACCATTCTTCCCAAAGCTCGTTGAGTCCTTTGCAAAGTTCTTGATTTTCGGGTATTGTTATTTTCAGTTTAAAGCCTGAGCCAACGACATTGCGCTTGAAAGCCTTAATGACACCGTTCATAACGTCTGAATTCCTTTCAAGGTCTCTTGCCCTTGCTCTGACAACATCACGGTCCATTCGGTCGGTTATTTGCGCATTTTGGTTAATCGCTCGCCAATTATTACGGTGGTAACTGCCGGCATCGTAGTTACTTCGTATTTCGTCAATAGCGCCACGATATGAGAGTCTCGCATAACCTCGTTGCGGACTAAAGAAAGAAATCACTTTATCTACAACATTTTCCACATAATCACCTTCCTTCAAATAGTGCAACATACGTATTATCAAAAAACGGACTTTCACCCGATTGATTAACTCTTGACTCCAACTCTTTTTTGAGGGCAACAAGGTCAGTTAAATTTGCTCTTGTAAGCGACCTGCTGCCTATTTTGTAACTTTGACCGCCAACGGCAATAGCCTTAATAGCATCGTTAATATATCGCAGCATTTGTTCATCGGAAATACTGTTTTCCTCAAACACTTCTTTTATTTCACTCATTTGTTAGCCACCCTTCATTTACATTTATCCAATTATTTTCATTATTGCTTTGCGGCGCAGGCTTTGTTTCTTGCGGCATTTCCAAAGTGTCAAGGTGTAAAGTTCTTACTCCCTTAATATCTGCCGCCGCCATTGCATATTTTTCGCAGTCGCCGTAATGGTTGTCAGCGTGAGACTTTTTCAACTCCCACTGTTCTGTAACTCTGCCGCCTGCGGTTTTAACCTTGATTTTATGCTCGGCCGTGACTTGTTCGGCATAGTTGCGGTCGCAGTTTTTATATACCATCCAAGAGCCTCGACCGTTAGGCTTATTCATTCGTGAATATATCATATCCATATATTTTCCGCCGTCTACAATAACAAGCTGCATACCATTAGCCATACTTGTTGAACGATTAATTTTGCTAATCTTAAAGTGCGACATAAGCGGATGTGATGAGCCTTTCACCGGGTAAGCCCAATCTGAATTGCAGGCGCAGAAATCATATACTGCATCGGTGTTATCACCGGAGTCAATCAGCGCTATTTGGACGATTCGCCGCTCACCCGATTCTGTTAGATATTCACGATTCATTATTTCTTCCAAGTCATTGAAGCTTAAAGCTTGACCGTGAGCTATGTTTTGCGAGGTAATATAGTCGCCAAAGGCTCGAATGGTCCAATAAAGCGAGCTTTCCTGCACGTCAACGCCGGCGGTGAGGAGCTTGCACCAATCAGGAACGATAAATTCTTCAAGTTCGGTTTGTCTTTCAAGAACCAAATCGGCATTTGTTTTTACTTTTGTATCTTCCCAAGGCTCTGCAAGCCAAGAGTTTACAAAGTTTTGGAAGGCTTCGCTATCATCTTTTGTAAGCAAAAACTCTTTTGCTATTTCCGAAAAGCGGACAAAAGGCGAATAAAGAGTGTTCATCCAAAACGCAATGTTTTTTGGAAATTCCGTTTTCTTTTCGATTGCTTTCCATTTTCCTGCTCTAAGCATTTGTTGCTTATGCGCATCGGTTATAACAGAGCCACATTCCTGACATACATAAAACGCACGTTCGGCTCTGTCTACAAGCGGAATGCTTTTATCATCGCTCCATTTTATTTGGCTGAATTTCAGCTCAATTAATTTGCCGCAATGAGGGCAGGGGACGAAATAATGCCTTTCCTCGTCAGCCTTTTCGAGTTCTTGCCAGATATGCCCGGTTTTTAATGTTGGCGTTGAGGTTACAAAAATTTTTCTGTCGGGAAAAGTCTTTGTTCGCTCGGTTGCAAGCTTAATCGGGTCTGCTTCTTTTTTTGCTCTCGCCGGATATTTATCAACCTCATCGAGAAAAAGAAACTTGATAGGCTTTGAGGATATGCCTGTCGGTGAATTTGCACCTGTAAGGCTTAAGTACATATTATCAAATTGCAATTCGAGCAATTCAGAATCATTATCTTTAAAATGTTTTTCGAGTTGAGGCGAAATTCTAAGCATTGGTTGTAATCTGTTTTCAGAAACAGAACGAGCCAAATCCTCGGTTGGATAAACAATCATTGACGGAGCAGCATTCTGCGCAACAACGTAGCCTATCATATTATGTAGAGCTTCAGTACCGCCGACCTGTGTAGGCTTGACGAAAATAATCTTTTCCGTAGTCGGTACGTTAAATTCATTCATAATTCCTATAAGATAAGGGGTTATCGAATTGTGCCATGGTCCGGGCATTGCCGCCGTCTTTGAATCAAGCACTCTATATTTTTCCGCCCACTGCGAAACGGCTAATTCCTCAGGCGGTAGAAGCTCTTCAAGGCATTCTTTTATATATGATGATGTTTTATATTTTGAAATTTTTCTTTTTCTCATTTGTTATCCGAATATGATGCAACGACAAAACTTGTCAGTTGGTTCTTAATATCCTTATCAATTTCAGCTTCTATGGTACGAATTTGCAAAGGGTCAATATATCCGTTAAGCTGAGCAGCTATTCTCGGTGAAATACCGAGGGCAAACTTTTTAAACACATTAAAAAAACGGTGATAATCTTGTTCAACATTTGTCTTGTCAAGATATTCACCGTCTGCTATTTTTGCTTTGATTTTGTGTAGCTCAATTTGACTGTTTTTAAGTTCAATATCGCTTTTAAGTTTTGCTTTTTGCAATTCAAGCATATCTTCGCTCTTCTTTCCACTTTTGGAAACCGTTTCTCGAAGATATGTAACATAATTTCGCACCGTTGAAGTCAACTCATATTGATTGCCGTCGGGTGTTTTTGTTGCTGTGATAACACCATCCTTAGTAAGCTGTTGTATTCTTCTTTTCGTCAAGCCTAAAAGGTCGGCAATTTCTTCGGTGGTTTTGTAGCCTTGCTTTTTTCGTGCCACGAAATTGCCTCCTTAATTTTGATTATTTATTTTGTTAGCTTGGCTTGTTAAATTTAAAGTCTTTTATTTAGCATTTTTAACTTAGAATTTACTAATGCGAAGCGAAATGGCTTTTTCAAAAAAATTTCAAATCCGTTTTTTCTTCGCGCCTTCCTCGACCCGCATACCCCACCGCCACAGGAAGTACCTACAGCACATAAAAGGTGAGGCTGCGGATTGAATAGCAGTATCGACGGCTCTGTATTATAATTCCTACTCGGTTAGAGTAGCCGTCATACTGCCTTATGCATACAAGCGTGGTGCAGCTCGAGGTATGACCTTGCTTGTAATAAACATAAAGACCGTTGCTCAGCACAACGGTCCTTCAAAGGAGAAAGAAGCTTATCTACTCAATAAGCTACAATATAACTTTAGCACATATATATCTACATTTGTCTACAGACTTTCAGAAATATAATCGTCAATGATTTTTCCGAGGTTGTTTATAATAGCTGCGACTCGTTCAAAAGGTATATGTTCTTCCTCAAGTAATCCGATTAAACTTTTTAAATATTTCTTTTGGCAATCAGGATAAGTGTTGTCCTCTGTGATTGATTTAATCATCCTGTCATATTTTACAACGTCAGCGATTTTTTGATATACCGTTTCATTAAATGAATTAATAATTAGTTGATACAATCTATTTTCCATTTTTCAACTTAGAATATTCATTGATGTAATCTGTAAACATTTTACAAAGCGGCTCAAATATGCTTGTTGCTGTTGAGGAAGGTATATCGTTATTTTGCATTATGTTGGTATAATTAATTAAAGTAGTGCCGAGCAGACTTGTTAATTCATCATCTGATTTTTTCATCTGCTTATAATTAAAAATTAAATTTTCATATCCTTTTTGAGAAGCGGTATATGCCATTTTTGAAAAGCTTTTTTTATTTTTCATTATCAGTCACCTTTGCAATAATATCCCTTGTATCAATTATCGAATATTTTTCTTTGTCGGCAGCGATTTCGGTACCGGCATAATGCTGTGCAATGATTCTGTCTCCGACGTTAAAACCGTCAGCATTTGCTTCATCGCTTACTGCTGCTATCGTAAATATCTCAGGTCTTTCCTGCGCCGATGCAACAAGGAGTATGCCTGCTGCTGTTTTGTCTGTCTTTGAATCGGGTATTGCTATAACCCTTTTACCTATTGGTTTAATTTTCATTTTGTTTCACCTCATAATATTTATTGATTGTCTCCATTGCTTTATTATCGTCAATTAACATTCCTATTGCATCAGCCAAATGGGTATCGACAGAGCTTAGGCTTGCCCAATACATTTTCTTGCAGATTTCCTTTCCTGATAAGCCGTCTATGTATTTGTATTCCAATACAAGGCGCTTAATCGATTCCTCGGGCAGATGATTTATCACTGCGATAATATCTGCTAAAGATTTATATTTTTCTGCTCGTTGTGCTTCGATATTTTCAATAATATCTTCTTTGCGAAACAAATATGCCGCCGAGCCTTGACTGATAGATGAAGATTTGGGAGTTGATGAGTATGTAACACCGTTAAGCGGCTCTTTTTCGTCTTCCTTTAAATTATTCAATCTTTCGGTAAGCTGCTGTATTCTGCGTTTTGAAATCACGTATCTCGACAAATAGTTTCGTACTCTTTGCCGTTTTGCTTTTTCCTCGATGCTATACATCTCATTACTCCTTTTCTTTACTAAATTGATTCTTTGAAATAAAATGCTTTGGCTTTCAGATGCTTTATCATTCCAAGCTTTAATGTTTTATCATCCCAATCGCATACCGTAACGCCTCGCCGGGTAAGTTCTTGAAGAATGTTATTCATTCCGCCGACAAGTTCTTCAACGGATGCGCCGGCAAGTTCGTTTACAGCCTGTTTATTTTTCCTTTTTTGAAATTGATTTTTTCTCTTTGACATATTTAATCTCCTGTTTGCAAAAATCATATTTATATAGCAAATCATTATACTTTGCCTGAAGCTGGACTATTTTTTCAATATATCTTTTCATTTTTTGCATCAACTTACAATTATCTTTAAGTCGGCACTGATTGCATACTGCTATGGTAATATCGCAAGTGCTGTTTATCTTTTTACTGATTTTGTCACCTTTGTAGGAATAAAGATAAAAGCAGGTATGATAATAGGCAAAACAGAGACTATAAAAGAAAAGTTTTATGTAAAGTTTAATCATCTTTTATTTCCTCTCCTTTTAATGCTTGACCACACTTAGGACAATAGTCGTATATTTCGTCACATTCGTAATCGCCTACAACCGCTTTACAGCAAGGACAAATATAATAACTATCAATTTGATATTCGCCTGTTTGGTCCATTCCTCGATTTATCGTTTGCGTTTTTGCCACTCTTGGTATCTGCTTTTCAAGAGCAGAAATCGCTAATGTTTCTGCCTGCTGAATTTTATCGGAAATTCCTAATTGTTCTTTTCTTCTAACAAAATAGTCTAATGCTTCTTGTGTTGTCATTCTTCTACCTCACTCCTCTCTAATATTTAACATCTTTGTGACCAAAATACAGCCACCACCGTTTTACATTGCCATTTATCGCTGTTACCTTTAATTCTTTAATTTTTTTGTTATTACTTTGATAAGTTTTAATCTGTTCTTTTACTAAGGTATCGCTCTTTAGTTCAGGGTAAATAGAAACTAACTGTATATAGCTATCAGGCTTTACCTCTGTAAAAACATCTTTTTCGTGTTGTTGATAGGCTGTTATTGCGGTTTCAATTTGCTGTTCAATTTTTGCATTTTCCTGTTCATACATTGCAATCTTTTCGTTAATAACGCTCAAATTCGAAACTTGAACAGCTAAAGAAATCGCTACAATAACACCAATAACAAGTGGTATTGAGCCTAAAAAAATGCCAAATATTCCGTCACAATCACAATTTGCATCTATAAACCACGAAGCAACACACCATATTAACAAAAACACTAAAATAACAATAATCATTTAATATCACTCCAATCTATTGCCTGTCCGCATTTATAACAGCAATCGTATATCCTACTTATAAGTTCGTTACAACAATGGCAACGATAAACCGTTGTGCCTTTTCCAAAAAAAACCATTGCCTACTTTGATTTTGGGAACTTCGACTTTGTGAGCTGTTGGCTTTTTCGGTATCTGCTTTTCTAAAGATTTTTTTATAGTCTGCAAATCTTCTTGAGTTGTTGGTATACTATCGTTGTTACACTCTAAGCAATAGTCTATACTTTCAATAATTTCTTGCGCTGTCATTCTGCCACCTCAATCAATATGTATTTGCCTGCTTTGGTTTTATAAGGCTCACTTGTTTGGCAAAAAGTAACAGAATAATAGAGAGGACAAGGTTCATATTTACCAAAGCACCTACCGTTATGTTTCGCTTCCCACTTCCTGCAAAATTTCTCGTTAGTCATAGCCCTAAACTTACGCTTTTTCTTTGGCTTTTCGAGTTCTGCAACTTGCTGTTTTAATTTGCTGTTCTCTTGTTTTAATTCCGTTATTTTATCTATTGCTTTAATAGATAAATCACATACCTTGTCGACAAGGTTATATATACGCTCTCTATCTGTCATTTTTTACCTCCTTGATTCCAAAAACCACATATCCGTCTTTAAGACCCCAACCGTTAAGAACATAAGTTATTTCATATACTTTGTAGGTTATAGGGTGCTTTACGAATGGGTCGCTTGGCTCATAAGGTTGAAAAACAACCCTGTCACCTTTTTGATAACCTCGGTCATTTTCTCGAATTTCAAATCTCTTATCTCCTGATAAAACATCATCACAGAAATTCAAAAGAAGTTTGATTTTATGCGTTTTCATTTTTCATCACCTCTGACACTCTTCTTTCCATTTGGAAACAATGCAATTATTGCATTGAAACTCATTACAGTAATCGCATAGATTTACATCATCATTAAATGCAGCGGCAAATATCTTTTTAAAATTTGGAATATCAATTGTTCTTTCGGGTGCTAACAATTTAAGAACCTTTTTCAAGTATCCTGTTGCGTTAAAATCGCCGAAAATATCCGCTTTTCCGACCTGCTCCTTTGTTTCTGAATCAAGTACACCGACAATAACGCAAGTACCGCTATCATCACTCACAAATTTAGGTTCGGTCTGTTCAGTTACATTTCCATTATTGTCAGCCATTCTACGACCCAAATAGAGATTGCCTTTTTCTAAAAATATCATCAAATCACCTCATTTCAGATATTCAGGTGTTTCAAGCCTTATTTTTTCTTTATTCAATTAAATCACTCCACATCTTACTATTTCTTTTGTTTTTGGCTTGTTCTTCCCAAGTCGCCCAACGGCAATTAGACGGCTCATAATTTCCATTTACATCTATACGCTCAATAGTGAGGTTGTCGTCATATCCGTTCACTTTTGCCCAAGACCAAAAGGCTGTGAAACTGTTTTTCCATTCGTCGCAAATTGTTATACCTCTGCCGCCGTAATCTATGTACCAATCGCAATATTCGTTATAGCAGCGTCTTTTCATGTCGAGCCAAACACGGTATATTCTCGTTTTGCTCATCCCGTGCCTTTCTGTTTTGGTGTGACCGCAAGAGGTTATTGTTCCCCTTAGTAAAGACTTATAAGACACTTCAACTTTTTGGCCGCAAGAACATTTGCAAAGGCATTTGTCCTCGTTCTGTTTGATAACAAGCAATTTGCCAAATGTTTTTCCTTTAAGATTTTTGAATTTCATTTAGTCCAATGATACCTAAACAACATATTTTCTATGACTGCTTTTAACATTTTCTTTTTCGCTTCTTGCATATATGGTAGTTGTTTTCAAATCTTCGTGTCCTAATAATTGACTGATTTCTTCCAATGGCATGCCTCTGTTAAGTGCTGTAGTCGCCATTGTTCGTCTAAATCTATGTGGATGACAATCTTCCACTTGCGCTTGCTTACCTAAATTTCTTATGAGCGTTTCAACTCCGCTTTTTTCCAAACGGTTGTACGGACTTTTTCCTGTCACGAATAAAGCAGGGTTGTTGTCTTTTCTCACATTAAGATATTCGGTTAATGCAAGTTTACACTTTGCATTTAGAAAGACCGTTCTTTCTTTTGAGCCTTTACCGAAAACAAGACATTCATCATTTGATATGTCTTTTTTATTGGTGTTTACTAATTCAGACACTCTTGCACCTGTCGAGTAAAGGAACTCGACTATTGCCGTATCTCGTTTTTTTGCAAATTCCGATTTATTATCGTTTGCCGCTCGCCGTATCTTTTCGAGTTCAACCTCACTAAAAGGCTTTTTAATGCGCTTTTCTTTCTTAATTGGCTTAATTCCTATTACAGGAGATTTGTTGATATAGTCTTCTGCCGTTAGCCAATTAAAGAAACTTTTTAACACTCTCAATTCATTATCAAGCGATACTTTGGATATTCCCTTATCCATTCTTACCGCAAGATAATATCTTATTGAATTTGCTTCTATTCTTTCAAGCGGAACGGTAACAACGCTGAAAAACTGTTTTAAAATTGTCGTATAGTATCTTAATGAATTGTCACTCAGTCCCTCTATCTTTTTTGCAACGAAAAAGCCTTGTATTGCTTGTTGGTCTTTGTTTATTTCCGTTGATAGTGAATGTTCTGCTAATGTAACATCATATTGATACAATGCTTTCGCCAATTCGCTCTCTAATTTTTGAAGTTGCTCTATGGTTAATACGCTTGCCATTTTGTTTGCAATATTTCTAATGATTTCTTCTTTATAGTTCATAAAACCACCTACTTTTTCAGGCAATCTTTAAACCTTGAATACTGCATAATGTAGGCAGGTGTTTCCCAACGGCCCCAAGTTTCCAACGATAAAGCATTTTGATGTAAAACTATTGCTGGAATACCTGCAAGACTCAATTGCAGATAGGTCATTACAACGCATCTCTCATCAATATCACTGCAAAGCACAAATAAGTTTCTTGCTATGTTGAAATGGTATTGATAATACAGAATATCAGCGACAGCTAAAATCATTCCGCCTGCGCCACAAGTCGGCTCATTTAAAGTAATGATTTTATCCTGCTCAATATATTCATTAATCATATTTTTGTCGATTGTCATTTCGGCACACACCTTCGATACACCATAAGGTGTAAAAAACTGTCCTGCCTTGCTGTTGCTTGTATCTGATTTCATAAACAGTTCGCCTAAATAATCATTAAAGCCGATATGCTCATTTGTTTGATTAGTCAACAAAATATAAATTTTGGTAAAGATTTGAACAATTAGTTTTTGCATATCTTTATCGTACTTGTTTATAATTCTCAAATACTCCTGCTCTCGTTTTTCAGCCTTTGAAATGTCAAATTGATTTGATATTGCTATCGCACTGCATTTGAAAACATCAGCCAAAAATTCGTGTCTGCCTACCCTATAAGTTCCTTTATCCAACTCTTTTATTATTTCATCAACAGTTAGTATGTTCTTAAATTCCGTACCTTGATTGTATTCTTCGTTAGATACTTTTGATAAAGGGCAATGGTAAAGCTGCTGGAGAGTTTCTTTCTGCGATTCTTTTGTTGTTTTTAAATTATCCGGCATATTTAACCTCCTTATATTTTATAATCAAGTTTTAATATTCAATCTTTCTTTCAATAGCTTCAGCTACTTCTTTTCTGCTGCAGAAAATCATATCGCAAGTGGCGCAATCGTATTTATATTGTTTGCACCATTTATAACGCAATAGCCGAAACCATTCGTAATCGGTACAAATACTACACACATCATATTTTGTTAATTTTTTCATTACCAATTTATAGTTTTGTTCAATTCTCGAATTTGGTCATTTTCGGTTTTTTGAAGATAGATTGCAGTAGTGTTTATGTTAGAGTGGCCAAGCAGATTTGAAAGAAGAACTATATCATTATCCTTGTTGCTTTTAAGAAAGTTAATTGCAAAAAAATGTCTAAAAGAATGAGCGTGCATAACTTTTATATCAATATTGTATAATTGTCCAAAACGCCTTAAGCAGGATGCAATTCCTCTTGTAGTCATTGCTTGTTTGTCTTTTTGACTACTCTCACAAAGATAAATAGTATCCGGCTTATCTTTGTAAAATTCAATAACCTCTTCGCATAGTGATTTAGGTAAATAAACTTTTCGGCTTTTTCCTTTGTTATAAATAATTGAATACTGTTGCTCAAAATCATCAATTTTTATTTGAATCAATTCTGAAACACGCACACCGGTCATACCGAGCACTTTTATGATGAAATACCATTTCATATTGTTATCGTCTTTCAAGCACTGTAACAGTTTGTTATACTGACGAAGTGATATTACATTGTCAACGGCAAGCTTCTTTTGTGATTTATACTGCTTCACCTTACATTCAGGCATATTTACAAAGTCACAATAACTGTTTATTCCGGCAAGTTTTACATTTGCTGTCTTAAATGAACAACCATATTCATCTGTAATCATTCTTCGCTTAAAATCAATCATATTAGCTTTTGTCAGTTTGTTATATTTTTGGAAAAATAGTTTAACTGAATACATATACGAATCTATGGTATTAGCACTTTTTTCATTTTCATATAACCACAGCTCATATTTTTTACATTTTGGTGGGACCATTTTTTCTCCTTTGTTTTCAGCTGTTCGGAAATTCCAAACGGTTGCCCGATGCCTGCCCTGCTTAGGTAAGAAACAAAAATTTCAGAGGTTAATTGTTTGTAAAATCCTTTTTGTATTACCTTCGCAGATGCAGCACATCGCTTTTGTTTATATGTTTTCTATATTTTTCGCAGTTGACTGCAAAACGCCGATTATTGCCGGCTTAAGCTTGCCGACAGTCTCGGTATCGGTTTGAGAAAGCTTGGAAAGCAGCTCAACAAGTGTATTGCTTGTGTCTTGAAATTCGTCGAAATAGACCTTAAGCATTGTGACCTGAGGATTAGCGCCGGTAACCTTTGCTTTTCGCTTGGCTTCATCAAGCTTAGCTTCAATTGAAGTCTTTTGCCTTTGTAGCTTTTCGTTTTCCTGCTGCAAGGAATTGATTTTATCGGCGCTTTTCTTTTCAGCTTCGTTGACAGCACTTTCGATTTTTTGGTTAACGCTGGCTTTTTCCTTTTTAAGTTTTTCTTTATATTTCTGCTCAATTTCAGAAACCTGCTTTTTTATTTCCTCTTCATCAACAACTTTGGTTGTCGTTTCTGCTTCTTTTTGAGCGTTTGTCAATTCTTCGGTAAGTTCTTCGATTTTTGCTTTAAGTTCCTCATTCTCTTTGCTTACCGTTTCATCAGGAATAACTTCCTTTGGTGACTGCGAAAGTTCCTCAAGCTGAAAAGTCAACTGTTCATTTTGCTTTTTATATTCGTCAACCTTTTCTTTAAGCTCTCTTACCGACAAACTTTCAACATTTTCTTCAGCGATAAATTCTTCACGCTCGTAAGAATCAATTTGGGAAATGAGTTCGAGCTTGGTGATACCGAGGGAAGAGTTTTCTTCGAGGTACTTCGGGCCGAGCTTTTCATATGTAGAAATATACGAGTAAGCCTGTCGCTGTTTTATGCCGACTTTCTTCTCGGCATATTCTTCAAAAGTTTCAAAACCGAGTTGAAGATAAAGCCGTTCGTCCCTCATTGTTTTGAGGTCTCGGCAAATTTCGAGTAATGTGCTCTGCAAAACTTGTCCGTTTGCCATAATTCTTGCGTGAATTATATTAGCTTTTTCTGTTAATGTTAATTCGTTCATTATGCTACCTCTCTTTGTTTTATAAACTTATGTTTTTTCAAATTTCTCTTATATACCTGCTGCCACTTTTCGATAAAGGCTTTAACATCATCAGGCGGCGAAGCGTTAAACTTCATTCTTGACTGTACAAGGTTGCCGTTAGTGTTTACCTCAATAGTGCAGTAAGGCTTATCGAGTTCATCATTTTTACGAAGGCAAAACAAATATGTTTCACCTTTCATATATGGCTTGGTATATCTTTCGCCACCTACGCAAATATCTTGAATTTGCCCTTCAATGATAATTTCCTCTTTGTTTTGAAACGGTCTGACTGTGAAATTATCATCTGAATAAACAAAATTCTTATTAAGAAAAGGGAGTAAGTTTTGCTTTAAATTATCTCGCATTTCCTTTTCGGCTTTTTCGTTAGCAATCGCAGTCATTCGTATGTCATATTTCATAAGCTCGTCATGCTTTTGCTTGAAATATCTTGGAAAAGCTGTTTTTGTTGTAATGTCAAAATTATATTTTTTAAGCCACGAGATATAGTCGCAATAGCTTGAGTAATGAACATCTTTATTGATTAAATACTCAAAGACTTTTTTAGCCGAGTATTTTAAAATCAATTCTTTCAAATCATCGTAAGCATTTTCATAAAAAATGTTGTCATTTGCCCATTTCAACGATTTGTCAGTTATATCAACATTGAATTTTTTGAGCCTTGCAATTTCCTGTGGTGAAATTAAATCTTGATTGTTTTTTATAGCTCTTAACTCATTTTTGTTTTTAACTCCAAAAAAAGTTTTAGTATCTTTAGCTCTGTAGTTTAATTTGCCAAAGCCTTTATAAAAAGTTTCTTTTATAATCGGAGCAAAGCCCTCTTTCATCAGTTTTTCACATAGCACCGGATGCTTACAATAGAAATTCAAGTATCTGTGTAGGTCATAGCAATACAACAAATTCGGCTCGTTACAAAAATTTTCAAATTGTGAATACTTAAACAGAGGACTTTTTTCAACATATTCAGCACCATAAATGTGAGTATCTATTTCCCATTGCTCGGTGTATTTGTTGTGCAATCCACTATAGTAAGCATAATAGCCACAATATCCTCGTGGATATGATAAGCTTTTTGGTATTGCTGACATTTCATAAAAATCTATAGTATTGTTAGATTTACCGTAATAGTCATAGGTTGAAGCGTACCCATAGCTATTATCACTTCTTTTAAACGACCGAACCTCACCGGGACGAAAATAAATTCTGTAATGCTCTGAATACTTTGTTGTTACATTTTCATAATCACAACTATAGTCACGCAATAGACAAAATGTCCTAAGTAACACAGTATCGTCACGAAGCTTTTGATAAACGCCGACATATCCAAATTCAACCATTCTGCTCCTACCTCTGCCGGCATCTTTTACAGTCACACTTTTGTGACATAAAGGACAGATTGTTTTTGTATTATGTGGCATACCGGAATGATCAGTGTAGCCCTCCGAGACTAACAAGCCCTCAAAGTATCTGTTGTCAATCTCAAAACGCTTTTGGCAGCAAGTACAATACATCGTCCTGACCGGCTTTTTACATTCTTTAAACAAATAGCCTTCATTTAGAAACAAATCGTTGTCTACCTGCTGCTTGAATTTTTGCGTTAACGGTCGGGTCATTTTGAATAATTTATCTTTATCGAGCATTTGGACCACCTCATAACGCATCAAACAGATTTACTTTTTCCGTTGCATTCGACTGCAATTCTTCAAAGCCGTAATATTCACAAACCCACTCCCAAAGGTCTTCATCGTCACCACCGACAAAAGAACCTGCACCCTGAATTTGAGTATTTCCGTTTTCTTTTGCGTGATTATAAATATTAATGATGCAGCCTTGAAGAGTTTTGCTCTTTTCAAGAAGCTTCTTAGCGTTGGCATCATTGATAAGCATTGTATCGATAATTCGCTGAACCACCTTGCTTGTGATATAGGTGTTGTTGATTTTCTCGGCTTCCTTATCAATCTTGTCGATAGCCTGTCTTATTAATTCCGTCATATTACTTGCCCTCGCTTTCTTTTCTTAATGCCAAAAGAATTTTCGCAAGTTCATTAACCATAGTATCAGGAATTAAAGATTTTGAACCTAAAATCAACGCTGAAAGATTCAAACCTGTTTTGACGGCAAATACATTATTGCCGTTGCGCTGTTCAGCTCGCCAATACACTTCAATATCATCGTCGTAAATCGGTGTCAGATAATATGCGTTAATGAAATCAATTTCGTTTCCGAAAAGAACCGGCACATATGTAACGCCGTTAATGCAAAGAGAAACTGTGCTGAGATTGCAAACTTCATCTTCGGCTGTGCAATCTGAATATAGCGTGTTTTCATCTGTTATATTTTCATAAATAAACATTGTTTCGTCAGCTTTTTTATTGCTGAGGTCGGCAACACTTATCAAGTATTCTTCATTGTAAATCGGGTGACCATATAAAGGATATACGGCTAAACCGTCGCCGAGTAGTTGATATTCGGCTTCACCGTTTACATTGTGCTTGGTGACAATCGTAAATTTGCCGTGTTTTTTGCATATAGCAATAATTTTATTGAATTTCATATTTTTTCTCCTTTGTTTTTGCTTTTTATATTGCTTTGTAAACGATAATCAGCATAATTGCCAATAATATCGCTGATGCAATCATAAAATCGCAAGTAATCTTTTTAAATTCTTCCATTACTTTGTTTCCTTTATGCTGATGCCATGAATATAAAGCATCAGTTTTCTTTTAATTATGTAATCTTTCGTTTTCTTGCCCTTGCAATCTTCAACGATATGCTTATATGAGCCGTCAGCCTGCTGCTCGTCATAAACGAAATCGGCAATATATTTAACAGCTCTTTCGTTTCTGTTTTCGCCCTGCTGTTTTTCAATGAGCAAAAACGGCACTTGAAATTGAAGATCTTTAATAGCGCCTATTCGTTCAAGAATTTTTAACTGCTCAAGCCTATTTGACTCTGCTAAGCTGTCTCGTGTAATACCGTCAATAGTGATTTTTTGATTGCCGTATTTGTTGCGCTTAGAAGGATGTTGCCCAATATAGTCCTGATATTGCTCTTCGGTCCAATGTAAGCTCATATTTTGCAATAAAGCTGATGTGCTTTTTGGCTTACAAAAGCTTCAAAGCCGACAATCACCTTAATATCGGATATTCTTACACGGTATTCACAATGTGGTGCTAATTCAGAGCGTATTCTTGCAACTTCAACGATTTGCTTTTCTTTACTGCTTATTGATTTTTCAATTCCTAATAAGCTTAGCGCTTTGCCATAAAGGGATTCGAGTTGTTCTGTACCAATACCCTCAATAAGCATTACCTTTGTGCCTGTGTGTAAGCAGGCATCTGCTTCTGCAAATTTCATACTTATGAAATCATCCTTTCTTGTTTTATCATTGTATAAGACTGATATTGATATGGTTGTCCGTCATTAGGGTTGATGTAATAGCCGTTTTCAACCGTATCTTTAACTATTACATATCCTTTGTTAGCTTTAGGTTCACACTTCCAACCTGAACGCTTTAAGCGACGGTGGCGCACAATAGGTTGAACGAGATTTCTCGAGCAGCGGACAAGACCTCGTTTGTGCTCTTCCACACCCTCAGAGTTCATAACAGTAGTACCTCTTGCAAAGTATGAACCGATAGTGTGACTCGGTCTGTCGTCGAGAAATTCAATTTTTGGTGTACCGTATTTCCATTTCGGAAAATCTTTGATATTTATTCCGTCGGCGCTGTTACAAATAATATGAAAGTGAGGTCTAACCCCCTCAAATTGAAAAGCGTACATATATTTCAGTTCGGCATTTTGCGAACGATAATAATTGCGAAGCTTTGCTCGATAATATTTCCAAATGTTTTTGCATTTTTGAATAATCTCATCATTTTCACCCTCAGGCAGTCGCCCCCTGCCAAAAGTGTAAGTTACAAAAATATCACCTTCGGTAAAATTCGTGTTAGCGAGCGCATCATAGTATCGCTGTAATCGTCTGTCATTGCATCGTTGCTGATGAACAGTCAATTCGCCTTTTTTATTTGTTTTGTTATAAACGACTTTTCCTTTGCTATTCCAGCGAGCTGCAAAGTATTTATAAGTCATAATGCAATTGCCGCAGTCATACTCGACCTTTAGCCACGGCATATATATCACCTCCCGGTATTGAGGTGTGAGAAAAAAAGAAGCAAAAAAAGAGATTGAATGTGGAAAAGTGGAAAATTCTTAACGTTCGGAATATGGAAAAACAGGTTTTCCACATTCCTCGCTAAATTTCCCACTTTACGCACATTTCTACTACTACGAAAAGCAGACCTCGTTGTTGGTTGTTGAGATAGAAAAGATATATATTTTTGAAATCTGAAATTATCCTAAAAATATTACTTCTAATCAAGAGGTCAAAGAGAGCCGAAACTCTCTTGTTTAGTTGACTTTTTCTGCTTTTTGTGATAATATAATTAATAGGTTTTGGTGGTAATTAACGTTATCACTTTTAAGGGCTTTGGCTTTTGGCTGAAGCTCTTATTTTTTTGTTTTCACACCACTATAAAATTTGCTGCAACCGACAACATTTCCCAAGTCGTCAACAAATACCTCTTTAACATCATTACAACGACGTTCTTTTGAATTTTTATTATTGCAAAGTTGGCAGAGTGAGTATTCATATCTTGTTTGTTTGAGAATGTCGTCGAGCATTACAGATTTATAAACTTCATCAAACTGCTTTTGCTTGACTGCCTGCTGCAACTGTCTTTGCTTTCTTTCGCACGCTTTGGCTTCGGCTTTTGCGTGCTTTTCCTTTTTCCGCTCAATATATCCGCTAATTGCAAAAGCGGCGAGAACGAAACCGACAATTATGCAGAAATTTATTATTCTGACTTGAATATATGTAAGTTTTAACATTATTAACAAATTAAGCACCCTTCTTTACTGCAAGAAATTCGTTCATTTCGTCTTCGGTTATGCCGAGAAATTCAAGAACACCTTTTTTTGAAATTTTATAAATTTTTTTGTTATTCCCCGACGTTATGCATCTGCCAAAAGAGAACGTACCGTTATCTATTGCCTCACGTATTTGCTCAGGGTTACTGCTTAACAAAATCGCCGTATCTTTAACTGACAAAACAAGTTTGTTTTCACGTGATACCATTTTCCTTCTCCTTTCCTTTACCAACCTTTAGCGGAACAGCAGAGCGCTGTCGCAATAAATTTATATACGGAGTTTCAAATTACGGCAAAAAAGTTTAATTTGTCTGACAGCAAGGACATAAAAAATTACAAAAGGGTAGATTTATTCACATTTTAAGGGGAGAACGTCCTTATCCCTGCTGCTCCGTTAAAGATTGGTAGAATGTTAAATATTGATAATACCCTTTCAGCTTGTTATAATCAGCTTGAAAGGAGGTACTGTTATGTGGAAATACGAAATTCCTATCGGTTTGTTATATATAAAAAACTCAAAAATAAACTCACACGCTCCTTTCGTTTATTACTCGAAAGCTACACGTTTTGTGTAGTTTCGTTGTAAAAAAAAGTAGATATATCAACGCCGAAATATTTAGCTAATGCAATTTTAGCTTCATCCCTCGGAACTCTTATACCTAATTCATAATTTGAAATTGCCGAAACTGTAAGGTTAGTTCCATTTGCTACATCACTACGTTTAAGATTATTTTGAATACGAAGATTATATATTCTTTCGCCTATAATCTTAGCTTTGTTTTCGGTTTTAGATTTTGAATTCATTGTAACACCTCCCTACACATACTGTGTAGCATATTCAATATAGCACACTTTCATTTCTTTGTCAACACATTTTGTGTATTTTATTCTTGATTTTTTACACGCTCCGTGTTAGAATGTAATTAACCTAAACGAAAGCAGGTACAATTATGTTTAATGAGGTATTAATAAATTTGAGAAAAAGCCAAGGCTTAACTCAAAAGGAATTAGCTGACAAAATAGGTTTATCAGCCAGTGCGATAGGAAATTATGAACAAGGCACAAGAATGCCTGATTATGAAACTTTAGAAATCATAGCAGATTATTTTAATGTTCCTCTTGATTCTCTTTTTGGTAAACAAACCGACCCTAAATCGTTTATATCGGATGATGTTTTAAAATTTGCGTTATTTGGTGGAAGTCAAGAAATAACCGATGAGCAACTTAATGAGGTTAAGAATTTTGCCAAATTCATAAAGGAGCGTGACAAGGATTGAATGAAGACCTTTACGAATTTGCAGAACAACTAAACATTAAAATATTATCGTTCAATTTACCAAATTGTGAATCTTTATCTATTTGCGATGGCAACGATTATTATATAGGTATTGATGATAAACAAATTGATAATTCTGCAAATGAAAGAGTGCATATCGCCCACGAACTCGGTCATTGCGAGACAGGTGCTTTTTATAATGAATTTTCACCTGTTGACACAACAAGGAAATGCGAAGAAGTCGCCGAACGTTGGGCAATAAGAAAACTTATTGACAAAAACAAGTTTTTAGGTATGTTAGAATTAGGTTATGATATTTGGGAATTAGCCGAATATTTTAATGTAACTGAAGACTATATTAAGAAAGCATATAAATTATACTTTGAAATTAAGCCTGTAATGTAAAAGAGGAGTTAATATGGGAATATTATCCAATATCTTAAAATTTATTTCTGATAATTTAAATACTTCGAGTGAAAATTCAAGATATAAAAGCCCAAGTGGTGGATATATGAATTATGCTGTGTTTTCTGTAAAAGGTGTCAACTCTGCAACCAATCGTAAGAAGGCATTAAAATTTGAATGTAAAACTGCTGATGTCGCAAAACAATTAGCTATTAATGCCGGCTTAATTAATATTGAAAGCGTTACTGTTATTCCATTTGACCCACCTTCTATAGAGCAAATAGATGCTTGCAGAAAACATTCAAGAAATATACCAATAGGAGCTTGCAAAATAGATGTATCTTTCCTAATGACAAAAGATATAGAAGACGAAAAAGATGCACCTTTAGAATTAATTAAAAAAGCAGACGAATTAGGTGTTAAATTCTCATATCTAACAGGAAAAGAAACACTGCAAAATCTTATTAATGAAAAGCAAAAGGAAACAAAGAATTGAATACAAACAACATTAATCCGATTGCGCATTTCATAATAACCTTTTTAGGAGGCTTTTTCGGACTGCATAAATTTATTGACGGCAAACAATTTTAACAAATAAAAAAGACCTTCCGGCTATTGGCGTAGCCGAAAGGTCAGTAAGTAGGAGTGTGAACAACCTACCTCGCACTTAGATTGTAACACACCCCTGCTTTAATGTCAAACAAAATAAGCAGGGGCATTTTGCGCCCTTTGCAATAATGCCTGCTGCTTTACTTTAATAAGGAGTGGATACAATTTGAGATGTATTAAATGCGGTAAATCAATAGCCGACGATTCTGTTTTCTGCAAATATTGTGGAAAGAAACAAGCTATACAAAAGAAAAAGAAAAGCCGGTCACGTGCCGGGCAAGGCTCGGTAACCTTGCATAAAGCAAGCAAGAAGTATTACGCTCGAATTACCAAAGATAAGAAAAAAGTTGCTTTAGGCTATTTTAAAACGGAAGCAGAGGCTTGGCAGGCTATAGATAAAGCCCTGCTTAACAACAATATTTCAAATAATTACAATTGGACTGTAGAAGAATGTTACAACAAATGGAGTGAACTTCATTTTGAAACACTTACAAAAAACGGAATACAAGGTTATAAAAATGCTTGGCGATATTTTGATGATATTAAAAATTTGAAAATGAGAGATATTAAATCATCTCATCTTCAAAAATGCGTCAACAAGGCGGCAGCATTATATTCTCGTTCTGTTTGCGAAAAAGTTAAAAGCCTTGCAAGTCAGCTTTGTAAATTTGCAATGAAGGAAGATTTAATCAATAAAAATTATGCTGATTTTCTCGAGCTTCCACCAAGTTCTGAAACCGAAACCACACCGTTTACTGAAGATGAACTAAAAATTCTCCATAAAAACGATAATAATGATACGGTGAAAATTATTCTTATTCTCATATATACGGGTTGGCGACCGTCCGAATTATTAAGCCTTGAATTAAAGAATATTGATATCGAAAGTGGTTTTTTCAGAGGCGGCTCAAAGACAAATGCCGGCAAAAATCGTATAGTGCCTATTTCAAATAAAATTGAGCCTTATGTTAAATATTTTTACGATAAGGCTGTTATAAATGAACAAAAATATCTGTTTGTAAATTCCGTTGGCAACAAAATGAATTTAAGTAATTTTAGGAAAAGAATGTTTTACAAAACGTTGATTGAAATAGGTATTCTTGAAAATGAAAAAGATCACCATTTAACGCCGTATTCAACTCGTCATACCTTTGCTACATTATGCGATAAAGCCGGTATTGATGATAATATATTAATTAAGATGATAGGTCATACTTCTAAAAAGACAACCGACCGTTTTTATATACATAAAACTGAAGAAGATATGAAAAGAGCAGTAAACGCAATCTAAGTGTGTAAAAAGTGTGTAAAGCGCCCTAATTTGCTTGATTTTACCACAAATTGCACTTGCTTGGTAAGGATGAGGTCACCGGTTCAAGTCCGGTTATCAGCTCCAAGGACAGAGATGCTCAAACACCTCTGTCTTTTTTTATGCCCAAAAACGAAAAAGGACTTGAACCGGTGACACGTGGCTCCAAATTCATTTATGAATTTGGGAGAAACAGTACAGTGTACTGTTTCGTAGCAAGTGGTTACTTTAAAAGTCCGGTTATCAGCTCCACCATAAAAACCCCGAAAACGCTTGTATTTATGCGCATTTCGGGGCTTTTTCTTTATTATTTACAATTAGACAAAATCCCTTTGAACCCCCTTTACACTCCGCCAAAGTGTGTAAAAAGTGTGTAAAATTGAAATCTTGCGTTTTTATTTTATAAATAACTTATCTTTTTCATATTCCCAAACACAAAGCCAGCCGCTGGGGATACGTGCCCAGAGATTACCCGTTGAAATGAGTTTTGTTTCGAGAACGGAAACGGCAGTTCCCGCTTTAAGATATGCAGCATCATCTTTTTTCTTTGATGTTGCTGATTTTTTTGCATTTTTAGTTATTTCTTTAACTTTTTTCCTTCCTGTTTTAGCCCCTGCGCCTTTATAAATTCCACGAACATTTGTAAGCGAATAGTCACCAAGCGCAATATCAGGAGGATTGGAAAGCACCCTTGTGCTTTTAGGACGAAGAACGCCGTAAAGTGCATAATAGGTATGCTTTACCTTTTGCATTTCTTTTTTATTCCAATTTGAATCGTAAGAATAAAATGTATTAGTATCTCCCTCCCCTGTTGCAATTGCAATATGGCCGTAATTATTTTTCGTTGAAATATCTCCGTTCCACACAACTATATCGCCCTTTTTCGGAATGAAAGAGGGTGTATTTTTTATTTTAGTGAAATTTGCGGTCATAGTTGGGTGTGATGAAAAATCAAGCCAATAATCTCTTGCATTTCCCCACGCACCTGCACGTATGCCGAAAACTTTATAAAGATAAAGCTTAACAAGGTCGACACATTGCACTCCCGCAACGCCGTCGTAATCAACCGCCTTACCGATATATCTTTTAACAAAAGAATCAAACGTCATTGCCGCACCTCTTTTCCAAGTTCATTACTGCGGAAATGCCTGCCGAAACAGACGCAACACCAAGACCGATAAGCGCCGATTTAAGCACCTGCTTTGATGCAGAAAAATCGATTGTCACAATGTTAATTGCCGCATAGCCTATAGCAGTTTGGATAAATGTTCTTAAAGCTCTGTTTAATGTTTGTTTAGTGATTTTCATAATTTTTTGCCTCCCTTTCCAAGTCGTCTATTCTATGATTTATAACCTTAATTTGTTCTTCGATAACGGGCATTCGGCTTGCGAAATTATTATGCTTATCAACCTTTTTTTCAAGCTGTTCAATTCTAAAAGATGTAAGCTTAGATGAGGTTAAAATACCTCCAAATGTGCCTATGACCGTACCGAGCATTGAAACCAAGGAAATCAAAATATCCTTGCTGATAAAAATTATCCTTTCTTTATATTATATTTGGGTGGACTTCGGGTGGCACAGGATATACCTGTTAATTTATCAATATTATACGATTTTTCATCTTTTTCAAGTGACAGTACAAAAAAATTCTCTTTTTAAAAATAATTTTGCAATATACGTTTTATACGAATATTTATTCATTTTTATGTATATTTATAACAATTTTTCTATAACTATTGACATTACAAAATCACTGTGTATAATAGAAAACAATAGAAAATAATTAACGGAGATAATGTATAAAAATGAAACGAATATTCATTGACGGTAAAGACGGAACAACAGGTCTTAAAATTTATCAAAGATTTGAAAACAGAAATGATATTGAGCTTTTACTTATTGACCCCGAAAAGAGAAAAGATGCAAAAGAGCGAGCAAAAATGATAAACGAAAGTGATATTACTTTCCTTTGCCTTCCCGATGCGGCTTCAATTGAGGCGGTTGAGCTTGTTGAAAACGACAAGGTAAAAATCATTGACACCTCAACGGCACACAGAACTCTTTTTGATTGGGCTTACGGCTTTGCGGAACTTTCTGAGGAGTTTAGAAAAAAGATTGAAACAAGCAATCGAATTGCTGTTCCGGGCTGCTATGCAAGCGGATTTAATTCTATAGTTTATCCACTTGTAAAAAGCGGATTTATTTCAAACGACTATGACATTGTTTGCTTTGCAATGAGCGGCTACACAGGCGCAGGCAAAAAAGGCATTGCGCAATATGAGGACAAAAACAGAGATAAGGAGCTTGACTCGCCGAGAATTTATGCACTTACGCAACAGCACAAGCATCTAAAGGAAATGAAGGCAATTTCAAATCTTTCAAAAGAGCCTATTTTCACACCGATTATTTGTGACTATCCGCAAGGTATGCTTGTAAACATTCCTCTTTATACGGATAAGATGAGTAAAAAATATACTAAAGAGGATATTTATGAAATGTTTGCCGAGCATTATGATGGCAGTGACATTGTCAAGGTCAGACCTCTCGGCTACAGCGAGAATATGATTGGTTCAAATAATTTTGCAAACCGTGACGATATGGAAATTGAAATTAACGGAAACGATGACAGAATTATCATCACATCCCGATTTGACAATTTGGGCAAAGGCGCTTCGGGCGCAGCCATTCAATGCCTTAACATTGCAATGGGGATTGATGAAAAAACAGGTCTTAATATAGGAGAATGATAATTATGAAATATATTGACGGCGGAATATGTGCGGCAAAGGGCTTTAAAGCAAGCGGCACATATTGCGGAATAAAAAAGCCTAATGTTGAAAACTTTGACCCAAAAGTCAAGCATAAAAACGACATTTGCCTATTTACAAGTGATGTGCTTTGCAATGCGGCGGCAGTTTATACTCAAAACAAGGTTAAAGGCGCACCTATCCTTGTAACAAAAGCGAACTTGGAAAAAAGCGGAAACAAAGCGATTGCAGTTATCGCTAATTCAAAAAATGCCAACACTTGCAATGCCGACGGTGTTGAAAAGGCGGACAAAATGTGCGAGCTTGTGGCAAACGAGCTTAACATTCCTAAGGAACAGGTTATTGTTGCTTCAACAGGTGTTATAGGTCAGGTGCTTCCGATTGAGCCGATTGAAAAGGCTGTTCCTATTCTTGTAAAAGAGCTTGATTACGGCAAGAACGAGGAAGCTTCGACTGCCATTATGACAACTGATACAATTAAAAAGGAATATGCTGTTGAATTTGAAATCGGCGGTGTTAAGTGCACGCTCGGCGGTATGGCTAAAGGCTCAGGTATGATTCATCCCAATATGGCAACGACGCTCAACTTTATTACAAGTGACTGCGCTGTTTCATCCCATATGCTTCAAAAGGCGCTTAGCGAAATAGTAAAAGTTACATACAATTGCCTTTCGGTTGACGGCGACACCTCAACCAACGATATGGTAAGCCTTATGGCAAATGGGCTTGCAGGAAACGAGGAAATCACCTGTGAGGGCAAAGAATTTGACACGTTTAAAAATGCACTTTATGAAGTTATGGCAAATCTCACAAGAATGCTTGCAAAGGACGGCGAAGGCGCAAGCAAGCTTCTTGAATGTATTTGTGACGGTGCTCCTGACAAGGATACGGCAATTACTGTTGCAAAAAGTGTTGTTTGCTCTTCTCTTTTCAAAGCCGCAATGTTCGGCGAGGACGCTAACTGGGGACGTGTGCTTTGCGCAATCGGATATGCCGACGCAGAATTTGACATTAACAAGGTTGATGTTGATTTAAGAAGCGAATACGGCACGGTTGAGGTTTGCAAAAACGGCTCTGGTATCGAGTTCAGCGAGGAAAAGGCAGCAAAAGTCCTTTCAAGCGACGAAATTTATATTGATATTAATCTTAATCAAGGCAATGAAAACGCAACCGCTTGGGGTTGTGATTTGACTTACGATTACGTAAAGATTAACGGAGATTATCGTACTTGATAAATGTTATTAAAACAGTAGCACTACCAAGTCAAATCACAACACAATCGGGCGAGCAATGCTCGCCCCTACGAAATTAAGAATAAGGATTACATACTATGGATAACAACATTAACAATGCGCAGAAAGCGGAAATAATTGCACACGCTCTGCCGCACATTCAAAAATACAGAAAGAAAACAGTAGTTGTTAAATACGGCGGAAACGCTATGATAAACGACGAATTGAAAGAGGCTGTTATGCGTGACCTCGTGCTTTTAACAACTGTCGGAATTAAAGTTGTGCTTGTTCACGGCGGCGGACCTGCAATTAACAAAACGCTTGAAAAAATGCACATTGAAAGCAAGTTTGAAAACGGACTGAGAGTGACCGACAAGGACACAGTAGACGTTGTTCAAATGGTGCTTGCGGGAAAGGTTAATAAAGACCTCGTTTGCCAAATCGGCAATATGGGCGGTCACGCAATCGGTCTTTCAGGTATGGACGGAAATATGATTAAGTGCAAAGCGCTTGATGACAGTCACGGCTTTGTAGGTGAAATTCAAGAAGTAAACACCGAAGTTATTGAAGAAGTGCTCAACCACAATTTTATTCCTGTTATTTCAACAATCGGATATGACGAAAAAGGCAACTGCTACAACATTAATGCAGATACTGCTGCGGCGGCTGTTGCAGGTGCACTCAAGGCGGAGGCTCTCGTTTCAATGACTGATATAGTCGGCCTTTTAAGAGATAAGGATGACGATTCTACTCTTATTCACAAAGTATATATTTCAGACACACCTGCGCTTATTGCAGAGGGAATAATCAGCGGCGGAATGATACCGAAAATTGATTCAATGACTCAGGCACTCAGGGAAGGTGTAAAAAAAGCATTTATTATCGACGGACGTGTTCCCCACTCTATTCTTATGGAACTTCTTACCGATGAAGGTATGGGAACAATGTTTAGAAGCAGATAAAGAGGTACAATATGGAAACTAAAGAATTAGACAATGATTACGTTGCTCACGCTTACGGCAGATTTAACGTAACATTAAACAACGGCAAAGGCTCAACAATAAGCGATGACAACGGAAAGCAATACATAGATTTCGGTTCCGGAATAGGAGTAACGGCGTTTGGAATTTGCGATGACGAATGGAAAGCGGCGGTTGAAATGCAACTTGACAAGATGCAGCACGTCAGCAATCTTTACTATACAGAGCCTTGTGCAAAGCTTGCAAAAATGCTTTGCGACAAAACAGGTATGAAAAAAGTATTTTTCGGCAATTCGGGAGCAGAAGCAAACGAAGGCGCAATCAAATTTGCAAGAAAATATTCATACGACAAGTACGGCGAGGGCAGAAGCACGATTATTACGCTTGTAAACTCTTTCCACGGCAGAACGATAACAACGCTTGCGGCTACGGGACAGGATAGTTTCCACACTGTATTCGGTCCGTTCACACCCGGCTTTAAATACTGCCCTGCAAATGACATTGAAAAGCTTAACGAAATGGCAACTGATGATGTTTGCGCAATTATGTTTGAGTGCGTTCAAGGCGAAGGCGGCGTAAATAATCTTGACTATAACTTTGTAAAAGCCATTGAAAAGCTTGCAAAAGAAAAGGATATACTTATGGTTGTTGACGAAGTGCAGACGGGCAACGGCAGAACAGGCAGATATTTTGCTTACGAAAACTTCGACATTAAGCCTGATATTGTTTCAACGGCAAAAGGGCTTGCAGGCGGGCTTCCCATGGGTGCTGTTCTTTTCGGCGAAAAGGTTAAAGATACCGTCACTCCCGGCTCTCACGGCTCAACTTTCGGCGGCAATCCTGTTTGTGCGGCAGGTGCAATTTCAATCGTTTCAAGAATTGATGACGAATTTTTAAAATCAGTAAGAGAAAAAAGCGAATATATCAAAAACTTTTTAATGAATATTAAAGGCGTTAAATCTGTATCAGGTATGGGGCTTATGCTCGGCGTTGAAACCCAAAAGGATGCTAAGCAAATTGCAAGCGAATGCCTTGAAAACGGACTTCTCGTATTAACAGCCAAAACAAAAATAAGACTTCTTCCTGCTCTTAACATAAGCTATCTTGAGCTTGACAGAGGTTTAAAAATATTGAAAGAGGTAATTGAAAAATGAAACATTTATTAAAGCTTAAAGATTTAGACCAACACGAGATATTAGATATTTTAAATCTTGCAGACCAACTCAAATATGAAACAAAGCACGGCATTGAGCATCATCACCTTAAGGGCAAGACACTCGGTATGATTTTTCAAAAAAGCTCTACAAGAACAAGGGTAAGCTTTGAAACAGGTATGTATCAGCTTGGCGGACAGGCACTTTTTCTTTCAAACAGGGACTTGCAAATCGGCAGAGGCGAACCTGTTGAAGATACTGCAAGAGTTCTTTCACGTTACCTTGACGGCATTATGATAAGAACTTTTGAGCAAAAAGAGGTTGAGGACCTTGCAAAATACGGCTCAATTCCTATCATTAACGGCTTGACTGACTATTGCCATCCTTGCCAGGTGCTTGCAGACCTTATGACAATTCGTGAATATAAAAAGAGTTTTGACGGACTTAAATTCTGCTTTATAGGCGACGGCAACAATATGGCAAACAGCCTTATTGTAGGTGCAATCACAATGGGTATGAGCTGTGCCATCGCTTGCCCTGACGAATACAAGCCTGACGCTGAAATTATGAAATGGGCTGAGGAAAACGGCAACTTTATGTGTTCAAGCAACATTCTTGAATGTGCAAAAGACGCAGATATTCTTTACACCGACGTTTGGGCTTCAATGGGTCAAGAAGAAGAAAAGGCAGAAAGAGAAAAGGTATTTAAGGATTACCAAATTAATGATAAGGTTATGGAAGCTGCCAAGGACGACGCCATGGTTCTTCACTGCCTTCCTGCTCACAGAGAAGAGGAAATCACAGCCAAAGTATTTGAAGAACACGCAAACGAAATCTTTGACGAAGCGGAAAACAGACTTCACGCTCAAAAGGCAGTTCTCGTTAAATTGTTAGGATAACAGCTTTAATCAAAAATTGGGCGAACAATGTTCGCCCCTACGGTTTTAGAATAAAAACATTAGGAAGAAAATATGGAAGAAAACAAGATTTACATATGCCTTGCAAACGGCGATGTTTTTGAAGGAAAAAGATTCGGCGCTAACGGCGAAGTAACCGGTGAGCTTGTATTTACCACAGGTATGGGCGGATATATTGAAACGCTTACAGACCCCAGTTACTTTGGGCAAATTGTTATGCAAACCTTTCCTCTTATCGGCAACTACGGCTTTATTGACGAGGACAAGGAAAGCGAAAAATCCTACGTTTCGGCTTACATAGTACGTGAGTGGTGCGAAGAGCCGTCAAACTTTAGGTGTGAAAAAACGCTTGACGATTACCTTAAAGAAAATAATATCATCGGCGTGTACGGCGTTGACACAAGAGAAATAACTAAAACTATCAGAGAAGCAGGCGTTATGAATGCGATTATCACATCAAACCCTGCAACTGTTGATTATGGCAAATTAAAAGCATACGAGATTAAGGATGCAGTTAAAAGCGTATCTTGCAAAAGGCCATATATGAGTGCGTCAGATGAGCACAAATACAATGTAGTTTTAATCGACTACGGCACAAAGAAAAACATTATAAGAGAGCTTAACAAGAGGGGTTGCAATGTTGCCGTTATGCCTTATGACACAAAGGCAGACGACATTTTATCATTAAACCCTGACGGAATTATGCTTTCAAACGGCCCCGGCGACCCCAAGGAAAACGTTGAAGCAATTGAGCAGCTTAAAAAGCTTGTCGGAAAAGTTCCAATTTTTGCAATATGCCTCGGTCATCAGCTTTTGGCACTCAGCCAGGGCGGTGACACAACTAAGTTAAAATACGGCCACAGAGGCGTAAACCAACCTGTAAAAAATCTTGAAACAGGCAGAACATATATTTCCTCGCAAAACCACGGCTATGCCGTTGTGAATGAGGAAATTGAAAAGGTCGGGGCTAAAGTAAGCTACATTAATGCAAATGACGGCACGTGCGAAGGTGTTGATTATCCCGATAAAAAAGCCTTTTCGGTGCAATTTCACCCCGAAGCTTGCTCAGGTCCGCACGACACAAGATTTATATTCGACAAATTTATTGAAATGATGGGAGGTAGCAAATAATGCCTCTTAATAAAGACATAAAAAAGGTACTTGTTATCGGCTCAGGCCCTATTGTTATAGGTCAAGCCGCAGAATTTGACTATGCAGGTGCACAAGCTTGCCGTGTGCTTAAGGACGAAGGCATTGAGGTTGTACTTGTAAACTCAAACCCTGCGACCATTATGACTGATAAGGCGCTTGCCGACCACATATATCTTGAGCCGCTTACGGAAGAAACGGTTAAAAGAATTATTGAAAAGGAGCGCCCCGATTCCATACTTTGCGGTCTTGGCGGTCAAACAGGTCTTACAATCGGTATGCAGCTTGCAAAAGACGGATACCTTGACGAAATGGGAGTCAAACTTTTGGGAACGGACGCCGAGGCCATAGACAAGGCTGAGGACAGGCAAATGTTCCGTGACACAATGGTTAAAATTAATCAGCCTGTTGTGCCGAGCGACATTGCATACACTGTTGACCACGCAAAGGAAATTGCAAGCGATATCGGCTATCCTGTTATTATTCGCCCTGCCTTTACATTGGGCGGTGCAGGCGGCGGCGTTGCATACAACGAGCACGAGCTTGAGGTTATTGCCAAAAACGGCTTAATGCTCTCACCTATTACTCAGGTACTTGTTGAAAGATACATCGCAGGCTGGAAAGAAATTGAATTTGAAGTAATGCGTGACAGCGTAGGTAATGTTATTGCAGTTTGCTCAATGGAAAACTTTGACCCGGTCGGTGTTCATACAGGCGACAGCATTGTTATCGCCCCTGCCGTAACGCTTGCTGACAAGGAACTTCAAATGCTCAGAAGCGCATCTCTTGACATTATTACCGAGCTTGGAATTGAGGGCGGTTGCAACTGTCAATTTGCATTAAATCCGGAAAGCTTTGAATATTCTGTTATTGAGGTTAATCCGAGAGTTTCACGTTCTTCTGCGCTTGCTTCTAAGGCTACGGGTTACCCTATTGCTAAAGTAACTACCAAAATCGCACTTGGCTACACTCTTGATGAAATCAAGAATGATATCACGGGCAAAACGTGCGCTTGCTTTGAGCCTACGCTTGACTATGTTGTTGTTAAACTTCCGAAATGGCCGTTTGACAAGTTTGTAAACGCATCCCGTAAGCTTGGTACTCAAATGAAGGCTACCGGCGAGGTTATGAGCATTGCGCCGAGCTTTGAGCAAGCAATTATGAAAGCAGTCAGAGGTGCTGAGATTGGGCTTGATACGCTTAATAACAAGGCGTTAAACGGCGTTGACATTAAGCAAAAACTGCACGACCAAGACGATATAAGATTATTTACCGTATTCAAAGCGCTCAAGGAAGGTGTGAGCATTGCCGAAATTCACGAAATCACTATGATTGACGAATGGTTTTTGGCAAAGCTTGAAAATCTTGCAAGATATGAGCTTGAAATTGAGGGCAAACCGCTTTCAAAGGAGCAATATTTAAAAGGTAAAAAATTAGGCTATCCCGACAAGGCACTTGAAAAAATCAGCGGCGGCAGCCTTACATATCACAAGGACTGCGTTTACAAAATGGTTGACACCTGCGGTGCGGAGTTCAAGGCTGAAACACCTTATTTTTACTCAACTTACGACGAGCATTGCGAGGCAAGAGAGCTTGACAAGAGCGATAAGAAAAAAATAATCGTATTAGGCTCAGGACCTATACGTATCGGTCAGGGTATTGAATTTGACTACTCCTGCGTTCACTGCGTATGGACTCTTAAAGAGCTTGGATACGAGGTTATCATTATAAACAACAACCCTGAAACTGTTTCTACCGACTTTGACACGGGCGACAGGCTTTATTTTGAGCCGCTTACAAACGAGGACGTTATGAACGTTATCAAGGCTGAAAATCCTATCGGCGTTGTTGTTGCATTCGGCGGGCAAACCGCTATAAAACTCACAAAATTCCTTGATCAAAAAGGTATTAAAATCCTCGGAACAAGCGCTGAATCAATCGACATTGCCGAGGACAGAGAACGTTTTGACGAGCTTTTGGAAAAATACGGAATATTCAGACCGAAGGGCGAAAGCGTTATGACTCTTGACGAGGCTTTGACGGCGGCTGAAAGGCTTGAATATCCTGTTCTTTTACGTCCGTCATACGTTATCGGCGGTCAAAATATGACTATTGCGTACACAGATGATGACGTTAAGCAGTATATGGCAATCATACTTGCGCAGGGAATTGAAAATCCCGTACTTGTTGATAAATATATGATGGGAACGGAGCTTGAGGTTGATTGTATTTCCGACGGCGAGGACGTTCTTATACCGGGTATTATGGAGCATATTGAAAGAGCGGGTGTTCACTCGGGCGACTCAATTGCCGTTTATCCACCTTACAATCTTAACGATATGATGCTTGAAAAGATTTGTGACGTTTCGCAAAAGCTTGCGCTTGAGCTTGGCACACAAGGTCTTGTAAACATTCAATATCTTATTTATCACAATGAACTATACGTTATTGAGGTTAATCCGAGAGCGTCAAGAACAATACCTTATATCAGCAAGGTAACAGGCGTTCCTATGGTTGAACTTGCGACTAAAATTATGGTGGGCCAAAAGCTTAAAGACCTCGGCTTCGGCACCGGACTTTACAAAACACCGCCCTATGTTGCAGTTAAAGTACCTGTTTTCAGCTTTGAAAAGCTTAACGACGTAAACTCTAAGCTAGGACCTGAAATGAAGTCAACCGGCGAAGTTTTAGGCGTTGGCAAAAATCTTGTGGAAGCATTGTTTAAAGGACTTGTATCGGCAGGATTTAAAACTGATTTCCATTCTAAAGACGAGCACGGTGTACTTATAACAGTCACCAAGCAGGACAGATTTGAAATAGTCGGTCTTGCAAAGAAGCTTGACGACCTCGGTGCAAAGATTTGGGCTACTCCCGAAACGGCTAAGGCGATTGAAAGCTTGGGCATTAAGGTTAATGTTGTAAACAAGCTCAGAGAGGACAACTCTATTATGGACCTTGTTGAATCGGGTCAGCTTGATTACATTGTATATACAGGCAAAAGCGACAAAAAATCAATTGCCGATTACATCAAACTTCACAACAGAGCAAATCAGCTTGGCATTGCTACAATCACTTCCCTCGATACTGCCAATGCCGTTGCGGATATCATTGCATCACGTTACAAGGAAACGAACACCGAGCTTGTTGATATCAACTTTATGCGTAAAGAAAAAGGAATACTTAAGTTTTCCAAAATGCAAGGCACCGGCGACGACTACATTTTCTTTAACAATCAATGCGGTATTATCACCTGCCCTGAAAGTTTTGCAATTGAATTTTGCGACAGGCACAAGGGTATCGGCGGCGACGGAATAGTTCTTATTGAAGAAAGCAAGATTGCAAACGCAAAAATGCGTGTCTTTAATCTTGACGGCAGTGAGGGCAAGATGGCAGGCAACTCGATAAGGTGTGTAGGCAAATTCCTTTATGATAACGATATCGTCAAAAAAGATAAAATCACTATAGAAACAGCTTCGGGTGTAAAAGTTCTTCGCCTATTTACACGTGACGGAAAGGTATCGTCAGTCAAGGTATCAATGGGCAAAGCTGAGCTTAATACGGCTAAAATTCCTGTTTTGATTGACAGTGAAAAGGCTATCAACTATCCTGCTGAAATAGGCTCAAAGCAGTACAATATCACCTGCTGTGCCGTCGGCAATCCGCACTGCGTAGTATTTGTTGACAATGTAGACAGGATTGATATTGAAAGCGTCGGCCCTCAGTTTGAAACAGCGCCTATTTTCCCTGAAAGAGTTAATACCGAGTTTGTCAGGGTAGTTAATTCAAAAACACTTAAAATGCGTGTATGGGAGCGTGGAAACGGCGAGACGCAGGCTTGCGGCACAGGTGCTTGTGCGGCAATTATTGCAGCGGTTGAAAACGGATATTGCAACAAAGACGAAGATATCACCGTAAAGGTTAAAGGCGGCGATTTGATAGTTAATTATTCAGATACCGGCGTTACCTTAACAGGCGACTGCAACCTTGTATATAAAGGTGAAATTGAATATTAAATAAACAAAAACGGTATTGCAAATTTGGCAATACCGTTTTTGTTTAATAAATGCTTAATCTATTCTGTTTTCAATTTCTCTTACAATGTCGCTCATTTTAACATCGAGAGCATTGCTTAAACGATAAAGCGTTTCTAATGTCGGCTTACGTTCTCCACGCTCTATTGCGGAAAGATGAGTTCTGCCAATATCGGCAAGACCGCTTAACACCTCTTGTGAAACACCCTTTTTTCTTCTAAAATCAGCAATTACATCTCCTACTATTTTTGAATCAAGGACAGGAACATACATAAAATCACCTCAATTAGATTTTATGTTATGAACGCCTTCGTTATGAACACATATGTTGACATTTTGCATACTTATGTGTTATTATAAATTTAAAATTAAAGGAGGTAATTCAAATGAATGAAATCAACCCACAAAACCGGCAAAATCAATACTCACAAGGACAATATCAGCAAGGTCAATATCAACCTGTACAACAAAATCAGTATTATCAACAACCACAGTACAATCAACAGCCGCCTAAGAAAAAGAAAAAACCAATATATAAAAAATGGTGGTTTTGGATTATAATTGTAATAGTTGTTATTGCGGTAATTTCCTCATTAGGTTCAAGCGATGATTCAACACAAAGCACTTATACAACTTCAAGCGGTATAAGTGATATACAAGATGATACACAGGAAAGTAGTGAAACTACTAAAGAAGGCACCACAAAAGAAACAACTACTAAAGTAACAACTACTAAAGTAACAACTACAAAAGAAACCACTACAAAAAAGAAAATTCCTACTGAGTATATTTCCGCTGTAAGAACTGCACAATCATACAGCGACAATATGTATATGTCAAAACAAGGAATTTATGACCAATTAACTTCTGACTACGGCGGAAAATTTTCAAAGGAAGCAGCAAAGTATGCTATTGAACATATCGACGCTGACTGGAATTATAATGCACTTCAAACAGCAAAAACTTATCAAGATCAAATGGCAATGTCGCCAGCGGCTATTCACGACCAGCTTACATCAAGCTATGGCGGAAAATTCACTAAAAAGCAAGCAGATTATGCAATTGCACATTTAGATGATTAATCACAAAAATCCTCTTACTTTTGTATGTAAGAGGATTTTTGTGTATCGAAAATAATGTTTTGATAATTTATAATATAAACGGCTTCACACAAATGCGTGAAGCCGTAAAATATTGAATAAGTAAGATTATTCAGCGTCGTCTGCGTCGTCAGCTTCTGCCTCGTCAGCGTTTGGCTTAGGAAGAAGTTCCTTCATTGAAAGAGAAACTCTCTTCTTATCAAAGTCAACCTCAGTAATTCTAACGTCAACTTCATCGCCAACCTTAAGTACATCGGCAGGAGTGTTAATTCTTTCCCAAGAAATCTGGCTGATGTGGATAAGACCGTCAATACCCGGAAGGATATTAGCAAATGCGCCAAATGATGCAAGACCAACAATCTTAGCTTTGCAATCAGTGCCTACAGGATAATCTCTCTTAAGGATTTCCCATGGGTTGTCCTCAAGCTTCTTAAAGCCGAGAGAAATCTTTCTTGTTTCAGGGTCAAGCTTCTTAATTGTAACCTCAACAGTATCGCCGACATTAACAACCTCTGACGGATGCTTGATTCTGTTCCATGAAAGTTCGCTGATATGAATCATACCGTCCATACCGCCGATATCAACAAATGCACCGTAGCTTGTTAATGACTTAACAGTACCTGTGAGCTTCTGACCCTCTTCGAGAGTTGCCCATAATGCATCCTGCTGTGCCTTTCTTTCCTCGTTAGCAACAACCTTGATTGAGCCTACTGCACGACGTCTTGCAGGGTTAATATCAATAATTCTGAAACGAACTGTTGTACCCTTAAGGACATCAAGTTCCTGATTTCTCGGAACACCTGTTTGAGAAGCAGGGATAAATACTCTGCTACCGTTAGTTACGGCAACTACGCCGCCCTTAACAACTGCTGATACAACACCTTCAAGAATTTCATCGTTTTCCTTTGCCTTAACGATTTCTTCCCATCCCTGAAAAGCATCCACAAGCTTCTTAGAAAGCTTAAGAACGCCCTCGCTGTCATCAGTTTTCATAATAACAAGACTAAGCTTGTCACCGATTGAAACTGCTTGGCTTGGATTGCTGATAGGTTCAGCGGAAAGATCATCAAGTGCGATAACGCCTGTCTGCTTTCTACCGTCAACGTCTACAAATACCTCTGTAGGAGTAATGTTGACAACAGTGCCTGTTACGACCTTGCTGTTTTCATCTTCTCTGAATGATTCTTCAAGCATTTCTTCGAAGGTTGCTTCACCATCAGCAGATGCTTTGACAGCAGCCTTAGCGGCCTTATCAGCGGTTTCTGCTGTCTCCGCAGCTGTTGCAGCTACTTCAACTTCCTTTTCAATTTTTTCTTCGGACATGGTTTTTAGTACCTCCTTGATAATTACCGAGGGTGTCGAAGCCCCGGCAGTAACACCAACATAACTGTATTTGCTCAAATCAATGTTTTTAAGTTCCTGCGCAGTTTCAATAAGAAACGTATCGGCATTTGACTTGCAAACATCCCTAAGCTTACAGGTATTTGATGAATGCCTACCGCCAATTACAATCATAGCGTCTGCTTTTTTTGAAAGCAGTGCCGCTTCTTCCTGCCTATCGGCTGTAGCATTACATATTGTACTATAAATTTTGCAATTTGTATATAGTTTTTTTATTATTTTTTCGCATTTTTTCCATTCTTTTAGCGAAAAAGTTGTTTGAGAAACGCAAATTACCGATTTTTCGGCTGAATTTTGGAGATTTTCAAGAATTATTTGAAGTTCATCTTCATTTTTAAAGACGAAACTTTCACCCTTGCAGTAGGAGCGAATACCCAAAACCTCAGGATGATTTTCGTCCCCTGCAATAAGAGTAACCGTACCATCAGGCTGTTCTGACACGATTTTATGAATTTTCAAAACAAAAGGGCATGTTGCATTAATGAAATTAATATTACTGTCCTCAGCCTTATCGATAACCTCTTTTTCAACTCCGTGAGTTCTTATTACAACAGTATACCCCTTGGGGCAATCGCAAACGTCATCAATAATTTTAACGCCTTTGCTTTTTAAATCATCAACAAGCTGCTGATTGTGAATAATCGGACCGAGAGTGCAAACCTTCTCACCCTTTTGAAGCAAATCATAAACAAGATTAACTGCCCTGTCAACTCCAAAGCAAAAGCCCGCAGTTTTTGCAAGATTAACCTGCATTGCGTTCAGCCTCCCAAAGCTCGGTAATTCTGCCCATTACTATATTAGCTGCCGCTTTAATATCACTCGGTGCAACATTTTCTCCGTCAAGTCCAAGCTCACTGTTTTTGATAAGTTTACCGTAAGAAACAGTAACCTGCTTACCGGCTTTAATTTTACCGTCGCAGCAAATTGCAACGGGAAGAACATCGGCGCCCGTAGCCTTAGCAATAATGGCAACTCCCGCTTTAGCTTTTTGCGGAACACCGCCTTTATCCTTAATTCTCTTACCCTCAGGGCAAATAGCCATTACATGACCCTCATTAAGAATTTTTTCACCGTATTCTATAGCGGAAGTATCGCCTTTTCCTCTTTTAACAGGAAAAGCATACATATGGGTTAAAAACCAAGCGCCAAAAGGATTTTTAAAAAGCTCAACCTTAGCCATAAAGTGAAGCGGAGGAAGCGCCTTAGGACACGCAACAATTATAGGGTCAATCGCACTGGTATGGTTAATGGCAACTATGTATTTAGTGCCCTTGTCTTGGGGCACATTTTCAAGTCCTTTAAACTTTGCTTTAAAAACAAGCTTAACAAGAGGACGAAAAACAGCTTTAATAAAATTATAAAGCTTATAATGTTTAATTTGGGTAAAGTCAAATTCTTTCAATTCACATATGCTCCTTTATAATTTTTACAATGAGTGCAATTGACTCGTCAAGCGACAGCTTTGAAGTATCGGCAATAACAGACTCCTCACTCGGTTTAAGCGGTGCAATTTTTCTGTGAGAATCGTTATAATCACGCTCATTGACGTCATTTAACACGTCCTCATACTTAACGTTCTCGCCTTTTTCAATAAGTTCCTTATATCTTCTTTGAGCACGACACTCCGGAGAAGCGGTAAGAAAAATTTTGCACTCGGCATTAGGCAAAACGACTGTACCTATATCCCTGCCGTCCATAATAACGTTATTCTTTTTAGCAATATCTCTTTGAAGGTCAAGAAGATATTCCCTAACCTTAGGAATAGCCGACACCTTGGAAGCACCCATAGAAATTTCAGGAGTGCGGATAAAGGCAGAAACTTCCTCACCGTTCAGATAAACGCATTGCGTGCCGTTTTCAAAACCGAGCTTGACATCGGTATCATCAAGCATTTTAATAACTTCATCTTCATTATCTATAACACCACGTCTTATGGCATTAAGTGCGATTGTACGGTACAAAGCACCCGTATCAACATAGATAAAGCCGAGTTTCCCCGCCGCACCCTTGCTTATTGTGGATTTGCCTGCACCTGCAGGACCGTCAATTGCAACATTCATCAAAATCACCATAGCCTTTCAGGCAACAAATAGTTTATTAAAAATCACCTGATTGACCTGCGTTGCCTGAACAGGCGTAAATGGTGATTTCAGCCATTTCAAAATTATGCCGCAGGCAAATTTTGAAACGGAAATATAATATAGTGTAATTAGTGTGATTTTTCACACTAATTACCTCTTTAATTTATTTACATATTATCGGCGCACAAAACAGCAGTTGAAAATGCAATTTGCAAATTAAAACCGCCCGTATATGCGTCCACATCTATAATTTCTCCTGCGAAATACAAATTATCAATTATTTTTGAACACATTGTTTTAGGATTGATTTCCTTAACATTTACTCCGCCTGAGGTTACAATCGCCTCATCAATAGGACGAAAATCACTTACAGTGACATAGAAATTTTTAATCAAATCAACAAGCTTGAGCCTTTGTTCTCTTGTAATTTGATTAACCTTTTCACCGGACTTAATACCGCTTAATGAAACTATAACAGGAATAAGCTTATTCGGCAAGAGTTTTGAAAGAGAATTAACAAAATCTTTATTTGCAAATTCTTCAAAGTCACGGCAAACACGCTTATCAAGAGTATGAAAATCAAGCGCAGGTTTTAAGTCTATCTTAATTTTATATGACTTTTTACCCATATTTTTAATATGGCTTGAAGCAGACAAAATAACAGGACCGGACACACCGTAATGAGTAAATATCATTTCTCCGAAATCAGAATAAATCGCTTTTTCTTCCTCAAACAGAGTGATTTCGATATTTTTAAGCGACAATCCCTGAAGCCTCGGTATAAAATTATTAGAACAAACAAGAGGAACAAGGCTTGGCTTTAACGGTGTAATCGTATGACCTACTGACCTTGCAAGAGTATATCCATCGCCTGTTGAGCCTGTAAGCGGATAGCTTTTACCGCCCGTGCAAAGGCAAACCTTATCACATTCAATTTTAGTTTTATCATCAAGAATAAGCGTTTTAATCGCATTACCGTCAAGTTCAAACGCCTTTACTTTTCCTTGAATTATTTTAACACCGCTTTGTTTAGCGTAATTCACAAGTGCATCAACAATATCAACAGCTTTATCGCTTTGAGGAAAAACACGGTTTCCCCTCTCTATTTTAAGCGGCACGCCGAGTTCTTCAAACAAAGCCATAGTATCATAAGGCATAAAATTTGAAAATGCAGAATAAAGAAAACGTGGGTTTGTAGGCACGTTTGATATCAAATCGTCGAGCTCAAAGCTTGCATTTGTGACATTGCATCTGCCCTTGCCTGTAATCATAAGCTTTCTGCCGCATCTATTCATTTTTTCTATTATAATAACATCGTTGCCCTTTTCGGCACTTTTAGCCGCACACAAAAGCCCTGCCGCTCCGCCGCCGACAACTACAATTTTTGACATAACTATTCTTCCTCTAATTGTGCAAGTTCAAGAGAGGCTTTCTCCCATTTTTCATAAAGCACATCACGCTTTTTTGAAAGTTCGTCGATTTTAGAAGTATATTCCATAAGCTTTTCATACTCTGCGCCCGAAAGTTCTGACTCGTATTTGCCGATTTCATTTTCGGTTTCATCAATTTCCTCTTCAAGACGCTTTAAAAGAGTATTAAGCTTTCTTAAATTACTCTGCCTTTCTTTTTTAAGCTTATAATCATTAACCTTCGGCTTTTGCTTTTCTTCTTTTTTAACCTCGCTTACATATCTGTGCTCGCTGTAATCATCATAATTTCCAAGGAAATTGTTGCAGCCGTTTGGAGTAAGCTCAACAATGCGTGTAGCAAGCTTATTAATAAAATATCTGTCGTGAGATACAATAAGCATAGTTCCGCTGTAATTTAGAAGTGTATTTTCAAGTTCCTCACGTGAAAAAGCATCAAGATGATTTGTCGGCTCATCAAGCAAAAGAAAATTATACCCACCGAGCATAAGTTTCAAAAGCGCAACTCTTGCACGCTCACCGCCCGAACAAACGTCAAGTTTTCTGTAAACTTCTTCCCCTTTAAAGAGGAAGGCGGCAAGTGCGTTTCTGACCTTAGTTTCGGTCATAAACGGATATGCGCTCCAAACCTCGTCAAGCACGGTCTTGCTCAAGTCAAGCTTAGCCTGAACTTGGTCGAAATATCCCGTCATAAGACTTGCGCCGAATTTAAACGTTCCGTCATCTCGGCTTAAATCGCCCATAAGAATTTTTAAAAGAGTGGTTTTGCCGCAGCCGTTATCGCCCAAAAGGAAAACTCGTTCTCCCCTTTTAACATTAAAGCTTGCGTTTTGAAAAACAATATGCTCCCCAAATGATTTCTTAAGACCGTCAACCTCTAAAACGTCCTCACCCGATACACATTTAGGCGTAAAATCAAACCTGATTTTTTCAAGCTTTTTATCGGGAATTACAAGTTGAGCCTTAATTTTTTCAACAACCTTTTCCTTACTCTCGGCAGTTTTGATATTCTTTTCTCTGTTCCACTGCCTTTGCTGAGCAATGATACCTTCAAGACGTTCAATCTCTTTCATATCATTTTCATATTTTTCTTCAATTGCTTTTTGCTCAGCCGCTTTTTTAACAAGAAATTCGGAATAATTGCCCTTGTATGAGCGCATCTTTTTATTTTCAAGCTCAATCGTTTTATCCGTTACACGGTCAAGAAAATATCTGTCGTGACTGATAATAAGGCAAGCGCCGTTAAAATTTTTAAGAAAATCCTCTAACCACGCAATAGCACTGATATCAAGATGGTTTGTAGGCTCATCAAGAAGTAAAAAATCAGCCTTTGAAAGCAAAAGTTTTGCAAGGATAAGTTTAGATTTTTGACCGCCTGAAAGCTTAGAAGTAGGCTTATCAAAATCGTCCTCGCTAAAGCCCAAGCCCAAAAGAGCCGAGCGAGTCATAGATTTATAAGTAAGCCCGCCGTTTCGGGTAAACTCATCGTTCAAATATTCCTGCCGGTCAATAAGTTCCTTTGAATGATTGGTTTTAAGCTTTTCATTAATACTATCAAGCTCAATTTCCATTTGAATTAAATCGTCATATACACTAACAAGTTCAGCCCAAATTGTTTTATCATTTGAGCAGGTATGCTGTTCCATATAGCCGAGCCTTGCATTTTTAGAAATAAAGCAATTGCCGCTGTCAGCTCTATACTCGCCTGTAATAATCTTAAAAAGTGAAGTTTTGCCTGCGCCGTTAACGCCGACAAAGCCGACCTTTTCCTTATCCTGAATGTCAAACGAGAGGTCGGAAAAAAGCGTATTTTCACCAAAAGAAAGTGTTAAATTTTGAACATCCAAAACATTCATAATCAAATCTCCGAAATTAATGTTTATATTTTACACTATTTTTGATTGAAAGTATAGTGATTTTTTGATATTATATAAATATAATTAAAATCTATGTGTATTATAGATATTTTCGAGGTAAATAAAATGGATATTTTAAAGCTTAAGCCCGTATTCAAAGATTATATTTGGGGCGGCACAAGGCTCAAAACTGATTTTGGTTTTAAAAGTGATTTGGACATTTTGGCTGAGGGATGGATGCTTTCATGCCATAAGGACGGAATGAATACAATTGACGGCGGTGAATTTGACGGTCAAACGCTTGAAGAAGTCATTGAAAAAGAGGGCAAAGAAAAGCTTGTCGGCACAAGAAGCTTAGATTTTCCTTACTTCCCTGTTCTTATCAAGCTTATTGACGCTAAGGATAATTTATCAATTCAGGTTCACCCTGACAACGAATACGCAAAAAGAGTTGAGCACGAGTTTGGCAAAACCGAAATTTGGTATGTTATTGACGCAACGCCTGATGCTCAGCTTGTTTACGGCTTTAAAGAAAAAATCAGCAAAGAAGAGTTTAAAAAAGCAATTGAAGAAAACACTTTACTTGACGTATTAAATACGGTTAATGTTAAAAAGGGTGATTTATTCTTTATTGAAGCCGGAACCGTTCATGCTATCGGCAAAGGTGTTTTAATTGCGGAAATTCAGCAAAATTCAAACTCAACTTACAGGGTTTATGACTACGGCAGAATAGGAAAAGACGGAAAGCCGAGAGAACTTCACGTAAAAAAAGCAGTTGACGTATCTGTTACCGAGCCGCCGAAATATGATATTAAGCCTATGGGCGACAAGGTTATCGGCGACGGCTTTGATTCAACGCTTCTTACAAAATGCGACTTATTCACCGTTAATCATTACGACGTTGAAAAAAACCTTACTCTTGAGGCAGATGATAAATCCTTTAACCACGTGCTTGTAATTGACGGCGAAGGAAAAATAAACGGCAAGGAACTCAAAAAGGGTGACAGCTTCTTTATTCCGGCAGGCTTTGGCAAATATGAAATTTGCGGCAAGTGCGAAATCATTGTAACTAATATTTAAAAATTTCAAAATTAATGAATAAAAGTCATTAGCGGTATCATACTACTAATGACTTTTATTTTTGGAGTGATAAATATGAAAATTGTCAATATTGTTGCACTTATTTTAAATATAATAGGCGGCATAAACTGGGGGCTTGTGGGTCTTTTCAGATTCGATTTAGTTGCTTGGATATGCGGCGGACAGGATTCCGTTTTTGCAAGAATTATATATAGCCTTGTAGGACTTGCCGCCATTTGGTGCATCAGCTTGCTTTTTTCAAATAAAACTGTTGAAGAGTGAATTGTGCAAAGCACAAGAGACACGTGGCTCCAAATTCACGTGTGAATTT
>ERZ894244.106-NODE-106-length-72660-cov-138.839212_pt1 | contig 72660 bp, 58 predicted proteins | sample MGYA00380299_ERZ894244 | MGnify/ENA primary metagenome ERZ894244 (study PRJEB32331, sample SAMN06328444) | human gut metagenome | biome: human gut microbiome; feature: stool | host: Homo sapiens | collected 2014-06-26 ... | reverse complement strand
CTTGCCAAGCGCCCCATTTGTCTACAGCCTTATTCCAAATTGTCATATATTACAATATGTTTTCTGAAAAAGTTTACATTTATCAACTTGGAAGTTGAAATAGCCAAGCAAATCAAAAAAATCAATAAATAACGGAAATAAATAAAAATGATTTTTACATAATTCGACCGATATATAGATTAACTCGTTATAAGGTTTTGTACATCTAGTATATTTTAGATCACTGATTTTTGTGCATTTGTAACGAGTTTTTATAGGAAGTTGTTTTTGTAAGTCCGAAATTTGACTATGTTTTTAACTTACGTTATAATTAATTATAGAAAGAAAACAACAATTAGGTTATGGCCACCGCTATTTTATTTTCTTCGACTATAATGCCTTCATTAGCTTTAGAAGAAGCGTATTACTTCCAATATTATCAGCAAGAAACATTATGATCTTTCTCAGAAGTATAGGATCTGAAACAACCTTTTTCTAAAATATCACGTATGACTACAGTTGAATATATTTTGTCAAGCAAGACAAGTGTCTTTTCCTGATCAAGCCCTACATCAGAAATACCGGGCATTCCTCCAAAGCGCAAATATGCTTCAAATACTTCATTTAGGTCGTATAAGACCCCATTTTTATCACGAAACTGCTTCTTTTTTTGCCTAATACACCTGCGATCTCTTCCAATCGCAAATCGTGAAAATAGATAAATTCAGAAAATGACAAAGGGAGCATTTTTATTTCTACATATCTTCCTGCTAAATAGGTAGCATATTCAGAGAAAAGCAAATAAGCATTAGATCCTGTTATATATGTTACAATTTAATTCAACCCTAAACGAGTTCACAGCATCTTCCCATTGAGGCACACGTTGAATCTCATCAAAAAAAGATACATCCTTTGATTTGAATCTGGTAAAATTCTCTCTTTGACATATTTATAAAATGAGTCACCAGTAATTTTGCCAAATTCGTATTTTTCAAAGTCCATTTCAATTATTTGTTCATCTTTTATTCCGCTATTTCTTAAATGTTCTGCCATAAGTTTTATATGATAATGATACATTTAAGCTATATTTTGCCGATAGCGGTTTATTGGTAGCGATGCTTGATGATGAAGCGCAAGATGATCTTCGAGCAAATAAAAACCTTGGAGTATACAAAGGAGCATTGTACGAGAATATTGTTGGAGAAGCATTTGTTAAAGCCGGGTGCGATCTTTTTTATTACAAACGGAAGGACTCGACCCTAGAGCAAGACTTTTTCCTGCGCACTGCTAACAATCTTGTCCCCATTGAAGTAAAATCTCAAAATGGAAAATGAAATCAATGAAAACACTTATAGCCTCTGATAGGTATGAAGATATAAGTTTTGGTATAAAATTAAACAATGGAAATATAGGGCATGATAGCTATGTATATACCTTTCCATATTTCGGTTCTTTTCTCGTTAAGTCTTTTCTTAAACAAACATTTTGATTTATCACAAACAAAGTATAGACATTTTATGCGAAATGTGATATTCTTATATTATTTCCATTGTTAATATTGCACTTTGACAAATGTTTTCGAAACGAGCAGACATTCTATTTATCCCCAAAGAATGCCTGCTTTGTTTTTTGCAATGAGATTGATTTTTCTGTATAATGGGCATACTATAGATAATAAATGTTAAAGTTACACGAATGTAAAAACAAAATATTTGTTTTTACGCTTGACTTTTTTAATCGATTGTATTATAATAATATTGAAAGGAGCTGATAATCGGTGATTAAAGTTTTAAAAATATCTGCCGAAGGTCTTCCACTATACGATGGAAAATGTGAAATCAACTTTATCAACACACAAAGAACAACCTCGAATGATACCGAAGGAATGTTTAAGCTTTCTTCCTCAAACGCCAACAGGCTGTATACAAATAATATAGAAAGTTTTTTTGGAATCAATGCTTCCGGAAAGACCACAATTTTAAGGCTTATTTCTTTTGTTTTTTCTGTTTTAAACAACGAGCAAATAAATAATATAAAATACTGTGGAATACTTGGGGAAGGCAACGAGCAGAATGAGATTGTTTTTGATATTGTATTTGCGAACTGCGATACTGTAAATCTGCTGCACATAGTTATTAAATATGCAGATGAACACTATATAATAACTGAGGAATATATTAAGTCTAGGAAGTTGCTTGCATCTGACAACAAAACAAGCATCTTTGACTTTTCTTCGGCAACAACGATAATGAAAAGGAAAGATGATGAACAATACCTAGTAGACGATATGAGCATTATCGTGGGATACAAAAAAGCAGAAAAAACAACGATCGTATTTACTGATATGTTTGAAATCACAAATATAAACAGGCTCAAACTCTTAAAAGAATATCCTCTAAGCGTTCTATCTTATTTTGATTCCAAGATAGAATATATAAACACTAGGGAAATCAACGGAAAAACGGTTATATATCTTAAGTTCCGAGGAGAAAAAGAGAAAATTCTATATGATCTTGCAGAGCTCAATACCTATTTATCTTCAGGAACAATAAAAGGAATAAATGTCTTTGGAGGAGCCATATCTCTTTTTGAAAATGGTGGATATCTTATAATCGATGACCTAGAGAATCACTTCAATCATGAGATCGTATCAACGCTGATAAGATTTTTCACGAACAAAAGAGTAAATCCGCATGGGGCAACCCTTATTTTCTCCACACATTACTCTGAACTCCTTGAACACATAGAAAGAAATGACTGCATTTATATTGTGGAAAACAAAGATAAAATCACAATAACTCCATTAAATAAACGAATGCAGAGAAATGATGAAAATAAAGTGCAATCGTTTAAAAGTGGGCTCATAGGCAATACTGCTCCTTCATATGAAGCATATATCCAGCTCAAAAAAAGCATCATAAACAAGGTGGAGACAAAGCCATGACAGAAGAAGTATATATAGCCTGCATCTGTGAAGGAGCTGCAGAAGAAGCTATAATTGATATTTTACTTGATAATGATAAACTTATATTTTCAATAAAAGCTTACATCTGCGATATATGATGTTCCATCAACGTCTATTACGTCGTTAACGTGGTTCTGAGCACCAAAGCTATCGCTGTTAGCACTTGTTCTAACGTGGCATCTTATTCCTGCTGCTTCACATAAGTTGTATACGTTGAGTGCTGCTGTAACGCAGTTCTCAGTTGTGCCGTCCATTTTGGAAGCATAACTCAGAATGCTTTTTTGTCTTGGTCAGCGTATCCTGATCTTTTATCTGTTCAATATATGCATTAGCTGCGTCGTCCAGATATTCGCTGTTTGATGCAAACATGGCAAACGTATTATTTGAAGTTATAATAAGAGAGGCAATAATGCCTGCTACTATCTTTTTAACAGATTGGCAAACTCAAAACAGAATGCAAATATATTGAGCCCCAACAATATTTTTTCATATATAGACTAACCCTTCTGATGTTGTTCACACAGAAGGGCTTTTTCTTATAACCGTATCTATAGGTACGGTTATAACTCGGATACCTATTTGCTTATATACTTAGAGAAAAGCGGCACCCTCTTTTCAGAGGATGCCGCTTCTTATCTTATTTTTCATTCCAGTATATTTTTAGATAGTTTTTTCAGTTTCACTACAAAAAACTACGCAAGATATTTTTTAGTGTGTTCTGTCTGCTTAAATAGAAGTCTGCCATCAGGCAATCTCTTGATATAAAGAACAAGAGGCATAGGTGTTTCGTCAAGCAATCCCAACCCTTTTCTAACGCTTTCACTATCGGGGTCAAAATACTGTAAAAACAGATCGTCTTTACCCCAGCATTGAGAAAGACTCTTTGCTTTTTCAAAGCTATATCCATTTTTGTCGCAAAAGTTTTTTATTTCCTGTGACCAGTCGTCAAATCTCTTACACATAGTATCACCCTTTCTCAAACGTGCGGAAATTTCCTTTGGAATCATAGATAACGCTACTGTTCTGTGAGAAGCATTTCAGTATCTCTTTATCACCTGTTGACGGCATCATAACGTTTATATCTATCCCGGGGTGCGTATGCCCACTCCAACGATAGCCCTGAGCTGCAAGTTTTTTAGCCTGCTCGGTATCAAGATTTACATTGAGGAATTACCACGAATTATGTGCCTATTCTTGCCCTTTGTGAACAATGCGAACTCATCACCTGTGTGAGTAGTCAACGTCGAAAGATCAGCCATATTAACGCTTTTCTTATCGACTATTACTTTGCTGCCAAACTCAGAAAGCTTTTCGAGTAGATCCTTTTGGCGATTATTAAGCTCAATACCAAAAGTAAGAACAGCGTTTGGATTGCCCTTACCTGTATGTTTCTGCTCAATAGGCAATTCAATAGGTTTTTCTATTGAATTTATCATTATATTTTCAACTACTTTTCTATCATTATACCTCTTTTCAGAGGATTCTGTCAAGTCTATTTTTCCTCTGTTGCTGACCTCAGCAAAAGAAAAAGGTCAACAAAAAAGAGAGCATCTTATACTTAAGACACTCTCTACTGAAGACATATTAACTTGTACTTATATTATATCGCATATCCGAATGACGCAGTATAATAAAACTTGACAAGTTACAATCAAAAGCCCATAAAAAAGTCCCTCGGCTCACCACCGAGGGACTTTCATTTATGTCAGAAAGATTACTTTGTCATTGCTGCAACTTCGTCAGCGAAGTTCTCTTCCTTCTTCTCTACGCCTTCGCCTCTCTCGAAACGAACGTACTCAACAACGTCGATCTTGCCGCCAAGCTTCTTAGCTACAGACTCAACGTACTTGCCAACAGATACCTTATCATCCTTAACGAATGCCTGCTCAAGGAGGCAGTTCTCAGAATAGTATTTGCCGATCTTACCGTCGATGATCTTGTGCTTAACCTGCTCAGGCTTGTTAGCCATCTTAGGATCCTCAGCCATCTGAGCCAGCATGATCTCTCTCTCCTTGTCAAGAGCGTCAGCAGGAACAGCCTCTCTGTTCAGGTATGCAGGATTCATAGCTGCAACCTGAAGTGCACAGTCCTTACCAGCAGCAAGGAGCTCAGCATTGTCAGCTGCAATATCAGAATCAAGCTTTACCATAACGCCGATGCTACCTGCACCGTGAACGTAAGGAACAAGAATGCCTTCCATTCTCTTGAATCTTCTGATTACCATGTTCTCTCTGATCTTGATGAACAGATCCTGAAGTGTCTCTTCAACTGTCTTGTCACCACCGCTGATCTTTGTTGCCTTAAGTGCGTCAACGTCAGCAGGGTTTGTCTCGATTACTGTATCAGCAACTGCTGCAACGAAAGCCTTGAACTCATCATTGTTAGCAGCAAAGTCTGTTTCGATGTTTACTTCAAGAACGCAGCCTACGTTGCCCTTAACTACAGCTGTGCAGATACCCTCTGCTGCAACTCTGCCGCTCTTCTTAGCCTGTGTAGCAAGTCCCTTTTCACGGAGAAGTGTTACTGCCTTTTCCATATCGCCGTCAGCTTCTACAAGAGCCTTCTTGCAGTCCATCATGCCAACGCCTGTTGCTGTCATAAGTTCTTTGATCTCTGCTACGGATACCTTACCCATTATTATTCCTCCTAGTGTTTTATATCGAAATAGGCAGACAAATATACTATAAATGCCTGCCTGAAATTTCAGCTCTTATTCAGCAGCCTCGTCAGCTTCTTCCACCTTATCTGCCTCTTCAGCGGACTCAGCATCCTCACCCTGTCTGCCTTCGATTATAGCGTTAGCCATGCAACCAGCGATAAGCTTAACTGCTCTGATAGCGTCATCGTTACCTGGGATAACATAATCAACATCGTCAGGATCGCAGTTTGTGTCAACGATAGCTACTACAGGTATGCCAAGCTTCTTAGCCTCTGCTACAGCGATCTTTTCCTTTCTTGGGTCAACAACGAAAAGTGCGCCTGGAAGCTTCTTCATGTTCTTGATACCGCCCATGAACTTTTCAAGCTTTTCTATCTCAAGCTTCAGCTTAACAACTTCCTTCTTAGGGAGAAGGTCGAATGTGCCGTCCTCTTCCATTGTGTGGAGCTGCTCAAGTCTCTTGATTCTTTGCTGGATCGTCTTGTAGTTTGTCATCATACCGCCGAGCCATCTTGCATTTACATAATGTGCATTAGCTCTCAGTGCCTCTTCCTTGATAGAATCTCCAGCCTGCTTCTTTGTACCTACGAAAAGTACCTCTTCGCCATTAGCTGAGATGTCACGGATAAACATATAAGCTTCTTCAAGCTTCTTAACGGTCTTCTGAAGATCGATGATGTAAATTCCGTTTCTTTCTGTGAAAATGTATGGAGCCATTTTAGGGTTCCATCTTCTTGTCTGGTGACCAAAGTGTACACCAGCTTCAAGAAGCTGCTTCATTGATACTACTCCCATTGTAGTAACCTCCTGTTTGGTTTTAGATTTCTGCTTATGCAGATGTTTTTATCCTCCGGACGGCTTTACTTGCTTTCACCTGTCTTACGGCAGGACCAACGGCAAAAACCTGTCCGTGCGAATTGCTTTAATATTATATCATATTTTCTATTTCATTTCAAGAGCTTACGACAATTTATTTTAACAAATTTTCGATTTTTACAGTTCTGCTCTTTGTGCATACTGCACTATCGTTGAATTTTACAAGTATGGTATCTTCACCGATAAGCTCGATATCCGAGCATTTTATGATAATATCCTCATCTCTGCCCATGATACCGAAAGCCCTTGGTTTGCCATAGACGATCAGTGAAACTATATTCGCTCCCTGAGTATCCATTTCTATATCATCAACATAGCCTATTTTCAGTCCTGTTCGCATATTGACGACCTCTTTATTTCGCAAGCTTGAAAAACTACATATCATGAAATCTTCCCCTTTCAAAAAAAGTGCATACCCTTTATAATAGGTATGCACTTTGGGGATCGTCCTATGTATGATCGTTTTTGTTTTTGTAATACATCTCCAACTGATCGTTATACAAATGCTTTATATATAAAGCTATGGTGTTTATGTACATTGCATTTGTAGGCTTTGTTCCGTTAGCAAGGCAACTTTCAAAAAGCATTTGCTTATCCACAGTCTTCATTTTTTCCCAGCCTGAAACTATAGCACTTCTTGTTGAGCGTTCAATAGCTGCAGTGCTTTTTCCGTATTGTTTTTCAATGTCCTTATAAAGTTCGCCTATTTGTACTTTATTACCGTTATATTTGAATATAATAAGGAATATCATGTAGTAGATATGGTCATATCCTGAATGCTTGCGGTTTATGCCCGTTGATGTTATGATCCTATGTATCTCCTTTGAAATATTCTGTCTAAGGATATCAGGATCGACAGGTATCCTTTTTAGCTTGTCAAGCATATAGTGGCATACGTTCTTAGCGTCGTATGGCATAAGTATGTGCAGAATATCATCATAATCGAGAAGAATACGGATTGTTTCTGTGTCATCATAAGTGTAGATGTTATATATTATGGGATAAATGTCATTTTCGTGAAGTATCTCACGAAAATGCAGAAGCTTTTTATATCCCAGCTTACAGCAGTCAATAACGATAACGTCAGGAGTATATTTTACAGCACCTATCTCAAGCTCTATTTCAGTATCACCGCATATATGGACCTTTGTACCCTTGCGTTTCAGTTCCTCGGTCAACAGTTTATGCTGGCCGTCATATGACTCGGAAATAAGGACCGAATAATCAGTCAGCATACACTTCAACTCCCTTATGACGATTTAACATAATAACTCCTATATTATTATATCAAATTTTTTGACTACAAGCAACTTTAACGGCACATTATTAATCAAATTGTTTCAAAAAAGTGACCTTAATGTAATCGTATATAACAAAAATATTCATAAATGTCGATTTAACGTATTGCGACAGACGTTAGATACTTTTCTTGATGTGTTCCAATGCACCTTTTTCAAGCCGTGATACCTGTGCCTGAGAGATGCCAATATTTTTTGCTACCTCCACCTGAGTTTGTCCTTTGAAAAAGCGCAGGAAGAGTATATTACGTTCACGAGGCTGAAGCTCGCTCATGGCTTGCTTCAATGAAAGCTCTTCAAGCCAGCTTTTATCGTCACAGGAGTCGCTCACCTGATCCAATACATAAAGAGCATCGCCGTTGTCAGAATACACAGGCTCATAGAGTGAGACCGGGTCGGTTATGGCTTCAAGGGCAATGACCACCTGACTAGGCTTTTCGGTGATAGTGTCTGCTATCTGCTCAACAGTAGGCTCTTTCTGGTTTTCACATATGAGCTGTTCTTTCGCCTGCATTGCTTTATAAGCAAGGTCACGGAGAGAACGGCTCACCCTCATGGGTTGAAAATCACGAAGAAATCTTCTAAGCTCTCCTGCTATCATAGGCACAGCGTAGGTAGAAAACTTCACATCAAGAGAGGTATCGAAATTATCTATCGCCTTGATAAGCCCCACAACACCCACCTGAAAAAGGTCGTCAGGGGAGTCGCTTCGGCTCACAAACTTCTGCAAAACGCTCAGCACGAGCCTGAGATTGCCGTTTATAAGCTCCTCACGGGCTTTCTTGTCACCTGAATGGGCTTTTTTCAAAAGCTCCAGCTTTTCTGACTCTTTCAGCGTTTTAAGCTCATTGGTGTTCACTCCGCTTATCTCAACTTTATTGTACTGCATCGCACGCTCCTGTTAAAAAGCAGCATTTTATGCTGCCGTGATAATATAATTATTACCTTTCAATCAGGAACTATACAGATATTTTTCAGGAAAATCTGACCATAAAAAAATGCAGAGCCGTGTGACTCTGCATTAGTTCTATTCTTTTCTGTCGCTCTTGCGCTGATAGTAGACCGCCAGTATCGCTGTTATTATGGCTGATATGCAAAATGCCAGCAGAAGCTTGTTGGATATTTTTCTGTTTATGAAATTCATTGTAGGGTTGAGTATATCCAATATCCAGAATACAATGAACATTCCCGCAAGTATTATCGTGATATGTGGGAGAATTTTGCTTAGTCTTTTCATTTTTATCCTCCTATATAGATAATGTCGCTGAGGTCACGTCCACCGCCGTCAGGAGCGTTCACAATGCTTTTGTTGAAGTACATCATAGCGGACTTTCCACCGTCAAGATTGAACGCAGACATACAGCCCTCATCGCTCATGATAGCCGCAAGCTCGCTGAGAGTTGCGCCCTTTGAGTAGCCTTCGTTTCTGCCGTCAACTGTCACGAAAATATAGTGGCCTGCCGACACACAGCCGATAGCTGAACGTGGATTTGCACTGTTGAGATATTTTGTTGTGTTGAACGTTTCAAGAACGTTGCCACTTCCGTCAAGAAGCGCAGGACCAAAGTTCCAAGCCTGCCATGCACCTTTTGCTATAACAGCGTCGCTGTCATATTCAGACGGGGAGTAGGTCTGCATTGTGCCGTCTGTGAACAGCACGCACACGTCTGCGTCGTTGACATCATCACGGTATTTTATACCGTTTCTTATAACGATACTGCGTTCTGAATTACCATAGAAATCACCGTTTATGGCGAAAAGAGCTTTGTTTTCCACCGCCATACTGAATACTGAGTCCTTGATGTTCTTACCGAATTCTCCGTCTGCAAAGGCGGCTTTTATCTCGCTTGCGCTTGTGACATAAACATCAGCCACAAAATAGGTTATCTTGTTGCTGCCCTCGCCGATAGATTTTTTGTATACTGTCACCTGAGCATTGTCAGTTGAAGCCGAGCCAAGCTCCTCAGAGGTTATGGCACCGTTTGTTATACTGCTTATAGCGTTCTGGTCTGAACGATAGTCGGCAGTGTCCTGATTGCCCCAGTTTCTGTGGTTCGTCTGCTCAGTACGCAGTGTGGTTGTAGCCTTTTCTGCCTGCGGAGCTGTTGTGGTAACTGCAGGCTCGCTATCGTCCTGTGCTGTGCTTTCTGCCTGCGAGTTGTCAGCCGCATTTGGCAGGGTGAAGCTACCTTCTGCGGAACTGTCAACTGTTGCGATCACTTCTCCCTTTACTCCTGAACTTTGCGGCATAACGTAGTCAAAAAGCATGAACACGCCTATCGCTGCTGCTGTAAGCACAACGTCCGTTATGATCATTGCCCAGACAGGCATTGGCTTTTTTGTCTTATTCGTCAATTTTTCTTTCCCTCTTTCTGAAAACGAAACTTTTTTGTGCCGCCCAGCTTATAAAGAAAAGCAGCACTTCTATAAGTATTTTGCTGATATATTTGTTGTGTATGAGATATTTCACACATAGCTCTAGCATTATTGTGTTTGCAGCTAGTATTAATGCGGCAAGCAGAAAGTATTTTGTGGCTGTCTTTGCAATGCCTTCCTTATTTTTAAAGACGAATTTTTTGTTCATCGAAAAGTTGAAAATGGAGCTTATCACTCTTGCACATATGTTAGAAAACGCTACGTTCCCGCTTATCATTGCGAAAATGCTGTAGCAAATATAGTCCACGCAGAAGCTAAGAAGTGATGAGCATGAGAATTTCAGTATATCCTTGTATATTCTCCATGAGTCTTTGATAGGATTAAAATGTGATGACTCGTTTTTGCCAAGGTAAACTGTTTCGATAGGCACTTCATAGAATCTTATGCCTTCTCTTGCACATTCAAGTAGCATATTCATCTCAAACTCATATCTGTCACCGTTTACCGACAGCATAAAAGGTATGAGCTTTGAGGAAAAGCCACGCAAGCCCGTCTGCGTGTCGCTTACCTTTACTCCTGCGGCAAATGAGAAAACGAATTTTGTGATGTTGTTGCCGAATTTGCTTCGCAGCGGTATCTTTCCTGAAAATCTGCGACAACCCATAATAAGCTTGTCAGGGGAGCTTTTCAGAGCTTCCGACACTCTTATTATATCCTCCACCTTGTGCTGTCCGTCTGCGTCTGCAATGACGATGCCCACAGTATCGGCTTCATGTTCTTTTATGTATTCAAGTGCGGTTTTTATGCCACGCCCCTTGCCTTTGTTTACCTCATGGGTGAGAACTATGGCTTTTTTTGCGGCTTCGGCAAAAATCGGCAGCTTATCCTTGCCGCTGCCGTCATTAATGACAATTATATGAAAATCGGTCAATGAAGATATATCGTCAATAACAGCCAGCATTTTTTCATCAGGCTCATAAGCGGGTATCACCGCATAAAATCTATCTATCGCCAAGATATCTTCTCCTTTCATTTATCGTATGGTCTAAGTATATCACATATGCTTTAAAAATACAATAAAACTTCTGAAGAATTTATACATAGTTTATCTGTCGAAATTTTGCGAAAATGAAATTGTGTCAGTATTATTGACAAAATAATAAAAATGTCGTATAATAGAAGAAACAATAAAAAATGTACAAATTAATTCAGCAAACGGAGGATTTGATTTCATGGAATATAGAGTTCTTGAAACACGTTCAGCCGATATTCTCACTAAGTACTACAATAACGAGATAGACAGCTTTCTTAATGCCTGTCATGAAGACATTCTGTGGATAGGTCCCGCTGAGAAGCATGTGATACGCACCAGAAAGGCGCTTGTTGATGCTTTTTCGCAAGAAGAACACAAGCTTGAATTTGTGCTCAGCGACCTAAAGGTGTTTTCCATAGGTCTTACTGAAAGGTCCTGCGAGGTCATAATGTTTTTCATTTTGGATACGATTTGGCCTGACAGCAGTGTTGGGAGAGCAGATCAAAGGATACAGTTTACATGGGTGAGCGAGAACGGCGTAGAAAAAATAAAGCTTTGTCACATTTCCAATGCCATTAAATATGATGAACGTGACAGGATATATCCTGTACATTATGAAGAAATATACAAGAAAAATGTCTGTTCAGGTGAAAGGCGTACAAAGAGAGTGATAGTAAATGGCGTAGACAGGTCGCTTGTTTTTCTGGATAGGTCATGGATAGCTTATGTGGAAAGCAGCGGCAGTCACTGCGTCATATATACCATTGACGGCTCATTTGAATCAGTGCAGAGCCTTAAGGTGTTTGAAAGACGATATAGGGATATGTTTGTGCGCTGTCATGAAAATTATCTTGTAAATCCTGAATATGTAAGTCGCATAAGCCGTTACAGAATAGAGCTTACATATGGCAAGGTGATCCCTATTTCTGAGAAGAATTACACTGCTGTGAAAACAAAATTATCCCATATAACATAAAAACTGGTGAACATTTTGCGTGTTCGCCAGTTTTTTAGTCAGCATATTTTTTCTAAATTTCGCCGTATGGATTTTATTATCCGCTTTTCAAGTCTTGATATGTAGGATTGGGATATACCGACTTCATCAGCGACCTGCTTCTGGGTCATTTCTTTTTTGCCTGAAAGCCCAAATCGCATTTTCATTATCTGCTTTTCACGAGGGCAGAGCTTTTCGATCTCCTCCAGAAGAAGCTGTTTCTCAACTTCGCTTTCTATGCCCTTGTTCACGGTGTCGTCATCGGTGCCTAGAATATCGGATAAAAGCAGTTCATTGCCGTCCCAGTCAACATTCAGCGGTTCGTCTATGGATATTTCATTTTTATACTGATTTGATTTTCTAAGAAACATAAGTATCTCGTTTTCTATGCACCGTGAAGCATAGGTCGCAAGCTTGATGTTTTTATCAGGACAGAAGGTGTTCACCGCCTTGATAAGCCCTATAGAGCCTATTGAGATAAGATCCTCTATGCCTGTGCCTGTTGACTCAAACTTCTTTGCTATATATACCACAAGCCTGAGATTATGCACGATAAGCAGTTCTCGGGCTTTTTTCGGGTCTGTTTCAAGAAGCTCAAAGGCTTTTTTCTCTTCCTCTTTGTTTAGGGGCGGCGGTAACGAATCTGCACCGTTTAGGTAATCTATAGTTTCGGGGTCGTCTGAAAACAAACGGCTCAAAAATCTGTTCAGCCCTAGAGCGAGTGTTTTAAGTGTGGTCATTTGTATTCCTCCTGTATTATCCCAGCAATGCGGGGTTGAATATAGCCCGTGACTTTCCGTTCAGCGAGGGCTTTATGCCCACATAGCACCTGACGTTGTGTACACGGTCTTTATCGTCGATTATCTTTACGCTCCCTGCGGCGGTTATGTGGATAATTCCCTCACCGCTGACAGTAGAGCAGGGGATAAGCCTGAAACCGCTTAAAGGGTCAGGCTCGTCACGGTCAAGGTCGTAGTGATAGAAAAGCCTGTCACAGCAGAAAACCACCACTGGCGTTCCTGTGAAGCTGTCGCAAAGCCTGTTCCCACTGTCGCAAATGGCAGGGACTTTCACTATAAAGCCACCATTTTCGTATATGGCTTCGTATTTTGCGGCCCTGTTGAAACACCTGCGTGTGATGTTCTCATAAAGACAGAGCAGACCATATGTTATACCGCAGGCAAGGGCAAGCTTAAATAGAGAGATGTCAAAATACACAGTGAGGTTTCTGAAAAAAATCACCTTGCTCCCTGATATCTGCCAAAGGGTCACCACTATACCCGTGAAAACTGCGTCCACTGCACAGTATATGATAAAGTATCGAAGTAGTTGCCAAGGGTCTTTACACCCAAAGGCTATAAGCACTGCGAATACCGCACTGATAAGCTTTATCACCACAATAAGAACTGCAGTGAAATATCCTCTGCTGTCTATAGCCATAACAAGCGACGAAAGCCCTCCCACCGAGCAAGCTGTCAACAGCCGCAGCGGACTTATGACCTTGTGACATATCCTGCCTGCCGCTTCAAGCATGATAAGCGTCATAATGGCGTTTGTCACAAGGAGTATATCTATGTAAATTTTCATGGCGTTCCTCCCTTTGATATTATGATAGCACTGCTTGGATGGAAAAATTGTCGCAATGGGGACAAAAAAAGATCCGCCTTCCCAAAATGGGAAAGCGGATATGCTTATTTGATATCAAATTAGTCAGCAAAGAAAACTGAGAAAGCCTTATATGCCATATAAGTGTCTATCTTCGAGGTTATCTCAAATGGTGCGTGCATTGAAAGCACTGGTACGCCAACGTCGATAACGTTCATGTCAAGATTTGCGATATACTGTGCGACAGTTCCTCCACCGCCGCCGTCTACCTTGCCAAGCTCGCCTGTCTGCCAAACGATGTTGTGTTCGTCAAAGAGCTTTCTTACTCTGCCCACAAACTCAGCAGAAGCATCGGAAGTGCCTGACTTGCCTCTTGCGCCTGTGAATTTTGTGGCAACAACGCCGTAGTTTATCTGTGATGAGTTTCTTATCTCGAACGGCTCTGAGAATGTTGGGTCATATGCCGCATTTACGTCGGCAGAAAGGCACTCGGAAGCAGAGATAACGTTTCTGCCCTCAAGTCCGTATACCTTTGCAAGGTCAGCAATGAAGTATGGCAGATATGAGCTGTTAAGTCCTGTGTTGCCGTCGCTTCCTGTTTCTTCCTTGTCTGTGAGTATGGTCATGCAGGTCTTTTTAGGGTCTTTGCATTTGAGGATAGCTTGCAAAGCTGTGTATGCGCAAACTCTGTCGTCCTGACCATAAGAGCCTACCATGCTTCTGTCAAAGCCAACGTCCTGTGCCTTGAATGCAGGAACAGCTTCAAGCTCTGCGGAAACGAAATCGTCCTCTACGATGCCGTATTTCTCGTTAAGGATAGCCATTATGTTGAGTTTTACCTTGTTTGAAACAGCGTCATCTCTGAATGGTCTGGAGCCTATGAGCAGATTAAGCTCCTCGCCCTTGATGAGCTGTGGAGCAGGTCTTTTCATCTGAGCGTCTGCAAGGTGTGGCAGGATATCAGTTACGCAGAAAACAGGGTCGTCCTTGTCCTCGCCGATATTTACTGTAACGCTTTCGCCGTCAGCCTTTATAACAACGCCATGAAGTGACATTGGAACAGTTGTCCACTGATATTTTTTAATGCCGCCGTAATAGTGTGTTTTGAACAGGCAAAGCTCCTTGTCCTCGTAAAGTGGGTTCTGCTTAAGGTCAAGTCGTGGTGAGTCGATATGAGCGGCAGCAAGTCTGATACCCTTGTCAAGACCGTCCTTGCCCATAACTGTAAGTATGATAGCCTTTCCTCTGTTTACAAAATAGAACTTGTCGCCGGCGTCATACTTCTTGCCCTTTTCATAAGGCTTGAAGCCTGCTTTTTCAGCCTGAGCCACTGCCTCGATAACAGCCTCACGCTCTGTCTTTGCAGTGTTCAGAAAGCTTTTATAGCCCTCGCAGAACTTGTCTGCCTTTTTGATTTTTTCTTCGCTAAGGCGAAGTCCACCGTTTTTCTTATCCGAAAGAAGCTTTTCTGCAAGCTTTTCGCCCTCGGACTTTTCTTTCTTCTTGTTATCCATTGTAAAGTCCTCCTTTTAATGTATTCTTATTGAAACTGCGTTACAATGGGCGGACACTGTTCGCCCCTGCGCATGGTTTTGCTTAACTGCTTTCTGTAATATCCCCATGACTGCTGAGTATATCCTTATAATTGTCATAGGCTTTGCGTATCTTGCGCACATAGTTTGAAGTCTGGTCATTTTCGTCAGGTATGTCGCTGACTTTGAAATTGTCAGGGTCAACAGTGCCGTTTTCTATCCAACTGTCAACAAGATTCATTCCGCAGTGATATGCCGCCGCTGTCAGCTCTACAGAGCCGTCATACTTTTCCATAAGATAGCTGAGATAATATGTGCCATATTGGATATTAAGTTCAGGGTCGAACATATCGTCATAGGTGTTGTCACGCTGATCGTTAAGGCGATATTTTATCCAATCGTATGCGTCCTCCATAAGCTGCATAAGACCTCTGGCACCAACTGATGAAACAGCGTCCTTATTAAAGCCGCTTTCCACTTTTATTACAGAGAACACAAGCACAGGGTCGCACTTGTACTTGGTGCTGTATCTTATTACATACTCCTCATAATCTGTAGGATATGAAAAAGAGTTCGGAATATCCTTTGCCTTGTTGATTATCTGCTCGTGATAAAGATATGTGAGCCAGCCTATACCGCACAGCAGAAGTATGACTGCTATGAGTACGGGACCTTTTTTTATGTGTCTTTTCTTTTTACGCCTGCTGTTTTTTCCATTAGCCGCCATTATATCTTTCCTTTATTGTTTCTATGACCTCACAGGTCTTTTGGAATGTGTCATTCACAGAGCCGTTGTTCTCAATGACGAAATCGCTGTGAGCCTTGAAAAATTCCATAGTATGCTGAGAAGAAAAACGCTTTTTTGCAAGCTCCGCCGAAATGCCGTCCCTTTTGGTTATCCTTTCAAGCCTTATGCCAAAGTCTGCCACAACGCTTACGATAACACTGCAAAGCTTATCTGCACCTGCTTCAAAAAGGGTCGGTGCATCAAGAAGTATGAACCTGCTTGGTGTAGCGTTTATCTTTTCGTCAATAAGCTTGTTTATAAAAGGGTATATGGTATCATTGAGCATTTGAAGCTTATTCTTATCTGAAAAAACTATCTCCCCGAGCTTCTGTCTGTCAAGAGAATAGTTCTCGTCAAAGCAGCTTGGGAAAAGCTTTGCAAGCTCTTTACAGCATTCGCTCCCTGCCTGTGTGACTTCTCTTGCGACAATATCGCAGTTTATTATCTCAAAGCCATTTTCTCTGAAAGCGTCCGATATAGTTGTCTTGCCTGCACCGCTTTGACCTGTAAGCCCTACTACTGTTTTTTTCACAGTTTCACCACCTGAAAGCCTGCGGCTCTTAAAAGTCGGTTATACACTGCAAGCCCCACGCCGTCTTTGTTAGGACAGCGTGCATAGACTTTCTTTGCACCTATATCGTCAAGCTCTCTGAGAACGTCAAAAAGCTCTTTTGCCTGTTCCTCGTCATTTGCACCATAGCAGATATGGGGTATATCAAGCCCCTCGCAATCGCTGTCAGTGAACACCATAAGAGTGGTGTCATTGTCAGCTTGAGTTTTCACATATTCTCTGAAAGCTTCAAGACTACTGTCAATGATAGTCACATCAGCCTTTGGGGCATAGTGCTTATATTTCATACCAGGGGAGCGAACTTTTACGTTCTCACCCAGCTTTTCCAAAACGCCCTTGTCGATAAGAACGTTCGGGGTAATCTCCATAAGATCCTCGGCAGAGATAAATCCCGGTCTGAGAAGTCTTATTCCGTCCTCGCCTTCAAAGCTTATAACAGTTGATTCAACGCCCACTCCGCAAGCTCCGCCGTCTATTATGGCAGGTATCCTGCCGTGCATATCGTTAAGGACGTGCTGTGCTGTTGTAGGCGACGGGCTTCCTGAAAGGTTTGCCGACGGTGCGGCGATAGGGAAGCCGCAGGCTGAGATAAGCGCTCTTGCCACCTTATGTGACGGCATTCTTATGCCCACTGTGTCAAGTCCTCCGCTCGTTACCATTGGTATCTTTTCAGACTTTGGCATTATCATAGTGAGAGGTCCTGCCCAAAATTTTTCTGCGCACTTTACAGCAAGGGGCGGTATCTTATCCACAAGTCCCTCAAGCTGAGAAATGTCAGATATATGCACTATTAGAGGATTGTCGGCAGGTCTGCCTTTTGCGGCAAATATTTTTCTTACAGCCGCTTCATCAAAAGCGTTCGCCGCAAGACCATATACAGTTTCCGTCGGCATACCAACGACTTCACCCTGTGAGAGCAGCTTTGCGGCATATGCTATGCTGTCCTCGTCAGTGCCAAGTATTTTTGTGTCAAACATTTTTATTCTTCTTCCTGACTTGCAAGCTTGGCAGCCTGATCGGCTGTTGCAAGTGCGTCGATTATTTCATCAAGTGCGCCGTTAAGCACCTGTTCAAGTCTGTAGATAGTAAGACCGATTCTGTGGTCGGAAATTCTTCCCTCAGGATAGTTGTAAGTTCTTATTCTTTCGGAACGGTCGCCTGTTCCCACCTGTGAGCGTCTGTTGTCTGCAATCTCCTTGTTCTGTGCCTGAACTTTCTGATCAAGCAGTCTTGAACGGAGAACTTTCAGAGCCTTTTCCTTGTTCTTGAACTGTGAACGCTCGTCCTGACACTCAACTACCATACCTGTAGGCAGGTGAGTTATTCTGATAGCGGAAGATGTCTTGTTGATGTGCTGTCCGCCTGCGCCTGATGAACGGAAAACGTCTATTTTCAGATCTTTTTCTTCGTTAAGGTCAAGCTCCACCTCATCAGCCTCTGGAAGCACGGCAACTGTAACAGTAGACGTGTGAACTCTGCCCTGTGACTCAGTTTCAGGTACACGCTGAACTCTGTGTACTCCGCTTTCATATTTAAGTCTTGAATATGCTCCCTCGCCTGAAACGCTGAAGGTTATTTCCTTATAGCCACCAAGCTCTGTTTCGTTGGCGTTCATGACTTCTATGGTCCAGCCCTTTGAAGCGGCATACATTGAATACATTCTGTAAAGAGAGCCTGCAAACAGTGCAGCTTCCTCACCGCCTGCTCCGCCTCTTATCTCTATGATAACGTTACGCTCATCGTTAGGGTCTTTCGGCAGCAGGAGAAGCTTAAGCTCTTCTTCAAGCTTAGCCATATCCTCCTTGGACTCCTCAAGCTGCATCTGCACCATTTCCTTGAAGTCCTTATCCATTCCGCCTGCGTCAAGAAGCTCGATGGCTTCGTCATTGGCAGCCTTTGCCTTTTTGTATTCGCCGAACTTTTCAACTATTGGCGTAAGTGTCTTGTATTCTTTCATAAGGCTCGTATACAGTGAAGTGTTGTTTATAGTTTCAGGCTGCATGAGCTTTTCGTTTATTTCATTGAATTTATCTTCGAGTGCTTTGAGTTTTTCAAACATAGTTATATTCTCCTGTCATTTTTATTTCATATCATACATTTGTTATATATCATAAATTGCGAGAATAGCTATGACTCAGCCTCTCTGATAATAGTTTTTACGTTCTTTTCGGCTTTGCTGCGTACTATCATGAACTCTCGTCCGCAGCCCTCGCAGCGCAGCTTGAAATCCATGCCTGAGCGCAGAACTATCATTCTGTTACTGCCGCAGGGGTGACTTTTCTTCATTACAAGAATATCGCCTTTTACAATATCCATTTTGCACCACTTTCCTTTCTTAAAAGGTGAGGCAGAGCGAATACTCTGCCCATACATCGTTATTATAACACATTTCTCCCTTTATTGCAATAGCGGAGAGGGCGGTTTTATTGCTGTACAAATATTATAGTCCATATATTTGATTTTTGTTGCATTGTTACAAAAATGACATTATAAGAAGCTGAATTTACAAAATGTTCATTGAATAGCTTTTGAAAAAGTGTTAATATTAGATTGTTCAAATTTGAAATATCTAATATTGGAGGTTTGACAATGAACGATAATATGACAACAGCAACGCATATGTTTGATCATTCAAAGAAGCTTGCAGAAGCATATGAAAAAGTCATGCAGCCCCTTTGTAAAAAGCTCGATATGCCAAAGACGGCGCTTGACGTGCTCATGTTCCTTGCGAACAATCCTGAGTTCAACACAGCGGGTGATGTGTGTAGATATAGGAATATCAAGGCGGCGCTTGTGTCTTTTCATGTAGAAAAGCTTGTGGAAGCAGGCTTTGTTGAAAGGCAGGCGGTAAAGGGCGACAGAAGAAAATGCCGTCTGGTCTGCACAGAAAAGGCCCAGCCTGTTATAAAAGAGGGCAGAGAGCTACAGAAAAAGTTTGCACAAAAGCTTATCGCTGGCTTTTCGGACGATGACATGGCACATTTCAGAAAATGCCTGCATATCGTTAGCGATAACATAGACAGCATTCTTAAAGAATGTTTGTAGAAGGAGGTAACAACTATGATAAAACTGCTTAAAAAGATGGGCAAGCGTGAGGTGCTTATGGCTGTTCTCTGTGCACTTCTGGTGCTGGGACAGGTGTATTTTGACCTGACGCTGCCTGACTATATGACTGACCTGACCATGATGCTCAATACGGCAGGCAGTGAAACTTCCGATATCCTGAACGTCGGGCTTAAAATGCTTGGCTGCACCCTTGCAAGTGCCGCTCTTGCTATCGGCTGCGGCTATCTTTCCGCAAAGACTGCCTCAGGATTCAGCTACACAATAAGAGAAAAGCTGTTCAACCATGTTATGGATATGGGCAGCGAGGAGATGCAGGACTTTTCCATACCGAGCCTTATAACAAGGACAACAAACGACATCACACAGATACAGATGATAGTGTCAATGGGACTTCAGATGATAATAAAATCGCCTATCATGGCTGTTTGGGCTGTTATAAAGATACTTGGCAAGAGCTGGGAGCTTTCAGCTGTGACTGCGGCGTTCGTTGTGGTGATATGCGTGTTCGTTCTTGCAGTTATGGCGACCTGCATACCGAGATTCCGTATCGTTCAGAAGCTAACTGATATAATAAACCGTGTGGCAAGAGAGAACCTCACGGGAATAAACGTTGTCCATGCTTTCAATGCTGAGAAATATCAGAACGACAAGTTTGATGTTCCAAGCAAGGAGATGATGAACACACAGCTTAAAAACCAGAGAATGTTCGCACTTATGATGCCGGTTATGAATATCGGAATGAATGGTCTGACCCTTGCTATTTACTGGCTTGGAGCAGTGCTTATCCAGCAGATAGCCCTGACGGCTGTTCAGGACAGGATAACGTTTTTCAGCAATGTGGTTGTTTTCAGCACATATGCCACATACGTTGTAATGTCATTTATGATGCTCGTTATGATATTCATGATGCTCCCTGCGGCTCAGGTCTCAGCAGAGCGTATCAACGAAGTGCTTGAGCGTGACGTGAACATAAAAGAGGGAAGCGTCAGCGAGGGAAGAGAGCAGGGTACTGTGGAATTTAAAAACGTTTCTTTCAGATATCCTCATGCCTCTGAGGACGAGCTGAGCAATATAAGCTTCAAGATAAACAAGGGTCAGACCCTTGCCATAATCGGTGCAACAGGAAGCGGCAAGACAACGCTTATAAGCCTTATACCAAGATTTTATGACGCAACAGAGGGCGAAGTCCTTGTGGACGGCGTGAACGTTAAGGACTATAAGTTCGACACCCTTTATGACAAGCTTGGATATGTCACACAGAAGGCTGTGCTTTTTGCAGGAAGCATAAGAGAAAACGTTTTCTTTGGCGAGAGTGCCACTCCTGAAACTGACGAGGAGCTTAAAAACGCTATCGAGCTTTCTCAGGCGGAGGAGTTTGTGGATAAGCTTCCTGACGGCACAGAGCATATGATATCTCAAATGGGCAGAAACGTTTCAGGCGGACAGAAGCAGCGTTTGTCTATTGCAAGAGCGCTTTCAAGAAAGCCTGAGATACTTGTATTTGATGATTCTTTCTCAGCCCTTGATTACAAGACAGACGCAAAGCTCAGAGAGGGTCTTAACGAAAAGCTTGGGGACACAACAAAGATAATCGTTGCACAGAGAATAAGCACTATCCGTCATGCAGACAAGATAATAGTCCTTGATCGTGGCGAAGCCGTGGGCATGGGTACTCATGAGGAGCTTATGAAAAACTGCGACGTATACAAAGAGATAGCACTTTCACAGCTAAGTGCGGCAGAGCTTGCATAGAAAGGGGGACTGCACAATGAGAAAATACGAAAAGGCTAGTAAGGGCGAAATGGCGTCCGCTATGAAAAAAATAATAGAGTATATGAAAGGCAGTGTAGGTATCGTTGCCGTGGCATTGGTTCTTGCGGCGCTTGGTGCGGTGCTGACTATCATAGGGCCTGACAAGGTGGGCGAGATAACCGACCTTATAGCAGACGGACTTATGACAGGCATTGACCTTAAAGCGGTGGCAAGGGTAGGAATTTTCCTTGGAGCGATATATATTTCAAGCTCGCTGTTCACATTCATTCAGCAGTATATAATGGCGACAGTCACCCTGAAAATGTCATACAGAATGAGAAGCGACCTTTCAAGAAAGATAAACTGCGTTCCGCAGAAGTATTTCAACTCACATTCACAGGGCGATATACTCAGCCGTATCACAAATGATGTATCAACTTTACAACAGGGTCTTACAAACAGTCTTCCGACCATAATCAGTGCGGCGGCACAGTTTGTGGGCTGTCTTATAATGATGTTCGTTACAGAATGGCGACTTGCACTCATCTCACTGTTCATCACATTCTTCGGACTTTTCCTGATAGTTTTCATAATGTCAAAATCACAGAAGTTCTTCCTCGACAGACAGGAAAGCCTTGGTAAGCTTAACGGCTATGTTGAGGAGATGTATTCAGGTCACGAGGTAGTAAGGATATCCCGTGGAGCAGATAATGTAAAGAATCATTTCGCCGGACTTAACGAAGCTGTATACAACGCAAACTGGAAGTCACAGTTTCTGTCAGGCATGATGCAGCCGCTTATGAACGTTATCGGAAATCTTGCATACGTTGCAGTATGCGTTTTCGGCTCAATGCTCGCCCTTAACGGCACTATCACATTCGGCGTAATAATATCGTTCATTCTTTATGTAAGACTTTTCACATCACCTCTTGGTCAGATAGCTCAGGGCATGACAAATATGCAGACAGCTTCCGCCTCAGCTCAGAGAATATTTGACTTTATCGAAAGCGAAGAGCTTTCAGACGAGAGCGACAAGAGTAGTGAAATGCCTGAGGTAAAGGGCAACGTAAGCTTTGAAAATGTTCGTTTCAGCTATCCTGATACTCCTGACAAGGTGATAATAAAGAACTTTTCCGCAGAGGTAAAGGCAGGACAGAAGGTGGCTATCGTCGGACCGACCGGTGCAGGTAAGACCACAATGGTAAATCTGCTTATGAGATTTTTTGAGATAAACAGCGGAAGTATCTCCATAGACGGCACACCTATCTCACAGCTGAGTCGTGAAACTGTCCACAATATGTTCAGCATGGTTTTGCAGGACACATGGCTTTTTGAGGGCACTGTGAGAGAAAACCTTGTTTACAACATGGAGGGCATAAGCGACGAGTCCCTTGAAAGAGTGTGCAAAGCCTGCGGTCTGGATAAGTTCGTTCATACGCTCCCTGAGGGCTTTGATACAGTGCTTTCTGAAAGCGTGGCAATATCCGCAGGACAGAAACAGCTTCTCACTATCGCAAGGGCAATGCTCCAGAATGCGCCTATGCTCATACTTGATGAAGCAACATCTTCTGTCGATACGAGAACGGAGCTTCTTATCCAAAGGGCAATGGATAAGCTTACAAAGGGCAGAACGAGCTTTGTTATCGCACACAGACTTTCGACTATCAAAAACGCAGACCTGATACTTGTTATGCGTGACGGCGACGTTATCGAAAGCGGAAACCATGAAACTCTTATGGCAAAGGGTGGATTTTATGCCGAGCTTTATAACAGCCAGTTTGATCAGGCTTCATAAAGCAGGCTTTTATATGCAAAGCACACGGCTTTTACGGCTGTGTGCTTTGTGCTTTTTTTACTAAAATGGGTGTGACAGTGGTGTGGCTGTATTGAAAAATGACAATAAAGTGTATTTTATTTCTTAAAATCAGATATTTCACTTGACTAATCCGTATTAAAATGGTATGATAAATATGTATTTTTATAAAATATATTATTTGCAGAAGGATTGATATATAATGAAAACACCATTTATAACCAAGGAAAAGGCTGAGGAGATAATCAAGCAGTATCCTACACCTTTTCATATCTACGACGAAAAGGGTATCAGACAGAGAGCCAGAGATCTTTACAAGGCATTTAGCTGGAACAAAGGCTTCAAAGAGTATTTCGCTGTAAAGGCTACCCCTAACCCGTTCATTTTGAAAATACTCAAGGAAGAGGGCTGCGGCGTTGACTGTTCTTCTCTTACTGAGCTTATGATGAGCGACTGCTGCGGATTCAGCGGAAGCGACATCATGTTTTCTTCAAACGTAACTCCAAAGGCGGATTTTCTCAAGGCAAGAGAGCTTGGCGCTTATATCAACCTTGACGATTTCACTCACATAGATTATCTTGACGACCTTTGCGGTATTCCTGAAACTATCTGCTGCCGTTTCAATCCGGGCGGACATTTCGAGATAGAAACTCAGATAATGGACAACCCTGGTGAGGCTAAGTACGGCTTCACAAGAGAGCAGCTTTTTGAGGGCTTCAAGGTACTTCAGCAGAAAGGCGCAAAGCATTTCGGACTTCACGCTTTCCTTGCTTCAAACACTGTTTCAAACGCTTATTATCCAAAGCTTGCAAGAATACTTTTTGAGCTTGCTGTTGAGCTTCATGAAAAGACGGGTGCAGACATCAAGTTCGTAAACCTTTCAGGCGGTGTTGGCATAGCCTATGAGCCTGACAAGCCACAGAACGATATCTTCGCTATCGGCGAGGGCGTTCGCAAGGCATTTGAGGATATAATGGTTCCTGCTGGTCTTGGTGACGTTGCTATCTTCACAGAACTTGGCAGATATATGCTTGCTCCGTTCGGTCATCTCGTTGCTACATGCACACATCATAAGCATACTTATAAGGAGTATGTTGGACTTGACGCTTGTGCCTGCAACCTTATGCGTCCTGCTATGTACGGTTCATATCATCACATTACAGTTCTTGGTAAGGAGAACGCTCCGTGCGACCACAAGTATGACGTAACTGGCGGTCTTTGCGAGAACAACGATAAGTTTGCGATCGACAGAATGTTGCCTGAGATAGACACCGGCGATATAATTGTTATCCACGACACAGGCGCACACGGTTTCTCAATGGGTTATAACTACAACGGAAAGCTCCGCTCAGCAGAGATACTTCTTCATGAGGACGGCTCATTCGATATGATAAGACGTGCCGAAACTCCAGCTGACTATTTCGCAACATTTGATTTCACTGATATTTTCGATAAATATACAAAGAATAATAAGTAATGGTGCTTAGATCCACAGGGAATTTCTCTGTGGGTCTTGCTGTTTTTTGGCGTTTGGCGAGCAAATATTAAAAAAATCGGAATTTATGTGATTTTTGCTTGCAAAATAGTATGAGATGTAGTATAATATTAAATTGAATTGGTGTATTTTTGCACCTAAGGCGTTGCCTTAATATTAAGAAAGGTCAGGGATTATATATGGATTTGAACATGGTCAAGTATCTGGCAGAGCTTAGCAAGCTGGAATATTCCGATAAAGAGCTTGCAGCCACAGCCGAGCAGATGACTGATATTATTGATCTTATGGATACCGTAAAGGAAATCGACATTACCTATGACGATCTCAAGGACAATCATGATGTTTACCTCAACGATCTGAGAAAAGACGAGGTCATCGAATCTATGCCTACTTCAAAGGTCCTTTCAAATGCAGTGAATACAAACAACTGCTTTGTAGTGCCTAAGGTCGTAGAGTAAATTTAACAGGAAGGTAGTGTGAAATTTGGACGTTTCTTCAATGAAAATCCGTGATATGCGTAAGGCTCTTGACAGTAAGGAAATTTCCGCTAAAGAGCTTGCACAGACATATTTTGAGAGAATAAAGAAATATGACGATAAGGTAAAGAGCTTTATCACTGTTACTGAGGAAAAGGCTCTGGAGCAGGCTGAAAAGGCTCAGGGCGTTATCGATAAGGGCGAGGCAAAGGCTCTCACAGGAATACCTGTGGCAGTAAAGGACAATATTTGTACAGAGGGCGTAAAGACCACCTGTGCGTCAAAAATGCTTGAAAACTTTGTTCCGCCTTATAATGCGACCGTTATGGAAAAGCTCGACGCTGAGAATATCGTAATGCTCGGCAAGACTTCCATGGACGAGTTCGCAATGGGAGGCTCTACACAGACCTCTGCTTTTGCAAAGACAAAGAATCCTTATGATCTTGACCGTGTACCTGGCGGCTCATCAGGCGGATCTGCTGCGGCTGTCGCTGCGGGACTTGCACCTGTTGCTCTTGGTACTGATACAGGCGGATCTATCAGACAGCCTGCTGCTTTCTGCGGCGTAACAGGTATCAAGCCAACATACAGCAGAGTTTCAAGATTTGGTCTTGTGGCTTTCGCTTCATCTCTTGACCAGATAGGCTCTATCGGTCTTGACGCTCATGACTGTGCTATACTCCTTAACGAGATATGCGGTTATGACTTCCATGACGGCACAAGCTCAAAGCTTGAAGTGCCTGACTTCACCGCAAAGATAGGCGAGTCAATGAAGGGCATGAAGATAGCACTCCCTAAGGAGTTCTATGCAGAGGGCATAAATGATGAGGTAAAGGCTGCCGTTTTAAAGGCTGCTGAGGAATATAAGGCAATGGGTGCTGAGCTTATCGAGTGTTCTATGCCGTCGCTTAAGTATGCTGTTCCTTGTTATTATCTTCTTGCCTGCGCTGAGGCTGCGTCTAACCTGTCAAGATATGACGGTATCAAGTACGGTCACAGAACTGCTACAGCCGACAGCTATGAAGAGCTGATAATCAAGTCACGTTCAGAGGGATTCGGCGAGGAAGTAAAGAGAAGAATACTTCTTGGAAACTACTGCCTGTCAAGCGGATATTATGACGCTTACTATAGAAAAGCAATGGCTCTCAGACAGCTTATCAGAAAAGAATACAATGATATATTCGAGAAGTGCGACGTTATTCTTACGCCGACAACTCCTGCTGTTGCATACAGCCCTGAGATGACTTCCGACCCTGTTCAGATGTATCAGGCTGATATATGCACAGTTACAGTAAATATCGCAGGTCTGCCTGCAATATCAACTCCTTGCGGCTATGACAGCAAGGGTATGCCTATCGGTATGTCTGTTATAGGCAGAAAGTTCGACGAGGCAACTATCATCAAGACTGCCGACGCATACGAAAAGGGCTTCAAGCCTGTTGCGCCAAAGCTTTAAGGGAGGTAAGACAAATGGAAAAATGGAGAACGGTCATCGGCCTTGAGATCCACGCCGAGCTGCTTACCAAAACTAAGATCTTTTGTAACTGCTCCGCTGAGTTCGGAGGTGCGCCAAATACAAGATGCTGCCCTGTATGTACAGGTATGCCTGGTACTCTGCCTATCATCAATCAGCAGGCTGTAGAGTATGCTGTAAAGGCAGGATATGCGCTCAACTGCGGTATCAACAAGTTTTCAGTATTCGACAGAAAGAACTACTTTTATCCTGACCTGCCAAAGGCATATCAGATATCACAGCTTTACAGACCTATCGTAGGTCCTGGATATGTGCCTATCGAGGTGAACGGTCAGAAGAAGAACATCAGAATAAACCATATCCACCTTGAGGAAGACGCCGGTAAGCTCGTTCATGACGCTTTCAACGGAATCTCAATGGCTGACTATAACAGATGCGGTATCCCGCTTATCGAGATAGTTACTGAGCCTGATATAGCGTCAGCAGAAGAGGCTATGGCTTTCGTTGAACAGATATCTCTGCTTTTGCAGTATGCAGGCGTTTGCGACTGTAAAATGGAGCAGGGCTCACTGAGATGCGACGTTAATATCTCTCTTATGCGTCCTGACGCTACTGAGTTCGGTACTCGTGCGGAGATAAAGAACATCAACTCTATCAAGTCTGTTGGCAGAGCTATCAAGTATGAGGAAAAAAGACAGGCGCTTCTTCTTGAAGCTGGCAAAAAGGTCGTTCAGGAAACAAGACGTTACAACGCAAACAGAGATAAGACAACTTCAATGCGTACAAAGGAAAACGCTAACGATTATCGTTATTTCCCAGAGCCTGATATTCTTCAGGTAAACCTTACAGACGCTCAGCTTGATGAGATAAAGGCTAAGCTGCCTGAAATGCCAAGCAGCAGATTCAAGAGATACACTGAGGAATACGGTATTTCTGAGATAGACGCAAAAACGCTTATCCAAACAAAGATAATCTCAGATTTCTTTGAGAATGCACTTAAGAGATATAACAATCCTAAGAGCGTAGCTGTGTTCATTCTTGGCGAGTTTATGAGAAGAGTAAATCTGGGCGAGATAGATATAAACAATATCAGCTTCACACCTGAGGAGTTCGCTGAGCTGGTTGAAATGGCTGACACTGAAAAGGTATCTAAGAACGACGCTAAGACCGTGTTCAGAGCAATGGTAGAAGAGGGCGGCAAGCCTATGGACATTGCAAAGAGCAAGGGTATGATAATCACTGTAGATACTGCAAAGGTTGAGGCAGGCGTTGACGAGATACTCGCCGCAAATGCCGCACAGGTAGAGCAGTATAAGAACGGTGAAACAAAGGTATTCGGCTTTATCATGGGTCAGTGCACAAAGGCTCTCAAGGGCGTTGCTACACCTAAGATAATCAAGGAAGTTCTTGAAAGCAAGCTGAAAGCTGCCGCTGCAAGCGCTGCTTCTGACGCAGAGAAGAAAGAGGACGTAAAGGACAACGTTATCGACACTTCAAAGCTCACAAAGTATGAGAACGCTGATAAGTATGTACCTGAAAATGACGGCAAAATGCTTATGATAGATACGGCTGACGTCAAGAAAGAGTTTATGCTTGCTGACGCTAAGGCTAACATGGGCAAGGAAGTTGAGTTCTCAGGCTGTGTTCATAGAATAAAGAACATGGGAAGCATTGCATTTATCGTTGTAAGAACCTCAAGAGATGTTATACAGACAGTTTACTCTGCCGACAACTGCAAGGATTCTATCGAGGGTCTGAGAGAGGGCTTCTTTGTAAACGTAAAGGGTATCGTTAAGGAAAACCCTAAGGACTTCAACGGTCTTGAAATAGAGCTTAATTCTATCAAGCTTATCTCAACGAACGCCGCTGAACTGCCTTTGAAGATATCACAGGGCAAGCTCAACTGCACAATAGAAGTAAATCTTGACAACCGTGCGGCTTCACTGAGAAACCCTTATGAGAGAGCTATATTCAAGCTACAGGAGGGTCTTGTTCAGGGTATGCACAAGTTCATGCAGGCAAATAACTTCACTGAGATACACTCGCCAAAGATAGTTGCTCAAGGTGCAGAGGGCGGCGCTAACATCTTCCGCCTTGACTATTTCGGCAAGTCTGCGTTCCTTAACCAGTCACCGCAGTTCTACAAGCAAATGGCTGTGGCATTCTTTGACAGAGTTTATGAGATAGCACCTGTATACAGAGCTGAAAAGCACGCTACTTCACGTCATATCAACGAGTATATCGGTCTTGACTTTGAAATGGGCTATATCGACAGTATGTATGACGTTATGAAAATGGAGATTGCCATGCTCAAGTCCATTTTCGAGTATATCAAGGAAAACTATCAGAACGAGTTGAAGATACTTGAGGCTGATGTTCCTGAGATAAAGGAAGTTCCGTCTATCAAGTTCGCTGACGCTATCGAGCTGCTGAGAGGCGGCGAGGGAAGCGGCAAGAAGTTCGACCTTGACCCTGAGGACGAGGTGAACCTTGGAAAGTATGCCAAGGAAAAGTACGATTCAGACTTTATCTTTGTTACACACTTCCCATCATCGAAGCCTCCGTTCTATGCAATGAACTCCAGAGAAGACCCAAGAGAAGCATACAAGTTCGATCTGTTGTTCAGAGGACTTGAAATTACTTCGGGCGGTCAGAGAATACACGATTATAACGAGCAGGTAGAGAAGATGAAGGCTCAGGGACTTGACCCTGCTGACTTCAAGAACTATCTTGAGGCTCACAAGTATGGTCTGCCACCTCACGGTGGACTTGGTATCGGTCTTGAAAGACTTCTCATGAAGCTTCTTAACAAGAACAACATTAGGGAAACATCACTGTTCCCAAGAGATATCAACAGACTTCTTCCATAGTCTGAAAATATGTTTACCAAGAACGGACGGTTTTTCTGTCCGTTCTTTTTTTCTTTTGAATACTGATTGAATATTTGTCCAATAAGAATAGTATAATTCAATGATACTGATTCGGAGGACTGATATTCTTGAAAAAAATTCTTACTTTACTTATTTGTTTTTTGACCCTTTGCTCCTGCGGAGGTGATGTAAATTCCCAGAGGGACAGGCTTGTGACTATGGAAAAAGCCTCGGTGATACCTGTGTGCGGAGAGAAGAACTACACTGATGTGGAAACGTCACACAAGCTTAATTATACTGTGCAGAAAGCTATATGGATATCCTATATTGACCTTGCTGATATGCTCACCGGGAAAAGTACCGAGGAGTTTCGTGTGAACTTTTCTCAGGCGTGCGAAAATGCTTTGAGCATAGGTTGTAATACGCTGTATGTCCACGTCAGACCTTTTGGGGATGCTATATATGATTCGGAACTTTATCCTGCATCACGTTATATAACAGGCGTGGCAGGTGAGCAGAGTGACTTCGACCCGCTTGATATAATGATACAGACTGCACATGACAAGGGGCTTTCTTTTCACGCATGGATAAACCCTCTCAGGTGTGAGAATGAGGAATGTTTTCGGAATTATGACGATAGCTTTCTCCTGAAAAAGTGGTATGACGAGGGAGACGGCTACCTGGAACAGGTTGATGGCGACAGCCATTTGTGGCTCGATCCTGCTTATGATGAGGTAAGACAGCTTATAGCAGAGGGTGCGGCGGAACTTGCGGAGAATTATGATATTGACGGCTTGCACTTTGACGATTATTTTTATCCCACAACGGCTGAGAACTTTGACGCTCAGTGCTTTTCTGCTCAGACGGAGTTTGACGATCTGGCAAAATGGCGGCTGAACAATATCTCCCTTATGGTGGGGGAGATATACAGTGCGGTCAAGGGGGTGGATAAGGATATCCTCGTGGGAGTTTCGCCTCAGGGAAATATGGAAAATAACTATGAGTATATGTACGCTGATGTGAAAAAGTGGTGTAGTGAGGAGGGGTATATAGACTATATCTGTCCGCAGATATACTTCGGTTATGAAAATTCTGTCAAGCCTTATGAGGATACCCTACAGCAGTGGGCTGATATCTGTACAACTGATGTTACGCTGGTGGCAGGTCTGGGAGTATATAAGATAGACAGCGAGAGTGAATTTTCTGAAAATATCGGCATTATCGGCAGGCAGATAAATGACGCTGTAGTTAGTTATAACTACGCAGGAGCGGCGGTCTACGGCTATGCAAGCTTGTTTGGCGGCAGTGATAGAGGTGTTCAGGAGCAGGAGTGTATCGAAATTGCTTTTGATAAACTTGATACATCTGTAAAATGATATGCGATATATAAATTATGGTATGTTAAATGTAAACAAATTGTGATATATTATTATAAAATTTATGGAAGTAAACAAAAAACTATTGAAATTTCTTTTTAAATATAGTATAATGTTATATGCTGTAAGGCGATAATAGAAAATGTTTTTGTATTATTTGCCTAAAACAATATTATTTTGCTAATTATTCAGGGAGGGATTTTAGTGTACAAAATCGTAACAAGAAGACAGCTCAACGACGCTGTTGTTCTTATGGAGATCGACGCACCTTACATTGCCGCTAAGGCTGAGGCTGGTCAGTTCATCATCTACAGAGTTGATGAGAAGGGCGAGCGTGTTCCGCTCACTATCGCTGACTATGACAGAGAAAAGGGCACGATCACAATTATTTTCCAGGTAGTAGGTGCATCTACAACTGAGCTTGCAAGACTTAATGAGGGCGACTATATCCATGACGTTGTTGGTCCTCTCGGCGTTGCCACAGAGTATGACGAGGGTATCAAGAGAGTTGCAGTAGTAGGCGGAGGCGTTGGTTGTGCTATCGCTTATCCACAGGCTAAGAAGCTCCATAGCATGGGCGTTGAAGTTGATCTTATCGCAGGCTTCAGAAGCAAGGATATCGTTATCCTCGAGGACGAAATGGGCAAGGCATCTTCACATCTTCACATCTGTACAGACGACGGTTCATACGGCTATCACGGATTTGTTACAAACAAGCTTCAGGAGCTTATTGACGGTGGTGCAAAGTTTGACGAGGTCATCGCTATCGGACCAGTTCCAATGATGAAGTTCGTTTGCAAGGTAACAAAGCCTTATGACATCAAGACACTCGTTTCACTCAACCCTATCATGATCGACGGCACAGGAATGTGTGGCGGATGTCGTGTAACTGTTGACGGCAAGATCAAGTATGCTTGCGTTGACGGTCCTGACTTTGACGGTCAGAAGGTAGATTTCGACGAGCTTATGAGAAGAAACTCAACTTATAAGGAGCAGGAAAAGGCTCACTTGTGCAGACTTACTGGAGGTGTAAGATAATGGCTAATATGAGTTTGACAAAGACTCCTATCGCAGAGCAGGAGCCAAAGGTAAGAGCTAGAAACTTCAAGGAAGTTACTTTGGGTTACACCCCTGAGCAGGCTATAGAAGAAGCTCAGAGATGTCTTAACTGTAAGCACAAGCCTTGTATGACAGGATGTCCTGTAAGCGTTAGGATCCCTGAGTTTATCGCAAAGGTAGCAGAGGGCAAGTTTGAAGAAGCTTATGCTATCATCAAAACAACAAACGCTCTGCCGGCTGTTTGCGGACGTGTATGTCCACAGGAGCATCAGTGCGAGGGCAAGTGTGTAAGAGGTATCAAGGGTGAGCCTGTTGGTATAGGCAGACTTGAGAGATTCTGTGCAGACTATATGATGGACAAGGCAGTTGCCGTAGAAAAGGCTGAACCAAACGGTCACAAGGTAGCTGTTGTAGGCGGCGGTCCTTCAAGCCTTACAGTTGCAGGCGACCTTGCTAAGCTTGGTTACGATGTAACTATCTATGAGGCATTCCATACAGCAGGCGGCGTTCTTATGTATGGTATCCCTGAGTTCAGACTTCCAAAGGCTATCGTTCAGCACGAGATAGACAATCTGACAAACATGGGCGTACATATCATGACAAACATGGTTATCGGCAGAGTTCTTTCTATCGACGAGCTTATGGGCATGGGCTATGAAGCTGTATTTGTAGGTTCAGGCGCAGGTCTTCCAAGATTCATGGGTATCGAAGGTGAAGGCCTTGTAGGCGTTTACTCTGCTAACGAGTACCTTACAAGAATCAACCTTATGAAGGCATACAAGGACGATTATGAGACTCCTATCATGAAGTCTAAGAACGTAGCTGTAGTAGGTGGTGGTAACGTTGCTATGGACGCTGCTCGTTCTGCAATGAGACTTGGCGCTGAGCATGTTTATATCGTATACAGACGTTCAATGGACGAGCTTCCTGCAAGAAAGGAAGAGGTTCATCATGCTCAGGAAGAGGGCATCGAGTTCCTCGTTCTTAATAACCCAGTTAAGATAGTTGGCGACGAGAACGGTCATGTAAACGGCATGGAGTGCATCAAAATGGAGTTGGGCGAGCCTGACGCAAGCGGCAGAAGACGTCCTATCCCTATCGAGGGTTCAAACTTCATTCTTGATGTTGATACAGCTATCATGTCTATCGGTACATCACCTAACCCACTTATCAGAAGTACAACTCCTGGTCTTGAAACAAATGACCACGGCTGCCTTATCGTTGACGAGAACGAGTCAACAACTAAGGAAGGCGTTTACGCAGGCGGTGACGCTGTTACAGGCGCTGCTACTGTTATCCTCGCTATGGGTGCAGGTAAAAAGGCTGCCGCTGCTATCGACGAGTATATCAAGAACAAGAAATAATTTCTTGTAAATGAAAATTATTTGTTAAAAGGCTTGAAGTTTGTGCAAATATCTGATATACTAATATAGTATTATTAGATTTGGAGGTCTTTTGATGAATTTGTCAGCAATTATTTCAGTTTTGGCTGCTGAGCAGAGTTCACCTGCATCACTTGCCATGACTTTTATCCCACTGGTACTCATAATCGTGTTCTTCTATTTCTTTATTATCCGTCCGCAGAAAAAGCAGGATAAGAAAGACGCTGAGATGAGAGATAACCTTGAGATAGGTGACGAGGTCGTTACAAACGGCGGAATCGTTGGTATCGTGTTCTCTATCAAGGACGACACTGTTGTTATCGAAACAGGCGGCGACAGAAGCAAGATCCGTGTTAAAAAGTGGGCTATCGCTAAGAACGAAACAATTCATGACGGTGACGCAAAGTAAATATCGCTTTTAAGGGACGGGTAGTTTTATCCGTCCCTTTTTGTGTTCTTATTGTCTGTGGCTTTGAATATAATTTTCCTAGGGAATTTTGTATGCGGGGGTGCGGATATGAAAAACAACAGACTTTTTGGGGGCAGAAAGCTTTCTGTGCTGTCATCTACGGCAATTTCTGCCTGCGTGGGGTGCGGTGCGATATTTGTTGCTGTGCTTGCTTTTGCGTATGTTATCACTAAGATAGATGCCACCGATCTTATGCTGTCGGTGATGTCAACAGCGGCACTTGGTATCGGAGCGTATGCAGGGGGATATGTCTGCGGAAAAAGGCAACGTAGAAACGGTCTGCTGTCAGGTGTGCTGTGCGGAGTGTTCATTTTTCTTATCATTGTCATTCTCAGTGCACTGTTTTCTAAGGCAGCCGAAAGCTTTTCCGTGCCTGCAAAGCTTGTGCTTACCCTTGTGTGTGCAGGCGTAGGCGGAGTTGTAGGTGTAAATTCTAAAAGCAGCCGTTTTTGATAAGGATAAATATTTATACTGCATTAACTATTCGTTCATAAAACATAGTGGGATATGTGGTATAATTAGTGTAAATCAATTATTGGAGGTAAAATCCTATGAAACATATCAAGACGATCAATAAGGCTAATCTCAAGAAGACTGCTGCTAAGGGTGGCTGCGGCAAGTGTCAGGCATCATGTCAGTCAGCTTGCAAGACCTCCTGCACAGTTGCTAACCAGAAGTGCGAGAGAGAAGCTTAATATTCCGATCTTTCTGAGGCGTGCGAGCGTACACACGCCTTGCTAAAGGGACATTTTTATGTCCCTTTATTTTTGTATAAATTTGTATATGAATATAAATGCGAAAGGTGATTTTTAAATGATACACAAGTTTAAGCTTGGCGGCTTTAATGCACTGCTTGACGTGAACAGTGGCGGAGTACATATTATAGACGATCTGACATACGATTTGCTTGACAATGTTGAGCCGCCTTTTGAGGAGAAATGTCCTGAGGACGTTGTAAGAAAGCTGTCAAAGATGTATGACAGCAAGGATATCGAGGATTGCTATGAGGAGATAGTTTCTCTTTACAATGACAAGATATTGTTCAGCGAGGACGATTACGAGAAGTATGCCCTGTCTGCTGTGGCTTCGCCTATCAAGGCAATGTGTCTGCATATTGCTCACGACTGTAACCTGAGATGTAAATATTGCTTTGCTTCAACAGGCGATTTCGGTCAGGGCAGAATGCTCATGGACTATGAAACAGGCAAGCGTGCTATAGATTTTCTTATAGAGCGTTCAGGAGACAGAAAATTTCTTGAGGTGGACTTCTTCGGCGGTGAGCCGTCACTGAATTTCGGTACGGTGGAAAAGCTTGTTGAGTATGCACGTTCACAGGAGGAGCCTCACAATAAAAAGTTCAGATTTACTGTTACCACAAACGGTGTACACCTCACTGACGAGATGATAGACTTCATCAACAAGGAAATGTACAACGTTGTTCTGTCTATTGACGGAAGAAAAGAAGTCAATGACAGAATGAGAGTGCGTGTGGACGGTTCAGGAAGCTATGACAGGATCATCCCTAACTTCAAGAAGCTTGTTGAGAAACGTCCTAAGAACAAGGATTGGTATGTAAGAGGCACTTACACAAAGTATAATCTTGACTTCTCAAATGATGTAATGCACCTTTATGACCTTGGATTCGACCAGATATCCGTTGAGCCTGTTATGGCTGACCCTAGCGAGCCTTATGCTATCACTGAGGCTGACTTGCCGAGGATCTTCAAGGAGTATGAGATACTTTCCGAGAAGATACAGAAGATAAGGGACGAGGGCAAGTTCATAAACTTCTTCCACTTTATGATAGACCTCGATCAGGGCCCTTGTGCGATAAAGAGACTTAGGGGCTGTGGAAGCGGAAACGAGTATGTTTCTGTTACTCCTGACGGCGATATTTACCCATGTCATCAGTTCGTTGGTATCACCGAGTTCAAAATGGGCAATCTCTATGACGGCACATTTAACGAGGAAATGAAAGATATGTTTGCTCACGCACACGTTTACAACAAGCCTGAGTGCAAAAAGTGCTGGGCAAAGTTCTATTGCAGTGGCGGTTGCAATGCAAACAACTACATTTACGCAGGTGATATCCACAATGCGCACAAGCTGTCATGTCAGATACAGAAGAAGCGTCTTGAATGTGCTATCATGATGAAGGCTGTTAAAATGCTCGACAGCGCTGAATGAATATAAATATTTTGTAAATTTCACGCATGGTAGCTTTTATGTACATTTATAAACTTAATATGTACAAAAACGTTTGAAGTTTAACAAAAAAATTATTGAATAATCGGTTTAAAAAGCACGGAATAACAAATGACGTTATTCCGTGCTTTCTGCTGTTATTACATAGTATGATCATGTCGGAAAATAGCAAAATGTGTCTGTCATATTAATAAGTATTAAGATAAATATAATGTATACTAAGCTGGTAGCTTATTGACAAAGTGGGTCGAATTTAGTATAAGATTGACATAAACAAAAGGTGCTTGGCGGTCATGTTACCGCAAATCGGCTATAACGAGCGCCCTCTGTATCGGACAGGATAAACCGACAAATTATTATGAAAAGGACGAAGAGATATGAAAACTAATGAAAAGAAGAATACTTCTGCTAAGAAGAAACTTATACCTGCAGTTGCAATGCTCACAACTTCCGCTGTAATGCTTTCTACTGCTACTTACGCTTGGTTTACTATGAGCAGAGAAGTTGAAGTAACAGGCATTAAGCTTACTGCTACAACTCCACAGACAATAGAAGTTTCACTTGGTAAGGCTACAACACAGGCTACTATAGATAATACTACTTGGGCTACTGCTCCTAAAAATGATGCTGCTGATACAGACCTCTGGTCAAACAAGGCTGCTACAAGCTCTGTATATGCAAGCTTTGGTAAGCTTATCCCTGCTTCATCAACGGACGGAACAAATCTCTATTATACAACAAAAGCTAAGGAGAATGGTAAGTCTGTTGATATAACAGGTGCGAATGCTTTTACACAAGCTACTGAAAATAACAATGCTGGTTGGACATTCCAAACTGCTGGAGCTTCTTCTGAAACAGAAAGCAATCTTACTGCAGATACAAAAGGTGAGGGTTACTATCTAGATATCCCTGTTTGGTTTAGAACTACAAATGTTGAAGATGTAAAGCTTGGTGTTGATGTTACTGTTGAAGACCCTAATAAGGATAATGATGACACTAAGGGTGACTTGTATAAAGCAACTCGTGTGGCTATATTGAATGAGGATAGAAGTGCTGCTAATGGTGGAGTTTTCCTTGGCGCAGAAACTGATGTAGACACAGGATATTATAAGAAAAAGGCTGTTAAAGCTAACACTGGTACAAGTGAAAATGAATATTATGGTGCAGTTACCACTGCCACAGAAGTAATTGAAAGTAATGGAAAGGTCACAAATACTGCTACTGAGGTTGCTACTGTAAATGGTGTTGGTACTGGCAAGACTGGTTATGGTACGCCTACAAAGTATTACATCAGAGTTTGGCTCGAGGGCGAAGATGTAAACTGCTGGAATGCTAATGCAGGTCAGAGCTTCACTGTAGATCTTAAATTCTATGACTTGAGCAACAAGTAAAATTTGTTACATAACAAAAAAGACGCCGAAGAAATTCGGCGTTTTTTGGTAAATGGGCATAAAAGATAATTTTCCATATTTGGGGAAATTTCCCAACTTTTCTTTGCTTTTTGTCGAAAATATGCTATAATGATATATTGGAACAGGAAAGGAAGTGACTTGCTTTGAACGGTAATTCAACAGTTGACGGCGTTCGTGCCGTGGAGCTTTTCTATAGACCTATAAAAAATACCGACAGCGGCAGGGTCACTTTTTTGCAGTCGCAAACAAGGCTCAATTCTCCTGCTATGGGTACGCTCATGCCTGCTGATTATCTCCCTGTGGCTCAGCTTTCCGACCGATGTGTTAGCATTTTCAAGCTTGCTTTAGTTCAGCTTTTGCAGGCTTTGGGCAAGTTTCACGAAAGGGAAGTGGACGTTGATTGGGCAAGCGTGTTCATGCCTGCAAGATTTTTAAGGCAGACGGAAGCTCCGAGAGTTGTGGCAGATTATTGCGATAAGTTTGGCGTGAAGTATGAGCGTGTCTGCTTTGAGTTGTCGCCTGATGTGCTTGATGAAGCTGATAGCACAGCGGCAGATAACTTGGCGCTTATGAGAAGACAGGGCTTTCATTTTCTGCTTACAGGCTTCGGTACTGAGGGCTTTAAAATGCTTAAGACCGCTGAGTTCAAGGTAGATAATATCATGCTTGACGGCTCGGTGGCTCAGGTTCTTGGTAAGAGCGACAGGTATGATACCTGCGTGAACTCTCTGCTGAATTTCGTTTTTGACCTTAATGCTGAGGTCATAGCTGACGGCATTACTGATGATAAGCAGGTGAAACAGCTCAGCGGTATGCAGTGCCTTTACTATTCGGGAGAAAATGCAGGAAAATATATTGCGGAAAGATACGTTCGCAATAGAAATGAGTAATAAACGGGTGATACGGTTTTGGACGGTAAAAATATAGATAAAAATACAAGAGTAGTCGATACCCTTGCACTTCGCAGGACCGCCAAGGAAGCTAAACGCTATGTGGTATTGATGAGATTGCTTAAAATTCTTGCCATTATACTTATCGCTATCGTGGCGGCGGCTTATGCGGTGTCTTATTTTTACGACAAGTATGGTAGCTTTACAGTTAAGATAAGTAAGTATGATATGATAAATCAGGGGCTTACTCTTTCGGAAACTCCTGACTATACCACGAGCAATTCAAGGCTCAATGCGGATATCCTCTATGATATGACAAATATCAGTGGCGAAGATCTCCCTGATAATATCGACAAGATAAACGGCAGCCATAATGGCGAGGGGTATATAGCTTATACTTTCTATCTCATAAATTCCGGTAAAGACACACTTAGCTATGACAGCGAAATGACTATCGAGAACGTCACGAACGGCGTTGATGAAGCTATCAGAGTGGAGCTTTTCGTGAATGGCGAGAAAACTGTTTATGGTAAAACGAGGTCTGACGGCAGCGGTAAGGAAAGCGATTGCGACAAGGAGTTCGCCTCCTCTACTGAGGTCATGAAGGACCGACGTGAAAAGCTTGGTCCTGGTGAGAAAGACAAGTATACAGTAGTTATATGGCTTGATGGAAATGACCCTGATTGTGTTGACAAAATAATCGGTGGCACAATGAAGCTTGGTATGAATTTCAAGATCGTTGAAACAACTTAAAGAATTAGAAGGGAGGAAGCCTCGGGTTTCCGAGGTTTTGAATTATGAAAAAAGCTTTGAAGATCGTTTTTAATGTTATCGCATGGGTGGTGCTTATCTTTGCACTGCTTATAACAATTCTCGTGTTCTCGTCTGATAAGAATAATGGTACGGCAAGTCTGCTGGGATATGTCCCACTCACAGTTGAATCTGACTCAATGAAGCCAACTTTCAAAAAAGGCGACCTTATTATCTCAAAGGAAATAGACGATATCAATTCTCTGAAAAAGGGCGACGTTATCACTTTCTGGACTCTTATAAAGGGCCAAAAGGTGAAGAATACCCACCGTATCGCAGAGGTACTCAATGATAACGGCTCTGTAGGCTTTATCACACGAGGCGATGCTAATAACGTAGATGATACATACACTGTTTATGCAGGCGATATAATCGGTCAGTGGAAAGGTGCAAAAATAGGCGGTTTCGGCAAGGTAATGGATTTTCTCAGAACAAAAACGGGATTTTTCATTTGCATACTTTTGCCGATAGCACTGTTTTTCCTCTTTGAGCTTTATAAGCTTATCGCAACCATAATCGAGATAAAGCGTCCTGCTATCACAGAGAGCGATGAGGAAGAAATAAAAAGACGTGCAGTTGAGGAATACCTTGCACAGCAGAAGAAAAAGGAAGATGAAAATGCACAGCAGGAGAAAAATGACAAATAACTGCTGCTTGGGTGATACATTATGAATGGATTTCTGAAATGGTTTTTTGTTTTCATGTCGTCAATGCTTGCAGGCTTTGGGCGGATCTTCAAGGGTCTGTGGAACGGCATAAAACAGATCTTCAATATAAAAAACTACATAAAGATATTCAAGACCTACTCGGCAGACTTTGGTGCGCTGGGCTGGATACTTTCTGTGCTTGCAATTATCGTTGTTGTGGCTATCTTTGTGCTTATTATTTTTATGATAGTGCTTGCTGTGAGAAAGTACATAAGATTCAGACACTCTATCGTCAGCAACGAGGATCTTATCGAAGAAATATCTGACCTGCAGCGTCAGGTGGTCAAAATGACCAAGGAAAAAGATGAGATCATGGCAATGAAGGTGGCTCAGCTTGGCGTATATGATAACACCGCTCTTGCAGAGGGTGAAACAAAGCTTGCAGAGGGCGAGCAGATGCCTGCACAGGGCGAAGTTCAAACCACTGTGGACGGCGTTGTTCAGACAGCAGATTGCCGTTTTTCAAAGCTTATCGAGGTGGACAATTTCTACAAGACATACGAGCCGCCTGCTTACAATAATGACATCACCCTTAGCGGTATCTGCGAAGCATACAGAAACTTTGCCTGCTCAAGAATGCACCTTTATTATGACATAAAAACTATCCGACTTTTCATTGCAGGCATGGCTTCAACAAAGCTCATTATCCTGCAAGGTATCTCTGGTACAGGTAAAACATCATTGCCATATTCATTCGGTAAGTTCTTGCAGAAAGATACCACTATTGCTTCTGTTCAGCCGTCATGGCGTGACAGAACTGAGCTTTTCGGCTACTTCAACGAGTTCACGAAGAACTTTAATGAAACAGAAGTCCTCAAAAGAATTTATTCTTCTGAATACAATGACGATGTAAACTTCATACTCCTCGACGAGATGAACATTGCGAGAGTAGAATATTACTTTGCAGAAATGCTCTCGATTCTTGAAATGCCTGATCCTGCTGAGTGGGAGCTTGATCTTGTTCCTAACGTGTGGAGTACCGACCCTGTTCGCCTTGATAAGGGCAAGCTGCGTATTCCGCAGAACATTTGGTATATCGGTACTGCCAACAACGACGATTCCACGTTCACTATCTCAGATAAGGTATACGACCGTGCACAGCCTATCAATCTTGACGCAAAGGGAGTTGCCTTTGACGCACCTGACACGCCGCCTATGAATTTAAGCTTTGAACATCTTGATACACTCTTCAAGGAAGCTTTTCAAATGTATCCTGTTTCACAGGACAGTCTGAAAAAGATCCAGCAGCTTGACCTGTGGGTAATTGAAAAGCTGAGAGTGGCTTTCGGTAACCGTATACTTAAACAGATGAACTTGTTTGTTCCTGTATATGTTGCCTGCGGAGGCGAGGAGCTTGACGGCATTGACTATGTGCTGGCAACTAAGATATTCAGAAAAATTGAGTCGCTTAACTTGGCAATGCTAAGAGAAGAGCTGAAAGAGCTTTGCACCTATATGCTGAAGCTTTTTGGCAGAAACACTATGAAAGAATCTATAGCATATCTTGAAAGATTGCAAAAACTGTACTAAAATTTGTACTCATAAGCTTTGAGAGGAGGGACGGGCATGAGCGAATACAACGAACAGCGTGCAGCTTTTGACAAAGCTGTAAAGACGTTTGACGGCAATAACAGCTTTGCGGCAGCCCGTGCCTTGCTTCTTTCGGGCGAAAAAACTGTATCTTTTAATCGTAAGATAATCGAGAAGAATATAGATTCGTCCTGGCTCACAGAGATAGAAAAAGCTTTGCCACATCTTGATACGGTAATAAGAAATCCCAGAAACACCATTAAAGAAGTGGAAGAGATCGTGCCTATCGCTATGTCAAGGAAGATAACGGTAGAGTCCATAAAACATCTGGGACAGCACACCGATCTTATTCAGGATATCGACAAAAAGACTGGAAAGATAACTCCGTCAAAGATACTCAACATTCATAAAGAGGAAACTCTCGATACATATGAAAATAGATTTGTAAATACCCTTATCGACAGGCTATACATTTTTATAAATATAAGATACAATAAGCTTGTCCAGACCGCAGAGGCGCAGGAGGCTTATTCTTTTAATTACGATACCGTGGCTGACAGCGGCGACGGCAGAAAGGTCAACATTAGTTTTAAGATAGAAACTGTTGACAGTCTTGTCGGCGGCAGCAAGGATACTGACGTTTGGGCAAGGCTTGAAAGGGTCAAAAAGGCTATCGAGGGCTATAAAGGCTCAGTGCTTTGTACCACTCTTGGCAACGCTTTTATCAGACCGCCTGTTATGAGAACAAACGCTATCACTAAAAATGTGGACCTTATGGCGTGTCTTACCCTTTGGCAGTTTATCGAAAGCTACGATAAGGCAGGCTACGAGGTCAACGTTTCTGATACTGCACAAAGACCTGATGATTCTTATATCGAGGATATATATGGTCTGACCGCGATGAACTATATGCTTTTCCGCTCCTATACCCATGGGGCAGACAAGTCGGAGGAGCTTAAAACCATAAAGAGCAAGACCCTCGCACCAAAGGTTGTCAGGCGTTTTGATAAGCAGACGTCTGATAAATATGATGTCATAGTTGGCGAGGGTGAACAAAGTAGTGCAAGTAAGACAGATATGGGTATGACTGCCGAAGAGGCAGGAAACCTTACGGCAGAGCTTGACCGTATAGTTGAGATAGAAAAGCAGTTTCTCAAAGACGAGGAAGACCGTAAGAGGGCTGAGGAGCTTGCGGCTGCAGAAGCTGAAAGAAAGCGTGCCGAGCAGGAGAAACTTGAGCGTCAGCGGCGTGAGGAAGAAGAGCGCATAAGGCTGGAGCATGAGGAAGCTGAACGCAGAAGATTGGAGCTTATCCAAAAACAGCAGGCGGAGCAGGCTGCAAGAGAAAAGGCGGAGCGTGAGGAACGTGAACGCCGTGAAAAAGAGGAAGAGATCAAGCATATCGCAAGACGCAAAAGGCAAATGGAAGAGCGCCAACGCCGTGAAGAGGAGCAGCGTGTCCGTGAGGAAAGAGCTAGGATCCGAGAGGAGAAAAAGCTCGTCCGCAGCAGCCTTGGATCTGCTATGGATCAGCAGATCAGCACGAATGAAGAAGCCGTGTCTTCAAGCTTTGTGTCAGAGTATGAGTCCCCTGAGATCGCTGCAAAAAAGGCGAAAGAAGCACAACAGCAGCGTGAGCAGGAACGCCGTGAGCGTGAACGTGCTGAGCGTCTTAAAGCTGAACGTGAAAGCTTTGAAAATAAAAATATCAATGAGATATTTAAAGAATATTCCAAAAATCCATATTACATGGCAAAACGTGGCATAACATATGTTCTGGCTCACGCATTTGGGATCATACCTGTTGTGACGGATAATCCGGACTATATCAGGATGTTCAAAGTCAAGAAGGAAAAAGAACTGGCTGAGGCAGAGAGAAAACGTGCAGAGCGTGAAATTGAGATCATCTATGAAAAATATGCTCCGTATCTGAAATATGATGTAAAGAGGCATATCAAAAACAGGCAGTTTAAAAAGAGAAAACGTCTTGAGCGAAAGAACAGACCGCCAAGACCATATATTCCGCCACAGCGCACCGCTGAGGAGCAGAAAGCTATCGACGCTGAAATGAAACGACTCTATAAGGAGTATCATGTTTCAGCAGTTGGCAGAATGGCAAGGCATTTGAAAGAGAAATATAGGAAACAATAACACGGAGGGAGCGTCGGTATCATCGGCAAGGCGTTGAGGATAGTAAAAATAGCTTTGACAATACTTGGCTCTGCTGTGTTTGCGGCACTGCTGAGTGTGACGGTGTACATAATGGTCTGCGGCTGTATCGGCAAAACAGCAAGCATTTTTGGTTACAGCGTACTGAAGGTCGTGAGCGGAAGTATGGAGCCGTCTATACATGAGGGTGACTATATTTACATCAAAAGGACGGATACTGACAGCTTAAAGGCAGGGGATATCATTTCGTTCTACTCTCAAGATGATAGTATTAAAGGCGAGATAAATACTCACAGGATATCTGAGGTTTTGAGCGACGGCACTTTTGTTACTAAAGGCGATGCTAACAAAATAGAGGACAGCGTGACGGTGCAAAAAGTCAGCATTATTGGAAAATACTATGGAAAGCTCAGATTTTTCAAGTGGCTTGGGTCATTTGCATCAACAAAGAAGCTCCTCATACTGTTTGTGATAATCCCAACCGTTTTCATGGCTGTGTATGAGGTAAAAACTATCGCTGAGATAAAAATATATTCAAACCGTGAGGAAGCCTTGAAAGCGGCTGAGGAAGAAAAGGAAAAGCTTATGCGTGAGGCTGTTGAAAAGGAAGTTCAGCGGCTGAAAATGCAGGAAAACGAGAAAAAGGAGGCGAACAGCTTTGAATCAGGAAAAGATAATGAAGGCTAAAATGATAACGGCTATCGTTATTTGTATTGCGGCACTTGCAGGGCTGTTCGTTTTTATCGGGCTTTATATGGACAAGTCCGAGGAAGTCAGAAAGACTTACATTGCTAAGTATATGGAAAATCTGTCTGCCGCCTCTGAGGAGATAGACACTTATCTTGAAAACGGCAAGGATCTTCCAACGAGATATAACATGATAATTTCGGACATGGGTGCGGCAAGGTCGCTGGTATTTCTTATCGACGATTACACTGATGAGCAGAAGGCTATAAATGAGCTTCATTATTGCTTTGTGAAGTATCCCGAACAAATGCAGGGCAAGCTTGAGGACGTGAAAAAAGCACTTGACCATATCACCGAAAATCTTGACAAAGGCTATAGGGAAGTCAACGAGATAGTTGATTCGGTTGATAAAATGGGAAATTAATGCAAGGAGGACAATAACGTGAGCAGTAAAGGGCAGCTTAAAAGAGAAATAAAGAAATGCAGACTTACTATCGAGGAAATAGAGCGTAAGAGATCACGTTCACAATCAGCACTGGTTCAGGCGATTCTTTTGCAGGAAGAGCCTAACGAAATGGACGTTGAGTGGTTCAACAAATACACAGGCGAGATAACCGCTTGCAGAAACCACATGATAGAATTGCAGAAAGAGCTTGACTCGATGAAATAATGGAGGTCGCCAAAGTGGCTGAGCATAAAGTGATAGAGAAAGCAGACAGCGAGGAAGAAAAGAAGAAACGCAAACTGCTTATTATAAAAATAATACCAGTTGCAGTGCTGGCATTTATACTTATTGCGGTCAGTCTGGCTTGGTTTACCATTGATAAAGCCCTTGATCTTGATTCATTTGGAATGAAGAGCGTAGATTCGCCATTTGAACTGAAAACAGTAGGCAGTGCCAATGTGCTTAAAGCTGAGATACTTGACAGCAATGACTACTCTAAGGTGTCTGATGGGAGCAACATCACTTCTGACGAGAACAACAAGATCTACTGGCTTCTTGATGAAGAAAGCGGTATGACGAATGGTATTAATCCTGGTAGTCATGGAAAGCTTACTTTTTATGTTGTCCCGAACCAGTCGGGGAAAATGGAGATACAGTTCAAGTTAAGTATCATGGGGTATGCAGAGAATAAAAACGGCGATAGCGTTTCATATGAAAAGGTAACTGATGAAAATGTTACAAGCTTTTTGAATGGACACATCATGTTTTTTGAGAAATATGATGAGAACAATCACACATATTCCGATTTTCTTCATGATGAAACATTCACAAGGACGCTTAAAGATTGTAAAGTAGACGTTCCGCAGGAAGTGAACGTATATTGGGTGTGGCCGAACACGCTTGGTCAGATACTAATGAAAAGCACAGATGAAAATCTGACAGAAAAAAACGTGCTGTTTGATGATGACAGTGAAGAACGTTTGGATTTTGCGGAATATATAAAGGGTAATTTAAGCTTGTTCTTGTCAGGTGATGCTGATAAAGAACAAAATAAAACAGTTATTGAGAAAATACTTAATGGTGATAAATACAGCACAGCACAGTTATCATCACTAAGCTCCATGTATAATGACGCTGACGAAAAGATAGGTACAAAGGTGCAATATATCCTTGTTGAACTAAACGTATAGATAAGAATATTAACTTTGCACGGAGGCAGTTGAAAGTGAAAGCTAATAGAAATCAGAAAATTAATAGAATATGCCACAAGCTTTACAGCAAGTATCGCAAGAATGTTATTTCTTTAGTTACCGCTGCCGTATTGCTTGTCACGAGTATGCCGCTTGCAGACATTTCAGGTGTTGTGTCCAAAATGGTATCAACTGTCACCAATGCTATTACGGCTATGGCGGCAGATACATATACTGACATAACTAACGATATCAAAAGTGGCGTTTTTACGATACAGAATGCAGACGATTTTAAAAAGCTTCTTAATGCAGATCCTGCTGACTATCAGAAAATCACTGTATTGTTTTCAAACAACCAATCTCAGTTTAAGGCTTCTGATTTTACAGGAATAGAAAAAGGACTTGGCAATGAAAATTATCCTTTCATGGGAACAGTCAAAGCAAATGAGGGCTCAGCTATTAATCTTCCTATTAATTTTGCTCTGTTTGAATATCTTAGTGACAGTGCAAATTTAGATACTATTATTTTTGCTAGACCGGAAGAAAAAAATTCAGCTTTGCTTGCTGAGAATGTTATACACGGTGATGTGGCTTCAGCTAATAAGTGGAAAATAAAAGCTGATCCTGTAGATGATTCAGGTGCTACAATTTATAAATCCTTCACGTCTGTTATAGGCAATATGAAAAATGGAGCAAATGTCGATCTGGATATCACTCTAAGTGATGTCCAGGTGGAAGTATCAGGCGGGGATAATGCAGGTCTTGCTTGTGGCACTATGGACGAAAACGCAAGTCTTACTGTAAGCTTGTCAAGCAGTTCACTTGACGTTTCCGGCAAATCGAACGCAGGTGTATTTGTCGGAAAAATGAGCACTGGTGCAACGCTGAACATCGACAAGTGCAATGCCTTGACAGGCGTAAATGTATCCGCAAACAACGCGGGTGGACTTGTGGGTAGTGCAGAGAATGCAGAAATAAATGTCGGTGAAGATGTCACCCTTACCATGACCGGAAGCGTTACAGGCTCTGTAACTGCGGGCGGTCTTTTCGGCTCTTATACATATAGTAAAGCCGACAGTAAAGAATTTGATATTTCAAAATTCAGTGGCATGAAAATGGCACTTGCTTGTTCATCAGGAGATACCGCTGACAGTGCGGCTGTTGGTTCTGTTTTTGGAGTGCTGATAAACAGCGCAGATAGTGTAAAAATTAGTATCACGGGCACCGCTAATGATATTATTACTTCAAACTTCAAGGGCACTGTCAGGGCAGGCTTTTATGGTGGTATTGTCGGAAGATATTCTGCCAATGCTCTTAGCTCTGAACTAGCACTAAGTGATGTCATCGTAAATGTGACTGGCTTATGCAATGCCCTTGATTTTGGCGGCCTTATTGGTAAGATAGGTGATAACAGCAAGGCTTATGTAAGCGTCAGGAATACCACTATAAGTATTAATAATCCCACATCATCACAAAATAATTATGGCGGACTTGTGGGCTATGCAGATCAGGCTTTTATTGATGTTTGCGGCAATGTCACAGTTACGGCAAAAGATGTTTCTGCAAACCAGAGCGTAGGTGGCATTGTTGGCAAATTTAATAAAAATGGCGTTGTAAGGCTTGGCGGTGAAACAGACCTTTCAGACTTTTATCCTAAAGACCCTAACAAAAACAGATGTCAGATAGTAGGAAATAGAGGCAATGCTTTGATCTATAGCTTAAGCGGCTGGTCATTTACAAGGACATCTTCAAAAGTCATAGACGATATGGATTGGGGCGGAGTGCTTCGCCTTAACAATTCCGATCTGCTTGAGAGTGCTAATGGTGTTCTGTCTTTTGATGGATCAGGGCATACTGTTACAATAAATGGATTTCCTAATAATGATATAACCATAAGCAATAGGGCAGATTTTGCCCGTGCGGCTTTGATCATGCAGCATGATAGCAATGATTTTGTTAAGTATAGCGGTGCTAGCAGGGCAGATATGTTTGCGGCAAATATCAGCCTTAGTGCAGATGTTGATATAAGCGACACAGGTCTAACCGGCTTTATGCGTGATAATGGTGAGGATACATTCACAGGCACTCTGAATGGCAATAGTCATACAATTACTATGAGCATAGGCAAAGACGCTAAGATAGTTTTCCATACTCATAATGGACTTTTTGCAAATACAAGCGGTGCAAAAATAAGCGATTTAACGCTTGTTTCAAACTTTAATATTGTCGGTGACAATGTTTCTGGCGGTGATGCTTGTTATATTGGTTCTGTTTCTGCTTACAACAGCGGAGCTTTGACTATTGACAAAGTGACCGCCAATGTGACCGCAGCCCCAAGTGGAGCGTATACGAATTTTGTCGGAGGTCTGGTTGGGTATGTTGCTGACGCCACAAGCGAAGTTTCATTCACTAATTCTGCTGTAACAGCAAATCTTACATACGATAATAGCACAACAACGAAAGACTGTACTTGTCTTGGCGGAGTTATCGGAATGGTAGGTGCTGTTACATCAACGCCTGCACCCGTTATTAAGTTTGATAATCTCACTGTTGGCGGAAGTATAACGGATAAACACACAGGAAGTAACTCTAGAGTTGGCGGACTTATTGCAGAGGTCGGTGCTAAGGATAATTCAGCTTCTGTTGTACCTAATAAGATATCTATCACCAATGTTAATATTAATGCTTTAACAATAAATTCTAGTGGTAAATCAAATAGCGGTGGATTTTTAGGGCATAACTGGTATAGAGTAGAAATTGATCTGAGTAGTTTGAATGTAAACAATTCAAGCTTAACAGTGAATAATGGCACAGAACTGGGCGGTCTTGTACTTTCCACAACAGGTTATTGGAGCATAAATAAGGTTAGCTTTGACGGTGTGACAGTGAAAGCAACAAAATGTATAAATTTCGGCATGCTTGCCTCAACTCTTTTTGGTAGAGATTATGACTCTTATGGCTTTGATTATTTTAAAGGTGAAAATGTCAATAATTACAGAAGCTCACGAGATGCAACTTATTTTGAACTTACTAAACCTAATGGATATAAGATCTCACAAGATACTAAGATAAATATAAGCCCAAGCTATTCGTATTTTGATGAGATAGCTCGTTGTAGTATTTATTATTCTTCTTCAGCTAGTTTTATGTCTAATCGTCAAGCCATAATTTCAATTCCTGCTGTTACAGCGGACGGAGAGCGTTTGCTTTATATGGACGGAAAGAACTGCAATACCTATCAAAATCAAACAACAAATAATGGTGCTGTGTGGAAAAATAATTCTTGGGCAAGATATTATTATAACCTTGATGTATATAAAAACGGTAAAGCCACCACAGGCGGAGCTAAGGCTGTTGAGTGGAGCGCAAAGCTTTTTGCGGCAAATAATATAAAAGCATATATTAATAGCAAAAATATAGATTTTCCAACAGATGCAGAAATAGATTTGACAGGATATTCATTTTATCCAGTTGATACAAATGGTTGTAATATAAAATCAAATTCAACTATTACTTTTGAAAATAATGGCTTTAATCAGTCTGAAATGGTATCAAGCAGTAATAGTGACAATTATGCCCGCACAACTGACGGCATGGATGGAACAAGCTTAAATAATGTACATAATCAACATTACATGATGCAGTGCGGACTTTTCAGAAATGAAAATGGAGCTGTTACCATAAGTGGTAAACTGACCTTTAAGGGAAATATCGGTAAAGTGAATGGTGGCTCCGGCGCATTGGTTTGCGGTTCGGTTGCTGACGGCACCAGTACTGCAAGAAAATCTGTTAAAATTACCTCCGGCAGTATCGTACTTGACGATCTGTATGTGAATGACGGTGAAAATATAAGCGGCTATGCCCCTTTGCTTATAAATAAGATAGGCAACATGACAGAGATCACTATACAGAATGTGTCACAGAAAAAACACAGTATGACTGCTGAGCAATATTACAAAGGCGGTCAGAATTACGCCGCAACAAGCCTTATAGGCAATGTAGGAAGCGAAAAGGGTCAAAATATATCTCTGACTTTCTCAAATATCAAGCTTGACGCAAGTGAAGCAAATTCAATTTTCAAAAATGCTACTTTGCTTGAAAGCTTTCAGCACTCTGACGGCGCAGGCTCTTCTGCAATATACAACTATAAATGGGACGACGATTGGGGTACAGACTCAGCTGGCAATATTAAGCATAATGTAACCTACGGAAAAGAAGTGTCTGAAACCATTAAGAATGTTGACAATGACGGAAATAGCAGGCAGAATAAATATCATGGTGATTGGAGTAGAGATGACAGGTATACTTCCCCTGACAAAAATAACGCAACAGAGGAATACAGCTTTGCTAATTACAAGCCATATGTTGCTAAAACTGCTGTTACAGGTCAGACCGACAAAACTTATGATGAGATAGACGTAAACCTTGAGCGACCATATCTTACAAAGGGCTGCGGAACATACTCTGATCCATATATCCTTGACGCTTCTACTCTTGCCGAGGTCGCACGAGTTATCAGTACAGCCGCACCTACAAATGGCTGGGAAGTAAACTATAATGCAAACGCTTCTGCCGATAGATCGACTGTTGATGCTGGTAGTGCTTTTTGCAAAGGCACCAAGCATGAAACCTATACTTATGATGGTGCAGGCAATTTTGTAAGCGGAACGAAAAAAGTTTCAAAAGATAACCTTATCAAATATCTTTGCGAGGCTTATTACAAGATAGATGATGATATAGTTCTCGGCAGTTCTTTTGCAGGTCTTGGCGGAACATCAAACAGTTACGTTTTCAGAGGCGTTATTGTTGGACAGCAGAGATCCGACGGAACATATCCAACTATAACCAATAAATCTGCAAGCCCTCTCATCAGGTTCAGCAGCGGAAGTGTTGTAAAAGATATCAATATAAAATATACCAAAGAAGTAACTCTTTCAAAAAACAATAATAATAAATTAAACTACAGTACCGGAAAGACAGAGTATTATGGCGGTGTTATGGGCGTTGTGTTTGGCGGAGATAATATCATTGATAATGTCAAGGTAACAAATCCTAAGATAACATTTGCAAATAACGATAACAGCAAACAACATCTCATTACTGCAGGCGGATATGTTGGCGCTATCGTTTACGGCGGAGTTATTTTCAGAAATATGGGCAACGTTGCCAAAGACAGTGCGCTTACAATCAGCAATACTGAGGCAGTGGACGAAAACGCAGATACCAACCTCTTTATCAATCCATATATAGGCAGAGTTGTAAACGGCTTTGCTATCGAAGAGGGAACAACGTTTGGTAAGTCAACTAACCTTGACAATGGCAGGAAAAATTATCTCATCACGCAGTTTAAGAGCGAACTAAGTGATGAAGAGAAATTAAATGTTATTGCCGGCACGACCAATACCATTGAAGTGCCTAATGCACAAGCGTTGTTTATGCTGTCTATCATATCACAGTCCGGTATGGGATATACAGATAAATATAAAAACACTTGCGGCTATGGTCACTATACTTTCACTCGAAATGCAGACTATTCAAAAGTTGGTACAGCTGCATTGACTTCTGATGATACAGATTACAAAACTGCGATCTCAGATTATCAAAGACTTGAAAAGTCTACAAGCAAGGAATATGAAAAGAAAAATTCTGTAATGCTAAAAAAATATACAAAGCCAAGTGAAAAAGGTCTTTATGAAGCAAAATGGGCACACGATCAAAGTAAGAAATTTACTGTTAAGCTCACAGGAAATGAAACCTATGACCTCACCGACACAGGTTTTCGTGGAATAAATCAGTTGTTTGATGCAAAGGATAGTAACCTTGGCGACATTAAATGTGATTATACTTTGTCTTTGACAGCTATCCAGGGAAATAATCAGACTATAAAGCTCGATACAGATATAAAAGCCTATGCTGTGAAAATAACGGATAACAAGAGCGGTAGCACTATTGAATTCCAAGATGTGGATAACTATAAATATCGTACCGCATTTGCCTCCGTAAAAGGAGTTGGGTTGATAAACTGTTCAACGTATGCTTTAACTGTAAATAACCTTAAGCTTTCCGGCAAGATCAGCGTTAAGACGTATAACAACGATGGACAATCGTATGTTAATGAAGACCTTTCTACAGGTGGTATTGTTGGCGGAGTACAGAGTTCTTGCACGTTTAGCGGAATAACATTGACCGATCTTGAAATATATGGCGCATATACTGTGGGAGGACTTATAGGAAAGTCAACAAATAATATCAATATAAGTAACGTTAAGTCTGAAAACAGTGGCGTTTATGTGTATGGCGGATTTGAAACAGGCGGTCTTGTGGGAAATTCTCAGAAAGGCAACGAATTCTCTGTTAAGGATTCTAAGATAAAAATTAATAAAGTTGAATTTGCTAATCTTGATAAAGGCACAAAAACTTGGTTTGGCGTAGGTGGAATCGCAGGTTCTGCAAATATCAAAACGACAATAAGCAATGTTCAGCTTACAGCCTATAATAAAGACAGCTTTATCGGTTCAAAAAAAGACAATAAACCCCTTGCAACCCAGACAATGAACGAGGGCGGTCTTATAGGACTGTCTAACGGAGCATGCACAATAACAAATACAAGCGTCAGCGTCGATGTTTATGGTAGTAATGCCGGTGGATTCGTTGGAATAAACAAAAACCAGTTGTCTATCAATGACTGTTACTATGGAGGAACATCTGAAACATCAGATTGCGGTGTTTATGGCTATACAAGTTCAGGCGGAATGGTCGGCACACAGAATGCGGCTATGACCATATCAAAGTCTGCTGTAAAAATGCAACGATAGGTATACCAACCGCTAAAACTGGTGATGCAGGTATCGGAGGTTATGTTGGCATTAAAACAAGCGGTGATCTGAAGATAACTGATTGTGAAGTCAACAATGTTACTCTGTCAGCAGAAGATAAGTCCAATGGCGCAGGTGCAGGCGGTGTGATCGGTCATAATGACGGCGGCAGCACTTATGCTTATGATATTCTCATAAATAAATTAGGCTATGTAAGAGGCAACAATAGCGTATCTGTTTCTAACTTGATAGGTTGGAATAAAAGTGCAGGTCTATCATCTAAATTTATCGGAGTATCAGTAAATAACACGGATTGTTTACCTGATATACAGTATAATAATTCAGAAGCACCTACCAACTTTACCGCAGTTCACTCCGACTACAACGGTACTCAGGACAATACCAAAAATATCGGCGAGGGAAGCAATACACACGTTGATATCTATTCACCTTATGTCAATATAAACCCAAGCGTTGCTGTCGGCGGTAAGACTTTCTCAGGTGATTTTGTTGGCGGAAATATGCAGACTATCATCAGTGACGCTGCTTCTTATACGAATGGCACAAAGACAAAATCCTATGGCATAAACAGTACCATAAAGACATATGCAGAGGATCTGGCTAATTCAAAGCTTACAACATTTCGTCAGGCCTCTGAGCTTGATGTTCAGGAGCTGAACGATCTTCCTGTTCTGCTTATTGATGATAACTCATCGTTGAATATCACGCAAATGCTTGCAAAGTATATCTCAGTTCTGACAAATTGTGATGTTTGCGACAGCAGTTCAAATAAGCTGAAAACAACAGATCTTATGAATGTAAGCACAGCAACTTATGTGTATGATAACGATGTTTTGAAAAAATCAGACAAAAGCACTCTTACGTTTAACAGCAAGACAGGATATTTCAAGGTCACAGACGGTCAGTATGACAATGACGGTACAAACAGATTTACTGTCATTACTCTTGATTATATCGACCCAACGGGAAGTGGCAAAACTGCTCTTAGACTTCATATTCCTGTTTTTGTAAGAAAGGTGCTTGATTTCAGCTTCCAATCTTACGTTATCTCAGGCACAGACTATAACCATTCTCACTATACGGATAAAACAAAGCTTGCTTTTGAGAGCTTTGATGCACCTGTTACTACTTATTTTAAGTATTCCTATTACAAATCCGCTAACGAATGGGAAAAAATGCTCAATAACGGTGATAGTCTGCTTTGGAGCTTTGACAAAAAGCTTTATCTTATTGGTGATAATGCCACTGACAGTGGTGTGCTTACCGATGATACAAAGCTAACTCTTGTTGATGCAAATAACAATGACAAGACTTATCATTCTACCGCAAGTGATGCTAAGTTTAATAAAACAACCGGTGAGCTTGACTTGACAAATATAAGTGGCTTTAAACCGGTTACAATGAATGATGTACTGTTAAGATATGCGTCGGTAACAGCTAAAGAATCATCTGACGGAACACTTGTTGAGGCAGCTGATGAAGCTACAGCTACTGTAAAAACAAGCGACGGCAAGTATTATAGACCTGCTGGTGAGAATGAAACAGGCACTTATAAGATAACTGTTTCAGCGAATAGTGATACACCAAAAAATGATAATGACGAAATGATAATAAGCGAGAACTATTATCTCACTATCAATATTCCGGAAACGGGAAGCTCAAAAAAAGTCATCAAAAACTTTGTGAATTATTATAGCGGTAATAAGCCAAGAAAGCTCAATGGCAATATTCCTACAAACCTTGTCCAAGTGACAAATAATGACACTGGCGCATATGTTATTGCAAACTTTTTTACACAGCTAGTAAGTGTGACGGCTCATGACCCAGAGGAGATAACAGCGTCAAATAACTTTATCCATGCCACAATGACGTCAAAAATAAGCATTGATCGGAGCCTTAGAGATACATTTAATGGCTATAAGAGTGACGATTTCAATATGTATCAGGCGTTTAAATTCTCTATGAAGAACTTTGATGAAAACGATGCGGGAGCTAATGCAAAGATCATTGCAGGAACTTCGGTGAATGTTGATTACAGCATTTTAAATAGTTCAGACACAGAGTTATCAAACGCAAAAATAAGCAAGACTGAGACACTTTCAGAAGCTAAAGACAGCTATATGCTGATGTATCCCGGTTCGGTCTACGATTATATCAATAGTGACACAAATGGCTCTATAACTGTCAAGGCTGATATCAGCTTAACTTATGGTACTGCAGGGATCATAGATCAGTTTCCTGAACGTAAGGACGGGGATACCAAAACCGGTATTGGCGTAAATGCGGCGTCTTATGTTGCATATAGCCAGAACAATATTGAGAACAGCTCTATCTCTAAAAGTGGAGGTATGCCTGCTAGACGCTACTATAGAAAGGCAATGACGGTGGCACAGCTAAACTATAACGTTGCAGAGTCAACGGTTCTTGAGTCGAAGGATTCACCATTTTCGCAGCTTGGTATAAATGCCAAAGATATGACTACAGAAGAAATGGCAATAACAGCAAATGCTATCTATGATCTGTCTGCTTTGAGTCGATCAACAAAGGACAGCGGCAAAAAAATACAGTATACAATGAGGTTGTATGTTAAGGACAATAGTGGCGATTATAAGCAGACAAACGATATTAGCAAATATCTCAGTAGCTTTACTTTGGAAAACGCCACATCAAGCAGCGGCCTGAATGGCAAGGAGTGCGTTTTTACCGCTGACTATAATGGCGAAGAACAAAACACAGCCGTTACGAAATTTACAGTAAAAACAGGCAAGGCTTTTGAGGAGCAGGGACTTACCTATGCGAACTATAGAGTTGAGCTTACCGCAGTATTGCTTAATGACAACAACTCAGTTGTTAATGGAACTACCTCAAGCGACTATGTTGTTTACACAAACGCAAAAATAGAAACAGGCTTTATAAATTCATAATAAGCAGGCATTTTCAGGAGAAAATTATGACAAAAAGCATTTTTGAAAAATTCAGAAAATTAGAAAAAAAGAAGAAGCTCCAGCTAGTCATAGCAGTATCCATTTCGGTGGTACTGCTTGTGGCACTGCCTGTTTATGCGTGGTTTACTCACAAACGTTCTATTGCTCTTACAACAAAAATAAATGCCCCTACTCAGCTTTATATCACCGCAGGAAACAAAGAATCTGTGGCAAATCTTGAAATGGCAGATATAGACGTTGAGAACGGCAGTTATAAAGACTTTGTTTTCGGCATAGGCGGGGCAGACGTGCAACAATATCAAATACAGCTTGCACATACAACGAATATCCCTTTTGAGTATGAGATATATCGTGCGAAAAGCGTCAGTGAAACTGAAAAATCAGAAGCTGTCGTTTATGTTTCAGATGAAGAGAATAAAACGTTTTATTACAAAATAGACGGCAATAAGATCTCGGGACATTATCTCAATCAGCAAGGCTCGGAGATACTTGCTAACAGCACACTTCACGAAAAGTCCTATGACAGCTACGGCAATGTTCAGAAAAATGCCTAGGCACTTTATTGGCAATCGGATACACTGACGGTAATTGACAATAAAGATCCGTTTTGCGATTATTTTATAATAAGAGTAAAATGGAATGAAAACGTCCAAAACAATAAAGAAACTGATATGGTCTACCTGACAGTTCAGAGAAAGTAATAAATCACAAAATAGAGAGGAGGGTGGCTGTTATGAAAGACCAATTTATAAAAAAGCTTAAAAGATCGTGGCTTGCAATATGGATAGCTTTTGCGGCAGCCGCACTCAGCACTATTGGCGTCCTGGCGGCTTATACCAGCGTTTCAAGTGTAAAGCGAGTTGTATCCACACAAAAGGGAGCTGGTATGCTGTTTTCATCTAATTATCTTACAACAGATGAAAATGATCTTCCAAGGACGATAACTTTTAGCAGTATGGAAAACTCGCCTTGTGTGACAGTCAATGTGTGCAACTATCCGCAAACATTGATAAAGCATAATGACAAGGATATCACATACACTTTGACAGTCGAGCTTGTGGACAGCAACGGAAATGCCGTTACCGGAGAAGAAACTGCAAAATACTCAGTTGAATATAACGGTGAAAAAAAGACTTTTGGAAGCAATTCAAAAATAGAGTTTTCACTTCTGAAACTTATGGCTGACGATTTCAACAAGCATGAATTTGTGCTGACTTTTGATAAGTCACAGCTCACAAAGTCTGACATATACATGAGAGTGACAGCCACTCCTACAGATCAGGCAGAGTTGAAACCGCTCTCCGCAAAGCTTGGCGTTATCTATATAAATAATAACACATCAGCAACATGGACAGGCACATTCATCGACAATGCTACCTCGCCTAAAGATCTTGACGGCTTCAACTACCGCCTGTCAGGCAGTGGCGAGGGTACTGTCACCCTGACTTGGAATACGAACTATGTTGATATCAGCCCATGGTTTAAGAATACTTATGATCTGATTATTTCAAAGGACAGTTCTGGCATAGCCACTGCAACTTTGAAAGTGAATTCTGCCGAGAAAAATCAATATGACATTCAGTTCTATCGAACGAACGGCATTAACAGTGCAGAGCAGTGGTCTGACGGTAATCATACCGATATTACGGTGACTGGTACGGGATTTGTTTCAATGAGTTTCACTCAAAGCACAGCGACAGAAAATTAGAATATATACAAAAAAACGGACTGCACACAAAATGCAGTCCGTTTCCTTTTGTAGGGGCGAACACTGTTCGCCCGTTATTATATACGTGTAATGTTCAGTACGAAAGCTTAGAGTGCAGACTTCAAAGCCTCAGCAAGCTGAGCAGGACATGATGTGCCACGTCCGTTGCAGTCGATTCCCTCAAGTCTGTCAATAACGTCTTGAACCTTCATGCCCTCAACAAGCTTTGATACACCCTGTGTGTTGCCGTTACAGCCACCTGTGAAATGCACTTTCTTTACGATACCGTCCTCTACTTCGATATCAATTTTTCTTGAACATACTCCCTTTGGAGTGTAGCTGATCGTTGCCATTTGAAAAACCTCCTAAATTCTTGCTACGCCTGTTTCTCTTGCAGCCTTTGCCACAGCCTCAGCCACAGCGACCGGTACTGATCTGTCAAAAGAGTTCGGCAGAATAAATTCCGCATTGAGCTTGTCCTCAGGAACACAGCCTGCGATAGCCTTTGCTGCAGCCATTTTCATTTCTTCGTTGATGTCAGAAGCCCTTACCGCAAGCGCACCCTTGAAAATGCCAGGGAATGCGATAACGTTGTTTATCTGGTTAGGGAAGTCTGAACGTCCTGTGCCAACGATAAACGCACCTGCCGCCTTTGCCTCGTCAGGCATTATCTCAGGAGTCGGGTTAGCCATTGCGAAAAGTATAGGCTTGTCGTTCATGGATTTAACCATTTCAGCGGTCACAAGCTTTGGCTTGGAAACACCTACGAAAGCGTCTGCACCCTTGAGTGCGTCAGCAAGAGAGCCGTGAAGCTTGTTCTTGTTTGTTACCTTTGCCATTTCAGCGTGAGCCTCGTTAAGATAATTGTCGCCCTCGCAGATTATGCCCTCACGGTCTACCATGATAAGGTTGCCGATACCAAGAGAAAGCAAAAGCTTTCCTATAGCACAGCCGGCTGCACCTGCACCGTTAATTACCAGTGTGATGTCGCTTATTTTCTTGTTTGCTACCTTGCAGGCGTTCATAAGTGCCGCACCAACAACGATAGCAGTTCCGTGCTGATCGTCATGGAAAACAGGGATATCAACTTTCTCTTTAAGCTTAGCCTCTATCTCAAAGCACCTTGGAGCAGCGATATCTTCAAGATTTATACCACCGAAGCTGTCTGATATCATAGCGATAGTGTTTACTATCTCGTCAACGTCATTGGACTTTATGCAAAGTGGGAAAGCGTCAACGTCTGCGAACTCCTTGAAAAGTGCACATTTTCCCTCCATAACAGGCATACCTGCCAGACCTCCGATATTGCCAAGACCAAGCACAGCAGAGCCGTCTGTGATAACAGCCACAAGATTTGCACGTCTTGTAAGCTCATATGAAAGGTCAGGATCTTTCTGTATCTCAAGGCAAGGCTGAGCAACGCCTGGTGTGTAAGCCAGCGTCAGGTCTTTTGCATTGTTTACCTTTGCTCTTGAGCAGACCTCTATCTTGCCTTTCCATTCTCTGTGTTTCTGTAGGGATTCTTCCATTACGTTCATTTTATACAGTCCTCTCTATTTTACGCATTAAAGGAACATTACCGCATGATAATGTCCCTTTATTATACCATATTATTTCTCTGTTTTCACAGCCGCTTTGTTAGCTTTTTGTGAATTTATATGAATGAGCTTGAACAGCTTATCAAGATTTTCCTTGTCTGTGGTCATGCTTCCGATATGTGTCATGGTCTCATTATACAGACCGTGGAAGTCAGAGCCACCAGTCACTATAAGGTCATGTTCCTTTGCGATATCCACAAGCTTCTGCTGTTGAGTTGGAGTAGCAGAGTAATGATAAGCTTCAATTCCGTCAAGCTTTCCTGCCTCGATAAGCTCAAGAAGCAGCTCGGTGTTGTTGAACATAACAGGGTGTGCCATAACAGCAATGCCCTTTGCGGAATGTATAAGATCAAGCACAAAGTTTACGTCAGGATATTCACGGGTAACAAGACATTCGCCGTTTGGATATGCAAAAAGCTTGTCGTTCACAGAGCCGTAAAGCTCTGTTGCATAGCCGTAATTTACCAATGCTCTCATGATATGCTGTTTAAAAATGCTCTTTGAGCTTTTCGTGTAGTGCAGTACAGCATCGGCAGGAATAGGATATCTTGCCATTACCTTTTCTATCATTTCCTTTGCACAGTCTTTTCTTATCTGGCATGACTTCAGGCAAAGACCCTCGAGCCTGTCAGGTTTCTGCGGTGCATAGCAAAGAATGTGTACTTTTGAATTGCGCTTCTTGTCCCATGCGGAAAGCTCTACCGCAGGAATGACCTTGACCCCATAACGTTCGCCAAGTATTTGCGCTCTGTTTGATGATGAAAGAGTGTCATGGTCTGTTATCGCAAGAAAGTCAAGTCCCATTCTTTTTGCCTGAACAATGACCTCTTCTATACCAAGCGAGCCGTCAGACAGTGTTGTGTGACAATGCAGATCTCCTGTCATACCTTTGTTCCTCCAAATCTATAAAATATATCTGTCATTTTCTGTATATATAGTACAGCCGTTAAATTTGACTAAATAATTATAACATATTTTATATACATTTGCAAGCACTTTTGAACAATTTACACAAAATTTGCATGAAAATTATATTATTTTGTCGTATATGACAAATCCACAGTGTCAAAATAGTGCGATTTAACGAAATATCAGAGCTTATATCCAAAGAATTTTTCGCAAAACCATACGTCTTTAACCTGAAAGCTCTTGCCGTTTAGATATTCAAGTATGCCTGCGTCAGTGGTGAATTTAAAGGTGAGCTTGTACGAATAAAGCGCCTGCGTTTTCACATTGTATGCACGATTGACTTTATTTATTCCGTATTTGCCGTCACCAAGGAGAGGATGACCAATGTGAGCAAGGTGCGCCCTTATCTGATGCGTCCTGCCTGTGACAAGGTCAACTTCGAGAAGTGCAAGGTCATCAGCCTTGTTTTCCGCAAGCACACGATAAGAGGTTATCATGGTGCGACTGCCCTGAAACTTTTTGTCAGATACCCTGACGGTCTTTGTCGCCTCGTCCTTTTGATGATAAGCCGTGAGCCGAGCGGACTTTTCCTTTGGTATGCCCACTGTCACACAAAGATAAAGCTTTTCAAGCTCTCTGTCTTTAACTTTCTGATTAAGCACACGCAGGCTCTCAGCATTTTTCGCACATATTACAATGCCGCCTGTGTTGCGGTCGATCCTGTTGCAAAGGGCAGGAGCAAAAGACAGCTCCTCCTCAGGACGGTATTCGCCCTTTTCATAAAGATAGTGCTGTATCCTGTTTATGAGTGTGTCCGCCGAGCCGCTTTCGTCCTCATGTACCACAAGTCCGCACTTTTTGTCGCAGAGGATAATATTCTCGTCCTCGTAAATAATATTCAAAGACGTTGGCGCACTGAGAAAAGCAGGTCTGTCAGCAACTTCGCCCTCGAAAAATTCGTCATTGATGTAAAGCTGCATAACGTCACCGCAAGCAAGCCGTGTGGATATCTCACAGCGTTTGCCATTGACCTTGATACGCTTTAGGCGCAGATATTTGTACAGCAGATTTTTAGGCAGCTTCGGCACAGCCTTTGTGAGAAACTTGTCAACACGCTGACCTGCGTCATTTTGATTTATTATAAATTCTCTCATGCTATACCTCAGAGCTTCACACGAGCGGAGAATCCTCCGTCAATAAGCTCGTCAAGACCTGAGCTGTCAGCACCGCTTTCACGGAGAAGCAGAAGAATTTCTGACATATCGCAGGCTTTGCCTTTACGGCGAGATATCTCCTCTTCACATTTGATAGCATATTGTAAAGGCTTTTTGTCAGCAGGGAAGTTCACATCTGAGCCTTGAGCGATGAGCCATTTGATGAAATCAACACTTCGCTTGTCAGGCTTGAGAACGCCATCCTGCTCCACGAGGTCTGCACTTTCGATTGCAGTGAGCAGAAAAGTAAGCCCGTTGCTGTCAGTGTCGTTGTAGTCCACATCATCAGAGATGAATAAGAATTTAAGCTCTTCCAGTTCACGCTTTGAGAGGGTGTAGTTGTATTCGTCATATGATCTATTCATGTTACGTCCTCCTGAAATTATTACTATAGTGATATTATAACCTAAAGTGCGGGAGATTGCAAGAGGGGAGCGGTATTAAGTGAGGAATGAGGAGTGAGGAATGAGGAGTGAGGAATGAGGAGTGAGGAATGAGGAGTGAGGAGTGAGGAGTGAGGAATGAGGAGTGAGGAATGAGGAATGAGGAGTGAGGAGTGAGGAATGAGGAATGAGAAATGAGGAATGAGCAAAGCTGACCAAAGTTGTGCCCCCTGCACCGTGCGTAGCGATTTTGCGGCATGACAAACTCTCCAGAATAATCTGTAGGGGCGAACAGCGTTCGCCCGTGTTCAGGATTTGCTGTAAATTCAGAATTGTCGGGGAGAATTTTTTGCTGCCGAACCTTGTTGTTACCGTGGGTTTGTTTCTTCGACGGGCGAATGGTGTTCGCCCCTACACATACATCGAGCTGATACCGCAGGTTGAGTAACAATACCAGTCCGAAAAATCGTACATATACGCAAATTCAAAAAATATTGATAAAAAAGCCTTTACAATTAAAAATAATTGTAATATAATAATTAAAACAACTGTTCGATTGAGGAGGCATTTATGGATAAGTTTCAGCTTGTTTCAGATTATAAGCTTTCAGGCGATCAGCCCGAAGCAGTGGACGCTCTGGTAAAGGGTATCGAAAGCGGTATGATAGAACAGACCCTTATGGGCGTTACTGGTTCCGGCAAGACCTTTACTATGGCAAACGTTATTGCTAGGATAAACCGTCCAACGCTCGTGCTTGCCCATAATAAGATACTTGCCGCTCAGCTTTGCTCTGAGTTCAAGGAGTTTTTTCCGAACAATGCCGTGGAATATTTCGTGTCCTACTATGACTATTATCAGCCTGAAGCCTATGTGCCTAGCAAGGACGTTTATATCGAAAAGGACAGCTCCGTTAATGACGAGATAGACAAGCTCCGCCATTCCGCTACCTCCGCTATCGCTGAACGCCGCGACGTTATTATCGTTGCCAGCGTTTCTTGTATCTACTCCCTTGGTGACCCTGAGGAGTATAAGTCCATGGTGGTGTCTATCCGCCGTGGTATGGAGAAATCCCGTGACAGACTTATCGCTGACCTTGTGGGTATCCAGTATGAGCGAAACGATATAAATTTCGTGAGAAACAAGTTTCGTGTCAGGGGAGATGTGGTGGAGATATTCCCTGCAAATTCTACAGACACAGCTATCAGAGTGGAGTTCTTCGGAGATGAGATAGACCGTATCACTGAAATAAACGTAGTGACTGGCGAGGTGCTTTGCTCACTTGCTCACGCTGCAATTTTCCCTGCTTCTCATTATATCGTCAGCCGTGATAAAATGCACGACGCTATCGAGGAGATCAAGCAGGAGCTTGACGAGCGTATCAAGTATTTCAAAGACAACGATATGCTTATCGAAGCTCAGCGTATCGCACAGCGCACCAACTATGATATTGAGATGTTGGAGGAGATAGGCTTTTGCAGCGGTATCGAGAACTATTCCCGTGTGCTTGCAAGACGTCCCGCAGGCTCTACGCCATTCACTTTGCTTGACTTTCTGCCTGAGGATTTTGTGCTTTTCGTGGACGAGTCACACGTTTCTCTGCCGCAGGTAAGAGGTATGTATGCAGGCGACAGGGCAAGAAAGCAGACCCTTGTTGACTACGGTTTCAGACTGCCGTCAGCAATGGATAACAGACCGCTGACCTTTGATGAGTTCTATTCTCATATCAATCAGGCGGTTTTCGTGTCCGCTACCCCTGGACCTATCGAGCAGGAAAGGTCACAGCAGATAGTGGAGCAGGTAATAAGACCGACCGGTCTGCTTGACCCTGAGATAATCGTAAAGCCGACTGAGGGTCAGATAGAGGATTTGCTCAGCGAGATAAATATGCGCACAGCTAAAAATCAGCGTGTGCTTGTTACTACTCTTACAAAGAAAATGGCTGAGGATCTCACAAACTATCTCAAGAGCTTTGACGTAAAGGTGAGATATATGCACCACGATATAGACACTATCGAGCGTATGGAGATAATCCGTGACCTGCGACTGGGCGAGTTTGATGTGCTTGTTGGTATCAACCTTTTGCGTGAGGGCCTTGACCTGCCTGAGGTAACTCTTGTGGCGATACTTGATGCCGATAAAGAGGGCTTCCTGCGTTCTGAAAGCGCACTTATACAGACCATAGGCAGAGCCGCCCGAAACGCTGAGGGCAAGGTAATAATGTATGCCGACACCGTGACACGCTCAATGGAAAAGGCTATCACCGAAACGGAGCGACGTCGTGCAATACAGATGAAGTTCAACGAAGAACACGGCATAGTTCCGAAAACTATCGTCAAGGATATAAGAGATGTAATAGAGATATCCACCAAGGAAGAGGTGGAATACGAGGCAAGGCAGAAAACAAAGCTTTCAAAGCAGGAAACTGCAAAGCTCATAGAAAAGCTCACAAAGGAAATGAAAGAGGCGGCAAAGCTGCTTGAATTTGAGCACGCCGCATTCCTGCGTGATAAAATTGCGGAGTTAAAGGGTGAGAAGAAATAAAAAGCCTTGCGAAACATAAAACGGATATATATCCACAAAACGTGTGTAGGGGCGAACACCGTTCGCCCACCTGCATATCAATATGTGATTTTTCAATACCAAAAGGAGAGTAAAGAATACCAATGCCAATTAACGAGATAGTTATAAAAGGTGCAAGAGAGCATAATCTCAAAAATGTTGATGTTACCATACCGAGAGATAAGCTTGTTGTTATGACAGGTCTTTCGGGTTCGGGTAAATCTTCTCTTGCATTCGATACCATATATGCCGACGGACAAAGACGTTATGTTGAGTCGCTGTCATCTTATGCGAGAATGTTTTTGGGTCAAATGGATAAGCCTGATGTTGACAGCATCGAGGGGCTTTCCCCTGCTATATCCATAGACCAGAAAACTACTTCCAAAAACCCACGTTCTACTGTGGGTACTGTCACCGAGATATACGACTATCTCAGACTTCTCTATGCCCGTATAGGCGTGCCACACTGTCCTGTCTGCGGAAGAGAGATACGTCAGCAGACAGTGGATCAGATCGTGGATAAGATAATGGAGCTTGACGAGGGTACAAAGATTCAGCTTTTAGCTCCTATCGTCAGAGGTCGTAAGGGCGAGCATACAAAAGAGCTTGACCGTGCAAGAAAGTCGGGCTATGTGAGAGTGCGTATAGACGGCATAACCTATGACCTTTCGGAAGAGATAAAAATAGAGAAAAATAAAAAGCATACTATCGAGATAGTCGTTGACAGACTTGTTATCAAAGAGGGCATAAAGTCCCGTCTTACCGACAGTATCGAAACTGTTTCTTCGCTTACAGGGGGACTTGTAGGGGTTGACGTTATCGGCGGAGAGGAAATGCTTTTCTCACAGAATTATGCCTGCCCTGAGCATGGTGTATCCATTGACGAGCTGACACCGAGAATGTTCTCATTCAACAATCCTTTCGGTGCTTGCGAAAAGTGTACAGGTCTGGGCGTGTTCAAGAAGATAGACCCTGAGCTTATTATCCCTAACAAAGACCTTTCCATAAGACAGGGCGCAATCAAAGCCAGTGGCTGGAACAGCCTTGAAGAAGGCTCTATCGCCATGATGTATTTCAATGCAATTTCTGAGACCTACGGCATATCCCTTGACGAGCCTGTGAAAAATCTCGACAAGGACGCTATAGACATTTTCCTTTACGGCACGCAGGGTCAGAAGCTTCACCTAAAGCGTGGCAATAAGTTCTATAAGGCTGACTATCAGGCTGAATTTGAGGGCGTTATACCAAACCTTGAAAGACGTTACAAGGAATCCAACAGCGATTGGGCAAAGGCTGATATAGAAGCTTATATGAGCGATGAAAAGTGTCCTGCCTGCCATGGTGAAAGGCTGAAAAAAGAGAGCCTGAGCGTTACAGTTGGCGGAATAAATATCGCAGAGCTTTGTCACAAGTCGGTGGCAAAGGCACTGGAGTTTTTTGAAAACCTTGAGATAAGCGACCGTGACAAGCTTATCGGTGAGCAGATAATAAAAGAGATAAGGTCACGCCTTGGCTTTCTCAAAAGCGTTGGACTTGAATATCTCACCCTGTCACGTTCCGCAGGTACTCTCTCAGGCGGTGAGAGCCAGCGTATAAGGCTTGCAACGCAGATAGGCTCATCACTTGTGGGTGTGCTGTATATCCTTGACGAGCCGTCTATCGGTCTGCACCAGCGTGACAATGACAAGCTTATCGCAACGCTGAAAAGACTTCGTGACCTTGGCAACACCCTCATAGTGGTAGAGCATGACGAGGACACAATGCGTGCGGCAGATTTCGTGGTTGACGTTGGACCAGGAGCAGGCATTCACGGCGGTGAGATAGTCTGCGCAGGAACTGTTGATGATATAATGAAGTGCAAGCGTTCTATTACAGGACAGTATCTCAGCGGTGCAAAGAAAATACCTGTCCCTGAAACACGCAGACAGGGCAACGGCAAGTATCTGAAAGTCATCGGTGCAACACAGAACAATCTGAAAAACATAGATGTTGAGATACCTCTCGGCACTTTCACCTGCGTAACAGGTGTGTCAGGCTCAGGCAAATCATCGCTTGTGAGCGAGATAATCTATAAGGAGCTTGCAGGCAGATTAAACCGTGCGAAAATACGCTCTGGAGCATTCAAGGAAATGCAGGGCATAGAGCATCTCGATAAGGTGATAGATATCGACCAGTCGCCAATAGGCAGAACGCCAAGGTCTAATCCTGCCACATATACAGGGGTATTCACCGATATCAGAGAACTTTTCGCTCAGACCGCTGACGCAAAAATGAAGGGCTACGGCGCAGGACGTTTCTCATTCAACGTCAAAGGCGGAAGATGTGAAGCCTGCGAGGGCGACGGTATAATCAAAATAGAAATGCACTTTTTGCCTGATGTGTATGTGCCGTGCGAGGTATGTGGCGGAATGAGATACAACCGTGAAACGCTGGAAGTTAGATATAAGGGTAAGAACATCTATGACGTGCTTGAAATGACAGTGGAAGAGGGTGTTGAGTTTTTCAGCGCTATCCCTAAAATAAGCCGTAAGCTTGAAACACTGTATGAAGTTGGTCTTGGCTATGTGAAGATAGGGCAGGCGGCGACCACCCTTTCAGGCGGCGAGGCGCAGAGAGTAAAGCTTGCCACAGAGCTTTCAAAAAGAGCCACAGGCAGAACCATATATATTCTGGACGAGCCGACTACAGGACTTCATACTGCTGACGTGCATAAGCTTATAGAGGTATTGCAGAAGCTTGCAGACGGAGGAAATACAGTGCTTGTTATCGAGCACAATCTTGATGTAATAAAGACCGCAGACCATATCATAGACTTAGGACCTGAGGGCGGCGACGGCGGCGGAACTATCGTCTGCACAGGCACGCCTGAGGAAATTGCGGCTTGCGACAGGTCTTATACGGGACAGTATTTGAGGAAGATGCTGTAACAAATGAGGAGTGAGGAGTGAGGAGTGAGGAATTGGCATAGCTGACCCTTGTGGCTCTTCAGCACGAGGTAAATGTATGCACTTTGTTTGTTCTGCTATATGGTGCAGAGGGGTGCGAAATGAAACTACCAAACAAAATAATAATCAAAGCGGTGTCGAGAAATAAAACTCACACCGCTTTTTCTATAACTCAAACAAAGCACCAGCAAAGAGCGTAGCGATCTTGCGGCAGTAGAACCTTTCCCGAATAATCTGTAGGGGCGAACAGCGTTCGCCCGTGCTCAGAACTTGTACAAATTCAGAACTGTAGGGGAGTTTTTTTACGTTTGCCAAACAGCGTAATAATCAGGGTTTATTTCTTCGACGGGCGAACAGTGTTCGCCCCTACACATTATTTTAGCAAATACCGAATATAAATATCTCGGTGATGAACTTGTTTAAAATAAAGATAAAAAATACCACCTACGGCGTGTCGTTCAGTTTCTTTTTCGTCGTCGCACTTGTGTCTGTCTGCTCAGGTACGCAGGCGGATATGCTCTTTGTTACGCTTATGTGCTGCGCACTCCACGAACTGGGTCACCTCGTACTCATGACCGCTTTCGGAAGCTCACCGCAAGAAATTGTTGTCTATGGGGGTGGTATCCGCATTACGCCTGATAATAAACAGCTTTCTAAAAATCACGAGCTTGTTGTGCTTTTCGGTGGTGCAGCAGTAAATTTTGCCCTCTGCCTGCTGTCATATATGGCAAATGGTGGTGGCTTTTTCTGTCAGGTGAACCTGCTGCTGGGTACGCTCAATCTCTTGCCCTTTCGCTATTTTGACGGTGGCAGGATACTCGTCTTGCTTGCCAATGGCAAGGTCTGCGAGTTTTTCAGAGCGGTGTTTATACTACTCTCAGCGGTGGCTATGATACATATGATACTCCACGGCACTGTGAGCGTTTCTTTTGCCGCAACTTTTTGCTTTATCGTCCTCTCGGAAGTCATATATTAACACTTTGCTTATTGCTTTTGTAATAAATTTTTGGTATAATAATATGAAATGCTTATGTATCTGTAGGGGCGAACAGTGTTCGCCCGTTTCACCTCACTTTGTGTATTGCTCTCGTTTTACTGGGTGCGGTGAGATAGTACAGACATTCAATATCGGAGGATAAAACGTTGGAAGAACTGAAAAAGAAAATAGAAAAGCTGCTGCTTAAAGTGCAGCGTCCGTCAAGGTATATAGGCGGCGAGGTGGGCAGCGTTGTAAAGGATAAGGATAAGGTGGACGTGCGGTTCGCTTTCTGTTTTCCTGATACCTACGAGGTGGGTATGTCACACCTCGGCATGAAGATACTTTATGGTCTGAAAAATGCCCGTGAAAATTGGTGGTGCGAGCGTGTCTTTATGCCTGAAGAGGACTACAACAAACTCATGCGTGAGAACGATATCCCTCTTTACGCACTGGAGAGCCTTGACCCTATAAAGGATTTCGACTTCATCGGCTTTACGCTCATGTATGAGCTTTCTTATAATAATGTGCTTGAAATGCTCGACCTTGCAGGCGTGCCGGTGCTTGCAAAGGACAGAACTGAGCTTACACCACTTGTTATCGCAGGCGGTCCGTGTGCCTGCAATCCTGAGCCTATGGCTGACTTTTTCGACCTGTTCATTCTTGGCGAGGGTGAGGAAGTCAACGTTGAGCTTCTTGAACTTTACGAGAGAATGAAGCCTTTAAAGCCTACTAAGCAGGAGTTTCTAAGAGAAGCCGCTAAGCTGGAGGGTGTTTATGTTCCGTCTTTCTATGACGTTGATTACAATGAGGACGGCACTGTGAAGTCTATCACGCCAAACGTCCCTGAGGCACCTGCTAGGGTCAAAAAGCGTGTTATAAAGGATTTTGATAAGGTATATTACCCTGAGGGCTTTGTTGTGCCGTTCACTCAGATAGTCCATGACAGAGCGGTGGTTGAGGTACTGAGAGGGTGCATAAGAGGCTGTCGATTCTGTCAGGCAGGCTTTATCTACCGACCTTTCAGAGAGAAAAGCATCGACACCATAAAGAACGAAACAAAGTCCCTTTGCGAGCAGACAGGCTATGAGGAAGTGTCCTTGTCGTCTTTGTCTACGAGCGACTATACAGAGATAAACAAACTTTTGGAAAATCTTGTGGAATACACCGACGGGGAGCAGATAAACCTTTCACTGCCGTCGTTGAGAATAGACAATTTCAGTGAAGAGCTTTTGGAGAAAATAAAGTCCGTAAGAAAAAGCGGTTTGACCTTTGCTCCTGAGGCAGGCACTCAGCGTCTGCGTGACGTCATAAACAAAAACATAACCGAGGAAGAGATAATGCGTACCTGTCGCACTGCCTTTGAGGGCGGATACAGCACTGTAAAGCTTTATTTCATGCTTGGTCTGCCGGAGGAAACGCTGGAGGACGTTGAGGGTATCGCAAAGCTTGCACAGAAAGTCCTTGACCTTTATTATGAAACTCCAAAGGAAAAGCGTGGCAAGAGCGTGCAGATATCAGTTTCTACTGCAACATTCGTACCAAAGCCTTTTACTCCGTTCGAGTTCGAGCCACAGGCAACTCCCGAGGAGATAAAAGAGAAACAGGAACATCTTTTCAAAAGTCTTACAAGCCGTAAGATACGCCTTAGCACTCACCAATCCTATACATCTATATTGGAAGCAGTTCTTGCAAGGGGTGACAGGCGTCTTGGTAAGGCGATATACACCGCATGGAAAAAGGGTTGCTATCTTGACGGCTGGGACGAGCATTTCAAGGCTGACAAGTGGCAGGAAGCATTTGAGGAATGTGGGCTTGATACAAGCTTCTATGCTCACCGCAGACGTTCTTATGACGAGATAGCGCCGTGGTCGCACCTTGATTATCTTGTGAGCCACGAGTTTTTCGTTCGTGAGAACAAGAAAGCACATCAGGCGGTGACTACACGAAACTGCAAAGAGGGCTGTTCAGGCTGTGGCATAAAATGCGAATACGGAGGTGTTTACTGTGGCAAACGCTGAGCCGAAGAATGTAAATCTCCGTTTGGAGAGATTTGAATACAGAGCGGTATTTTCAAAAACAGGCAGGGCGAAATACATTTCTCATCTTGACCTTATGAGAGCCTTTCAGCGAGTGTTCAAAAGGGCGCACCTGCCAATATGGCACACTCAGGGTTTCAATCCCCATGTGTATATAATGTTCCCGCTTGCATTGCCCCTTGGCACTGACAGCAGGGTAGAGATAATGGACTTTGCTCTCACTGAGGATATTCCATACAACGAGGTTTTGGAGCGAATGAATGCTCATACGCCTGTTGGTCTGGAGATAGTGAGCGTTTCAAAGCCTGAGCATAAGCATACCGATATTACAGCGGCGGAGTATGTGGCAAGGCTGAAAACAGATAAGAGCGTACATGAAGTGGCGGAGCTTTTCGGCAAGTTCATAGCACTTGACAAGATAGAGATAGAAAAGCGAACCAAGAAAAAGACTATCAATCTTGTGGATATAAAGCCACATATCACAGTGCTTGACAGCAAAGAGCTAGAGGACAGCTTTGAGGTGACATTAAAGCTGCCGTGCGGAAGTTCCTTCAATCTTAATGTGAATGTAGTCATAGACACGTTCTGTGAGCGTTATGGTATAGAAATATCGGAAATTTATACAGAACGTACAAAAATACTCATGGCAAATGGCGAAAATTTTATATAAATATCCTTGCAAAAGGTTTTGAGATGTGGTATAATATTAAAGCATTTGAATTACCGTCGGTTCTTCCGACGAGAGTTAATGCCACGCCTTTGAACGAAAGGCACGACATTAAAGCGGGCAGTCCTCTGGCTTTGCAGCGATAGCTGCCATAAAGCGAATGAATGTCTGAAAATATTAAGGAGGAATTTAAAGTGGACGCTTTAAAGCAGATTTCTAATTCAAGCCTTAAATCCGAGGCACCTGTTATCAATGTTGGTGATACAGTAAAGGTACACGTAAGAATTACAGAGGGTGACAAGTCTAGAATCCAGGTATTCGAGGGCACAGTTATTGCTAAAAAGCACGGTGGAATCCACGAGACATTCACAGTTCGTAGAGTAGCTCACGGCTGTGGAATCGAGAGAGTTTTCCCTGTTCATTCACCTGTAGTTGAAAAGGTAGAGGTTGTACGCAGCGGTAAGGTTCGCCGTGCTAAGCTCTATTATCTCCGTGACAGAGTTGGTAAGGCAGCTAAGGTCAAGGAAGCTATCAGATAATTCTTTCTATAAAAACGAGTCGGCTTTGGTCGGCTCTTTTTTTATATTCACGACTGAGTTGTTCGCACGATATACGGTAGGGGCGAACAGCGTTCGCCTGCATATATCGCCCGACAATTTTATGATATTCGTACATTCGTTATATTTTCACAAACCATGTAGGGCGTCGTCCCCTACAGTTCTGAATTTGTACAAGTTCTGAGCATGGGCGAACACTGTTCGCCCCTACAGATTATTTGGGATAGTTTGTCTTGCCGCAAAATCACATGACATTTCATCGTCACATTGCACAAAATGTCGGTATTCGATTTGTGCAAACAAATGATTTATATTTTAATTTGGCAACATTTCTGCAATTGTTGCATTTTTTATGCAACAAAATGACCTTTTTTCTGGATAAGTAGAGGGGGATAATTACCTCTGCTTCACAGAGAAAGGACGATAAAAATGGCAAAGAATTTTCACACAGACAACAAAGCGTTCATGCTTTACAAAGATTGGGAGGACATTTTTCAGGCGCTTGACAGCAGCGAAGAGATAGGCGAGCTTGTCATGGCGCTGTTTGCTTATGCAAAGAGGGGAGAAACACCAAAGCTGTCAGGCGGAACAAAGATAGCGTTTCTTATGATGAGGGCTGCTATCGAGCGTGACGGCATTGCATGGGAAGAGATGTGTGCTCAAAGGAGCGAGTGCGGTAAAAAGGGCGGCAGACCTAAAAAGTCTGATGAGTCAGGGAATACTGATGAAAAAGCTGAGCAGACAGCTGCATCAGCAGATAATGCAGAAGAAAAACCTCAGGGTATAAATGATACCGCAGAAAAACCAAAAGCTTTTTCACAAACCAAAAGGTTTTCAGAAAAAGCAAAAAAAGCTGATAAAGATATAGATATAGATATAGACAAAGATACAGATAAAGATACAGATAAAGACAAAGATAAAGACAAAGATAAAGACAAAGATAAAGATAAAGCTATAGATAAAGAGAAAAAGAAAGACGCAGAGACAGCGAAGTCTGTCGTCAGGTCTTTCGGCACACACAAAAATATAATGCTCACATCAGAGCAGTATAACGAGCTTGAAAGCAGGTGTCGGTCTGTCGGTCTGTCTTTAGAGAGCTATATATCTAAATTATCTCAATGGCTGTTTACCAAGGGCAGGCACTGCACAGACCCATACCGCATAATCTCAGGCTGGCTTGACAATGATTCAAAGAGAAAGACTGCGGCAAAGCCCAAAGAAAAACAAGGCTGCGATCTGTCGTGGTATGATGACTATGCCATGAATTTTGATCTGTCAAAGTTTTTTTAGGCAATATCAAAAAGAAATTTATCTCACTGTAGGTTTGTCAATCATATTGGACACTATTATTAAGAAATTCGATAGGCGAAAA
>ERZ894244.105-NODE-105-length-72848-cov-23.336571_pt1 | contig 72848 bp, 72 predicted proteins | sample MGYA00380299_ERZ894244 | MGnify/ENA primary metagenome ERZ894244 (study PRJEB32331, sample SAMN06328444) | human gut metagenome | biome: human gut microbiome; feature: stool | host: Homo sapiens | collected 2014-06-26 ... | reverse complement strand
CAGTTATAAAGGTATCAATGGTCTTTATCTGGTTTCCATTGCTGTAACTCTGACTCACCAATTTCTCACCATCGTCTGTTACCCGATAAATCTTGTAAGCAGTTCTCGGTTTCAATACTTGCTTTTCGGTCTATTTATCCTTTTTCAGTATTTTGAGATACGCCTTAAACAACTTATTGTTCAATAGATAAGTATATACCTTTCCATTCTCGGTTATTTCCACATCGAAATCATCCACATGGATAGCATCGACATCTCCCGAATCCACCTGATGAACAACATAAGTACCATAATAGAGATTGCTGGTAACTGCGTAGCCATTACTAAGCATATCTCACAGAGTATGCTAATCTCAAGGAAGCAAGAGAAGCCATCGGAAGATATATCTACACCTATAACTTTGAAAGATGCCATCAGTCCATTGGAAACAAATGACCTGCCGAGGTATACTATCCGGTAATGCTTTTGGATGCAGCCAGAGCAGCCGCATAATATAAAAATCCGGGAAATGCTTCACACATTTTCCATGTAACTCGTCAACATATCAGTTCATTATAAAAATATCAAATTTTTGTCTTGACAACTGAGCCATTATATTTAAAGCAATATAAGGATAGTTAGTTTGGAGGCGCTCTGGCGATAGCTGTGGCGTTTTTGGTTATGGAAAAGAGAAGAAAATGACGATATAATAAATAGCATATCGGATTGGATGATAATTAAAATGTTATATGGTGTAGAGGTGAACGAATGTCGAATAAAATTAATTCGGTTAAAGAAAAATTGATTAATGATTATATAAAGAAAATTGATATGGCAATTGATAATTATAATTTGTCAATAGAACCAGATGAAGAAATCGTTAATTTGTTAATTGAAATAGTAAATGTTTTTGAAAATGATATACCAAATTTACAAGGAAGTTTATTGATAAGGACAGGAACAGAAATAAGAGATGCAAACACTACGAGAGCAATACTGATAAAGTATTTGGCTGACAGCGGAATCGAATATAAAGGTAAAAGCATCGAAGAAAATGTAAATGAGAAAAGATTTTGGAATTCGTTTATTCATTGGTTTGAAACAGAATTACCTGGTTTGGAACTGTTGGATGGTAAATATTTGCGATGGGATAATTGGGATGGAGGAATATGGCTTTTAGATTTGGATTATGACCATGAATTTACCTTGTATAGAGGTACAGTTTATCCAGATTCGTTGAAAAATAATACAGGTGATTTTAATGATATAAAGGCATTTATAGAGATTGCATATAAGTATTGGATTATTAACTCCGGAGAATGTCATTACAAATTCACTATAGAAGTAAATGATAGATTTAAAATATTTAAATTACCATATAGATTACAAAGTGGGATTGTAATAAAGCAAGGGTATAAAACAACATTTCCTATTGATAAAATTATTAATTATAGGATGTTTGAGCGTAAAATACGGTTTTCGGAAGATATGATTAATAGCAAAGATTTGATGGAAAAGAAAAGTGCGTTAGATTTTATTATTGATGCACTGCAATATCTTATATCTACTCAAGGAGACAGTAGAAATGAGCAGTATAAAACATTGGCTTTGAGTGTGAGTGATAATATGGATGGCAAAGTTTATGCTGTTGTAAAAAAAGAGTTGGAAGAATTAATGAAATTGTCTAATGAGTATTTTGATGTAAGACACAATGATTATTTGAATGCGGCAAAAGAAAAGAGAGAGGCGTTAAATGATTCACTGTTTATCGAATACTTGTATAATCGTGCTTATGCAATGTTGTATTTGCTTAGATTAAAACATAAAGAGACAAACGAATGTGAATAATACTTTCTTATGATTGGAGATGAAAGATAAATGGAAAAGTATAAAGAACCACAAATATATATAGTTAATAACAGAGAAATAACAGAAAGGTTGAGTCAGAATTATATTGTTGCAACTGGTGATCTGGGAGTGGCTAAAACTGTTGAGTACGAAGAATATGTGAATAAGAGATATGTTGACCTAGAATATAGTATGATAAGTAATTTGCATGAATATAGTGTGGTCATAATTGATTTACAAAATGAGAATGATACAAGACACTGTTTAGAGGATGATGAACCGGATGGTATACCATACTTATTTGAGTTGAGTTTTCCTCAGAAAGAATTTAGACCTAGTCCTCTTGTTTTGAGCATTATGAAAGACAAGTTAAAAACAAAAGTACTGAAAATTATTTTTGCGGGAAGTAGTTATTCGGAAAAATATAATATTATAGAAGTGTTAAAACAAAATCAATATAGCTATCCGAGTAAAGAAGTACATAACATATATGAAACTATTCAAGCTAGTGCAACATCAAAATTCGGAAAGAAAATAATATCAGACAATAGCAATCTTGCAAATTTAATAGCAAAATATGTTAAAGGATATAATGTAATTTTTGAGTTACCAACAAAATGGGATAGAACTTCTCAAAAATCAATTGCAGATTCTAATTTCTTACCATTGTTAAAAAATCAAGATGGAGAGGTAGTTTCGTATATAGGATATTCAGAAAATTCAGGCTATGAACTGTTGCTTCCGTTTTGTGAAAAGAAGGATGAATTGATTGAAAGGTTAGTAACATCTGTATTGCCAGAAATATTGCCAGATTTTTTCCCTGAATCAAAAGAGTTTGAATGGATAAAAGAACAAGATTTTTTACCTAAAGAAATACTTGAACTTGAGAAAGAACGGATTTTAATTCAAGAACAATATAATTCGAAAATTAAGTCATTGAATGAGAGAAGAAATGCTATTGACCAGAAGTATAAATTTTTGAATGATTTGTTGATAGAAACAGGGGATAAGTTAGTCCAAGCTGTATGTACATACTTCAAGTGGCTTGGTTTTGCAAATGTAGAAGCAATTGATGGAAATGAAGATATTTTAAGAGAAGATATACAGATTTTGGAAGATAATAAATTATTTATTATTGAAGTTAAAGGTATTGGGGGAACATCTACAGATGCAGAATGTTCACAGGTAGCAAAACATAGACGAAGAAGAGAAAAAGAGCATCGTGACAAAGAAATATTGCCAATTTATATTGTGAATCATCAAAGGTATATAAGGCCTTCATTAAGACAAAATCCTCCATTTAGTGATAATCAAATAGATTATGCTAAAAATGATGAAAGAGGTCTTCTTACTACATGGCAGCTTTACAATCAATATAAGTTGATAGAAAATGGTATATTTACGAAAAAAGAAACAAGAGAATCACTAGATAAATGGGGGCTTATTTCGTTACTTCCAAAGAATTTAATTAGAGTGGGGATTTATGAGGAATATTTTAAGAAACCTAAAGCAGGTATATTGACACTTAACAATGTTAAATTGGAAGTTGGAAAAATGATATATGCAAAAAAAGATGGAAAATGGATTTGTACTTCTATTGTAAGTATACAGCTTAATGATAAGGATGTAGATCAAGTAGACAATGGTGAGGTTGGAATAGTGACCGATATTGAACTGGAAAAAGGATATGAGATTTTTGTCAAAATTGAGTAGTAACCCCACCCGCTTTTTACTCCGTTTCTACTACGATTACTGTACACATCTTGCAAAATTTTGCTAAGATTTGCATTTTATGTACAGAAATGACCAATACATAAAGAAAAATTAACACCGCGCAAAACGCTGCAAATGGCAGCGGGAAAGCGCCTTTTGAAAGGAGAAATTATGAGCATTCGAGTACTTTTCATCTGCCACGGCAATATCTGTCGCAGCACCATGGCGCAATTTGTTTTCCAAGACATGGTAAACAAGCGTGGTCTTTCCGACCAATTTACAATTGATTCCAAAGCGACGAGCACGGAGGAGTTAGGAAACCCGCCGCACCGCGGAACCGTGCGCAAACTAAGTCAGGTAGGAGTGCCGGTACTGCCGCATCGAGCGAGCCAGTTAAGTCGGAGTGATTACGACAAATTTGACTATATTATCGGGATGGACACATGGAATATGAAGAACATAAACCGTATTTTAGGTGGCGATCCGGAAGGAAAAGTGAGTAAACTTTTGGTGTGGAGCGGTGACGGAAGAGATATTGCGGATCCGTGGTATACCGGCAATTTTGATGAGACGTATGATGATGTTTTAGAGGGATGCGAAGCATTTCTTACTTTCCTTTTGGAGAATGGTCTGTTATACTAGACAAGATAAGATAATAAAATGTATCAAAAAGAGCAGTGATTGATTCATTGGAAAGGAAGGATGACATGAAAGTACTGATGGTAAATGGAAGTCCTCATAAAGAAGGCTGCACGTATACGGCGCTGAAAGAAGTGGCCGGTGCGTTAGAGAAATATGGCATTGAATCGGAAATTTTCTGGGTTGGTAATGGAGAAATTGCCGGTTGTATCGGATGCGGAGCCTGTGCGAAGACGGGAGAAGGATGTTTCCGCAAGGACGTTGTAAATGAATTTGTTGCGAAGGCCGGAGAGGCGGACGGATATATATTTGGTTCGCCGGTACACTATGCTGCGGCAAGTGGAGCATTGACATCATTTATGGACCGTGCGTTTTACAGCGGTGGCAGTAAAATGACCGGAAAACCGGCAGCAGCTGTAGTAAGCTGTCGTCGTGGAGGAGCGTCGGCGGCATTCGACCAGATTAATAAGTATTTTACCATTAACTGTATGCCGGTTGTTGGTTCCCAGTATTGGAATCAGGTGCATGGGGGCAAGGCAGAAGAAGTGAAGCAGGACGAAGAGGGAATGCAGACGATGCGGACGCTCGGAAACAATATGGCATGGCTTCTTTCATGCATTGAAGCAGGAAAAGAGAAGGGCATTACATTCCCGGAGAGAGAACCGGTAATCCGTACAAACTATATTCGCTAATAATGCGTGGGGTTATACAAGAAAAAATTAGGAGGGCCACACATGAATATTTGGCATGATATCAGCAAGGAGCGGATTTCTTCGACCGATTTCATTGCGACAATTGAGATATCGAAAGGAAGCAAGAAAAAATACGAATTAGACAAAGAAACGGGATTGATTATTTTGGACCGTATTCTTTACACTTCGACCCATTATCCGGCGAACTATGGATTTATCCCGAGAACGCTCGGCGATGACAAGGACCCGCTTGACGTACTTGTGATTTGCTCGGAGGAAATTGAGCCGATGTCGCTGGTTCGCTGTTACCCGATTGGCGTTATGTACATGCGTGACAATGGGGATATGGATGAGAAAATTATTGCGATTCCGTACAACGACCCAACATACAATTACTACACCGACATTGAGCAGCTGCCGGAGCACATCTTTGAAGAGATTCAGCACTTCTTCTCGGTATACAAAGATTTAGAGAATAAGGAAACAGACGTCAAGGACTTTGGTGGTCCGTCAGAAGCAATTGCGGTTATTGAAAAATGTATTGCCAACTATGAGAAAAAATACGGCGATAAAAAGTAATGAAACAATCAAATGGTTTATCATGCGGTAAACAGTACGCATATGAAAAATCCCTGTCAATTTCGGGTGAGATTTTCACCCGAAATGACAGGGATTTTTTTGAATCATTAACAATTAACTTTCCTGCAAATAAAGAGCGTTTGCAGCAATTACTTTTTTCATGGCTTCCTCGCCCGGAGCACCGATGGTGTTACGTTTTTCTACGCATGTTTTCATCGAAATTGCTTCGTAGATATCCTCTTCAAAAACAGGAGAAATCTTTTTATACTCTTCCAATGGAAGGTCGTCGAGTGGAATTTTCTTCTCGATACAAAGCAGCACTAACTGTCCGATGATGCCATGTGCATCACGGAAAGGAACGCCGTGGTTGACTAAGTAGTCAGCGGCATCGGTCGCATTTGTGAAACCATGTTTTGCGCTGTCTTCCATAATTTCCTTATTAAACTTCATTGTGTCAATCATGCCGGTAAACAGTGCCAGACATCCCTTTACAGTGTCAATGGCATCAAAGGTGAATTCCTTGTCTTCCTGCATATCTTTGTTGTAAGCAAGCGGAATTCCCTTCATTGTTGTCAGCATTGAAATCAAAGCACCGTATACACGACCGGTTTTTCCGCGGACAAGTTCGGCGATGTCCGGGTTCTTTTTCTGTGGCATGATACTTGAACCGGTGGAATAGGAATCATCAATTTCAACAAAACGGTATTCGTTTGAATTCCACAGAATGATTTCTTCACAGAAACGGCTCATATGCATCATAATGGTCGAGAGAGCACTGAGAAGTTCGATGAGGTAATCACGGTCGGAAACCGAATCCATACTGTTAAAGGTAGGACCGTCAAACTTCAAAAGCGAAGCGGTGTACTCGCGGTCCAAAGGGTAGGTTGTTCCGGCGAGAGCGCCGGCACCGAGCGGACAGTAATTCATCCGGTCGTAGATGTCGCGCAGGCGGCTTCGATCGCGGCGGAACATTTCAAAATAAGCCCCGAAATGGTGAGCAAGTGTCACCGGCTGAGCTTTCTGCAAATGGGTAAAGCCCGGCATAAAAGTATCAATATTTTCTGACATGATCCGGTGAATTACCACCATCAATTCTTTGAGCAAATCATTGATTTCAACGATTTCATCTCTTGTATATAATTTCATATCCAGAGCAACCTGGTCGTTTCGGCTGCGTCCGGTGTGAAGTTTTTTGCCGGGATCTCCGATGCGTTCAATCAGGTTTGCCTCTACGAAACTGTGAATGTCCTCGTGTTCCGCAGTGATTTCTAAAGCACCGCTCTCTAAATCATTCAGGATTCCCTGCAGGCCATCGACAATGGCATCTTTTTCAGAAGTAGTTAAAATCTCCTGTTTTTCTAACATTGTTACATGTGCAATACTTCCTAAAATATCCTGTTTGTAAAATTTCTGGTCATAGGAAATGGAAGCGTTAAAATTGTGTACTAACTGATTGGTCTCTTTGGTGAATCGTCCTCCCCAGAGTTTCATAAGTATCCTCCATTCTTAAGCCTGATAAGCAGGCGGTTATTTAATGTTACATCCAACAGATGTCCTCCCACAGCATCATAAACATACTATCATTTACAAAGAAAATTAGCAATAGAAAATTGACCGATTGGAGACGGCGTGGTAAAATGAATATCAATGCCGTTGGAAATAGAAACGAAACGGGAAATTAGTTTAAGGGGGATATGGCAGATTGAAAAAAATAATAAAGACAATTGGCTGGACGCTGCTTGCCCTCCTTGTCTGTTACGGCTTGGAAGTGTTGTTTCGTGCCTTGTTTGGACTTGCGTTACATAAAGGGATGACAAAGCAGGAACAAATTCAAGTGCAGATTATGGCAAATTTTATTTTGAAATTGGTTGTTCTGTTTGTATTTGGCTTCTGGTATGCCGTGCGGGAGAATAAATGGCATTACAGACCGGATTACCGCCCACTGTTTACGGTAAAGCGTATCGCCGGTTTGACGGCGATTGGGTTGTTTGGACAGTATGCGATTGGCATCACCGTTGGATTTTTGCGGTATCTTCTGCCAAACATATTTGCTTCCTATGACAATGTGAGTGAGATTTTAAGCCTGAAAAACGGTTCTCCGTTTGCTGTGCTGCTTCTTGTTGTTGTCGTGGGACCGATTGCGGAGGAACTACTGTTTCGCGGCGTGATTTACGGCGGACTTAGAACTTGTTTTCCGGTTGATGTGTCAGCGCTTGTTTCCGCACTGATTTTTGGTATATACCATAAAAATATTGTTCAGGGATTGTACGCGGCTGCCTTTGGTATTATTTTGGCGTACATCTTTGAAAAAACACAGAGTATCTGGGGAAGCACCCTTATGCATATGGCATTTAATTTAAGTTCTTATCTAATCAGTGGAATCGGTCAGTGGTTAGCCTATCGGCAAATCCGGATTGCTTCTATCTGGTATGTGATTTTTTATGTACTTTGCATTGTGGTTGTGGCGGCAAGCATTTATTCGCTGCGCCGGCTGCCGAACCGATATGATGAAATTAGAAAAAGGAATGGAGATGTGGAAGGATGAGAACCTTTGCAAAATCAGATAAATTACATGGAGTATGTTACGATGTGAGAGGCCCTGTTCTGGATGCGGCAAATGAGATGAAACGCCAGGGCACGGAGATTCTCCAATTAAATATAGGAAACCCGGCACCATTTGGTTTTCAGGCACCTTCGTGGATTTTGGACGCTATCCGTGATGCACTGGATGACCCAATGAGTCAGGGCTATAGCGAGTCCAATGGTATTGTTGAGGCACGTGAAGCGATTTTAGATTATCACCGGTCAAAGGGACTGCCAAATTTGGAGATGAACCACATTTACATCGGAAATGGGGTCAGTGAAATGATTTCCCTTGCGATGCAGGGCTTGTTAAATGATGGCGACGAAATTTTGATTCCGGCACCGGATTACCCATTGTGGACAGCTGCGGCAAAATTGGCAGGAGGAACGCCGGTTCATTATATTTGTGATGAGAAATCCAACTGGTATCCGGATATTGCGGATATGGAGAAAAAAATCAATTCCAGAACAAAGGGAATTGTCATTATTAACCCGAATAACCCGACAGGTGCTTTGTATCCAAAAGAAGTGTTAGAGCAGATTGTAGAGCTGGCAAGACGCCATGAATTGATTTTATTTGCGGATGAGATTTATGACAGACTTGTTTTTGATGGCAAAATGCATACATCGATTGCATCTTTGGCACCGGATTTGTTTGTAGTAACGTTTAACGGACTTTCCAAATCAGACCGCATAGCGGGATTTCGCAGCGGCTGGATGGTGCTCAGCGGAGACTTGTCAAAGGGCAAAGGCTACATAGAAGGAATTAACATGCTTTCGTCCATGCGTTTGTGTGCCAACGTGTTAGCACAGCACGTGGTGGCACCGGCACTGAAAAACAGACCGGATGTTGACCCGCTTTTATTACCGGGCGGCAGATTGTATGAGCAGCGAAAATGCATCTGTGAGGCGATTGATGGTGTGGATGGTTTGTCTGTTGTTCATCCGGAAGCGGCCTTTTATATCTTCCCACGCATTGATGCAAAGCGTTTTGGAATTCAAAATGATGAGCAGTTTGTGTTAGACTTTCTGCGTGAAAAACATGTGCTTTTGGTACATGGCGGCGGATTTAACTGGGCAAATCCGGATCATTTCCGTATTGTCTATCTGCCGGAGGTGTCCGTTCTTACAGAATCTATGAAGAAGATGGATGAATTTTTGGAAAAATACCGCTAGGCTTGTCTTGCTTTTTAAAACAGTTTTCGGTATAATGAAATTAAGTTTGGAGATTTTTGTGAAAGGAGAAATAAGATGTCGGCGATGTATGTTCAGGATATTACAAATCGAACTAATCAGGCAGCAAGTGTATCGCTGTCCGCTTCGCATACAAAGACATCCATTACTCCGTTTCAGAAAGTGTTAGAAAAGGAAAATGCGTTGTATGCTGCGGCTTCTGAGGAAAACTCAAAAAGTGCGTCGGTGAAAAAGACGACAGCAAAGACGACAGAAAAAACATCGTCAGCATCAAAGACAAACAAAACGTCGAATGATACTTCCGAGAGTACAGGAAGCACGACGTTAAAAAGTATCTTTGAGCGTGCGGCAGAAAAATATGATATTTCCTATGATTTCTTAGTTGCCGTGGCAAAGGCTGAATCAGATTTTAACACAAAGTGTGTTTCCTCTGCCGGGGCACAGGGAATTATGCAGGTGATGCCGGAAGAACAGAAGGGGTTAGGAATTAAGGACCCGTTTGATGCCGAGCAGAATATTATGGGAGCGGCAAAACTTCTGAAAGCGCATTTGAAGAAATTTAACGGTGATTACACATTGGCGGCAGCCGCATATAATGCCGGCAGCGGCGCGGTGAAAAAGTACGGCGGCGTGCCACCGTATAAAGAGACGACAAATTATGTGAAGAAGATAAAGAAATTTATGCAGGAGGGCGTTACTGTTCCAAACCGTAAGGTTTCAACTACTTCTGATGCTTATGAGGGAAGTGGTGCTTCTACTGGTGTAGAAGAGAAGAAAACAACGTCACAGTCGACTGATACGACTGCTGTAAAAGCAACTGCTTCGGATTTTGAAAAAGTTACCGTGGCAGTTGGAACTGGTGATAATGCGGTTACGATGACATATGGTGCTTATTTGAAATATTTAGAAATGGGGAGCACCGGCGTCGGTTGATGCGGCACTCCCTCATACAAGTTAAGAAAGAAGATTTTGCATGGCAGTCTGATAAAGGATATCACTTTTCGACTGCCAGTTTTCACATACTTTGATAGCATCTGATTCTGTGGCAACGTCCAAAGACAGCTGCATGAGAACATGATTGCCGTCGCGCAACGTACAAGTGGCGAGATAAGTGCCATCGTTTGTTGCATGGTAGTCACTCACTAAAGATGTATCATCAATAATTTCAAATTTGTGTTCTTCTAAGTAATGATTGATTTCATCCCGGATTTCTCTTGATAAAGGAGCACCAAATAACTCCAATGTTTCGGCACCCGCTTCAGTCAGCGTGTAGTATGTTAAATGATAGGTGCTGTCCTCTTTGATTAAATCCGCCTCTAATAATTCCCCAAAAGCATTCTGCAAATTAAAATAATTTGTGTAGCCGCGGTCTGTGATGTAATCGGAAATCACGCCGGGTGGCAGTGGAGAATCTACTTTACTCAGTGTATATAAAATAATTAGTTTGTAAATGGTAATCGAGCCATTTGGCATAGCAAATTCCTCCTTATTTCCCGTGGTAAAATTTCCCCTGAAAAATGTGTTCTTGCTTCATTTTCTGATGCAGGGAGTTTAAAACCATTCGCTTGTTGGCACTCCACAGAGGAGCAATTAATAAGTCCTTTGGTCCGTCACCGGTCACACGGTGTATCACCATATCCGGTGGAAGAATTGAAAGCGCTTCGGTAATGTAGTCTAAATACTCATCCGGAGTCAGCGTCCGGAACATTTTCTTTTCATAATCTAACGCTAAGTCGGTTCCTTTCAGTACATGCAGAAGCTGGAGCTTAATACCGTCACTTCCTATATCAGCAACATATCTTACCGTATCGATAAAGTTTTCTTTTGTTTCACCCGGCAGACCGGCAATCACGTGAGTTACAACATTCACACCGATATTTTTCAGGCTTTTTACTGCTGTTTCGTATACGGAGTTTGGATAACCCCGCCGGATGTAGCGGATGGTGTTTGGATGAATGGTTTGTAAACCGAGTTCAACAGTTACCGGTATTTTTCTACAGCAGTCGGCTAACAGCGAGAGGACATCGTCTCCTAAACAGTCCGATCTCGTTGCAATTGCAAGCGTGGCAACGGATTCATGTGCCATTGCTTCTTCCCAAGCCGTCCGCAAAGTTTCAACCGGTGCGTATGTAGCGGTGAAAGATTGGAAGTAAGCGGTAAAATGATGCCCTGCGTTTTTGTAACGGGAAACACGGGCAATGGCTTCTTCGATCTGTTCGGTAATGCTTCCTTTGGTGGCGGCAAAATCACCGGAACCGCTGCCACTGCAAAAACAACAGCCTCTTGTACCAAGTGTGCCATCGCGGTTTGGGCAGGTGGTTCCACCAGCCAGAGAAATTTTATATACTTTTTCACCAAAACGTTTTTTGTTCTCGTAATCCAGAGAGTGGTACGGTTTATCGCCCCATTTTTCCATGATTAATCAGCAATATGTGCTTTTACGGCAGCACTTACAACATCTGCAACGCGTGGATCAAAAGCTTCCGGCATAATGTTATCTTCATTTAACTCATCTTCCGGTACTAAAGATGCGATAGCAAGAGCGGCTGCTAATTTCATTTCTTCGGTAATCTGTGTGGCACGTCCCTCTAGGGCACCTTTGAAAATACCGGGGAAAGCTACTACATTGTTGACCTGATTTGGGAAATCGGAACGTCCGGTTCCAACCACTTTTGCACCGGCCTTTTTTGCAAGGTCAGGCATGATTTCCGGTACCGGATTTGCCATGGCAAACAAAATACCGTCGCGGTTCATTGAGGCAACCATTTCCTCTGTTACGATTCCCGGAGCGGAAACGCCTACGAAAATGTCAGCGTCAACAAAGGCATCAGCAAGACTTCCCTCTTTGCCGGACAAATTGGTAACTTCCATCATTTCTTTCTGCATCCAGTTTAAGTCCTTACTGTTTTTACTTAAAATACCAGATTTATCGCAGAGTGTTACATCCTTAAAACCATAGCGGAGTAAAAGTTTTGTGATAGCGATTCCTGCAGAACCGGCACCGTTTACAATGACTTTACAGTTTTCTTTTTCTTTGTTCACTACTTTTAATGCATTGATGATTCCCGAGAGAACTACGATGGCTGTTCCGTGCTGGTCGTCGTGGAAAACCGGGATGTCAAGTAATTCTTTTAAGCGCGTTTCGATTTCAAAACAACGTGGTGCGGAAATATCTTCCAAGTTAATGCCGCCAAAAGCAGGGGCAATATTGACTACGGTTTTGATAATTTCTTCGGTATCCTGTGTATCTAAACAGATTGGGAAAGCATTGACCCCGCCAAATTCTTTGAATAAAACAGCTTTTCCTTCCATAACCGGCATAGCGGCTTCTGCGCCGATGTTACCGAGGCCCAAAACGGCACTCCCGTCGGAAACAACGGCAACCGTATTTGACTTGATGGTATAGCGGTAAGCTTCTTCCTTGTTCGCTGCAATTACTTTACATGGTTCTGCAACACCCGGTGTGTAGGCAATGGCAAGATCTTCTCTTGATTTTACCTCACACTTTGGTGTGGTTGTAATTTTTCCATTCCATTCTTCATGCAGCTTTAACGCTTTTTCACTCTGTGTCATAATATCCTCCATTCTATCTTGTACAAATCCAATAAACATATAACAATAATCATATCATTTTTCAAGGGCAAACACAATAAGTTTCTCTTGTACTTTTTATGGAAAATGGTACAATGAGGATAGGATGGCGCCATGGCGCTAAGGAAAGGAGAAAAAAGGATGACTTACGAAGAAGCAAAGCAGAAATTAATGCCTGTTGGTCAGGAACATTTATTACAATATTTTGAGGAATTGGGAGAAGAGGAGAAAAAGTCACTGTTGAAACAGATTGAAGATTTGGATTTATCACTTCTTAATTTGATTGAGGGCGGTGTAAAAGAGATACCAAAAGGAAAATTAGAGCCACTTGGCGCTGTGACTTTAGAGGAGATTGCGGCAAAGAGAGAGCATTATGAAGAAATCGGACTGCAGGCAATTTATGACTGCAAAGTGGGTGCGGTTCTTTTGGCAGGCGGACAGGGAACAAGACTTGGTCTGGATAAGCCAAAAGGAATGTTAAATGTTGGTGTGACAAAAGAATTATATCTGTTTGAACAGTTAATACATAATTTGATGCAGGTGAAAGGAAAAGCGAATGCATGGATTCCGTTATTTATCATGACAAGTGAAAAGAACAATGACGATACGACACAGTTTTTCAAAGAACACGATTATTTTGGCTATAACAAAGATTATGTATTCTTTTTTGTTCAGGAAATGGCACCGTCAGTAAGCTATGACGGAAAGATTTATATGGAAGGTAAAGCAAAACTTTCAACTTCACCAAATGGAAATGGCGGTTGGTTCTCTTCCTTGGCAAAAGCAGGTCTTTTGGATAAAATCGATGAACTTGGCGTGGAATGGCTGAACGTGTTTTCTGTGGATAATGTACTTCAGAAGATGGCTGATCCGGTATTCGTTGGTGCAACGATTGAGGCAGGCTGTGTGTGCGGCTCAAAAGTAGTGGCAAAGGCAGACCCAAATGAAAAAGTAGGAGTTCTTTGTTTAGAGGATGGAAAACCATCGATTGTAGAGTATTATGAAATGACGGATGAAATGATTCATTCCAAAGATGAAAATGGACGACTGTTATACAACTATGGTGTTATTTTGAACTATCTGTTTAATGTAAAAACGCTGACAAAGATTATGAATGAATATATGCCGACGCATGTGGTAGAGAAAAAAATTCCATACATGGCAGAGGATGGACAGATGATGAAACCAGAAGAGCCAAACGGTTACAAATTTGAACTTCTTGTTCTGGATATGATTCGAATGATGGACAATTGTTTATCTTTTGAGGTTGAGAGAGAACGCGAATTTGCACCGATTAAAAACAGAACCGGTGTTGATTCTTTGGATACGGCGAGAGATTTGATGAAAAAAAATAAAATTGAATTTTAAAAAGCGTGCAATTTAGCCCAAACACTACTTGACGAACCTTTTCTTATTCGTTATAATAAGGTTTCAGAATTATCGTAAAGAATCATTTGAAATTCGATTATCTGAAATTCGGGCGTTTGAGTTTGATTTCCTAATTATGAGATTGGATTAGTTAAGAGTGGTTGAGAGATGTATCAGCATTAGAAAGGAAGTAATGTATGGATTTTTCAAAAAAAACATTAGTTGAATTGCGCGAGATTGCAAAAGAAAAAGGTTTGAAAGGGATCACGGCATTGCGTAAGCCGGAGTTGATTCAGCGGTTGATGGAAGTTTCCGAGGAAACGAAAAGAGAGCCGGAGGTTATGCCGGAGAGAACGATGGAGAGAAAGCCGGTTTCCCAGAGAGCACCGATGGAACGTCAGACAAGACCGGTAAGACAAGACCGCATGGAACGGAATGACCGTCAGGACAGATACGAACGTCGTCCGATGCGTCGCAATGAAAATGGTTACGGCAACGGCGGTTACAGCAATAATTATAACGGCGGCTATAACAACAACGGTTATAACAGTTATAACAATAACTATGGCAGCAATAGTTATGAGCGGAACAATAACTACAGCAATAACAATTACAGCAATAACAATTACAGCAACAATAACTACAGCAATAATAATTACAGCAATAACAATAATTATGGCAATAATAACTATAGCAGCAATAATAATTATGGCAGTAACAGTAACTATAACAGCGGTTATAACAATAATAGCTATAATAATGGCTACGAACGAAAAAATGATTCCTATAGCGATAGAAGAAATGACTCATACAGTGATAGAAATGATAGAAGAAATGATTCACACAGTGAGAGAACATATAATTCGCATGAAAGAACTTATCACTCCGAGAGACCGCAGCAGCATGAACGTGTGTCACAGTCGAACTATTATTACAATAATCGTCCACAGAAGTATCATGATGGAAGCGATGGGCTGATTTCGATTGTTAAAGATCGTCAAATTACGGAGGTACATCCGTCTGAATTGAAAGAATTAGACAGTGGTATTACGAAAAATGGTATTTTGGAGATTATGCCGGAAAATTATGGATTTATCCGCTGTGATAATTTTCTTCCGGGTGAAGATGATGTATATGTAGCACCACAGTTTATTCGTCGTTTTGGACTGCGTACCGGTGACATTATTGAGGGGAATTTAAAAACGAGAAACCAGAGTGAAAAGTTCAGTGCACTGTTGTATATGACAAAAGTAAATGGATATTCACCGACCTATTTGTATAATCGTAAAAAGTTTGAGGATTTGACACCAATTTTTCCGAATAACAGGATTCATTTAGAAACACCGGGAGCAGGAGTATCGATGCGTATGCTCGATTTGATTGCACCGATTGGTAAGGGGCAGCGTGGTATGATTGTTTCCCAGCCAAAAACCGGAAAGACAACCTTGTTAAAACAGGTTGCGAAAGCGGTTACGACAAACTATCCGAAAATGAAACTGATTGTTCTTCTGATTGATGAGAGACCGGAGGAAGTTACGGATATTAAAGAGTCGATTGAGGGCGAACAGGTAGAAGTCATTTATTCTACATTTGATGAATTACCGGAAAATCACAAACGTGTATCGGAAATGGTAATTGAGCATGCAAAACGCCTTGTGGAAAGCGGCGAGGATGTAATGATTCTGTTAGACAGTATTACACGTCTGGCAAGAGCTTACAACCTGACTGTAACACCGAGCGGACGTACCCTTTCCGGTGGTCTTGACCCGGCGGCGCTGCATATGCCAAAACGTTTCTTTGGTGCTGCACGAAATATGCGTGAAGGCGGCAGTCTGACGATTCTTGCTACGGCGCTTGTAGATACCGGAAGCCGTATGGATGATGTTGTATTTGAAGAATTTAAGGGAACCGGTAATATGGAACTTGTATTAGACCGCAGTTTATCGGAAAAACGTATTTTCCCTGCGATAGATATTCAGAAATCAAGTACACGCCGTGAAGATTTACTGTTAGACAGTGAAGAACAGGAAGCAGTAGTCAAAATCCGAAAAGCACTTGGCGGTATGAAAGCAGAACCTGCCTTAGAGCAGATTTTGAATTTGTTTAAACGAACCAAGGACAATAAGGAATTCATTGAAACTGTTAAAAAAATGCATTTATAATTAAAAAGTGCTTGCAATTAAAGGTGGAACATGATATAATGAGCGAGCAGTTTTTGAGCAAGACAATTATCCTTTTATATATAAGGAAAATACAAGTAGTGAGGTGAAATGAACATGAGAGAGGGAATTCATCCGGAATATTACCAGGCAAAAGTGATTTGCAACTGTGGTAATACGTTTGAGACAGGCTCAACAAAAGAAGAGATTCACGTTGAAGTTTGTTCTAAGTGCCATCCATTCTATACCGGACAGCAGAAGTCGGTAGCAGCTCGTGGTGCAATCGATAAGTTCAATCGTAAGTATGGCTTGAAATAGTGGATTGAGAATGTGGGCAGAGTCGGCGTGACTCTGCCCTTTTTTCCATGTTTAATGAAAGGAGAGTATTCATGAGGTATTCAAAGCTTGGCGGTCAGGCAGTCATCGAAGGCGTGATGATGAAGCATGAAAAAGAATATTCGGTTGCCGTCCGTAAGCCGGATGGTGGAATTGAAGTGACGAAAAAAGCGACATCGAGTATTCGGGATAAGTACAAAATAGCGTCTCTGCCGATTATCCGTGGAATGGTGATATTTGCTGAGTCTTTGTCGACGGGAATGAAAACATTAAATTATTCGGCTTCTTTTTTTGAAGAGGAGGAAAAAGAGGCGAAAGAAAAAAATGAGAGAAAAGAAAGCCTTGTTATGGGGCTTGTTATGCTGCTTGCTATTGTGCTGGCGGTTGGAATCTTTGTGATTGTTCCATTTCTTATTTCCGAAGCATTGAAACGCCCGGTGCCTTCGCCTCAATTGCGTGGATTGATTGAGGGTGTCATTCGTGTGGCTCTTTTTGTTGCTTATGTGAAACTGATTTCTTGTATGGAAGATATTAAGCGTGTGTTTATGTATCACGGGGCAGAGCATAAATCGATTAACTGCGTGGAAAATGGCAAAGAATTAACAGTGGAAAATGTTCGTATGCAGACGACGGTTCACAAACGCTGTGGAACAAGTTTTCTTTTGATTGTTATGTTTGTCAGTATTTTGTTTTTCATGTTTATTGTAGTAGGAAATGTGTGGCTCCGTATGGTGCTGCGTATTTTATTGATTCCGGTTATTGCAGGCTTGTCTTATGAATTCATCCGCTATGCGGGAGAGCATGATAATAAAGTTATTAATGTGTTAAGTAAACCGGGACTTATGCTGCAGAGTCTTACAACAAAAGAGCCGGATGACTCGATGATTGAAGTGGCAATTGCGGCGGTGGAAGCAGTATTTGACTGGAAAGCCTTTCTTGAGGAAGAAAAAACAGAAAACGAAGAGAAACCGGTAGAAGAGGTTGAGGAAAAGGTTGAGGACGAAATCGAGATTCTCAGCATTGATGATGAGGATGATGGAGAGGAAGATGAAATTTTGAATGCTCTTGACCGTTATTTTGAAGCACCGGAACCATCGGACGAAGAAAAGAAGGAATCAGACACATGACGTGGCAGGAACTTTTAAACGAAGGCGAAAAACGATTATCGAAAAAAGGTGTACCGGAGGCAAAATTAAATGCATGGTATTTATTTTCGGATTGTTTTGAAACGTCAAAGAGCGGTTTCTTTTTAAATCAGGAGTTGGAGACTGAAAGTGAGAAAACCGAACGTTTTCTTGCACTGATTGCGAAACGGTGCGAGCGGATTCCGCTCGAATATCTGTTAGGCGAAACGGAGTTTATGGGACTTCCGTTTTTGGTCAATGAAAATGTCCTGATACCGAGGCAGGATACTGAGTGTCTGGTAGAGGAAGTGCTGAAAAAATGCGAGGAAGCAGATGTGCTTGATTTGTGTACGGGTTCCGGATGCATTGGAATTAGTCTAGGGAAACTTGGCAACTGTAAGAGTGTAACGCTTTCGGATATATCGGAGGGAGCACTTTTTACAGCGAAGGAAAATGCTGGGAGAAATCAAGTGGATGTCACTTGTATTCAGAGTGATTTATTTGCGGATATCGAAGGTACGTTTGATGTGATTGTATCGAATCCGCCATATATTGAAAGTGATGAGATTTTGATGCTGATGCCGGAAGTAAGGGATTATGAGCCAAGACTCGCCTTAGATGGCAGTGCGGATGGTCTTTTGTTTTATCGGTGCATTATAAAAGAGGCACCGAAATATTTAAGGAAAAACGGTTATTTGTTCTTTGAAATTGGCTGTGAACAGGCAGACGCAGTAAGTGGACTGATGGAAGTGGCTGGGTTCAAAGAAATTACAATAAAAAAAGATTACTGTGGACGAAACCGGATTGTGTTTGGTTTACAGACGGAAATGGTTCGTTAGGAGGAAGCATATGTTTGACAAATTAGAAGATATTTTGTTTCGTTATGATGAAGTGCTCAAGGAATTAAGTGAGCCGGAGGTGTTAAATGATGCATCGAGATATCAGAAACTGATGAAAGAACAGTCAGATTTGGAGCCGATTGTGGAAAAATACCGCGAATATAAAGAGACAAAAGCGGGGATTGAAGATAGTTTGGCGATGCTCGAAGAGGAAACTGACGAGGAAATGAGAGAACTCGCAAAAGAGGAACTCAATGAGTGCAAAGGGAAAATTGACGACATTGAGAATGAACTTCGCATTTTACTTCTGCCAAAGGACCCGAATGATGATAAAAACGTAATCGTGGAGATTCGTGCCGGTGCCGGTGGTGATGAAGCGGCGTTGTTCGCTGCTGACTTGTACCGTATGTACTGTAAGTTTGCGGAGGCAAACCATTGGAAAGTGGATACAATGAATTCAAATGAAAATGGCATCGGTGGATTTAAGGAAATTGTTTTTATGATTAATGGAACCGGTGCATATTCAAAATTAAAATATGAAAGTGGCGTACACCGTGTGCAGCGAATTCCGGCAACAGAGTCCGGCGGACGAATCCATACTTCGACAGCTACTGTGGCAATTATGCCGGAAGTGGAGGAAGTGGAAGTGGAATTGGACATGAATGATTGTAAATTTGATGTGTTCCGTGCCTCCGGAAATGGTGGACAGTGTGTCAATACGACAGATTCAGCGGTGCGCTTAACTCATATTCCGACCGGCATCGTTATTTCATGTCAGGATGAAAAATCACAGTTGAAAAATAAGGATAAGGCGCTGAAGGTGCTTCGTGCGAGACTGTATGAACTGGAGCGCGCCAAAGCACACGATGCGGAAGCGGAGGAGAGAAGAAGCCAGATTGGTACCGGAGACCGCTCGGAGAAAATCCGTACCTACAATTATCCACAGGGAAGGGTAACGGATCACCGAATTAAACTTACGCTTCACAAGCTGGATTCGATTATCAATGGGGATTTGAATGAAGTTATTGATAGTTTGATTGCTGCGGATCAGGCAGCAAAACTGGCAAAAATGAATCAGAATTAAGTAAAAAGGAGAGGGGATTATGACACGTACGAAATTATATTCGGAACTTTTTAACAGATATAACCGCGAACGAAGACAGTTTTTTTTAGATTGCAGGGAAGAGAGTGGCAGACAGAATTTAAGAATGTTAAAAAAAATCACGATTTTATTGGTGCCATTTATTTTGTTTGCATTTTTCTTTACGCCATTTTTGGTTCGTGGATGGACTATTTCGTTACCGTATTATGTATTGTTTGGATTTGTTGTTTTGACAGCAGGAATTTCAATTTTTTATGCTTCGAGACCAAAGATTCATTATTATGTGGCAAATACAATTTGTACATTATTTATACTGGGGATGTTTATAATAACCGCATGGATTGATATTTTTCCGTACCGTAATGTCCCGGCAAGTTTTGTGCCGCTGTTACTGATTGTAACACCAACGGTATTTATTCTTCGCTTTCGATTGATTATACCATTAATGGCAATTGTTGATTTGGTTTACTCAATTGTTACTCTTTGGTATAAAGTTCCGCGTATTGCCCAATCTGACGTCTTTACGGCATTTATTGGATTGGTGCTTGGTTATATGATGACACTTACGATTGTGCAGCTTCGAATCCGTGATAATAATGCGAAGCGTGAGTATCAGAGACGCTGTATGGTAGACCCGGTTACGGGAATTTTGAATAAGTTTTCATTTGAAAATTCTCTGCGTGACACTTTAAATGCAAGGGATGAGACACATGAATGTGCACTTCTTCTTGTTGATATTGATAATATGAAGCGCATGAATGATGAACTTGGTAAACTTGTCGGCGATATGTTTTTGGAAAATGTTGCGGAGTTTTTGACAAGTATTTTTCGTGGCTCGGATATCATTGGACGTGTTGGCGGGGATGAGTTTATGGTTTATGTCAGAAACTTAAAGAGTGAGGACTGGCTGGCTGGAAAATGCTCCCGTATTCAGCACGAAATAAAAGCAATATCGAATGAGAATGGAAATATCAATATGACTTGCAGTATCGGAGCTGCTGTAGCAGGAAAAGTCCCGGTTTCGTTTGAGCAGATGTATACGCAGGCGGATGACTCGCTTTATAAAGCAAAGACACGTGGCAGAGGTAAATATGTACTGCATTATGTCCATAAGGAAAGGGAAGTGATTCATTAATGAAGCGTTTCGGCAGGAAAAAAGAATTTACAACGACGAGAATTATAGCAGTTGGATTTTTTGTTGCTATTGTAATTGGAACATTTCTTTTAATGCTTCCGCTTTCTTCGAAAACAGGAAAAGTAACGGGAATTGTGGATGCACTGTTTACTTCGACTACATCGGTATGTGTGACCGGCCTTGTGACGGTGCCTACATACGCACACTGGAGTCTGTTCGGACAGGTTGTGATTGCACTTTTGGCGCAGGTTGGCGGCTTAGGTGTAATTACGTTTACCACGATGTTTATGTTGATTCTGCGCCGCCGGATTGGCATGAAAGAAAGACTTTTGATTCAGGATGCGTATAACCTCGATACGATTCAGGGGCTTGTTGTTTTGGTGAAAAAAATTCTAAAGGGGACCCTTGTCGTAGAGACAGTGGGTGCCCTTCTTTATATGACAGTGTTTATTCCGGATTACGGTTTGGCGGGAATCTGGTATTCTGTTTTTAATGCCGTGTCCGCATTTTGCAATGCCGGGATGGATGTAATCGGACCGGATAGTTTGAGCCGTTATGTCGGAAATCCGGTTGTGAATATTACAACAATGGGGCTGATTATTTTAGGAGGACTAGGTTTCCCGGTCTGGTGGAATGTATTGGATGTTATGAAACAGGGAAAACGAAAACGCCGAACCGGAAGGGAATCTTTACATTATTTATCGTTAAATGCAAAACTTGTACTTTTTATGACAGCTTTTTTGATTGTGGTTGGTGCTATTTTGATATTAATTCTTGAATATCAAAATCCGGCAACACTTGGTTCTTTGTCTTTTTTTGATAAAATTCAGGCAGCTTTTTTTCAGTCAGTAACGACAAGAACGGCAGGATTTTGTACCATTTCACAGTCAGGGTTAAATAAGTCGACTGCCCTTGTGTGCTGTCTTTTAATGTTTATTGGCGGGTCACCGTCCGGTACAGCAGGAGGAATCAAAACAACGACGATGGCGGTACTTGTATTAACGGTTGTTTCTATTATTAAGGGGCGTCGTGATACGGAAATGTTTGCACGGAGAGTCAGTGATATGGCGGTGCGCCGTGCGTTGTCGATTTTTGCCGTGAGTTTCAGTGTAATGTTAGGCGCTACAGTCATTTTAGCGGCAGTTCAGCCTGGCAATTTTATTGATTGTCTGTATGAAATTGTTTCTGCCATTGCGACGGTTGGATTAAGCAGAGATTTTACCCCGCATTTGACTACGGTGTCGCGGTTAATTATTATAGTAACAATGTATATTGGACGAATCGGTCCGATTTCGCTTGCCCTGTTTTTTAACTCCAAGCGCTTTGTGAATGTAAAAACGTACCCGAAAGAGCGGGTTTCTGTTGGATAGGAGGAATACGATGAAACGAAAAGAATTTGTTGTGTTTGGTGTTGGTGATTTTGGTATGTATGTTGCGAAAACCCTTGCCAATTCCGGTGCTACCGTGATGGTAGTGGATAAAGATGAGGAGCGGTTAGAGCAGATTGCTTCGGAAGTGACGCATACAATTTGTGCGGATGCCACGAACCCGGAAGCGGTCAAACAGTTAGGAATTGGAAATTACGACGGTGCGATTATCGGCATCGGACGGAGTTTGGAAACCAGTGCCCTGATTACGATGCAGTTAAAAGAATTGAATGTGCCATTTATCATGGCAAAGGCATCCACTGATATGGAAGGAAGAATTTTGAGCCGTATCGGGGCAGACAAAGTAATTTTTCCTGACCGTGCAATGGGAATCCGTGTTGGCAACGATATTATGAATGGTAATTATTTTGAGGCAATTGAACTCTCGGATGAATATAGTATTGTGGATATGGCAGTGCCGTCAAACTGGGCGGGAAAAACATTGGAGCAGTTAAATATCCGCTCGCGCTATGGCATCAGTATTATCGGTATCCGCGGATTGGAAGAGACCAATGTAAATCCACCCGCGTCGTATGCGCTGCACCCACAGGATGTTTTAATTGTATTGGGGCATAATACAGAGATACAGAAGTTACGGGAGATGAAAGAATGATTGAGTCAGCAGCAAATGCAAAATTTAAGCGCATCCAGAAACTGATGAAGCAGGCAAGAGCAAGAAAAAAAGAAGGTGTCTTTGTCGTAGAGGGATGGAAAATGGTGCGTGAGGCATTGCAGAGAGATTTGGTACAGGAATTGTACTGTGATGAAAAAGAAGAACAAGCATTAGCCAAAGAACTGGCAAAACTACAAAAACGTCCGGTGATTGAGGTACTTAAGACAACGTTATTTAAGCAGATGTCAGACACCGTAAATCCACAGGGTGTTTTGGCGGTTATCACAATGCCGTCCTATGACAGGGAGCAAATGATTTCCTCAAGTGAATGTAAACTTCTCTGCCTCGAAAACATACAAGATCCCGGCAATTTGGGAACAATGTTTCGGACAGCAGAAGGGGCCGGTATGTCGGGTGTTGTTTTGTCATCCGGCTGTGTAGATTTGTTTAATCCGAAAGTCGTGCGCTCGACGATGGGAGCAATGTTTCGTGTCCCATTTTATATCTGCGAGTCAATGAGCGAGGAGATGAAAATGCTGCAAAAACAGTCATTTCACTTTTATGCCGCCCACCTGCAGGGTAAGAAAAACTTCCGCGAGGAAACGTATGACGGACGCATCGGCATCTTAATCGGCAACGAGGCAAATGGACTGAGTGATGAAGTCACCGCCCTTGCCGATAAAAAAGTAATCATTCCGATGGAGGGCGAACTGGAGTCGTTAAATGCAGCAGTGTCGGCTGCGTTGTTGATGTATGAGGTGCAGCGGAATAAGCAGCTATAGTTTCCGTAATTTAGTACAAAAAGTTTGTTCCTCATGGGCCGCTCTCACTCGTTGAGTTGCGTAGCGGTATGGGCACTGAAACTACCAGTGCCACATACCGACGCACTCAAAACCCATGAGCCCCAAAACTTTTTGTACTAAATTACTGGAAATTATAGAAAACTAGCCGTAAATGCTAGGCGCGATAGCATTCTGAATTGGTAAGCAACTTGTTTTGAGGCAACATTTAGATAGAGTACAGCGAGAGTTATTTCGCCTTCGGTTGCTTACACTATTGGTAGCAGAGGTATTTTGGAAGACTTATTCGGTATTCCGATAATTTATGAAGAAAAGATTTGTGCTAGGAGTTTACTGCCAACTTATTTGGAATTCTGGTGGTTTATGAAGAAAAAGTTTGCACTAAGAGGTTTACTGTCAACTTATTTGGGATTCCAGTAATTCAGTAGAAAATTTTGTGACTCGTGGGTTTTGAGTGCGTCGGTATGTGGCACTGGTAGTTTCAGTGCCCATACTGTTACGTACTCAATGAGCGAAAGCGCCCACGAGACGCAAAACTTTCTACTGAATTACGGAAAATAAAAAAATTGACAGCGCCCACGCCATGCAAACTTTTCGAATAAAATACGGAAACTAAAAAATTCCCACCCCCACGCCACAAACAAAATCTGTTAAAATTTTGACAAAAACCTAATTTTTTAGTATGATAAGGAGAAACAGTGAATAAAATGAAAGGGAGGATTCGAGACGATGTTGACGATTTTTTGGCTTGTACTGGTAGCCATTATGTTGGTAATTGAGATTTTTACACTGGGTCTTACGACAATTTGGTTTAGTCTTGGCGGCGTGGCAGCGGCAATTGCAGCAGGACTTAACAGCCCTTTGTGGTTACAGATTGTTTTGTTTGCCGGCGTGTCGGTTGTGGTTATGGTTTTAGTTCGTCCGTTTGCTGTAAAAGTGCTTGATAAAAGTCGTGCCAAGACCAATATCGATGAACTGCCGGGGCAGAAAGCGGAAGTCATCGAAACAATTGATAATGCAAAGGGAAGTGGCACGGTACGTCTTCGTGGTGTCGAATGGATGGCACGCAGTGTAGATGACACGGTGATTGAAGAGGGAAAGGTGGTAACGATTCAATCGGTTTCCGGTGTCAAGTTACTGGTAAAAGAGTGATAAAAACAGCGCAAAAGCGCGGAATGGAGGCATATTATGGGAAATGAAATGGAGATTAGCCTAGTACCAATTATTATTATTGTAATTGTAGCAATTTTGCTTTGTGTACTGGCATCTTGTATTAAAATTGTGCCACAGGCACAGGCGTTTATTGTTGAAAGACTGGGCGGTTATCAGTGCACTTGGTCGGTTGGACTGCATTTTAAGGTTCCGATTATTGACAAGGTAGCCAGAAAAGTTCTGTTAAAAGAGCAGGTGATGGATTTCCCGCCACAGCCGGTAATTACAAAGGATAATGTAACGATGCAGATTGACACCGTTGTATTTTTCCAGATTACGGATCCGAAGCTTTTTACGTACGGGGTGGAAAATCCGATTATGGCAATTGAAAATCTGACGGCGACTACACTTAGAAATATCATTGGTGATTTGGAATTAGACCAGACACTTACGTCACGTGAGACAATTAATACGCATATGCGTTCCAATCTGGACATTGCGACTGACCCGTGGGGAATCAAAGTAAACCGTGTGGAATTGAAAAACATCATTCCACCGAGAGAAATTCAGGACTCCATGGAGAAGCAGATGAAGGCGGAGCGTGAGAGACGTGAATCTATTCTTCGTGCGGAAGGTGAGAAGAAATCGACAGTCCTTGTAGCAGAAGGTAAAAAGGAGTCTGCGATTTTGGAAGCGGAAGCAGAAAAAGAAGCAGCAATCCTTCGTGCAGAAGCAAAGAAAGAAGCAATGATTCGCGAGGCGGAAGGTAAGGCCCAGGCGATTGCAGAGGTCCAGAAGGCGACAGCAGAAGGACTGAAATACTTAAATGAAGCTGCACCGACGGAATCGGTTCTGACTTTGAAGAGTTTGGAAGCATTTGAAAAAGCAAGTGACGGCCAGGCAACCAAAATTATCATTCCATCGGAAATTCAGGGGATTGCAGGACTGGCAAAATCCGTGATTGAAACATGTAAAGAAAAATAACACAGAGAAAAGAGTGAAAAAATGAATTTACAAGGAAGAAACTTTTTGACGCTAAAGGATTTTACACCGGAAGAGATTCGCTATTTTCTGGATACAGCAAAAGAGTTGAAGGAAAAGAAGAAAAATCATGTTCCGATGAAAGAATTTGAGGGACGAAATATTGCCCTGATTTTTGAAAAAACAAGTACGAGAACACGTTGCTCATTTGAAGTCGCAGCGCATGATTTGGGAATGGGTGTGACATACTTAGATCCAAGTGGTTCCCAGATTGGCAAGAAAGAAAGTATTGCGGACACGGCACGTGTGCTTGGACGTATGTTTGACGGTATTGAGTACCGTGGCTTTGGACAGGAAATTGTTGAAGAACTGGCAGAGTATGCCGGTGTGCCGGTTTGGAACGGACTGACGAATGAATATCATCCGACCCAGATGCTTGCCGACCTTCTTACCATTGAGGAGCAGTTTGGACATTTGGAAGGAATCCGTCTGACTTATATGGGAGATGCCCGTTATAACATGGGAAATTCTCTGATGATTGCGTGCAGCAAGATGGGAATGCATTTTACTGCCTGCGCACCAAAAGAATATTTTCCAAATAAAGAACTGGTTGCCTTGTGTGAGGAATATGCAAAGACGAGCGGTGGCAGCATTACTCTCACAGAAGATGTAAAAGAGGGAACAAAAGATGCAGATGTTCTTTATACCGATGTATGGGTTTCTATGGGTGAGCCGGATGAAGTCTGGAAAGAGAGAATTGAGGCATTAAGTCCTTATCAGATTAACAAAGCGGCAATGGATAATGCAAAAGATAATGCTGTATTTATGCATTGTCTGCCGGCATTCCATGATTTGAAAACTAAGATTGGAAAAGAAATCCATGAAAAATATGGATTGACGGAAATGGAAGTAACAGATGAAGTGTTTGAAAAATATGCTGACGTGGTATTTCGCGAGGCAGAAAACCGCATGCACACAATTAAAGCGGTTATGTATGTGACACTTCCAAGGTAAAGCAACGAAAGGAGCCAATATGAGCAATAACTTAAACGCCGGATATCGAAATGAGTGGTTACATAAGATGGCATCGGTGTGTGAAGCGAGCAGCACCATTGACTCTACTCTTTATGAAAAATATGAAGTAAAGCGCGGACTCCGTGATTTGAATGGACGTGGTGTATTGACCGGCCTCACAGAAATTTCAGAGATTCAATCAACAAAAATTTCCGATGGGGTACAAGTTCCCTGCGATGGTAAATTATTTTATCAAGGCATTGATATTGAGGAGATCGTGGATGGGTTTCTATCTGAAAAACGGTTTGGATATGAGGAAGTTGTGTATCTTCTGATTTTTGGAAAACTGCCGAATGAATCTGAACTGGAAGAACTCAAGGACATGTTAGCCAATTATCGTCAAAGCCTGCCAACCAGCTTTGTACGTGATATTATTATGAAAGCACCAAGTGTTGACCTTATGAATACACTCGGACGAAGCGTTCTTACGTTATATTCTTATGACGACAGAGCAGACGATATTACTACGGAAAATGTGCTGCGCCAGTGTTTGCAGTTAGTCGCACTGTTTCCGATGTTTGCGGTATATGGTTATCAGGCGGCATGCTATTTCCATGAAGGAACCAGTTTCTTTCTGCATCCGCCAAAAGCGGAGTATTCGACCGCAGAAAATATTCTGCATATGCTTCGCCCGGACAGCAAATTTTCACCGTTAGAGGCAAAAATTTTAGACATTGCCCTCGTGCTTCATGCAGAGCATGGCGGCGGTAATAACTCGACATTTACGGACCATGTAGTAACCTCATCCGGAACCGATACCTATGCGGCTATTTCGGCAGCACTCGGTTCGCTGAAAGGACCAAGACACGGTGGAGCAAATAAAAAAGTATCGCAGATGTTTGACGATATGAAACGGAAAGTTAAAAACTGGGAAGATGAGGATGAAGTAGAATCGTATTTGATTGCCCTTCTGAATCAGCAGGCATTTGACCGTGCCGGTTTGATTTACGGTATGGGACACGCGGTGTACTCAATTTCTGACCCACGTGCGAGAACGTTCCGCAAATTTGTCCAGAAACTTGCCGATGAAAAGGGGCTTCAGAAAGAATTTGCCCTTTACAATCTGGTCGAAAAACTGGCACCAAAAGTGATTGCGAATGAGCGTCATATTTATAAAGGTGTTAGTGCCAATATTGATTTTTACAGCGGACTTGTATATAGCATGTTGGGGATTCCGCATGAGCTCTATACTCCGATTTTCGCAATTGGACGTATCGCCGGCTGGAGCGCACACCGTTTAGAGGAACTTGTCAATGCCGGGAAAATCATTCGTCCGGCTTATAAAGCGGTGGCAAAACACAAACCATATACACCGTTAAGTGAACGGGATTAGGAGGTTTTCCATGCAGGAAGAACAGATTTTGTGCGCGTGCAGTGCCTATGAGCAGAAATATTATTTAAATCCGCGTTATGCATCGCTTCCATCTGTGATTCAGGATGAACTGCAGATTATGGCGGTGACGATGACAGAAGATGTCGGCGGTGTATTTACCATGGAATTTGATGAAGATGGCTCCCTTTATATGTCTACGACGGCAAAGGAAAATGATTTCTTCTATGATGAAATCGGAAGCCATTTGAAAATCAAACAATACCGTGTAAAATACGCAGAACTTTTAGAAAATTTAGAGACTTACTATAAAACATTTTTTATTGACGGAGTGAACGAATGAAATCATTTACTCTGAATGGGGGCTATTATGTTACTGGCGATTGATATCGGAAATACAAATTTGACATTTGGACTTTTTCAAGGAGATAAAATTCTGCATAAGTTCCGGCTGACAACCAGTCTGCCGAGAACTTCGGATGAGTTTGGTGTCCAGATTGTGGAGCAGTTATCTCACAAAGATGTGTCTGCGGACGACGTTGAGGATGTCATTATCTGCTCCGTTGTGCCAAAGATTATGTATTCTCTGACAAGCGGTGTAAAAAAATATCTTGACTGTGATCCGATGATTGTGGGAAATGGAACAAAATCGGGTATCCGCATTGCAACGACAAATCCGATGGAAATCGGAGCAGACCGTGTCGTGGATGCGGTCGGTGCTTACTTTTTGTATGGCGGGCCGGTGTTTGTCATTGATTACGGCACGGCTACGACATATGATTTGGTGACGGAAGACGGCGCGTTTGTTGCAGGTGTGACAGCACCCGGTATAAGAATCAGTGCGAAAGCACTTTGGAGCAATGCAGCAAAACTTCCGGAAATTGAAATTATAAAACCGGAGTCGATTATGGCGAAAACCACGATTACAAGTATGCAGGCAGGACTTGTGTATGGAACGATTGGACAGGCGGAATATATCATTGACAAGTTCCGTGAAGAATCGGGTTATCAGACTATGAAAGTTGTGGCAACCGGCGGGCTCGGACGCATTATTTCAGAGGGCACCGATAAGATTGATATTTATGATTCAGAGCTGACCTTACAGGGCATGCGTCTGATTTATGAGAGGACGAAAAAGAGTGAAGATGGGAAGTAACAAACTGAAAATCGGCAATGTAAGCTTAGATGGCAATATTGTATTAGCACCAATGGCAGGGGTTACGGACCTGCCATTTCGTCTGCTTTGCAAAGAGCAGGGAGCGGATTTAATCTGCACAGAAATGGTGAGTGCAAAAGGCATTTTTTATAATAATAAAAATACCGAGGACTTACTTCGGATTGATGACAGGGAACGTCCGGTATCGCTGCAGTTATTTGGCTCAGACCCGGATATTATCAGTGAGATGGCAAAAAAAATTGAGCATCGGAATTTTGACATCTTAGATATCAATATGGGGTGTCCTGTGCCAAAGGTTGTAAATAATGGCGAGGGTTCCGCTCTCCTTAAAAACATTCCGCTTGCGGCAAAAATTATTGAGAAAACGGTAAAAGCGATTGACAAACCGGTGACGGTGAAATTTCGCAAAGGATTTGGTGCAGACGAAGTGCAGGCTATTGAGATGGCAAAGGCGGCGGAAGCAGCAGGCGCAGCGGCTGTGGCAGTACATGGTAGAACAAGAGAGCAGTATTACAGCGGAAAGGCTGACTGGGAAATAATTGCCAAAGTGAAAGATACGGTGTCAATTCCGGTCATTGGAAATGGAGATATTTTTACGCCGGAGGATGCGAAAAATATGATGGAGCAGACAAATTGTGATGGTGTGATGATTGGCCGCGGCGCACAGGGAAATCCGTGGATTTTTCATCAGATTAAGACATATTTAGAAACCGGAATGGTACCGGAAAAACCACCTTTTTCTGAAGTGTGCCGGATGATTCTGCGCCATGCAAAAATGCAGATTGAGTGGAAAGGCGAAAAACGCGGCATGCGTGAAATGCGAAGCCACGCGGCGTGGTACACCGCGGGTTACCCACATTCTGCTTCTCTGCGGCGTGCAATGAACACAGTGGAGACATATGCACAGTTAGAGGAACTATTTTCCATTTAACAGAAAATCACAACTTTATGTCCGAATTATCAAAGTATGAACACAGGCTGTTCATACTTTTTCTTTAGATTAAAGGTAGAAAATGTAAAGAATACGATGAGCAGTATGACAAATTCCATGAACGACATGATTGATACCGTTTCCATTGCGATTGCGTTTATCGCCGGCATTTCCCTTTTAGTAGGCGGAATCGGCGTTATGAATATTATGCTTGTTTCAATTACCGAGCGTACCAGAGAAATCGGTACGCGCAAGGCGCTTGGCGCAAAGAACAGCTCCATCCGCCTGCAATTTATTATAGAAGCGGTTATCCTCTGCTTGCTGGGAGGCGTCTTTGGGAATTTATTCTCGGAGCCGCCGCCGCTTCCCTCCTAGGCTATGCGGCATCTGCTCCGGTGGCTGCCATCATTGGTTCCGTTGTATTTTCCATGATTATCGGCGTGTTCTTCGGTTACTATCCGGCGAACAAAGCGGCGAGACTTGACCCGATTGAAGCACTTCGGTATGAGTAGAAAATAGGAAATCATAAAAAAGAAAGTCATATTTACCTGTACCCGCAGGTAGATGTGGCTTTTTTTTGAAGTAAAAACCGACCAAATGTGGTATTCTTTTATCTAATAGTTGTAGTACTTAATTTCAAGGCCTTGGAAGAAAGGAACATACCATGGACAAAAAACTTGTGTTACAAGCGAAAAAGCACGACAAAGAAGCCTTTGTGAAACTGGTGGAGAATTATCAGGTGAGTATGTATAAGACCGCAATTGCTATTTTGCAAAATGACGAGGATGCGGCAGATGCCATACAGGAAACGATTCTTATCTGCTGGGAAAAAATAGGTTCTTTGCGAAATGCTAAATTTTTTAAAACGTGGATGACGCGGATTTTAATTCACCGGTGTTATGCGATTTATAATGAAAATAAGCGGACGGTTACGGCAGACAATTTTCCGGATGTCATGGACTGCTCGGATAAATACGGAGAAATCGAGTGGCAGGAAATGCTTGGTTTTCTAAATGAAAAGCAGCGGATTGTTGTGGAGCTTTATTATGGGCAGCAGTTTAAAGTCCGGGAAATTGCGGGAGCACTGCAAATTGGGCAAAGTGCGGTAAAAAGCAGGCTGCAGTCAGCGAGAAAGACTTTGGAGCAATTTTATGAGATTGGGAAAGAAGCATCACCTGACAGCGACGGACGCTTATGAAGTGGAGGGATTTATTATGGATAGATTTACAAAATGGCTTGGCAATATTCGGAGAACGGATGAGGTGCCGGATGCGGTAAAACAGACAATTTGTGATACATTGCAGAATCTGCCGGATGCACCTGCACCAGAGAGAAAAATTGAAAACCGCACGTGGAAACATCTGGCGGTGGCAGCTTGTGTTGTTATTTTGATATGCGGCAGCGTGCTTGCGGTAAATCCGTCACTTGCGGCAAATCTTCCGATTCTTGGAACCATTTTTCAAAAGGTAGAGAAGGGAGTTATTTACTCCGGTGAGTATAAGGATGCGAAAAAGATTACACAGGAAAAGGAAAACCATTTAAGTGCACAAAGCCAAGGAATCAAACTGACGGCGTCGGAAGTTTACTGCGATGGATTTTCTGTGTATGTTACGATGAAAATGCAGGCAGAGCAAATGGATTTTTCAAAGGAAGGAAATGGAATCTGTGTGAAAGCACAGTATAGTTTTGGAAAACAGATGTCAAAAGAAGATTCCGACATTTTGATGGATGGAAAATGTGTTGACAAGCATGCGTTTATCGGAATGATGAAATTTGATAAAGAGGATGTCATTAAGAAAGACGGAACTCTTCGGATTCGGATTTTGACGGTTTATCTTCAGGATAAAGAGCAGTCTATCTGCGGTTCATGGAATTTTGAAATCCCGTATACGGTTTATAAAAAAGGGAGTAGAGAGATTGCAGTCAATAAAAAGCTAAACAGTCATTTGGCAGTAAAAAGTGTGTTTGTTTCCCCTTACCAGATTGTTGTGTTTACAAAGGAGAGCGGAGGCGTGCACAGCCAGATTGCATTGTTTGATCAGAACGGCGAGAAGATTTCTTTTGAAGAAGTTGGTGAGAAAAAAGGTCCATGGGAGCAGAAAATTTATGCAAGGAGAGGGCGTGTGATAACGAAATTGTATGGTTATGTCACAACGGAAGATAACCTCAAATTGTATCGCGCAAAAACAAGGAAAGAAGCAAAAAAACTTTCCAAGTATCAGTTTTGTGTGGATATTTTGTAGGGGAAATTAAGAAGTAAACTTGATAGAAAGTGAGGCAGCGAATGAAGAAAATAGGTATAGCAGTCATGATACTGGCGGTAATAGGAGTGGCGGTTATCGCAGGTGTTTTTGTCACAGGGCATCCAGAGACGACAAAAGTAGAACAGAAACACGAAAAGATAAAAAAGGAAGGAAAAGCGTATGCCGGCAAATACCGGATGAACATATTGCTTGACACCAACAACAAGATTCTTTCCGGAACGGTCCGTGCGAAACTAAAAAATGCGACCGATGATGATTTGAAGAGTATTTGCGTGCGCAACTGGGCAGCCGCTATTTTGCAGGAGAAAACGAACCAGAAAAAGAAAGTGTGCAAAACTGAGATAACCTCCGCAAGAATCGGAGGACATATTTTGCAGATTGATAAAAAAGAAGATGCGTCAGTTCTTTATTTATCCGATAAGAACCGGGTTTTAGCACCGGCCCGCGAGTGTGTAACTGTTGAATTTTCATTCCGCACCGAGATTCCAAAACAGAAAAACCGATTTGGCTATATCTCTTATGACGGGCATGAAATGTATCAGCTTTCGTTTTGTTTTCCCTGTATCTCTCGCTATCAAAAGGGGGCGTGGAACGAAAATCCTTATGTGGGTGACAACGATGAGACGTATGTGTATGAGGCAGCAGATTATGAAGTTACATTCCGGCATCCGAAAAAATACACGATTGCAGCAACCGGCACGCAGCACTCTGTGCAGGATGGAACAACGATTACCGGCAAAAAGTTAAGAGAGTTTGCAGCGGTTTTGTCGGATGATTTTTGCCGGCTGGATGCGAAGACCGGCAGCACAACGATTTCAATTTTGGGACCAAATTATGAGAAAAATCAGAGCTATTACAAATATTCCATGCAGCTTGCGAAAGAGGCAGTCCGCATTTTTTCAGAAAAAATAGGTTCGTATCCGTTTTCACAGTTAAAAATCGTGCACTGCTTTATGAACAGCGCGATGGAATATCCGGGACTTTGTATGATTGGCATGCCGGATGTGAAGGACTTTCGCAAAATTAACAAGAATTCTTACGGGGGACTGGAAGCACATGTTCCGCATGAAATCGCTCACCAGTGGTTTTATGCTGCAATCGGCAACGACTCGTACAAGGAGCCGTGGCTTGACGAGGGCTTTTGTGAGTTCTGTGAAGACGTGTTATTCCCTTATTATGCAAATAAAAAATTACAGAAAAAACTGTGGAGCGACAAGTATTCCACCCGCAAAGACATGGACCGATGGTTCCGAAAAATCGTCATCCCCCAGTCCTCCCGCACCAAAGCAATCAACCGAAGCGTAAGCGATTATCAGGACAAGCCGGACGAATACTCAAACTCTGTTTACGAGGGCGGCAAACTATTCCTGTATGAACTGTGGAAAACAATGGGCGATAAAACATTCTTTCAAATGCTGCATAAATATTATCAGACATATCAATTTCAAATTGTGACAACAGACGACTTTTTGAAAATTGTGCGGTCGTATGGAACGGATAAGAAAGTTGAAAGAATAATAGGGAGATACATAGAAGAAAAGTAAATATGGAAAAGGTATTTGTTGAAAATCTTTTCAGTATTCCAGTAATTTAATAAAACAGCTTTGTGAACCCGTGGGTTTTGAGTACGTCGGTATGAGGCACTGGTAGTTTCAGTGTCCATACCGCTACGTACTCAACGAACGAAAGTGCCCTCAGGACATAAAGCTGTTTTATTCAATTACGGAAACTGAAAAATTCCAACAAACCCTTTCTGCATCAAAGTTGATTTTTTCCTCCAAAATGAGTATACTTACGTTATAAACTTGAGAAACCATATCTCAAACCAAGGAGGATGCCAAATGAAAATCAAGAGGATTGCACACCGCGGTTTCAGTTCGGAGGCGCCGGAAAACACGCAGGCGTCATTTGCAATGGCGGTAGAGGGGGATTTTTATGGCGTGGAATGTGATATCTGGAAATCAAAAGATGGCGTTTACGTTGTCAGCCACGATGGACATTTGCGCAGGATGTGCGGGATTGACCGCTGGATTCCCCAGATGACTTTTGGGGAAGTAATCAGCTATCCGGTGACAGCGGGGAAAAAGAGAGAGGAGCATCCCTTGCAGCATTTGATTTCTTTTTCACAGTATTTGTCCATTATGGCGAGGAGCGAAACGATTCACCCAATTGTGGAACTGAAGATGGATTATACAACTGTAGAATTAAGAGAAATCGTTGATTTGGTAAAACAAAAGGGACTTCTTGAACGAACGGTTTTTATCAGTATGCACCTTTTGGCACTGTTGCGTTTGAAAGATATCGGAATTCCGGCATCAAAGCTTCAGTACGTTTATGGGGCAGTTGGCGGCAATAAGTGGACGAAAGTTTCGGATGAGCTGATTGCATGGCTTACTGAAAATGAGATTTCACTCGATTCGCGTTACACGCTTGTTTCCAAAGAGGATGTGGAAAAACTTCACAAGGCGGGGCTTTTTGTCAATGTCTGGACGGTGAACAAAGAGGAAGAAATGAAGCGTCTCTTGGATGAAGTTGGTGTGGATATGGTAACGACCGAATACTATTTTGAATGATTGGAGGGTGTTTATGAGTTTATTAAAACAGTTGAAATGGAATTTGATTTTGCTCGCAGTAATTTTTATTGCACTTGGTATCGTTTTGATTCTTTGGCCGGGAGCAACGATGAAGACGATTTGTTATCTGTTGGCAGCGATGCTTTTGGCGTTGGGCGTGGCATCGTTAATCAACTACCTGCGAAAAGATATCAGTGGTATTATTTACCGTTATGACCTCGTGGTTGGATTGTGTGCGATTCTCGGTGGAATCCTTGTGATTGTAAAAGTGGATAAACTGACCGATTTAATTCCGGCGGTACTTGGCTTTTTAGTGACGATGAGTGGAATTTTGAAGATGCAGAATTCGGTTGATATGCTTCGCCTCGGACATGGTACGTGGCACGTGGCGTTTGCGATGGCAATTGTAAATATTGTTGCTGGGATTGTGCTTTTGATGAATCCGTTTGAGGCAGCGCAGATTTTGATTATGTGCATCGGAATTGCTTTGGTCTACAGCGGTATTACAGATTTGTATGTGACGATTTCGATATCGAGAAGATTAAGTAAAATAAAGACAGAAATCGTAGTAGCAGAGGAAGATTCCGAAGAATAAAAAGACTGGAAAAGGAGATTACTATGGCGCAGTATCATTCATTATCAAAGGAGCTGCAGGAGCGGATTTTAGAGGACAGGGAGAAACATAAGAAAAATCCGTATGCATTTCCGGATGAGAAAATCGTGAGACGACGCGTGGACCACGATAAGGCGAATTTGTGGCGTCCGGCGTTTGTGCGGGATGTGGAGAAAATTATGCATGTGCCGTATTACAACCGTTATTCGGATAAGACGCAGGTATTTTCCTTTTACCAGAATGATGACATTTCAAGGCGTGCCCTGCATGTTCAGCTCGTGTCACGCATCGCAAGAAATATCGGCAGTGTGTTGGGACTCAATGAAAGTTTGATTGAAGCCATTTCTCTGGGACATGATATCGGTCATACGCCGTTTGGCCATGCCGGCGAGCGGATTCTGAGCAGTCTGTATCAGGAGCATACCGGTCGTTATTTTAATCATAATGTACATAGCGTCCGCGTGCTGGACGATATGGTAAACTGGAATATCAGTTTGCAGACCTTAGACGGAATCCTTTGCCACAATGGCGAATTGGAATTAAAAGAGTACCGTCCATGCGAGATGTCTACCTTTGTAGAATACGATAAAAAGGTGGAAGCATGCTATGTCGATGAGAAGGCAATCGGCGAGTTGATTCCGTGCACGTTAGAGGGCTGCGTGATGCGTATCTGCGATATTATTGCCTATCTTGGCAAAGACAGACAGGACGCAATGCGCCTGAATTTGCTAAAAGAATCACCATTTACCGCTGGGGCGATTGGCACCACCAACGGTGAAATTATCAATAATTTCAGTGTCAATATTATCGAAAACAGTTATGGCAAAGATTATTTGAAAATGGATGAAGAATATTTTGACGCTTTGCGGCAGGCGAAAAAAGAAAATTATGAAATGATTTATAACAATAAGTCGCTCAACGATTTATATGAAAATGAAATCCGCCCAATGTTTGGTGAATTGTATGAGGAACTTTTGCGCCAGGCAGAAAGCGGAGACAAATCTTCTGTTTTTTACCGCCATCACATGGCATACATGGAGAAAAATAATTTTTATGTCAAATCACACGTCAGAAAGCCGTATGCCGAGCAGGAGAAAAACCAGCTTGTCGTCGATTATCTTGCCAGCATGACAGACGATTATTTCATCGCACTTTACCATTATTTGTTCCCAAAAGGAAAGCATGATGTCAAATTTGTCGGGTATTTTGATTTGTAGGAGTTTTCATTGACCCCATAGGATGTTTCGTGATAAAATGTGTTAGATGCTAGGGGTAAAAGGTACAAAAGGCGTTCGTGCCCGCACGAAAAGGCTTTTACACAATATTATTAGAATCAAATGAAGAAGGAGGAAACTAATTTTGAATAAGGAATTAGTCATCGTATTGGACTTTGGCGGTCAGTATAACCAGTTAGTTGCGCGCAGAGTCCGTGAATGCAATGTATATTGTGAAATTTATTCGTATAAAACGGATTTAGCAAAAATAAAGGAAATGAATCCAAAGGGCATTATTTTGACCGGCGGACCAAACAGCTGCTATGAGGATGGTGCTCCTTCTTATGATAAAGCATTATTTGAAATGGGTATTCCGGTACTCGGCCTTTGCTACGGCGCTCAGTTGATGATGCACGTGCTTGGTGGAACGGTGGAGAAAGCACCGGTTCGTGAGTACGGAAAAACCGACGTTCATGTAAATACCAATTCAGCATTGTTTACGGATGTCAGCAAAGACACCGTATGTTGGATGAGCCATTTTGATTATATTTCTAAGGTGGCACCGGGATTTGATATCTGTGCACATACGGCAGATTGTCCGGTGGCAGCCGCTGAAAATCCATCGGAGAAATTGTATGCCATTCAGTTCCATCCGGAAGTGCTTCACACCAAAGAGGGAACGAAAATGCTTTCCAACTTTGTTTACAATGTATGTCATTGTTCCGGTGACTGGCGCATGGATTCGTTTGTTGAGCATCAGATTAAGGCAATCCGTGAGAAAGTCGGCAATGGCCGCGTGCTCTGCGCTCTATCCGGCGGTGTTGACAGCTCGGTTGCAGCCGTGCTTCTTTCCAGAGCCATCGGCGACCAGCTTACCTGCGTCTTTGTAGATCAGGGACTTCTCCGTAAAAATGAAGGCGATGAGGTAGAAGCAGTATTTGGCCCGGACGGCGACTATGATTTGAATTTCATCCGCGTCAATGCGCAGGATCGTTTTTATGAAAAATTAGCCGGTGTCGAAGAACCGGAGAAAAAGAGAAAAATTATTGGTGAAGAATTTATTCGCGTTTTTGAACAGGAAGCAAAAAAAGTAGGTGCTGTTGATTTCCTCGTACAGGGAACCATTTACCCGGATGTTGTAGAAAGCGGCTTGGGCGGCGAATCCGCTGTCATCAAGAGCCACCACAACGTCGGCGGTCTCCCGGATTACGTTGATTTCAAAGAAATCATCGAGCCTCTCCGTGACCTTTTTAAAGATGAGGTCCGCAAAGTCGGTCTCGAACTCGGCATTCCGGAATACCTCGTATTCCGTCAGCCATTCCCGGGTCCGGGGCTTGGAATTCGTATCATCGGCGAGGTAACCGCTGAAAAAGTCCGCATCGTGCAGGACGCAGACGCGATTTACCGTGAAGAAATTGCAAAAGCCGGTCTCGACCGCGACATCAACCAGTATTTTGCCGCCCTCACAAACATGCGTAGTGTCGGCGTTATGGGCGATGAGAGAACGTACGATTATGCCGTTGCACTTCGTGCCGTGAAGACTATTGATTTTATGACCGCAGAAAGCGCAGATATTCCGTTTGAGGTGCTGCAGACTGTAATGACGAGAATCATAAATGAGGTTAAGGGAGTCAACCGGGTATTCTATGATTTGACTAGTAAGCCGCCTGGAACGATTGAGTTTGAATAAGCTGTAAGCAGTGCAGTCGCAACCCGAAAATCATATGTCGAATGCTTGCATTCGTAAAGATGATTTTTCGGGTGAGACTATACGGCGTCAGCCGTCATGAAGATGGAGCGAAGCGGAATCCGAATGGGCAGTGCGGGGGATTGGGAAATACTGTGGAATAGGGGCTTCCTGATTTTGATGTAAGCAAACGACGAATCTATCTATAATCTATGAAAAATACGTCATGATATTTAGAGACAGGATTTGTTTGGTAGAACATTTTGAAGTTGGAGGGGACAGTGTGAAAAATTTTATTCCTGTCATGAGAGCGAAGAGACTACTTGAAATGAAATCATATATAGATAAAGGATATGAGATTCAAGATAAAAAACATTATATCATGCTACAGAATGTTAAATTGAATTATATGGATGAATGGTATGAGTATGGTGTTCAGATTACTCAAGATGAATTTTATTTCTATATCATTAAAGATAAGGCTAATATATATTTGTCAATAGTTGAAATATATCATTTATTGCTTGATTTTAATAGGAAAGACAGTGGGTATTTTGTGAGTTGTTTAAAAAGACAGCTTAGACAAAAAGTTTCACTGCAAAGTGAGTTCAAAAGTCAAGATTTGACATTTAAGATTGCAAAGCCGGTTGAAATAAAAACAAAAATGAGTGTTAGTGTTTTGCAAACCGGTATTCAAATTACAAACAGAGAGTTGTTTTTACTATTGATGTTAATACAAGAAAAGAGTAACGCATTATTTAAAAGGAGTACTGGAGTTAAGCGGTCTTATGCAAATGGTATATTCAGGTTATTGGTTATTTTATTGGAACTAAATAAAGAGGATGAATTGTTAGAAAACTTGGGGTGGAAGTGGGATGCGGAAAGTGGGATGTTCAATTTTTTGTCAAAATCCAAAAGAGTTGGAAGAGAGGCATATAAATATTATTTGACAAAAACGGAATACAGTGATAGGATAGCTACAAAGAAATCCTAGTATTTTGTCTATGACAAAGATATAAAAAGGAGTTTTTGGCAGTAGAGAAAAGGAAGAAGAAAGCAATTCCCTTACTTTTCTCGCGCGCCTGCGCTCGAAAAGCGCAGTCATTGCTTTCTTCTTCCTTTTCCTACTGGTAGGATTTCTTTTTTTAATGAGGAGGATATACATGGGATACATTTTAAGAGATGAAGTGTTAATTAAGAGACCAATTATTTTTTTGTGTGGACCATACTTTAAAAAAGGTAATAAAAGTGACAGAAGATATCTTTTAAGAAAATGCTTTAGAAAGCATTATAGAGATGGTGTTTTACCATTGATTATTGATGATTTTTTGACGGAAGATAATATAAAAGACTCAAACGTGAACATTCAGTTGTTAGAGGAAATATTTGCTGCAATATCGTGTAAAACATATATTTTTTTGGATACGTTATCAGCCGCCTCGGAATTAGGGTTATTTATGAATCATGCATTTACAAATAGCGTTGTTGCATATGTTCCTAAGGAATCAGATATTCTTAATAAGTCAAATGTTGGATATTTTGTTAAAGATGTTATTCTGAAAATGAATTCGGAACAAGCTAAATGTATAGAATATCGTCCGGCGATTACTCGTAGTGTTATTTCCAGTGATTATGCTGTCGAACATTATGGATTTATAGCAGACATTGTTCCTGAAAATATTGAAAAGGAAATTGCAAGTGATATAATTTTCAAAGATAAAAAAGAAAAATCACTATATACAGAAGAAAATGAACAATATCCGGATGATGATTTTCATATTTTCTACAAAACCAGAGATGGGAAAACGATTTTGCATATATCAATTGGTATGTTGTTTGATGTTGTAATGTCGTTGATGTATGAACTTAATCAAAGCAAATTAGTAACCAATAAGGAAGCAACAATTGCAGATTTTAACGTTGATGCCATTCAGAGAATAACAAAAGAAGTTTTTTTAAATTATCTTATAAAAAAAGGTATACATTGTGGGAAAGAAATAGAACTGTATACCAAATTGAGTTATTCTTTTGATACTATTGTATATCATATGGTAACGTTTTGTTATATTTATCATTGTTATTCTACATATAGAGGATTGAGATTGGTAGATAAACATATGGATACTATTCTTGATACTTGTGAGGAAATTAATGGAAATAATCCGTTGCAAGTGTTTGGAATTAGTGAGGAGGACTATTTGCTAGTGGAAAGTTGTGCAAGTAATCAACAGAAATTTTATACATCATTTACTATTACTAAAGGAAAGAAAAAACGTGAATTGGTGAAATATGTAGATACAGAAAAAGGACATGCGATGAGAAAAATTCATGAGAAAATGATGTCATCTTTACGGGAGAAATATACTTCAAGTGAACTATCATTTGCGTATAAGAAGGGTGGTTCAATTAAAAAATGTGTAGAATTACATAAAAATAACGATGCTTATATTAAGTATGATATAAGTAAATTTTTTAACAGTATTAAATTTGAAATATTGATTGAGAAGATAAAAAGAGTATTTAATATAGATTCTATATATGATACTATCACGAAAAAGATTGTTGCAAGTTTTTATTTTGAGAAAAAATTACCATTAGGTTTAGTAATATCTCCGTTGTTGTCAGACATTTATATGTTGGATTTTGATAAAAAAATCACGGAATTTTGTTCTTTGAGAAATTATATATATACTCGATATGCAGATGATATACTTATATCAAAGAAGACAATATTTACTGAAAGCGACTACAAGGAAATAAATCAAAAAGTAGAGATGCTTTTATGTAATTTAAAATTGAAAATAAATTCTAAAAAAACAAGGCAGATTTTTTTGAGAAAAGATGGTCAGCATATAAAATACATAGGTATTAATATAGTTCATTTTGATGCTGGAAATAAGTTGTCTGTTGGTAGAAAATATGTTTATGCTGTTGTGAATGAATACTATCAATATTTAGAAGATTTACAAATGTTAAAAGATAATAATTGTGATGGGGAGAGGAAACGGCTTTTTTATCAGGAAAGAATAATTGCGGGAAAACTTGCATTTATCCAGTCTATTGAAGGTGCAGATGGTTGGAAAAGAATACGAGCACGATTTGGAAAAAACGCATTCTTGTGTGAAAATAATAGATTGTCGCTTGATAATTTAAAGGGAAAAGATTTTTAAAAGAATATGCTTTTAATTTTAGAAAAGGGAACTTCTATAGTGGAGTTTGCCAAGTAGAATGATATATTTGAAGGAGGTGCCTCGAAATGGAAATTTTAAACGAATTTTCCGATTGGATGATACGAAATTCTAATCTTAGTGAGAGTTCCGTTTATAAATACAAGCGGGCAGTGAACACTGTATCTAATGAGATGTTAGAACAGAAAGTTGTAAATAAAAGTTTGTTTAATATGAATCTTGTGGAATTGGACATTGCAGTATACAACATTTTAGAAAATCATCTATTTATAGAGAAAAATACTCGTGGGAATCATATGTATAGCAGTGCACTTAAACAGTATAGATATTATATGATGGAAAAAAACGATCATGAATGTGCGGAGAAGAAATTAGAAGAAGAAATAAAGAACTCTTCGATATTAAATGATACGGAGAAACAGGTTATTATTAAGGCCAGGATAGGACAGGGAAAATATCGCGATAACTTAATGAAAAAGTATAATTATCATTGTGTTGTCACGGGTATTGATATACCTAAATTGTTGGTTGCAAGCCATATTAAGCCATGGCGGTTGTGTGATAATGATGAAAGAATTGACACGGAAAATGGACTTTTGCTGTGTGCAAATATGGATAGGTTGTTTGACAGTGGATTAATTACATTTACGATAGAAGGAAATATGATAATATCTCCGTATGTTGGAGCAGCAAATGAATCGCGACTACACATATTTAAGGGGATGAAGGTTGATTTGCAACCGTCGACAAAATTGCTTGCATATTTGGAATATCACAGAGATGTTTTATATGTAAAATAGTATTGGGAAGAGCTTTGAATATAGAATGGGTTTCAAAAATATTAAAATTAAGCGTTCTCATAAATTATTGTGATTTCTCTTGAAATCATGAACAAATTGTGATAAGATAATAGAAAATATGTTCGATTTTGGCGGAGTTTTATTTGAACGAGCATCTTTGGAGGAGTAAGATGAAGATTAGTTACAAGAAGTTGTGGAAGTTGCTGATTGACCGAGACATGAAGAAGAAGCAGCTGGCAGAAGCTGCAGGAATCAGTTCTGCGTCAATTGCAAAATTAGGTAGAAATGAAAATGTTAATACTGACATTTTGCTTAAAATATGCATCGCCTTGAACAGTGATATATCAGATATTATGGAAGTCGTACCTGATGAGGAGATGTAATGTTGAGGTGATTGGATGGATCGGCTAACAAAGGAACAGCGCCATAAAAACATGAAAAATATCAAAAATAGAGATACCGGTATTGAGCTGACTTTAAGAAAAGCATTGTGGAAGAAGGGATATCGCTATCGAAAAAATGATAAGCGATTACCAGGGAAGCCTGACATTGTGTTGACAAAGTATAAAATTGCTATTTTTTGTGATAGTGAATTTTTTCATGGAAAGGACTGGGAGGTCCTAAAGCCACAGTTGGAGAGGGGTAAGAATGCTGATTTCTGGATTGAAAAGATATCAAAGAATCAGCAACGGGATGAGGAAGTGAATCAACAACTGCAGTATTTAGGATGGACGGTTATTCGCTTTTGGGGAAAAGATATAACCAAACATACAGATGAGTGTGTTCAAGTTATAGAGGAAACTATTTTCGATATAATGATGGACATGGACAATTATTACAAATAAAGGAGACAAGGCAATATGTATAGGTCAATAGATTTGTTTGCGGGAATTGGAGGCATAAGAAAAGGTTTTGATAATGCTTTTGGAAAGGATATTGAAACGGTATTTGTCAGTGAATGGGACGAATATGCACAAAAAACCTACAAACTAAATTACCATGATGACTTTGATATTGCTGGGGACATTACAAAAATAGATGAAAAAGATATTCCAGAGTTTGATATTTGCTTGGCGGGTTTTCCGTGTCAGGCATTTTCGCTGGCAGGAAAGCGCATGGGATTTGATGATGACTATAAGGGTATGTGTCGTGGAACTTTATTTCAAGATGTTGTTCGAATTTGTGAATACAGACAGCCCAAAGTTATTTTTTGTGAAAATGTTAAGGGACTTACTATTCATGATAAGGGGCGTACTTTTAAGGTCATTAAGAGAGCTTTTGAGCAGATTGGCTATAAGGTGTATGACAGAGTCTTGAATAGTAAAGATTTTGGAGTGCCTCAGAACAGAGAAAGAATATATATAGTAGCCTTTCATAATGATATTGACAGTAGTGAATTTAAATTTCCGGAAGGACATAATTCTGATACATGCATTAAGGATATTATGGAAGAAAAGGAAGTCAGTGTGAAATATTATCTTTCTACAGTTTATATGGAAACGTTGCGTAGACATAAGGCACGACACCAATCAAAGGGTAATGGTTTTGGTTATGAAATTCGTGATCTTGATGGTCAGGCAGGGGCAATTGTGTGTGGCGGCATGGGACGAGAACGAAATCTTATTATAGATAATAGACTTACGAACTTCACTCCGGTAACGCATATAAAGGGAGAGGTTAACAGAGAAGGAATCCGTAAGATGACACCTCGTGAATGGGCGCGGTTGCAAGGATTCCCGGATGATTTTAAACTGGAACTTGCAGACACGCATTTGTATAAACAATTTGGTAACAGTGTAACGGTTAATGTAATCGAGGCGATTGCGAAAGAGATAAGGAAGGTGTTGGAGAATGGCAAATAATAATGATAGCAAAATGGCAGGAAACAAAGGTGAATGGTCAGAATTATATGCTTTTCTACGATTATTAAGTCAGGGGAGAGTTTATGCTGCGAATGAAAAAGTTGAAAAGATTGATAATGTATATTATCCCATTTTAAAGATTATCAGAGAAGAACAGAAAGGAGAGATTTATGATTATTGCATAGAAAATAATTCGGTAGTGATAGAAACACAATCACGTAGAATTATGACAATAGATCGTCAGTCTTTGGGAGAAGAAGCTGATAAATTATTAGAAGAAATTGCAGCACATAGTGGCAGTTTTGAAGTGGAAGAAGTGGCATCTTTTGTTAACGGAATTAAAGTTACAAAGCTTAAAGCACCATCGACGGATACTACAGATATTACAATGCAGATTCAGGATGTATATACAAATCTTATTCGCAAAGTTGGCTTTTCAATTAAATCAGAGGTCGGAAATGCACCTACACTTTTGAATGCAGGAAAAACTACTAATTTTATATATAAAATTGATGGTTTGAACTGCGAACAAGCGAAAGAGATTAATGCAATAGAAACCAGAACCAAAATTCAAGATCGCATGGAAAAGATTAGAGAGTATGGGGGAAAAATCAGTTATGCCGACATGAGCCATAAGGGATTTAAGCGTAACCTGATTATGGTGGACAGCAGTATGCCTGAAATATTGGGAAACATGCTTCTTTATTTTTATGCTGAAGACATTAAAGATTGCAAGAAACTGGTGGCAATGGCGGGAGAACGGGATCCTCTGGAATATGGTGATGCTGCAATGTATGAATACAAATTTAAAAAATTCCTCTGTTCTTGTGCATTAGGACTAAAGCCGGCAAAGCCGTGGGACGGATTGGATGAGGCGAATGGGGGGTATATTATTGTAAAGGCTGATGGAGAAGTGCTGGCATATCATATATATAACCGCAATTTCTTCGAACAGTACTTGTTGGATAATACTATTTGTGAGCGCGCTTCGACGGGAAGGCATGAATATATGAGCCTTTATGAGGAAGACGGACAGATGTATGTTAAATTGAATTTACAGGTGCGGTTTAAGTGAGATAGAAGAATATGCAAGTAAAAATAATGCATACTATATTTAACGAAGAGTTGTAATAGATTGAATGAAAGTGAGGAAAATCATAATGAGAATAATCGCAATAGATGAGGATAATAGAAGTAATTGTATATCAGTATTAACCGATATGTTACTGGAGGAATATAAAAGACTTGCATTTGATTCGTTTAGTGCAAACGGTAATTTTGCGGGACAAAGGGGAGTTATTACGAAATCAGCAGCTGCGGCGAGGATTAGAAAGAGAATGCAAGATGATTTTTGTAGGGGAACAATTTTTCCGCAGGTTGTATTGGGAATACAGAGCTCTAAAGATTTTATAAACGATTTGAAGGTGGGGGACGATTATGATAGTTTAGTAATATTTAAGGATTGTACAATTTCAATAATTGACGGAATGCAAAGAAGTAATATTTACTTTAAAAATTATAAAGGCAATGAAAACAGAAAAATACGTGTTGAGTTTTGGATTGCTAATAATAGTGAAAAATTATTATATCGAATGCTGGTCTTAAATACGGGTCAGACACCTTGGAATACACGGCGTCAAATAGAAGTAATTTATGGTAATTTATCGAAAAGCATTGAACAGGGATTATATGAAACATATCCGGAACTTAGAGAAAAAATTGAACTGTATGCCATAGATGATGGAAAAAGAAGAACACAAGCGGGGAAATATCATAAATCATCTGTTATTGAATTATATTTAGGTTTTAACATAAGAAATGTTAAAATAAATGTTTCGGATGAATTAGCTGAAGAATATCAGCGTTTTGATGTAATGGAATCAATAGAAGCAGATGATACATTTGATGTGTTTATTTGTATATTTGGTATGATGTGCAAACTTGACTTGGCTTTTGCGCAATATACAAAAAAGTGTGAAGAATCAGGGCAATTTACAGAGGGGAAGGACATTTTTGGTAGTTCAACGTCATGCGTTGGATTTGTAGTTGCAAGTGCTGAATTTATCTATGGAAAAATTTCGGTGAAGAGGACCAAGGATAAAGTGATTGACAAGCTTAAAGAGTATAAGAAACAGATGCGCGTAATTATAGATCAGGTGAATAGGAATGTAATTGAGAAGGATGAGTATTTAAGTTTGGAAGTGCTTAATGCAAAATGTGCAGGACTGCCAAAAACAAGAATAGGTGATGAAATGCGTATTATGTTTAAGGATGCCTTTATGAGTATGTTAAAATATGAGGATATGGATGAGATTTCATCCCTAGGAGACTTTTGGAGAGAATAATGTCAAGAAATATTAAAGAACAACAGAAAAAAATATTTAATATATTGCATGATTTGGTACCGGAAGATATGAAGGGAAAGATAAGTAATAAAAAACGTGAGGTAGAATTTTCTGAAAAGACATATGATATAGTCGCCAGTGCAGATTATATATGCAGCAAGAGCTTTCCTGAGAATGCACTGGGATTGGTTAAATATGATTCTCATACATATATATGTGCCAAAGAATTTAAAGAATCGTTTGTATATGATCAAACAAAATATATAAGTGAACAGGAGATATTGGATGGTATCGGCGTATTAATGTTTATTGATGGAATGATAACTGTAAATGAAGAACAGACAGGATATGCTATTTTTGATAGATTTTTTGGCTTTGAAGAGGACAGACGCTATGAATGTGAGGTTCTGTTTGAGGTTATTCAAAACTATGTTGTATTTGAATTTGATGATCAGGATATTGATATTCGTTATATGGAGGATTTAGAACGTTTATCTTATATGCTGTATTTTGAAAATTTTAGTGAAAAAATAGAATTATATTCTGATATATACCATATATTAGAACTCAATTCGAGCAAGTGTATTGTTTCAATATTGGGAAATATAGCGAAGACAAATGGTTCGTCGAATATTTTTTTACAATTATATAGGTGTTTGGAATATTTGTTTATAATTTGTAAAGCTTTAGAATTTTTAAAAAAACATGAATTGCAAGATGAGTTAAGCAAAATTGTTCTGGTATTAGATGAAGAAAAGATTCGTTTTGCTGAAAATGGATGTTTACATTTGATTATTGATAAGTATGTCACATCAGAAATTATAAATGAATACTATAATTATGTTGACAAGAATGTAAGGCATGGGGAAACAACATCGGAAAACAAAGTGCAAACGGTTTGTGATTATATATACAGTACAAGATGTAAAATTGCACACTATAAGTATGGGCAAGAGGAGATTTTTGATTCGGGTACATTGCAGGAAAGTATCATAATATTATGCAAATTAGTAAAAAGTGTTTTTGAAAAACTGGATGATGTATTAATGGAAATTAATACAGAACTTGGGGTTTTTAGTGAAATTGAATTTATGAAGAATATGGAATAATATAGATATTTCCAGAGCTGTCTCAAGAAAAAATGCGGTAATAAGTAAAAGCTGGAAGAGGTAGAGTATGATTTTGCTGGTTGTGAATTAAGTGTAATGTTGAAAAAATAAACATTTGAACTAATTTAGCTAAAGAAAAACTGATTTAGTCTAAGTGTTTGACATAAAATACCGAAAAATAAAGACTTTTCCATGGGCTAATAAATATAATTAGCTCAAAATTAGTCTAAGATAGTTCAAAATTAATCCAAGATGGAATACTTAATTTCCGTTACTGGACAAATTGTAGAAAGCGAAGAAAAAATTATAAAGAGTTGTTAGCAAAATATAAGCAAAAAATGCGGCAAACTCAGAAAATCGCAAGAATAAGTAGGTAGAACATACAAAATACCCGATTTAACGAAGTGATAAAACGCAATATATAGGTGTCAGAATTAAGTTTGAATAAAACATACCGTTTGATAAGAGTGATAGATTTAGTTGAAATATTTATTCAGAAGATAGTGTTGCAGAATACTTTTAGGACGCAGAAATAAAGCCTAAGGGTGAAAACAGTATATCAAAGGATTTTTTGACTAATTATATGAGTTTTAGAGGAAGTGTAAATCAAAGATTGAGGGATGTATTCAAGATGGGGCGAAAAATAGCAGAAAATTTTTGATTTGAATTATTTATACTGGATGTCTTTATTAAATATTATCAGAAAGTATTGAGAGGTATTGTTGGAAGCTAAAGTGGCATTAATTATAATACTGTTGCCTTTTTTTGTTGGATAATGTAGAATAGTGAATAGGATGATGAGGATAAATAATAATGCCATTGGGAAATTTTAAGTCATGAAGAAGGGAGAAAGAGAAGAGATTGTTATGAACAAGAAGTGCCAGGTGTTTACGCCTGAGAATTATGTGAGAGAATTATTAGATAGTGTGGGATATACTCATAATTTATATGGGAAAAAAATACTTGAGAATTCCTGCGGAGATGGCAATATTTTGGTCGAGGTAGTTCAAAGGTATATTGATGATGGTCGTGCAAATGGCTTATCGGGAACCAGGATAAAAAACGGATTAGAAAGAGATATATACGGAATTGAGATTGATAAAGAGCAATATGAAAAGTGTATAAGAAATTTAGATGAAGTATTGAAAAGAAAGGCTATTGGCAATGTTGAGTGGAAGGTATTTAATGACGATTATTTGAAATGGGATACCAATATAAAGTTTCGATATATTGTGGGAAATCCCCCATATATAACATATAGTGAATTGGCAGAGGAAGAGCAAATATTTGTTAAGAATAATTTTGCTACATGCGTTAAGGGGAAATTTGATTATTGCTATGCATTTATAGAAAAAAGTATCAAGTCCTTATCAAATGACGGAAAAATGTCTTACCTTATTCCAAGTAGCATTTATAAAACCGTATTTGGACATAATTTGAGAACTTTTATAAGTCCTTATATTGCAAAAATAAGGGATTACAAACAAGTTAAGATATTTGATAAAGCATTAGTTAAATCATCTATAATGGTGCTGGATAAACAGCGTCGGCGGGATATTTTATATTATCAGGATATTGGTATGGAAATTGAATTGGAGATACCTATTGCTGGATTAGAAGAAAAGTGGTTTTTTACAGAAGAGAACGAAGAAGGACAACATCGTTTTGGGGATTATTTTAAAGTTTCCCATGTTGTGGCAACATTGCTTAATAAAGCATATGTATTGTCGGATGGGACATATACAGAAGTTGATAATGGTTATGCTTGTCGTAATCACATTATTGAACCAGAGGTGGTTCGAAACACTGAAACGCCTCGAACATTAAGATATCATAAGAACGAAAAAATAATTTTTCCGTATTCGTATGATGAAGATGGTTTGGTACGTTTTGCGGATGGTGAGTTTGAACAATTATATCCAGAAGCAGCGGCATATCTTAATGAATTTCGTGATGCTTTAGATAAAAGGCAAAGCGATAATAGTGCCAAATGGTATGAGTATGGACGTTCACAGGCATTGAGTGGTTTGAATAGTCGGAAACTTTTAATTTCGACAGTTGTGACAAATGATGTAGATGTATATGAATTAGAACAAGAATGCATACCATATGCAGGAATGTATATTGTGGAAAAGGAAGATAATAATGAATATACATTGATGGATGCAACAGAAATCCTTAGAAGTGACGGATTTAAAGAATATGTTTTTAAAGTTGGTATACCTATAAGTGGTAAATCAGTGAGAATAACATCGAAGGATGTTGAAAATTATATGTTTTAGGAGGAACAGTTAATGGAAAAATTGAAATATGTTATTGAGGATAGCACAATTGCTGAATTATTAGGTGTACAAAATTTTTCTACAGATGAGGCGGCAATTCTTGAATTGGTTAAAAATGCATATGATGCAAATGCGTTAAATTTGAAAATTATATTTAGAAATGATGAATTACAGTTTGTTGATAATGGTATTGGAATGAACGAAGAAGATATAAAAACACATTGGATGCATATTGGTAAAAGTAGCAAAGTTTATGAAATAGTTGATGAAAATAATAACAAGAGGATACAAGCTGGTTCTAAGGGGGTTGGAAGATTTGCATTGTCGAGATTAGGGCGTAGTGTATGTGTGAAATCTCAAAAGAAGGAATCAGTAGGGGTAATATGGAGGACGGATTGGAATACGTCTTTTATTGAAAAAAAGGATATTGTTTGTGAGAATGGAACAGAGATAACCATAGTAGGTCTGAGAGAAAGATGGAATAAAAAGCGCATAGAGAATTTATGCAATTATTTGAAAAAAACTTATCATGATACTTCGATGGAAATTAGAATTATTGCTGATGAGTATGATAAGATTGTTCCTACACATTTTCCAGAGGCAAAAGCAGGAATTAATTGTAGAAGCAATATTATTTTAAAATATAGAGATGGTATTTTGACAACAATGGTAAATTCAGATGAATTTGAAGAAGAAGCTTTGAAGTACTGTCCTGATATTGATATAAAGAAATTTGTAATAAAGACAGATATTGTTAAGGAATTAAAAGGAAGTGAACTTGTGGAGCTTATTGATAGTGACATTGAGTCTGTTGCAAAAGAGTTGGGAAATTTTTCGGCGAATTTATTTTTTCGCTTGACTTCATCAAAGGAAGATAAACATAAGTTTATGTATAAATATTTGGATACTCCACAGAAAGTAGAGAGTGGAGTGATATTATATAGAAATGCGTTTAGTATATCTTCCTATGAAGGAAGGAAAGACTGGCTTGGATTAGGTAAAAGATCAAGAAAATCTCCGGCTGCAGCTTCACATCCGACTGGCTCATGGCGTGTGAGAGAAAACCAGGTGGCAGGCTATGTTCTAATTGATAAACAAGAAAATTCCGTTCTTCAAGATATGGCAAATAGACAAGGGCTAGATGAGAATATTTATTACCAATTATTTGTTAAAATTTTATTGATTGGAATCAAGGAATTTGAAAGATACAGACAGAGTATTATTAGAAAAATTAATGTAAAGAATCAACTGGAGCAAGAGAATGTAAAGCCAGTATCTGATCGGGTTATTAGTAAACCTTCATCCGTAAGTAAATTCACTAAAGATGAAGTAAAACAGTTAGCGGCAGAACTTAAAGGCTATAAAAATGAAGGAAAACAGTATAAAAGAGATAAGGAAGCTGTGGAGGCTAGATACAAATATGATGTACGTATTTTGAATGTGCTTGCAACAACAGGGCTTAAGGCGTCTTCAATTGCACATGAAATGGAAAACGATAGAAATGCTATTTTTGAGAGTTATAATAACATCGTAGATGCATTAAAGGAATATGGAATGTGGGAGAAACTTAATTCTATAGAAAATACTCGCAAGTCATACAAGAATGTTCCATATTTGCTAAAAAATAATGATGAGGTTAGCAAGAAACTAATAACATTTATGGATACAATGTTGGAAGAAATTGAAAAAAAACAATTTGAAACAAAATTTCAAAGTGTCGCTGATATATTAGAAATTAATAAATATGTATGGGAAAGAGATTATGCATGGCTTTCTATTGAAATACTGATGGATGAAGATATTATTTATCAAATTTCAGAGGATATGCTACAGGTTATTATGGATAATTTGATTTTAAATAGCGTGCAGCAAAATGATAATACACAAAAATTGCTTGTTAGTATTAAGGCAAGCGAATCAAATGGAATTCTTAAAATTAAGTATAGTGATAATGGAAAGGGACTTGATGATAAGTATAAGGGGAATCCTAAAAAAATTCTAGAAGTACATGAAACGACCAGAATAAATGGGCATGGATTGGGAATGTGGATTGTGAATAATACTTGCATAATGTCAGGTGGAGAAATACAAAAAATAGAAGGAGAAGAGGGGTTCTCCATTGAATTTACAATAGGAGGGAAATTATAATGTTAACATTGAAAATATTATATATAGATGATAATCCAGAACCTGCATTGGCAAAATATTTGGATAAGTATCAAAGTCAAAATTGCAATTTTGAATACTCAGATATTAGATTTAATCCGGAAGAAGGGTATGAAAGTTTAATCAATAATCCAGATGTAAAAACTGCTAATATAATATTTATAGATTCTAGGCTGTTTGAAAATAGAACTGCTACGACTGGAAAATTTACTGGAGAAGAATTCAAAATTATATTAAAGAAGTATTTTCCGTTTATAGAGGTTATTGTTATAACACAAAATGAGATTGATAAGGATTACCAAACGCTTTCAAAATATAATTCTAAGTGTGGAGAATTGCCAGAGGAGTATTATGATGATAAACTACCAGAGTTATTAGAAGAGTCTGTAAAAAATATCTTTGAGGTGCGGAAAATTGCATCTGAAATGGAAAAAAATACAAGTTGGGAAAAAGTGATGGTGGAAAAAATAGTTAATTCAATAAATGGACAAGGGAGATTTGACGAATTAACTAAAAATGATATTGATGATGTAATTAAAATGTTTCGTGAATTGCAAGAGAAAGTAGAAGGGTAAAGCATGGATTACAGAAGAACTAAGTATTGTCCTGTGTTAGTTGACATTAAAGAAAAGAAGAAAAAAATTGAATATTTGGTAAAAGAGGAACATCCGTATGCAAAAGATATGCATGCTTACATTAGTGACAATTCAGAAAATTTTAAGGTTGAATTTTTAAAAGCATATAATATGAAGTGTGCATATTGTGGGGTATCTGTTGATTTAATAAAGAAAAATGAATTTGAAATAGATCATTTTTTATACAAAAAATCACCAATATTTAAATCGAAGAAAGATGCGGGATATATTGAAAACTTGATATTGGCATGTCATGATTGCAATCAAAATAAAGGCTCTTTTTGGATTAAAGAGGATTGCTATGATATATTATATCCAGATGGGCAGGAAATCAAAAATACATTTATTAGAGATGAGCAATATTATATTTGCATAAATGATATTTATAGAGAAAATGAGATTGTTAAGAAGTTTTATGATAGAATTCGTTTGGGATCTGAATTACATAGATTGGATTACTTATTAATGAATGTGATTGGTATGCAAAGACAGTGTAAGGGAAATAATGAGTTATATATTGGGCTTGGTAAAATTGCAGATATTATAAGAAATAAGATAAATATAATGTAGAACAAAAAAATAAATAAGATGAGGGAAAAGGATTTGCTTCATGTATCAAATGAGAGGGTAAGGAATGCGTAGTTGTTAAGGCGTATGGAAAGATGGTTGCGAGCAGGGCACTGCACTGACGAGAGAAGTGCTTTATTTAATATCGCTTAGAATATACAGCATAGAGTTATCTTATAAGCCTAAACGAATAGAAAGAAATATTAACAGAATTTTTGCAATGTCACGTGATAAAACGGATGAAATTGAAGATGGATTGATAGTTTTAGAATAAATATCTACAAATTCATGGGTTTGTCAAGTAAAGTGTGTGAGTTTATAACCGATGATGTTTACAATGTTGATAAAGGATTATTTGAAACGGAGGACAAGTTATGCAAAGGGGAAAAATACAATTAATTCGAGATGGCTTGGAAACGGCATATGTGAATGGTAATACGGCATCCGAATTATTATATAAACCAAACTTTGTTTCAAATAATCACAATGAGGGAAAAAAGGTTTTATCGGTCATTGAGGATGAACTTTTAAAATGTGACAAATTTCAAATCAGTGTTGCGTTTATTACGTTGGGAGGGGTGACTCCGCTACTTCAGACATTAAAAGAATTAGAGAAAAGAGAAATCCCAGGTGAGATTTTAACCTCTAATTATCTTGATTTTAGCGAGCCGCAGGCATTAGAGAAATTGAATTCTTTAAAAAATATTCGGATTAAAATGTATGACACAAATTCGGCGAAGAATGGTTTTCATACGAAGGGATATATTTTTAAAGAGGAAGAAGTATATCGTATTATTATTGGCAGTTCCAACATGACGAGTGCTGCACTTACGACAAATCGTGAATGGAATACAAAATTAGTTTCTACTTCGCAGGGAGAAGTGGCTGAGGATATTCTGAAGGAATTTGATGAGTTATGGAATTCAGAGTATGCGCTTGATTATGATGTTTTTTATGAAGAATATAAGCAGAGATATGAAATTATAAAAGAACAAAGAAAAATTGCAACAGAGCGAAATGTCACCTCTCTTGAAAGATACAAATTAAAACCAAATAGTATGCAGGTTCGATTTATTACGAATCTTAAAAATATTTTGAAAAAAGATGAGAAACGTGCGTTATTAATTAGTGCTACGGGAACAGGAAAAACGTATGCTTCTGCTTTTGCTATGCGTGAACTTGGATTTAAACGTGTCTTATTTATTGTGCATAGAGCGTCTTTGGCAGTCCAGGCAAAGAAGTCTTATCAGAGAGTGTTTGGCAACTCGGTTTCGATGGGATTGGTTGGTGCAGGTTATTATGAATATGATAAAGATTATGTATTTGCGACTGTAGAGACGTTAAATAAGGATGCGCATTTGCAGCGTTATAAAGTGGATGATTTTGATTGTATTATTTTAGATGAAGCGCATCATAGTTCCGCCAATACATATCAAAAAGTGATGAATTATTTTACGCCGCGACTGTTTTTGGGAATGACGGCGACGCCAGATAAGAGAACGGATTCGGATGATAATATATATGAAATATTTAACCATCAGATTGCATACGAGATTCGTTTGCAACAAGCAATGGAAGAAGAATTATTGTGTCCGTTTCACTATTTTGGAATTACGGATTTATCTGTTGTTCAGGATACGAAATCAAAGAATTTGTCTCATGAAGAGTTTAATAAGTTGATTTGTGATGAACGTGTGGAACATATTTTGGAACAAGCAAATTATTATGGTTACAGTGGTGAGCGTGTAAAGGGTTTAGTTTTCTGTAGCCGCAAACAAGAGTGTCAACAATTATCGGCAAAATTTAATGAGTTAGGGTACCGAACAGTTGCACTTAGTGGAGATGATTCAGAGGAAATCCGGCAAAATGCGTTTGAGCGTTTGGCGATGGATGAGGAAAATGCAACAGACAAAGAACCATTGGATTATATTTTTTCAGTGGATATACTAAATGAAGGTGTTGACATTGTTGAAGTCAATCAGGTTATTATGTTAAGGCCTACACAATCGCCGATTGTATTTATTCAGCAATTAGGTAGGGGACTTCGAAAGGCGGCGGGCAAGGAATATGTCGTTATTCTTGATTTTATTGGAAATTACAACAATAATTTTATGATTCCGGTGGCTTTATCGGGAGATCGTTCCTATAATCCAGATACGATTCGAAAGTATGTTATAAGCGGAAATCGAACAATTCCGGGAGCCTCGACAATTCATTTTGATGAGATTGCGAAGAATAAAATATTCCAATCAATTGACAAAATTCGAGGAATGAAATCGATTATTAAAGAAAGTTATGTGTCATTAAAAAATAGATTAGGGAAAATTCCTAGTTTGTATGATTTTTATATTCATAACGAAGTGGACCCGTTAGTCATAATTAAGGAATACAAGACATATTTTCAGTTTCTTGAAAGTGTAGAAAAAGCGAACTATATTTGCACTTTGTCAGAAGAAGAAAAAATGATTATAGAATATTTGTCGAAAACTATTTTAAGTGGGGTGCGACCGGAAGAATTGGAAATCTTGCGTTTATTATTAGAACAAAAAAGTATTTCCATAAATGATTTTAAACGGTTTGTAAATGAAAAGTATGATAGAAACATTACAAATAATCAAGTTGATTATGCAATAGATGTGCTACAAGGGAAATTTGTAAGTAATGATAATGAGTATCAAAAATACAAGAATATTGAAGTTATAACGAATGACCATAATAACTTTATTACAAGAATGCTTTGTTATGAGGAGCGTTTACGACATGATGAGTTTAGGCAAATGGTAGAAGATATAATTCGAGTAGGTCTTACGCGATACGAAGATAAATTTATGAAAACGGATGAGATAGAGTCTCCATTTGTTTTGTATGAAAAGTATTCGAGAAGAGACGTGAGTTTGTTAATGAATTGCGGAAAAGATTTATCTTCGGTTATGTTTGGAATGAAAAGAATCGTGGATGATGTTTTTATATTTGTTACATATCATAAAGAAAAATCAGATGATGAACGTAATTATGTGGATGGCAAACCGGATTACGCAGATGCGTTTGAGGACAACATGATTTTTAGATGGGATTCTAAAATCGGAATGGGTATTGAAAGTAACTATATGAAAGAGGTGACAACAGCACCTAGAAAACATTTGCTGGTCAAGAAAAGCGATGCAGAATCTAATTTTTATTATATGGGTACATTTGATATTTTAGATGTTAAGGAAGACCAAAAAGAAGATAACAAAGGCATTTTAAAGAAAATTTGTAAAGTGGTTGTGAAAATGCATCACCCAGTGAGGGATGATTTGTTATGTTATTTACAGAGCACAATTAAGGAGAATTAGGAATGAAAATAATAAGAGTAGTTGCAGCGGTTATTCAAAGAAAACACAATGGCAGCAAACAAATTTTCGCAACGCAAAGAGGATATGGTGAATTTGAAGGTGGATGGGAGTTCCCCGGCGGAAAAATTGAAGCCGGTGAAACTCCGCAGAAGGCATTGATTCGTGAGATAAAAGAGGAATTAGATGCAGATATTATTGTGGGCGATTTGATTGACACGATTGAGTATGATTATCCGGATTTTCATTTATCAATGGACTGCTTTTGGTGTGAATTGGAGTCAGAGCATGTTGTGTTAAATGAGCATGAGGACGCAAAGTGGCTTTCGAAGGCACAGTTGGATTCGGTTGATTGGTTACCTGCGGATGTAACCTTGGTGGATAAGATTGCAAAGGCGATGTGAGGATTGACACATAATGACACTTAAAAAAGCAACGGAAAAGGGTTGCGTTTAAAAAAAGCAACGGAAAAGAGTTGCGTTTTAAGTCTGCTTGAGATAATATAGAGATGAAAAGAGGTGAAGATGTGTGAAATATGCGGCAATAATGTTTGATGTAGTGGAGTCACGAAAATATTACGAACGATATGATGTTCAAAAAGTATTGATGACATGTGTGAGTTATTTGAACGAGATATATCGTTGTGAAATAAAGAAAAAAGTGGTATCTAGTGCGGGAGATGAGTTTCAAGGATTATTTTTTGATTTACAATCAGCATTTTTATACATTCGGAAGTTACAGATTTTGATATATCCTATTAAAATAAGATGTGGAATAGGATATGGGGAAATAAAGTATGATGTAGAAGAATGGGAGTCATCAGCATTTGACGGAGAAGCATACTATTTAGCAAGAGATGCAATAACAGCGATTAAAGGGAAGAAGAGTAATACAATATGCTTCAATACAAAATCGAGATATGATAAATATTTAAATGAATTTTGTATGGCAGATATGAGTGTTAAGTCAAGGCAATCACAAGTTGCACATTTAATTGAACTTATAGCAGATATTATGTTGCCGATGGTGTATAAAGAGGAAGATGCACAGTTCTATTATTTTATTGCGAAAAAAAAATCTCGATGGATAGAACAAGAGCGATGGAATAAAAGTAGCAGTAGATATAGAGATGTGAAAGTATTGGATGTGGATTACGATTCCCTTTTTTGGATTAGAGAGGAATATGTAAAAAAAGAAGAACCTAAGCTAATGTTTTGCATGGATGAGTTTTGGGCGCGTGGGATGTCAACAAAAATTGCTCAAGTAATGCATACAACTCGACAAAATATTGATAGATATGTTTCGTTAGGAAGAATAAAAGAAAGTAGAACAATGGATAAAGCAATATTTGAATTACTGGGGGAGGATATATGATAGATTATTTAATTTTAATTATTTTACATTTAATAGGTGATTTTTATTTTCAATCAACTAAAGTTGCACGTTGTAAAAATGCTAAAACAGGGACGATTTGCGGAGATTGCAAGGAAAAATGTAATAGTAGTTCGTGGTGTAATTGGAAATATCTTCTAATTCATTCGTTGCTATATATAGTACCATTTTGTGTTTTGTATTTTATTATGGAGTGGGAATATGTAACCGTTATAATTATTGTGTTATTGGTAACGCATTTATTGATTGATTTAGGGACGTGTTATTTTAATAAAAAAACTAGGCAAACGGTGGTGTTTATTCTTGATCAGTTGCTGCATATAGGTGTTTTGTGTACTATACTTCGTGTTTTAAGTGTCTGTTATGATCTTAGTGCTTATTATAAAATGCTAAAGATAGTTTTTTTGGGACTGATGCTGATAATACCTTGCTCGATAATGATTAATAAATTATTTAATGATATTTATCCAGATTCTGATGATGAGAAGGGAATTTTTGATATTGGTTCTATGATTGGGATTATGGAAAGGATTCTGACAGTGATTTTTGCTAGTTTTGGGAATTATCCAGCTATCGCTATAATTATAACGGTAAAAACTTGGGCCAGAACAAATGATTTGCAGGAGCCGGAGTTTAGAAATAAATATTTGTTGGGGACTTTAACAAGTTTAGTTTTAGCATTATTAATTTTTATTGGTTACAAAATGTTATAGTAATAGTAGGAGGAACATAAAATGTTTATATTCATTTATAGCGAAATAGGCGAACTAGAACATAATGTCATTGTAAAAAGCGCTTTTGAAAAGATGATGTTCGAAAAATTGCAGTCGGAAGGATATTGTGATATTAATCCACTAATAGGGAGACCGAGAACCTCTAAATCTGAAATAGAAAATAATTTAAAGAAATTAGATTCTCCATTGGCTAAAGTTTTTGCAGGAAAGTATGCTACAAATACTGAGGAACTCGAAAAAATAATGCTACCAGTACTTAAAGAACTGGAAAAAAACTATCAAAAAATAAAACTTCTTTTGATGAATACAACTACTTTGCCATTATTTATTTTATCTTTCAAATGTACAAATCTGTTGATAAGAAGCTTGATTGTGTAAAAGAGTTATACACAACTTGGAATGAGCGTGAGCATGAGTATGATATTAGGATGTCAAACGGAATAGTTTTTGATGCGGCTAAGGTTGAGGTGAATTTTATATCTTCAATTAATCAGTACGTAGATTTTTTGGGACAAATTAGAAGAAAAGAGGAGAAACTGTTTTTTCGAGGACACAGTAAAGTTTCTTATGATTTGAAACCGTCTTTATTTCGAAAAGAAGAATGGTTATCAAATGAAAAGAAAATGTATTTAGAATTAATGGCGAAATGTCCTTATGAATTCGAACGATTAGAATCACATATAGAAAAATTGGCAGAAATGCAACACTACGGTTTGCCAACAAGATTGTTAGATGTCACTCAGAATCCATTGGTTGCACTCTATTTTGCATGTGAATCCCAGCATTCGTATTATGGCGAAATAATAATTTTTTCACAGAGTTTGGATTCTATAAAATATTTTCAAAGTGATACTGTTGCAATGCTAGCATCCCTTCCTTTGTTTACTAAAGATGAGCAAATGCAATTTTACCATTCAAGTTTTGTCAAGTCTTCAAATGTGAATGATTTTAATGATAAAGTTGAACGCCTTGTTCACGAGGTGAGAATGGAACGTCCTGGTTTTAAATCGGAAATAAGAGCAGAGGATATAAGAGATGTTGTTGTTTGCATTCCTGCAAGGAAGAATAGAAGAATTGATAATCAAGAAGGTGCATTTATTGTTTGCGGACTGCTTGAGGAAACATATGGTGGTAAAAAGTATAATACATTATCAAATTTGCGATTAAAGCTGGATAATAAAAAGATTACAATTTGCATAATTGATAAAAAAACGGAATTATTAAAAGAATTAGAAAGTTTGGGGATAAATAAGGCAAAGATATATCCAGAAATAGATGATGTGGCAGATTATATAAAAACACACATTGACACAACTGTATAAATATTAAAAATCAATATAAAGCAAAGGGAGGTGTCTATAATATGAGCAAAACCCCAACAGCCTTATCCCCCTGGGATTCTATGCTAAAACGAATTGTATGGAAGCAATTAGGAGATATTCGAAACAAAAAAATACTTGACTTTGGCAGTGGCATAGGAGTAACAGCGGATTACTTAGGGAAAAACAATGATGTTATTGCTATTGAACCAAATGAGGAAAGTGTGGCGGCACGGTGGACAAATAATCAATACACGCAAATGATTGGAAGCGTGGATAGACTGTGTGAATTTGCGGATGAAACCTTTGATTTTATTATCTGTCACAATGTATTAGAGTATACAGAAGATAGAGCAGATATTGTGAGAGAGTTTGCTAGAGTTTTGAAACCACATGGGAAAATTTCAATTGTAAAGCACAATCGGGCAGGGAGGGTAATGCAGATGATAGTGCTTTTAAATGATTTTGAAAAGGCAAATAGTTTGTTGTCAGGAAATGATGGAATGGCGTCAAAGTATGGAGTGATTCATTATTATGAAGATGCAGATATAGAAAATTGGTGTCCTGAGCTTACAATTACGCAGACGCGCGGTATCAGGACGTTTTGGGACATGCAGCAGAATCAGGAGATCCACAAAGATGTTGGCTGGCAGGAAAAAATGATAGAGATAGAGATGCGTGTATCCGACATGAAAGAGTATCAGGATATTGCTTTTTTTCATCATTTGATACTTGAGAAAACCAATTAAAAGAGAGCAACGCCCCCATTGACAAACTCCTCAATTCATGTAAAGATGAGAGAAACCCTTTCCGAACGGCAAGGGCAAAATGTAAAATTGGAGGACAAAAAATGAAAGTAGCAGCAGCTTATGAAAATGGAGAAGTTTTTCAGCACTTTGGTCATACCAAACAATTCAAAGTGTATGAAATAGAGGATGGTAAAGTTGTGTCATCTGAAATTGTAGAAACAAATGGACAGGGTCACAGTGCTCTGGCAGATTTTTTGCATGAACAGGCGGTTTCTACAGTGATTTGCGGAGGCATTGGCGAGGGTGCGCAAGCAGCGCTCACAGAACAGGGAATTGAGCTGTTTGCCGGTGTCAGTGGACAGGCAGATGAGGCAGTAGAAAAATATATCAAAGGGGAACTTACTTCTACCGGTGCCAATTGTGATCATCATGGTGAAGAAGGTTCCTGCGGCGGACACGAAGATGGCGGATGTGGTTCTGCATGTGGAGGCGGCTGTGGTGGCTGTCACAGTAAACCGCCTTTTGAGGGCAAGAATGTAGGAAAGACGATGAGGGTACATTACAAAGGTACATTTAATGATGGAACGCAGTTTGATTCTTCTTACGATCGTGGTGAGCCGTTGGAGTTCGTTTGCGGTGCGGGCATGATGATTTTAGGATTTGATAAAGCAGTGGCAAATATGGAAGTTGGACAGATTGCGGATGTTCATTTGGAACCGTCGGAAGCGTATGGCGAAGCGGATCCGGATGCAATATTTACTGTGGAAATTGATAAAATGCCGGGAGCGGAGACGTTGGAGGCCGGACAGCAGGTATATCTTCAAAATATGTACGGACAGCCGTTCCCGGTAAAAGTTACAGCCAAAGATGAAAGCACGATAACATTTGATGCGAACCATGAGATGGCTGGCAAAGAGTTAAATTTCCAAATTGAAATTGTAGAGATTTTATAGGGAAACCGGTAAAAAGGACAAGAAGTATAATTATTATATTCGTTATCTAACCAGTTCTGTTAAGGCAAATGCTGAGCAGGAAAGGGAATTGATTAATATGTCAGAGCAGACGCCTTATGATTGCAGAGCGAATCATAAGGCTGCTTTTGATGACATTTCACCTGTCCTTTTGGAAGATCGTTTGAGAAAAACAGGTAGTAGATTAGCAAAGCAGGTTAAGGAACGGTTCTCCACGAGCAGAATTCTTTACAGATGAAGATAGACGAGCTATGAGGATTAGGATTCCGATTCATCCGGCGTTTTTGGAAGAAGGTACTGATATAACAGGAACTGAAGAAAAAGTGACGAAAAAAGTGACTAAAAAGATGAAACAATATTCTTTGATTTTAAATTTTATGGAAGATGGAGAATGGCATAAAACATCGGAGATTACTGAAATTCTTGGACTTAAAGATACGAGAACAAAGGAGTTATTAAAGGAATTGGTTTCGTTGGACAAACTTGTTGATGATGGAAAAACAAAAGGGAAGCAGTATAGATTAAAATAATTCGTCGCTGAAAAAGCGACGAAAAAAGCGACGAATTTTAAAAAGATAGATATATATAAGCAATAAGATTTAAGTAAAGGAGAGGATTCTTATGGAGTGTAGAAGTGCAGAAAGAAGACAATGGATTGTTAATAAATATGATGTGGTGCCGGTAGCACATATTCAATTACTAGCAAATCAAACCAAACATAGTGATGCAGGTGCCATGATTGAAAATGATTATTATTTTTTTATGCGACCGATAAGGCAAGTGGAAAAAGAGAAATTATCCAATGTGGCATAGGTGTAGCAACAGATTATGGTGAAGGAAATATCCCTGTCTAAGGAGGAAGAAAATGGATATTTTACAAAGAATAATAGACTATTTATATGATTTTAATCCGGCAGATAAAAAAAGTGTTATCGTGTTGGCTTTATTGATGTGCTTATTAACGAGATATTGTATTCGTGCAATTTATACAACATCTATTGAGGAAATATTCATGAATACAAAGGAGAAATTAGTAACTGATGTTTTTAAGGTTTTAGTAATGTTAGTTGTTTTTATTTCTACTAATATCGTGTTGACAATAGATCCTTTTTTTGCATTGATAGAATTAGTGGTATGTGTGATATGGTATATTTTGTATTTGATATATTGCAGAAAAGAAAGAAAAACAAATATGATATTAAAAAAACAAAATAAAGCTTTGTATAAGTTACAAGTATATTATAAAGATAAACAAACAATGGCAATACTAATGATAGTTTTGTTTTTTATGCCTGCTGTGATTATAGTTTGTAAATCAGTATATAAGACCTTGCCATTGTTCGCCTGTCTTGTAATAGCAAGTGCTATAGAGGTTTTTATAATAGGGATTTTGTTGCCTGAGTTATTTGTAAAGAAAGCGAAGAATTATTTGAAAAATGGAGAGGAAAAGATGTTTATTTACAAAAGGATGAAGGATGCTTCAGTCATTTGTGGGGATGATGAATGTTTTAATAAAGCATCAAAATACATAGTTATTTCGATTGATGAACTAAAAACAAAGGAGATATATCATCTGCAATCTGAGATTATTACAAAAGATGAGAAGCGTGTCTTATGTAAAAAATTTAAAAAAATGAGAAAAGAGAAAAAACAGAATTAATAGGTATGATTAGTCAGTCATGTAGAAATTATTTCTTGAAAAACGAGTATATAAATTGAATAGAACCGTATAGCGGTGAATCAGAAGAAAATGAGTTTGAATAACGTACACGAGCCAAGAAATGCCGAATTTACGGCGTTTCTTGGTTCGCTTTTGACCAGTGACAATAATTCTGAAAAAAGGAATGATAATTTATTTTTGTTCAAATGTAATTCTTCCTTTGATAATCTCGGCTATATGCTTTGAGGTTATTTCATATACTTATGAACGTGTTTAAATAACAGAACAGAAGGAAATGCCATAGTCGTGTTGCTATGGATTCTTAAGTATTAAATTAGCTCGTTTTCTTGCAGAACGTCATAGAACATGGCACGTCCTGAATAATTCCAATATGCACAATCCTGTTCCATAAATAACCATTTTACAGCTAATAAAATGATTTCGATAGGATGTTCATTACCGGCATAATCACAGAAAGTTGCACCAGACGGAGTGAGTGAAACAGGGGTGCACTCATATATTTCTTGCAGTTTTTGTGCGATAATAGGATAGGTTTGAGTAAAATTGATTTTACAATCGGTTAAAGCATCTATAATGTCTTGGTGGCTTGGATTAGAATACCGGCGATTTTTTTTGAAAAAAAGGCCCTTAATATTTACAGTAAAATCAAATCCTTTATTTAGTTGGGTTGGACGTTTAAGAAAAACGCCATAATCACCAAATTGTTCAACATTGTATTGATAACGTGATGCATCATCGCCTGTTCCGATACCAGGAGATTCGCATAAAAAAGTCTGAATTAGATTTTTACGCATGGAAATACGGTCACCTAAAGGCAATGAATAGTTAATTATATGTGTCATAAGTAGATACCTCCTTAAAAAATTCATTAATCTCAACACCAAGAACATTTGCAATTTGATTAAGAACAGATATGGAAACACTTTTATCACATCCGGTGGCTTCAATTTTAGAAAGATAACTGATGCTTATCTTTGCTTGTTCAGCAAGTTGCACTTGTGTCAAGTTAGCTTGTTCTCTATAATGTTTTATATTTGTCCCTATAACATGGTATAGATCAATGTCATTTTCAAAATACATATCAATGCCTCTTTCATTATTTGTGAATATTATCTCATGAGAAGAGGCTTATATAAATTCACTTATTGTGAAAGTGAAAATAAGGGTGGATTTTTTATATAAAGTGATGTAGACTTAGTGGTATCATCTGAGAGAAAAGAAGTGTGAGTGCTTTTTGCAACGTATGAAGCAATGAGCATCGGAAGGAGGAATGGCTTATAAGTTTACAACCAACTAATTTTAGTCTTGAATCAACAACAGTCTGGTCCTTTGCAGATAGGGGCAGTTGGGCAACACATTCAGGAAAATATCGGGGGAACTGGTCTCCGTATGTACCAAGAAATCTAATACTTCGTTATTCAAAACCGAGAGACTGGGTCTTAGATCAATTTATGGGGAGTGGAACAACCTTGATAGAGGCAAAACTGCTCAATCGTCATGCAGTAGGTGTTGACATCAATCCACAATCCGTTTCTATAGCTCAAGAAAATTTACAATTCCGATGCGATACAAATTCGAAAATATTTGCCAAGAATGGGAGTGCCATGGATTTGCATTTTATCAAAGATAGCCGAATTGACTTTATTTGTACTCATCCGCCATATTCCAACATTATTAAATATAGTAAAGAGATAGAAGGTGATATTTCGTTGCTGGATGTAGATGACTTTTTGATTGAAATGAAAAAAGTGGCTGAAGAATCTTTTCGGGTTCTGAAAAATGGGAAGATGTGTGCTGTAATGACGGGGGATGTACGGAAACACGGAAATGTTATTCCATTAGGGTTTCGTATGATGGAATGTTTTTTACAGGCAGGCTTTGTGAATAAGGAGATTATTATTAAAGAACAACATAATTGTCGCGCAACGGATTATTGGAAAAGACAGAATAACAATTTTTTGCTTTTGGCACATGAGTATATATTTGTTTTTCAAAAGCCGGGTAATTGATAATGATAATGCAAGAAGGTTTTTGTTGTTATTTTCGATGTTTGCAAGTATAATAGATATGTAAAAGGTTGTCTATTTGGACATAGAGAAGAGGAATCAAAATGAGTAATTCAAAGGTTGCCCCATTTGTAAAGTGGGCTGGTGGTAAACGGCAGCTGCTTCCACAAATAGAGGAGAGAATGCCTGAAAAATATAATAATTATATTGAACCATTTGTAGGTGGTGGCGCAGTTGTATTTGGATTACTACCTGAAAATGCTTTGATTAATGATATAAATGAGGCATTGATAAATGCCTATAGACAGATATGTAATGAACCGGATATGTTTTTGAAGGTGATAAACAAACTCGATCAAGAAATGTGGGAAGATGGTAAGAAATACTATTATTCATTACGGGAGCATTATAATGATAAGTTAATGAAGGCAGAATATGATGTAGAGTTAGCAGCCTTGTTTGTGTTTATAAATAAGCATTGTTTTAATGGCTTATACCGTGTGAATGGCAAAGGATTGTTTAATGTTCCTTACAATAACAGCCGCAGGTCTTCTGTTGACGAAAGCGTAATTATGGAGGTTTCAGAGTATCTTCAGGGCATAACAATTATGAATGGTGATTTTCAGGAGATTTCTGCAAGTGCCAAGAAGGGAGATTTTATTTTCTTGGATAGTCCGTATGCACCATTGAATCCAACTTCCTTCGAATCTTATACGAAAGAGGGTTTTGATATAGAAAGTCATAGACGGTTATCAAAGTTTTATGACGAATTAACAGCCAAAGGATGCTATTGCATGCTTACCAATCATAATACGGAGTTAATCAATGAACTGTATGGAAACAAGGGGTACAAGATAGATGTTGTAAGTGTAAAACGTATGATTAATTCAGATGCATCAAACAGAGTTGGTGAAGAAGTAATTATATGTAATTATTAGAGGAGAGTTGAGATAATGGAAAACTTATTTACAAAAAAGGTGCCATTATTTTTTGAAACAGAGGAATCTCAATTAATAGTGGGGGATTCGTTTAAAATTCTAACAAAGATGAAGCCGGAATCTGTAGATATGATATTTGCAGATCCTCCGTATTTTTTAAGCAATGACGGAATTACTTGTCAGGGCGGGAAAATGGTTTCAGTAAATAAAGGCTCGTGGGATAAACTTTCAGAGAGCGAAACAAGCATTGAAGAAAAACACAAGTTTAACAGAAAATGGATTAGGTTATGTAAAAAAGTATTAAAGCCGAATGGCTCGATATGGATATCAGGAACATTGCATAATATATATTCGATTGGTATGGCATTGGAGCAGGAAGGTTTCAAAATAATCAATAACATTACATGGCAGAAAACAAATCCCCCACCCAATTTAGCGTGCCGTTGTTTTACACATTCTACGGAAACTATTTTATGGGCTAGAAAAAAGGATAAGAAGTCCAAGCATTTTTTCAATTATCAGAAGATGAAGGAAATGAATGGTGGAAAACAGATGAAGGATGTGTGGACAGGCTCATTGACAAAGCCATCGGAAAAAAAGGAGGGAAAGCATCCAACACAGAAACCAGAGTATCTGCTGGAAAGAATTGTTTTAGCTTCCACTGAGGAAGGACAGGTGATATTGGATCCTTTCTGTGGTTCCGGGACAACCGGAGTAGAGGCGGTGCGATTTGGAAGGAAATTTATTGGAATCGATGTAAATGAAGAATATATGGAGATATCAAAAAGAAGATTGGAGAAGGTAGCAAATGACAAATAGAAATTTTGATGAATGGTTAAGTAAATTCAGACCGAGTATATCAAGTTATGATTACTATATTGACTTTGAAAAAGTCATAAGAAATGTAGAAAAAATCAAGGTGGAACTGAATATTTTAAATTCTTTGATTGGCACAAAAAATATTGAGGCAGAATTTGAGAAAATAGTGACAAAGTATCCGGAAACATTACAATGTGTTCCACTGCTCCTTGCGGTAAGAGGGCATGAAATATATGCCCAGGATGAAGAAGGAGCGTTCTTGTATAATTTTAAGAAGATGAATTACAGTGTGGAGCAGTATAAAGTATTCATGCGAAAGACAGGATTGTTTGATATGATTGCAAATCATTTGGTAAATAATCTTGTGGATTATGCGCTGGGTATCGAAACTGGATTGGATTCTAACGGCCGTAAAAATCGTGGTGGTCATCAGATGGAAGATTTGGTTGAAAAATATATTGTGGCAGCAGGCTTTGAGAAGGATGTAAATTACTTTAAGGAAATGTATCTTAAGGACATTGAAGAAAAGTGGAACATTGATTTGTCAGCACTTTCTAATGAGGGTAAGGCAGCTAAGAGATTTGATTTCGTAATCAAGACGGATAAGATGATTTATGCTATTGAGACAAATTTCTATGGTGGCGGTGGTTCAAAACTCAATGAGACTGCACGAAGCTACAAGATGCTTTCTCAGGAGGCGGATACTATAGATGGTTTCACATTTGTGTGGTTTACAGATGGTATCGGCTGGAAGAGTGCAAGAGGTAATTTGAGAGAAACATTCGAGGTCATGGATACGATTTACAGTATTGATGATATGGAGAATGGGGTTATGGAAAAAATATTTATTGTTTAGAATAGGAAGTGATTAAATGAATGTTTTTGCAATAAACAAGGGAGTAGCACTAGAACTTTCAGTTGATGAATTTGAGAAACAAACATACCACATGTATCCTTATTATATAAAGAGGAAAGGTAAAGGCCTTTCATTGCATGCTATTTGCCCGGAATGTGGAAATCCAATTCAAATTGTAAATATGTATGGAGCGGAAATGATGCAGAAGGTAACTCGCAAGGTAGTCCTTTATGCAAAACATGCAGGGCGGCCGGTAGAAGGATTTCCATATTGGAATGAGCATGAAATGAAAAATTGCTCACTTTACAAACCATCAAGGTTGGGAAATACAGAGATAAGAAAAAACACGAAAGAGTCTGAAAAGATAAAAAACATTATTGAAACTAAATGGAGAAAGATAAAGCAAGATATTAGAGAAATTACAGGAATAAATTTAAAGAATAGTGTTATGCAACATATGTATGAGGTGTTTATGGAGTCTAAGGCATATAATTACAAGGCAGTTAATGCGTACAATATACCATATGCTATGCTTAGGTATCAAGATGCCATATCTATTTATGGTGTTTTCTTATTTAATTCTCCTATGAGTAGAATTGTCAAAGATGAAATTAATAAAAATAGTAGATATTTTGTGATTCAGGGTAATAGAATAAGAAAAAAGGTAAATGGGTTTCATAAAATTGGTATATATTTTACGAAATATCAGAATGTGAAAAATAAGCAATATATACATATGGTGGTGTATGAGACTAATAGTTCCGGGAGAAAAGCCGTTATATTTAAACAAAAAATAGAAATGAAACCATGGATTTATGCATGAAAAAATATGCAAAATGCATATGCCACAAGAGATGTTTAAATTTCAAAGGAGATGACAAACTATAAATAGTCAAGAGGTTTTTGAAAAAAATTATACTTGTAAAAAGGGTAACTTTAACAGACCATTTGAATACATCGTATTTCAGATGGGACAGATAAATGTATGTAGAGCAGATATTAGCGAAGCTTCTGAACGTTAAAGTCTACATCCTGCCTCTCCAATGCATAGATGACTCTGATCAGTTTCTTTGCTACATGAGTAATAGCTACCCTGTGTTTTTTGCCTTCTGCACGTTTCTTTGCATAGTAAGTTGCAAAGGTTATGTCAAAACGGATTAAAGGAAGGCAGGCGTTAAGAAGAACGTAACGAAGTTGTGAAGAACCATGTTTTACCATTCTGCCACCATGGGATTCTGTTCCAGAATCGTTAATACCGGGTTCGATTCCTGCAAATGCAAGCATCTGTCCGGGATTTGAAAAGTTTGATATATCACCATATTCAGCATAAATAACAGCTGCTGAAATGGGACCGATACCGGGAATGGACATATAGTGTGGATGTACTTCTTCAATAAGTTTGGTAATCTCGGCTTCAAGGGTTTTGATTTCCTTGCAGAGAGAGTTGTACAAGGTAAGTAAACTGTTTAATTCGATGTCGAAAATAGAATTATTGACACCGACTGTATTGGCAGCCAGTTCTTTCAAACGAAGGAACTGTTGTATAGAAAACTTACCTCTTGAAGCACAACGGAGTTTGTCGTAAGAAGCTGAATTCATATGAGCCATTTTTTCGGCTGAACCATAGTTTTCAAGGAGATAGATGGCAGTTTTTGAAAGCCGCTCATTGAAAAAAGGTTTGAATTCCGGAAAGGTATGGTCTAAAACATTTGTAATTTTTACAAGATAAAAAGAACGCTGACGAATCAGCCTGTCTCGTAAACGAGTTAGTGACTTTAAGGAATAAGAGTGGTAAAATCCTTTTGAATGGGGTTTGTATTCAACCGTCATTAACCACCGAGCTATTGATTCGCAGTCAACAGAATCGGTTTTGGTTCGCCTTAAAGTTGTAGACTTTTTATATTCCTTGATAAGAACTGGATTAACTTCCATGAAGCTGTGGTGAGCGTTTTCAAGGAAAAGTTCAAGATTGAGGGCATAATGAGCAGTTGATTCAAACCCTATTTTTATATCCTCAGGATTGGAGAGAGAGTTGAGAGTAGTAAGCAGATGTTCAAACCCATCTTTATCGTTTTTGACAGTAAATTTGGAAACAATCTGCTGGTCGGCTGCAGAAATGATGCAGCAATCATGTTTGTACTTGGAAATGTCAATTCCAACAAAGTACATGGACATAGAAATATACCTCCTGAAATAATATTTAGCACTGCTGTCTTCCACAGAGAATTCGGCTGTGTAATCACGTAAATAGAAACGTCAAGCGTTAACAAACTAATTACCAGTAATAGACGAAAAGCTGTGGTCTGAGTCATCTCCGAACAGTCAAAGCTGTAATAGAATAGATACAGATCCACAGTGCTTTAAGTATTATAATGGAGTATTCAATAAAACCCAAGAGATTGGGAGAAAGGAGAATAATCCATTACCCTCAAAAGAGGATAATTGGATTATACGTGATTAATGAAGTGAAAAAAATGTTAGATTTCCAGACAATCGCTGTTGATTTTGATGGCACTCTCTGCTACAGCAAATGGCCGGAGCTGGGCCAGCCCAACCAGGCACTGATTGAATATCTCCAGGAATGGAAACGCAATGACAACCTTCCGGAAATCATAGAATTCTACGGACACAACAGCCGCAAGATATCCTGCGACTACTATATTGATGACCGGATGCTGCTTCCGGAAAACGCAAAGGCATAGAACCCATAATGGGGCTATGCCTTTGTGCTTATTCTGGCATTCATTTTTAGTTAGTGCGGGTCATTTACCTAATACAGTTTTTCTCATAATAAAAATCTGTTAGTTAAACTTTTTCAAATTTTGCTACTTCATCCGATAAATCTTCCGAAAGGTTCTTATTTTCGTCCGCCTGCACTGTAATTGCTGAAATTGCTGTTACAAGTTGTGATATCTCTTGTGCTACGTTTGTAACACCTTTTGCAGATTCTTCAATTGTTATAGAAATGTTATTGATACCTTCATTCATATCATTCATTGTACCTAAGCTATCTTTTGACTTAACTGCAAACTCGTTAAATGTATTACTTGCCTGATCAGAATCAGCATCATAATTTCCAATAATTTTTACAAAGTTGTCATAATCAAGTGCTACCTTTTCATCTACAAAACGAATCATTTCCGTTGCATTTGCAGACAGATTGTTTACTGCCTCAATAACTTTTCCACTGATTTCCTGAATATTGTTTGCTGTCTCACGTGAACTATCTGCAAGCTGTCTGATTTCATCTGCAACAACGGCAAAGCCCCTGCCTGCTTCCCCTGCTCTTGCTGCTTCAATCGATGCATTAAGTGCTAGAAGATTTGTCTGTGTTGCGATATTTAAGATATTTTCTGTAAGTTTTTCAATTTCATTTACAGACTTAGATGCTTCTACTGCCTCCGCGACATCCTTATGAATGCCATCAAATGTTTCTACTGTTTTTTCTTTTGATGCAATCGCTTCTTTATAGCTATTTTCTGCAGTAAGCTTCACTTCATGCAACTTCATTGCAGAGTTCTTAGCATCCTCATTCATGCCTGCCATTTTCTCTAGCAGATTATTACATCCTTGGGCTAAATCATATAGAGAAGCAGATACCTCTTCCATGGATGCTGCAAGTTCTTCCGATGTTGCACTCACATTGGATGCACTCATATTTGAAGATTCCGCCTCATTTTGTACAAGATAGGAAGATTTTTGCATATCTTTTGATACACTCTGAATCTTTACCATAAGATTTTGTAATGTTTCAATAAAATGGTTGACACCATTTGCAAGCTGACCAATTTCATCACTGGTTTCATCAAATACTCTTAACGTAAGATTACCCTGTCCTGATTCTATACCTAAAATGATATCATCCAAATCATTCTTTGCTCTTTTTGCTGGACGAACAATGGACTTATTAATAACAATCGAAAGAAGTACGATTACAATAATATCAGCTGCCACAAGTGCAAGATCAAAAATGATGCTTCCATTTATTCTGTAGTTGCTATGTCTGATGGCTTCTGCCACTTCTCCTTTTGCTGTTTCAAAAACCGCGGTATCATTATTTTCCACTGCTTCTTCATATTGTTCAAACTGTTCTATAAGCACATTATTCTTTCCTCGAATAGCTTGTAATGCCATTAAATTCAAGACTGTAATCAAAACTGCAAAAAAGCCTACAGCCACTAACATTGTTACTAACTTTTTTCCCAAGTTCTTTCTCTTTTTCATATTTATTTTCCTTCTTTCTGCGAAAGGCACCAATGCGTTATGTTTTGGAATTTTTTACCATCATTTTACCCCCCCCACAAAATTTTGTCAATACCTTATTCCTTGAGTTTCCGCAGTTTTATACACAAGTGCGTCATTTTCCATATGCAGTTATAA